>Ga0157369_10006283_pt1 | contig 13795 bp, 14 predicted proteins | sample C25metaG_FD_113461 | JGI IMG/M metagenome (GOLD analysis project Ga0157369, IMG submission 113461) | Corn rhizosphere microbial communities from Kellogg Biological Station, Michigan, USA - C2-5 metaG | ecosystem: Host-associated > Plants > Roots > Rhizosphere > Soil | place: USA: Michigan...
GCCCGCGTCGCCGGCCTCTATCCGGAGCAGTTCATCGGCGTCTGCCAGCTGCCGCAGTCGCCCGGCGCATCCATCGCGGACTCCGTCGCCGAGCTGCGGCGCTGCGTCGAAGAGCTGGGCTTCGTCGGCGTGAACCTCAACCCCGACCCGAGCGGCGGCCACTGGACCTCCGCCCCGCTGACCGATCCGGTCTGGTACCCACTGTACGAGGTGCTGGTCGAGCTGGACGTACCGGCGATGGTGCACGTCTCCGCGGTGACCAACCCCAACTTCCACGCCACCGGATCGCACTACCTCAACGCCGACACCACCGCGTTCATGCAACTGCTGCAGGGCGACCTGTTCCGCGACTTCCCCGACCTCAGGCTGATCATCCCGCACGGCGGCGGGGCGGTGCCGTACCACTGGGGCCGGTTCCGGGGGCTGGCCGACATGCTGGGCCGGCCGCCGCTGTCCGCGTCGGTGATGGGCAACGTCTACTTCGACACCTGCGTGTACCACCAACCCGGGATCAACCTGCTGTTCGAGGTCGTCGACGTGGCCAACATCCTGTTCGGCTCGGAGATGATCGGCGCGGTTCGGGGCATCGATCCCCTGACGGGCCACTACTTCGACGACACCCGTCGGTACGTGGACGCGCTCGACCTGAGCCCCGAGGACCGGTACCGGGTCTACGAGGGCAACGCCCGCCGGGTGTACCCACGGCTGGACGGCGCGACCCGTTCGTCTACGTCATTTGACGTACGCGGGTAAGGTCCGCGCGGTCGCGCAGATGTGACGTTGCGCCGATGTCCGGGCTCCGAGGCGACTTTAAGGTAATCAACATCCACACCGCTCGGCAGCGGCTCTGCTTGACCCCGGGCCCCCGCGAGACGCCGGCGTTCAGGCCGAGATTCCGGAGGTGGTCGAGCTGGAGACGGAGACTCCGCCGCACCTTTCGGTCCACGACGTGTCGCTGCATTTCGGCGGGGTCCGGGTGCTCGACTCGGTGAGCCTCGCGGTGTCCGCGGGCACCATCCTCGGGTTGGTCGGCCCCAACGGAGCCGGCAAGACCTCCCTGTTCAACTGCATCAGCGGCCACTACCGGCCGACCGGCGGAACCATCGAGGTCGACGGCACCGCGGTGACGAGGCGGGCGCCGCACCGGATGCCCGCGACCGGCCTGGCGCGGACCTTCCAGCATCCCGCCCTGCGGCTTGACGCGTCGGTGCTCGAGAACGTGCTCGTCGGCGCGCACACCCAGCTCAAGGGCGGCGTCGTCTCCTACGGCCTGCGGCTGCCGTACACGGTCCGCAACGAACGGGCCGTCCACGCCCGCGCCCTGGAACTGCTGGACTTCCTCGGACTGGCCGGGGTGGCCCACCGTACCGCCGGGACGCTCGGGTACGGCCTGCACAAGCGGACCGAACTCGCCCGGGCCCTGCTGGCCAGGCCGCGACTGCTCCTGCTCGACGAACCGGCCGGCGGCCTGCCGCACGCCGAGGTCGAGAAGCTGATCGAAACGATCCGCGGCGTACACGCGGAGTTCGGTCTCACCCTGGTCATCGTCGAGCACCACATGGGACTGATCTCGGCGCTGACCAACCGCGTCGTCGTGCTGGTACACGGTCGCAAGGTGATGGAGGGTACGGCGGCGCAGGCGCGACGCGACCCGATGGTCGTGGAGGCCTACCTCGGCAAGGCCGAGCCATGAGCCCGGACGCGACGAACATCCTCGAACTCGTCGATGTCCGGGCCGGCTACGGACGCGCCGAGGTTCTGCACGGCGTGTCGCTGGCGGTACGCGAGGGTGGTGTCACCGCGCTGCTCGGCGCGAACGGCGCCGGCAAGACGTCGACACTGCGGGCGATCAGCGGGATGGTGTCGGCGACCGGGCGCATCGCCCTGGACGGCAAGCAGATCCTGGGCAGCCGGCCGGATCAGGTCGCTCGGCTGGGTGTGGCGCATGTGCCGCAGGGGCGGGGCACGCTGGAGCAGTTGTCCGTACGCGAGAACCTCCTCGTCGGCGGGTACCGCCGCCGCGACCGCAGGGCGGTGGCCGTCCAGATCGACGAGTACTTCGATCTGTTCCCCGCGCTCGGATCGCGCGCCACCGCCGCGGCGGGCAACCTGTCCGGCGGCGAGCAGCAGATGCTGGCCGTCTGCCGGGCGCTCATGAGCCGGCCACGCCTGCTGCTGCTGGACGAACCCTCGCTGGGGTTGGCTCCCCGCATGGCCGAGGAGGTCTTCAACACCATCGGGCGCCTGCAGCGGGAGACGAAACTGTCGATGCTCGTGGTCGAACAGACCGCGGCGCTCGCACTCGCCCTCGCCGATACCGCGGCGGTCATGGAGACCGGCCGGATCGCCCTGCGCGGTTCCGCGGCCGAACTGGCCGACCGGGACGAAGTCCGCCGCGCCTACCTGGGCGACTGAGGCGCCCGCAGCACCCCGAGGAGGCACGACACGTGCAGCACGCGATCCAGCAGATCGTGGACGGCTTGGCGGCCGGCTCCATCTACGGCGCCCTCGCGCTCGCGCTCGTCCTCGTCTACCGCGCCACGGGCATGATCAACTTTGCCCAGGGGCTCCTCGCGGTCGCGTCGACCTACATCGCCTGGAGCGTATGGCGCGCGGGTTCTCCGCTCATCGCCGCCGTGGTCCTCGCCGTCGCCGCCGCGCTGGTGCTGGGTGCGTTCACCGAGCGGGTTGTCATCCGGCGCTTCGAAGGCGGACCACCGCACACCGCCGTGGTGGCCACGATCGCGCTGCTGATTCTCATCAACGGACTGACCGGCAGCATCTGGGGGTACGTCTCCCAACCGTTCCCGTCGCTGTTCCCGTCGGGCACGGTCACGGTGGGCGGAGTCGTGCTGGCCATCCCGTCGCTGGCGACGACCGGGGTTCTGATCGTTGTCGTCGTACTGCTGCAGTTGCTCTTCCTCAGGACACGGCTCGGTCTGGCGCTGCGGGCGGTGGCGGACAACGCCGATTCCAGCGCGCTGAGCGGGCTGAACGTCGGCCGGCTACTCATGGTCGGCTGGGCCCTGGCCGCGGCGCTCGGCGCGCTGGCCGGGGTACTCATCGCGCCGAAGGTCTATCTCGATCCGACAATGATGGACACGATCCTGGTGTACGCCTTGGCAGCCGCGGTCCTCGGCGGGCTGGACAGTCCGTTGGGCGCGGTGGTCGCGGCGTGGATCATCGGGGTCACCGAGAACCTCGCCGGCACGTACATTCCCTACGTCCGCGACGATCTGAAGATCGGCGTACCGCTGGTCGCGATGTTCGTGATCCTGCTGACCCGCCCGCAAGGGTTGTTCGGCCGGCGGAAGGCGGCCCGGGTATGAACGCCGCTCGCGCGCTGAAGGTCGCCCTGCCGCTCGGAGTCCTGGTGGTGCTCGCGATCGTCCCGCTGTCGGCCACGCCGTACACCAACTATCAGCTGAGTCTGGTGGGTACCTTCGCCGTCGCGATCCTCGGCCTGAACATCGTCAGCGGGTACGCGGGGCAGATTTCGTTGGGGCAGAGCGCCTTCATGGGCGTGGGCGCCTACGCGGCCGCCTTCGGCGTGGCGCACGGCTGGCCGGTGGTGCTCAGCTTCGTGGTCGCGGCGCTGCTGCCGGCGGCGATCGGCGCACTGGTCGCGATCCCGGCGGTTCGGTTGCGCGGCAACGCTCTGGCCGTCGTGACGATCATCCTGCCGATCATCGCGGTACCACTGGCCAAGCGGTACGCCGGCGTCACGGGCGGCTCGGAAGGCAGGAGCGTCGACTGGGCACACGTGCCGTCCGGTACGGGTCTGGAAGACGACCAGTGGCGCTACTACCTCGTACTCGTCATCGCGGCGGTGCTGTTCCTGCTCGGGCGCAACATCCTGTCCGGCCGCATCGGGCGGGCCTTCGCCATCGTGCGCACCAACGAGGCGGTCGCCTCCGCGATGGGCATCTCCGCCCACCGGTACAAGGTGGTGGCCTTCACGATCGCGGCCTGCTACGGCGGCGCCGCCGGCTTCCTCTACGTACTGGTCGTCCAGTTCGCCAGCCCGGACCTGCTCAACTTCCAGGTCGCCATCAACATGCTCGCCGCACTGGTGATCGGCGGCTTCGCCAATCTCTGGGGCGCCGTCATCGCCGGCCTGTTCTACGTCTACGTACCGGTCGTCGCCGGTGCCGTGGACCCGTCGCGTACCAACATCTTCTACGGCGCGGTCGTTCTGGTCGTGCTGTTCATCGTGCCGGGCGGTGTCAGCGGCGGGATCGTCCGGCTGGTCCGCGCTCTGCTCGCGCGCCTGCCGGATCGGTACCGCCGATTCACCGGCGTCGACCCGCAGGCCGGACCGGCATCACCCGTTCCGCCGCAGCCGGACGCGTCCGGTCCGGAACCCACACCCCCCAGCCTGCGCGCCGGCGCGGGTTCGAGAAAGGAACCACAGTGAGAGCACCTTCCCGCACAGCGAGAACGGCGTTCGCGCTCCTCGCTGCCACAACCATGTTGCTGGCGGCCGGGTGTGGCCGCTCGAACTCATCGTCCTCCTCCTCCGCCGGTGGCAGCAGCGACCCGGGCATCACCGACACCACGCTCGACATCGGCCAGAGCGACCCGCTCACCGGACCCACCGCGGCGCCCGGGAGCTGCAACCTGGCCGGCTGGCAGGCCTATGTCGGTCACGTCAACGCCCAGGGCGGCGTCAAGTTCGGCGACGGCAAGACCCGGAAGATCAACCTCAAGGGGTACGACGACGGGTACGACCCGGCGCGCGCGCTGGCGAACTTCCGCCAGATGGTGGCCGAGAACAAGTTCGCCGAAGTCGGGTCCCTCGGTACCCCGACGAACCTCGCCGCGATGCCACAGGCCAACGCCCAGAAGGTCCCGCAGGTGATGCTCTCCTCCGGTAGCACGGCGTTCGTGAACCAGACGAAGAACCCGTGGACGACCGGCTGGCCGCCCACCTACCTCGACGAGGGCGCGAACTTCGGCAAGTTCCTGGCCGCCAGCGGCAAGCCGCTCACCGTCGCGGTACTCGCCCAGAACGACCAGCTGGGCCTGGACTACACGAAGGGCCTGGAGGACGCCGTCCAGGGTTCCCAGGTGAAGGTCGTCGCCAAGGCCACGTACGAGCCGACCGACGCGACCGTCGACAGCCAGATCAGCAACCTCGCGCAGAGCAAGGCCGACATCTTCTACGCGGCCATCTCGGTGCTGAAGCTGGCGGCCGCGTCGCTGACGAAGGCGCAGCAGCTCGGCTGGAAGCCCAGCATCTTCCTGGCGTCCCTGTCGTCCAACCCGGCCCAGGTGATCGTTCCCGGCAACGGCACGGCGTACCCGGCCATCTGGAGCACCACGTACATCAAGGACTGGCGCAACCCCGATGTGGCCAAGCAATCTGACGTCGCCCAGTTCCTGCAGGACATGCAGACCTACGCCAGCAACATCGCGCAGAAGGACATCATCAACAACTGCCTGTGGGGTTACTCCGCCGCGGCGACCTTCGTCAGGGCGCTCCAGGCGATGAAGGCGCCCACCCGTCAGGCGCTGATGGACGCGATCCACACGGTGAAGGCCAACGACATTCCGCTGCTGCTGCCGGGCATCACGCTCGACGCCAGCTCGAAGACGACCGCGCCCATCACCACCCTCAAAATCCAGCAGTACATCAACGGCGCGTACACCACAGTCGACACGATGAAGTAGTTGGCCGGCGCGAGGGCCGTGCCGTTGCACGGCCCTCGCGACCTGACTCAGCCGCGGTCGCCGAGCCCTAGTCGCTGAGGCCGGCGAGCGCGGCGGCGCCCCGCATCTGGTACTCGAAGAAGCCGCGCCGATCCTCGTCGACCGAGTTGTTCAGCTGGCCGAACAGCTCACCGCTGACCGCGCCGCACAGGTGGAAGAACAGCGAGAACGCGCTGGCCACCAACTGCGTCGGGACGTCCGGGCCGACGTTGTGGGCGACGACGGCGAACTCCTCGGCGTACCGGCCGGACAGCGGTTCACCCAGCCGCAGCCGCCCGGCCTGGTACGCCTCGTGCAGGGTCCGGCCGATCAGTAGCAGCGTCCGGACCGCGGGGCCGATGGTGTCCGGCGGCGCCTGGTAGCCCGGTACCGGGCTGCCGTAGATCAGGGCCCACCGGTGCGGGTACTCCAGGGCCCACCCGCGCACCGCCGAGCCGATCGCCAGCCAGCGGTCGACGAACCCCTCGACCCCGGCCGCCGCCTCCTCGGCCGTTTCGCCCACCGAGTTGTACGCGTCGATGATCAGCGCGGTGAGCAGCTCGTCGCGACTGGCGAAGTAGCGGTAAAGGGCCGACGGCGCCATGCCCAGGTCCCGGGCGACCGCGCGCAGCGACAGGTTCGCCCCGTCGCTCACCAGGTGCCGGTGTGCCACCGTCTTGATCTCTTCAGTGATCGCCGCCCGTACCCGGGCGCGCGCTCCAGACGCGCTCATGTGAACAGTGTGCCACATCGCGAACGCCGCTCTTGCACATCTCGAGCCCGCGTGCGACTCTTGTTCTCAGTCGAGAACACTGTTCACTAAGGAGAACGCCATGTCCCTCAACGTCGTCGTCGGCTCCGGCCCGATCGGCTCAGCGGTCGCCCTCCTGCTCGCCGGGCAGGGCAGGAACGTACGCGTCGTGACCCGCAGCGGCAGCGGTCCGCAGCACCCCCTGATCGAGCGCATCGCCGCCGACGCCAGCGACGCGCGCCGGCTGACCGAGCTCACCGCCGGCGCCGAGGCGCTCTACAACTGCGCCAACCCGAAGTACACCGAATGGGAGCGGGTCTGGTACCCGATGAACAACGCCATGATCGCCGCGGCCCGGGCGGCCGACGCGGTCTACGCCATCACCGGCAACCTGTACGGGTACGGGCCGCGGGCGGACGGGCGGATGGACGAGCACAGCCCGCTGGCCGCCGTGGGCCGCAAGGGCCGGGTGCGCGTCAAGATGTGGCGGGACGCGCTCGACAGCGGCGTGCGTACCTTCGAGGCACGCGGCTCGGACTACATCGGGGCCGGCGCGCTCGGCATCTTCTCGTCCGTGATCCTGCCCGCGGTGCGCCGGGGCGGTACGGCCTGGATGCCGGGCAACCCCGACCTGCCGCACACCTTCACGTACACCGGCGACATGGCCCGGACGCTCGTGGCGCTGGCCGGCGACGAGCGGGCCTACGGCAAGGCCTGGCATGTACCGTCACCCGCCCCGGTCACGGTCCGACAGGTGGCCGAACGGTACAGCGCGCTGACCGGCACCCGACCGCTGAAGCTGCACAAGCTGCCCAGGTTCGTGATGCACACCGCTGGCCTGGCCGTACCCCTGGCCCGCGAGGTCGCCGAGATGGACTACCAGTGGTACCGGCCGTTCGTGCTCGACAGCACGCTGACCCAGAACACCTTCGGCCTGACACCGACCGAGCTGGACCAGGGCATCAAGGACCTCATCCCGGTGGCCGACGCCACCGCCGCCCGGCGGATGTGACCGGCCGGCCCTACTCCCGCGGTGTGCGGGTCGCCCGGCGGCCGATCAGCAGGGCGACCAGACCTCCGTAGATGATCGCGTCGCAGGTGATCTCCACGAGGTTCGCGCCACGCAGGTAGTAGGGCCAGTCGGTGTGCTGGATAAGCGGCAGCCAGGCGTTGAAGAGCGCGAAGGTCAGTGCGAGCCAGAACCACCGGCGCAGCCGGCCGCCGCCCAGCAGCGCGCCCAGCACGCCGAGCACCAGCGCGTGCAGCACGCCGCGGCCCAGTTCGGCCGCCGCGACGACTCCCCCGCTGGGGACGACGAACGGCGTACCCGTCTCGTGGTAGTAGCGGTGCACGAACGGTGCGTCCGCTGCGGCGAAGGCGAGGTACACGGGTACCCAGAGCAGGCTGGCCAGGACGAGGCGCCAGGCCCAGGACCACCAGTGGCGGCTGGCCAGCGTGTCGCGCAGGTTGATGACGGCGGTACCGGTGTCGGCCGGCGGCCACAGCAGGGTCACCGGTACCGCGAGGCCCAGCGCCAGTACCGCGCCGGTGACCAGTACCAGCGGCGAGGAGTCCTTGATGAACAGCAGCGCCTCGACCTCGTTCGTGGCGACCGACAGCAGGTACGCCAGCAGCGCGACCACGACGAGCCGCGAGGTTCGCGGCAGCCGAAGCCGCTGTGCCAACGGTCCCAGGGTCACCGCGCCCAGCAGCCCGGCCAGAATCGACAGCAGGAACGGCAGCGGCGAAAGGGTGCGCGGGTGCGTGGGGTCGGTGATGACCGAGGCGATCACGTTGGCCACCAGGTAGCTCACCACGACGAGGCCCACCGCCTGCCATCGTCGTACGGGCGCGGCACCGGCCGGGCGCGGCACCGCGCCGTTCGGCAGAGCCATCGATGAACTGGCCCGGGTTGGCTCGGCGGAAAACACTGACACTCCTTTGACATTGGCGGCCGGACGCCTGCCGGCCTGGGCCGAACCTAGGCGGGCGGCCGGTTGGAGATCGTCAACCCGGTGGACGGAACTTCGGTTGGACGCCGATGATGGCGACGTGCGAACGAGGGCGGGGGCCGTGTTGGGAAGACTGTGGTTGCGGGCGGCGATGGCCGCCGGACTGGCGTTCATCATCTGGGGCGAGACGGCGCATCCCGGCATCGTTGGGGCGCACGGGATCCGACTCGTCACCGCGATCGCGCTCGCCGTGGCGGCGGCGGGGTGGATCGGTTGGGCCGTCGTCGGACCCACCTCGGCCTCGCCGCTGACGACGGTGTTCGTCTGCTGGACCGGGCTGGCCGGCAGCGTGCTGCTGTACGTGCACCCGGCAACGGCGGTGTGCTGGTTCACGATATTCGCGTGCTTCGACGCCGGTGCGAACATGCGGGCACGCGTCGGCGTTCCGCTGGTGGCCGTGTGCTGCGCCGTGCTGGTCGCCGGGTACGGCGCGCACCGCGGCGACGCGCTGGCGACCTTCGCCGCCACCACCTTCGTGGTCTACGTCCTCGGCAGCAACCGGCGTCAGGCCGCCCGGTCGGCGAAGCTCACCGAACGCGCCCGCCTCGCCACCGAACTGCACGACATCCTCGGCCACTCGTTGACCGCGCTGTCCTTACAGGTACAGGCCGCCTCCGCGGCGCTGGAGGAGACCGGCGACCGCGACCGTGCGCTCCGTCACCTGGGCAAGGCCGCGCGACTGGTGCGCAGCGGGCAGGAGGAGACCATGGCGGCGGTACGCACCCTGCGCGACGGCGCGATCGGCGTCCACGACCTGATCGGCATCCTCATCGACGACTCGGGGCTGCCCGCGGACCTCACGGTCAACGGCAGGCCGCGGCCGCTGCCCGCCACCACGGGCATGGCCGTGTACCGCGTCCTGCAGGAGGCGTTGACCAACGCCGGCAAGCACGCGCCCGGCAGCGACGCGGTGGTGACCCTGTCCTACGAGCCGACGAGCGTGACCGTCACGGTCGCCAACCGGACCGGCACCGCCGCCGACGCGGTCAGCGGCGGGCAGGGCCTGCGCGCCATGCGTGAACGCGTCAAGGAGGTGGGCGGGGTGCTCGCCACCGAGGTGGACGGCGACACCTGGCGCGTCGAGGCGCGGGTACCGGCGTGAACCCGGTACGGGTCGTGGTCGCCGACGACCAGTCCGCGGTACGGGAGGGGCTGGTCGCGCTGCTCGACCTGCTGCCCGACATCGAGGTGGTCGCCGACGCCGCCGACGGGCCGGGCGCGCTCGCGGCGGTGGCCACTCACCGCCCCGACGTCGTACTCCTCGACCTGCGCATGCCGGGGATGGACGGCGTCGCCACCACCGCGCGGCTCGCCGCCGAGTACCCGGACACCGCCGTGGTGATCCTCAGCAGCTACGACGACGACGCCTCGGTCCTCGACGCGCTGGCCGCGGGCGCCCGCGGGTACCTCACGAAGAAGGCCGGGCGGACGGAGATCGGCCGGGCCATCGCGGCGGCCGCGGCCGGGCTGGCCCCGCTCGACCCCACCGTGCAGTCCAGGATCGTGAGCGCCGCACGGGTCGGGCACGTACCGGCCGAACTGCCCGACGGGCTGACCGCCCGCGAGGCCGAGGTCCTCTCCCTCATCGCCGCGGGCCTCGGCAACCGGGCCATCGCCAGCCGCCTGCGGATCGAGGCCAGCACGGTGAAGTCACACGTCAACCGGATCCTCGCGAAGACGGGATCCACCGATCGGGCGGACGCGACCAGGTACGCCCGCCGTCACGGCATTTCCTAGGTACGACTAGCGAGCGACTCGACGCGATCGGCGGCCAGCACACCGTCCATTGTGGACGCCGGCTCGGCCTGGACCGGCGCTCAGGTTCGCGCGCCGTTCTCGGGTCGGGTCGTCAGCAGGACGAGCAGGCCGGCCACGCACAGGGCGGTCCCCATGACGTACGCCAGACGGAATCCGAAGTGCTGCGCCAGGCCGAACAGGGGACCGGCCAGCATCGCGCCGATCGGAAAGGTGTTGGTGTACAGCGTGGTGGCCCGCCCCGGATACCGCGGCAACAGCTCCTGCATGTACGAGATGCCCAGGCCGGACACGGCGGCGATGAAGACCGCGTTGACGATCTGGGCGCCGGCCAGTAGCGGTACTCCCGTTGTCAGCGCGGCCACCGCGTAGTAAACGACGCCGCAAGCGGTGCCGGCGAGCATCAGCGGACGCAACGGGATCCGGGTCGTCAACGCCCCCATGGTGAGCATCAGTGGGATCTCCAGAGCGGCGCACAGGCCGAGGATGAGGCCGGCGTCGGAGACGTGGCCGCCGAGGTCCGAGCTGATGAACAGGGGCAGCGCCTGTACGCAAAGTGTCAGCGGCGCCTGCAGCAACGTGAACCCGGCAGCGGTGAGCAGCAGTGTGCGTCGCGATGCCTCGCGCGCGTCGGGGACGTCGGGCGCCGGTCCGTCGTCGCGGGCGACGGTCGGCGGCCCGGGCGCGTCGACCGGCTCGAGCCAGAAGATCGTCACCAGTGCGGCGACCGCGTACATGGCCGCGGCCACGCCGAAGACATAGGCGAAGCCACCGACCTCCAGCAGAAGTGTGGCCAGCGGCGGCCCGGCCACCCACGCGAGCGAGAAGACCGTCCGCAGGGCGCTGATGCCCATCGCGGCGCGGTTGGCGCCGTAGCGCGCGAGGACCTGACGGGCGTACGCGAACGTCTGGGGAAACAGCGTCCCGGCCACCGCCGTCGCGGTCACCGTCAACGCCAACAGAATCCGGTAGTCACGAACGAACGCGGTCAGTCCGCAGCCTACGACCCCCGCCGCCGACCCGACGATCAGCAGGCCCCGGCGGATGGGCCGTCGATCGGAGAGCCGCCCGAGCTGCGTCGACACGAGGACGCCCGCGAGCGGCATGGCGATGAGGAATGCCGTGACCTGAACCGGGCCGGCGTGCACGGCCGTGCTCAGGAACAGCGAAAGGAACGGCACGGTTGTGGCGATGGGGATGCCGACAGTGAGGAAGACCAGGCCGAGGGGAAGCAGTGCGACGCTGCCGTGCCGGCTGCGCTGAACGACATCCGTGGCCATCCTCGCACTGTACGGGCGACACGACGGCCCCGGCCACAATGGCTGCAACGGGTCCGTGTTGATTCGTCGTGTGATTCAGCGCACTGTGCGGCCATGCGCGGACGGGCCGCGTCCGCGACCGTCCACAGTAGACGTCGACGTCGACGGCGTCCTCAACCCGTACCCACCGGACCCACCGGTCGGCTTCACGGACCACCGCCGACCCGATGGTCGGCCTCACGCGCGAGTCCGTCGACCGCGTCATCGCCTGGGCGGCAGGCCTCCTCGGCGACGCCACTCAACCGGCCTAGGCGGTCTCCTTCGCGATGCTCCGCCACGGGGTCTCCCTCGGGTACTGCCATGGACGGGTCACGTCATCAGGGTGCCACGTGATCGGTACCGGTATATGTCCCCCCGTTCGACGCCAAGGACATCGCGCGGCCGCCGCCTGCCGTTCGGCCATACCTGTCACAGGCGCCCGCCACCGACGTGGTGGGCAAGAGCCTCGTGGCCGATCTGGCCACGTGCCCGACGCCGGGTGCCGTGGCCAAGCAGACCCAGGCCAACCCGTTGCTGGACGACTACGAGGGCATGGCCATCACGGTCGACGTCCTCGGCATCGCCGGCGTGAGCCCGATCAGCGGCGACAACTTCGGCGCCACGCAGATCACCCGGGTGCTCAACCCGGCGGCTCGGCTGCCGTAGCGCTTCGTCAGGCCAGGTTCCCGTTGATGAAGCCGAGGGTGAGGTCCTCGATGCGGCGACGGTCCGCATCGGGGACCTCGCGCAGCGGGCCCTGCCCGACCAGAACGGCCAGCCCGTGCACGAGGGACCAGATGGGGTACTCGAGGCCTTCGCGGCGCCGCTTGTCGAGCACGCCGGCCTCGACGAGCTCGTCCAGGGCCGCGCGGAGATGGTCCAGGGGTGTGCGCTCCTGTCCGGTACCGCCTTCCGCCGCCCCGTACCCGTGCCGCTGCGGTACCGCGAACGCGGTCGCGAACAGACCCGGTTCCTCGCGGGCGAACTCCAGGTACGCCGTGCCGACCGCGCGCAGCCGGCGGCGGGCGGCGGCGGGATCGCCGTGCCGGCCACGCACCCGGGCGATGCCCGCGGCCATGCGATCGGCGAGTTCCTGCATGGCCGCGGTGCAGACCTCGGCGAGCAGCTCGTCGCGGTCGGCGAAGTGCCGGTAGGCCGCGTTCGGCACGACGCCCACGGCCCGGGTCGCTTCGCGGAGCACGACGGCGTCCGGGCCACCCGTGCGCGCCAGCTCGATCCCGGCGGCGACCAGACCGTCGCGGACCGCCCCCCGCGGCCGACGCGGCCGCTCCGCCTCGCGCGTCTCCGCTGATCGGCTAGGGGTCACGACGACAGGATAACAACGTGGACGACGTCCACCGGTCGCGTCGTTCAGGTGTTCCGGTAGTGGTAGGCGCAGAGCTCGGTGAAGCCCGCCCGCTCGTACAGCCGGACGGCCGGAACGTTGCCCGGCTCCACCTGAAGGTACAGGTGGTCGCCGCCGTGAACGCCGGCCCAACCGGCCAGCGCGGCCAACACGCCACGCGCCGCGCCGTTGCGGCGCGCCCGCGCAAGCGTCGCCAAACCGAACACCCCGGCCCAACCGGCATCGACCACCACCCGACCCACCGCGACAACCTCGTCCCCGATCCTCGCCCGGGCGTACCCGCACCGTTGCTCCACGCGTGCGAGCACGTCCCATTCGGCTTGCGGGTCGCCGGGACCGTGCACGACGAGCCAACCGTCGAACCACTCGCGCGACAGGCGGTCCGCCACGTCGACCCGGGTCGGGCCCGCCGGCAGCCGGTCCATGACGCGCGCCGTCGGGGCCGCCCGCAACGACATCGGGCTCTCCCGCCGGTACCCGCGGGCCGCCAGCAACGCATCGAGCCCTCGCGGACACACTCCGGGGCTGATCTGGAAGCGGGCGACGCCGCCGTGAAGCGCGTAGAACGCCTCCGCCCCGGCGACCCGGCGCACGAGTTCGTCCGGCTCCGCCCCACGATGAGGCAACACCGACCCGATCCACCAGGAGCACCGGGGGGCGTGGCGAAGCCACCACCCCCCGGCATCCTCGACGCGTTCGGCGGGGAGAGCCCGGGCAGCCCGCTCCTGCAGGCCCCGGACAATCTCACCTTGCGACGTCATGTACCAACACCTCACGGCTGCGCGGGACGGGAGAGTCGCCCGAACGCCGGACCAGTACCTTCAGGGCATAGAAGTGGGTGGTGAGCAACAGCGGCACGTACACGGTCGGGATGATATAGGCGACGCCGAGGTCCGCGGGGTCCCGAATGAGCGCCGGCCCC
>Ga0157369_10006287_pt1 | contig 13792 bp, 9 predicted proteins | sample C25metaG_FD_113461 | JGI IMG/M metagenome (GOLD analysis project Ga0157369, IMG submission 113461) | Corn rhizosphere microbial communities from Kellogg Biological Station, Michigan, USA - C2-5 metaG | ecosystem: Host-associated > Plants > Roots > Rhizosphere > Soil | place: USA: Michigan...
GAGCGCTGATGAATTGCGCGATTATGTCCGCAAAAGAGCCTGGGGCCACCATGCGTCGTGCAGCTGTGCAATCGGATCGCGAGAAGAGGGCGGTGTAGTCGACAGCCGCTTTCGTGTTCATGGCGTTCAAGGATTGCGCGTGGTGGACGCGTCAGTGTTTCCACGGATTCCAGGTTTTTTCCCGGTATGTGCTATCTACATGATCGGGCAGAAGGCCGTGGAAACAATCTCGCAAGACGCACGCCAGCAGACTTAGTGCAGTTTCAGAGATACATCGTACGACATCTATGTCGATCAGCTTTTTCTGTTGACACTTCGGCAGAGCACGAAAATAATTACGCTAATTTGCCGGCCCCGTCTCAGAGGAGATACAACCGTGGCCTATACCTCCGCTCAGCTTCTCAAGATGAGTTCCGCCGACCTGGACATACTGTTTCGTAACAGTCCAGCCGGACCAATCCCTAACGGAGAGGCAAACGGAACTGCCATCGTTGCCCCTGGAACCTGGGCTGCCGACGAACTCGCTGGCATTGTGAATGTGTTCGCGTGGCAGGGCAAGACCTTTGACGCGGCTCACGGCACGCTGACCAACAGAATCACGGCATTCGGTGTAAACGCGATCGTCGCGGAAGTCTATAAAGGTCCGAGTCTCTTTGATGGCAAAGAGTGCATTATCCTCGACTATTCCAAAACATCACTTATCGCCAAACATATTCGCGATGAGATCCGCGAGGTGAGCCCGGGAGTTTATCTCGGGCTTGTTTATTGGGACCAGAAACGCACGATTCATTTTGCCCTTGAGTTCTCTCATGCCTAACCTCTGACAGCGTGGTGCTGGCGCGGCTGCGGACGCCAGCTGAACAAATTCGGGTGGCTACTTCAATGAACTGTCCCATCCATTCCGCAGCAGATATTCGTAACCCGGATCTGCCGATCCCGCGAGCCAACACCGGTTCGAAGCTGAAGAATCTTGTGTCTGATCTCGGCATGAAGGGCATTCAGTTCGAGCGCCGCTTCGATCCCCTTTTTCGTCCGCTGTTTGACTCAGTCCTCCGAGATCCTATTGCGCGGCTCGTGACAGGATTGATCAACGCGCGGCGACCCAACGAAAACTTGCGGCTCGCTGAGGAAAGAGCGCTGCCTGATGAGGATGCGTTCGTGCAGTCCATAATCGATTCTTTCCGTCAGCAACTTACACTTCTCTGGAAGCCAGGAAAATACGAGCGCGGCGGCAACACGAAGACCCACGGTATCGTTCGAGGAGAACTGATTGTTCATCCCGGTTTGCCTGATCATCTGCGTCGCGGAATATTCGCGGAACCACGCAGCTTTCCCGCGTGGGTTCGCTTTTCCGGTCCAGGACCCTATATCACTCCGGACATCGATGACGTCGGTTTTATGAGCATCAGCGTTAAGCTGATGGGCGTTCCCGGTCCCAAGCTGCTGGAAGACGAAAAGGCTACGCAGGACATGTTTGGTGTTTCGACACCCACATTCGTGACGCCGGACGTACGCGCTAACGCACACCTTCAATTGGCCAGTGTGCAGAACGCTACGCTCTTCCACTTCCTGAATTTTCACCAATCGCATGTATGCGACCTGATCATGCAAGGGCTTTGGGTGAAGACGCAAAGCAGCCCGCTGGAAGCGCCGTACTTCAGTTGCGTTCCCTATCTGCTTGGAGAAGGTCAGGCGATGGAGTACTCCTTCTGGCCGACGACGAATCGAAAGACGAAGATTCCGAACCTCCCATTCCGCCCACCAGACGACTACCTACGTCACGCGCTCATGACAACGCTGGCTGGCGGAGAAGCATCGTTGGAACTGCGACTCCAAGTTCAAACTGACCCGCATCTCATGCCACTCGAAAACGCAGCTGTGCTTTGGCCCGAAAAGCTTTCGCCCCGTATCCCCGTTGCCACGCTGCGCCTGTTTCGGCAGAGCGAAAACTACGATGCCCAACTAGAGTTTGCACGCAAACTGGTCTTCAATCCTTGGCACTGCATCGCGGAGCATCGCCCCCTGGGCAACCAGAGCCGTGCGCGCTACCGCATGTACTCTACGCTTGCGGCCTTCAGGCAAACGCAGAACGGCGTCACCCATTACGAGCCTACCGGTGATGAGGTTTTGAACTGACATTATGACGCCGCAATCGAGCTTCCTATACGCCGCGCCTGTGGTCCCGGAAAAGTTGCAGTCGTTACGCGCGCTACTCAGCTCCATGAATCAGGCTCCCGGTATCGTTGATCTTGCCAACCCAATCTTTCCGTTCTCGGACTTCGAAACACTGCATTTCGCACGACTGCTCATTGTCTCAGATCTCGCGGCCGCGGACCGTGCAGTGTTTCATCTTCCCGTGCAAGGGCTTCCGGACTATTTCGTTCTGATGGGAGAGGTGGACGGAGAGGAAACCGCATTTCGCAACGAGTTGGTACGGCGTGCCGGTCCGGGACTGCGATCTCTTTTTTCGCACTGCGCAGGTTTTCGTGAAGCCGACGAACTGTCACGCTTCCTGGCATCCAGCCAGGTGAAGGCAGCGGCGCTTTATGTGAACTGGGTCGGTCGCACGCTTCTGCAGGAACGAGAGGAAGAGGCATTGCGCCGAGCCTTAAGTGAGTATGCGCGGCAGCATCAGGATTCGTTGCAGAAAATGCCCCCTCAACAGTTATGGGCAAGCATGCGCGATCTTCTGGACAAACAAGTTGCTGCGGGTGAGCTCCGATTGACTCCACCTGCTGCAACGCCGCTAAGTTGGAGAGTGCGCAATTTTCTTAATCTATTGTGGGTGCCATTTGTACTTCTCGTGCTCGCGCCAGTGCTCTTGCTTATCCTTCCGATTTATTTACTAGCACTGCGAAGCTGGGAAACAAATGATCCGGGAGTTGTTCCTGCACTTGATTCCGCTCATGCCGCAGAACTGGAAACTATCGAAAATACTGACGTGACGAATCAGTTCAGCGTATTCGGAAGCCTGAAGCCGGGAGCTTTGCGGCGATGGTCGATGCGCTTTTTTCTCTGGCTTACGGATTACGCTGCAAGGCACATCTTCAATCGCGGTGGGCTGGCCCGTGTGTCGACCATCCATTTCGCTCGGTGGGTTCCATTTGACGGCGGCGACCGAATGCTGTTTTCGAGTATTTACGACGGAAGTCTTGAAAGCTATATGGATGACTTCATCAACAAGGTTGGCTACGGCTTGAACATTACCTTCAGTAACGGCATCGGCTATCCCCGCACACACTGGTTGATTGGCGAGGGCTGTCGGGATGAGCAGACATTCAAACGAGTTCTACGCCGCCACCAGCTCGCTACTGAGGTTTGGTATAACGCACTCCCGGGAGTGACAGCAGCCAACAAGCATCGGAACAGTATGATTCGCGCGGGGTTGGAAAGCCGCCCCACTGACGACGAAAAGATTCGAGAGTGGGCAGCGTTGCTATGAAGACATTCAAGAGTCAGCGTCGGGGCACAGCATGACTACACATGAAGTGGACTTTCGCGAGGTGCAGGGCATCCTCCGATTCGGCTACGGACGCCTTACGGAAGCCGTGTTCCTGCTATTGAATATTCGCGATATCAATGCAGCGCGGCAGTGGCTTGCAACCGCTCCCATCTCCAACGCTGTTGCCTGCGAGACAGCACCTCTTACCGCATTGCAGGTCGCATTCACTGCACAGGGACTGCTGCGCCTTGGCATTTCAAAAGAAATGTGGAGTGGCTTTTCGATTGAGTTTCGGATGGGTATGTCGGCAGAACCGGGGCGGTCGCGGATCCTCGGAGACGTAGATGCTAACGCTCCGCAGCAATGGACATGGGGAGGCCCCGGGCGCGAACCACACATGATGATCCTGCTTTACGCGCAGCCCGGCAAGTTGAATGAGTGGATAAAGACAACGCAGGAAGAGCAATGGGAAAACGCATTCGAAGTTCTCTCTTCCCTATCCACTTCCGATATGGAGGGGAAAGAACCGTTTGGTTTTGCTGACGGTCTGAGCCAACCGACATTGGATTGGGAGAGTGCCAAACGACCTTCCACCACCGAGACGGAGTACAGCAATGTCTGTTGTTTGGGAGAGTTCGTTCTCGGCTATCCAAACGAATACGGACGCTACACGGATCGGCCGATCGTGAAGGAGGACAGCCCCAGTAGTAGTCTTCTGCCACCTGCCCTTGATGCCACAGGTATGCGTGATTTCGGGAAGAATGGCTCCTATTTGGTAGTGCGCACCTTGGAGCAGGACGTGGCCGGCTTCTGGAGATTCGCGCAGAAAAGCGTTGGTATCGATAGCAACGCGAGAGATACACTAGCGAGCGCGATGGTGGGTCGAACGCGTGACGGAATGCCGCTCGCAGGCATGCGCCCTGAGCCGATTCCCGGTGTCGAGGCTGCGTCTGCTCCGCAAAATCAGTTCACGTTCGATGAAGATCTCAAAGGCACGCGATGCCCCTTCGGAGCGCACATTCGGCGCGCAAATCCACGCAATGCCGATCTGCCGACTCCACCGGCGCATGGGTTCGAGAAGGCGCTCCAGTACGTCGGACTCGGCAAGCGAACTCTGCAAAGCGACGCCAAGGCGTCAGTCCGATTCCATCGGATTCTGCGCCGTGGGCGTGAATATGGCACGCCGATTTCCGTAGAAGGTGCAATCAATAATAAAGAAGACGGCAGTTCGCGCGGCCTTCATTTCATGTGTTTGGTCGCCAATATCTCGCGTCAGTTCGAATTTCTGCAAGGCGCGTGGATGATGAGCTCCAAGTTCGACGCGATGACCGACGAAAGTGATCCGCTGCTTGGAAACCGTCAGCCTGTTTCCGGAGCTGTGACCGATCGCTTCTCCCAACCGCAGGATTCCGGAGTTTGCCATTGCACTACAGGCTTACCCCGTTTCATCACCGTCAAGGGCGGCGGTTATTTCTTCCTTCCATCCTTGTCTGCGATTCGCTATTTGGCGTCTCTAAAGGTCGCTGAAATCTGAACCCTCCTAGGACGTGCAGACAGAAACATCTCCCTAGTTCAAGGCGTGTGAGCGACGATCCGCGTTCAGCTACCAGGCGATCCTCTCGGGGAAGAACTCTGCAAACAGGTCGTCGTAGTACGGCTTCAGTTCCTTCAGGCTAGGCTTTGTGTGGCCTTTGGAGTAGAGGTCATACGGGTTGAACTTCAGCACCCACGGCAACATCTCCCGATCCTGCTCATTGCAAAGGTAATCGTAGGCACCATGACGGTGCCACGCATAGAACGAGTGGTAGCGCAGCATGTAGAGTGCTTCCATTGGGAGATAGTTCTTCATCGCTTCGTAGATGTACCCATCGTGGCCGAATGACATCTTGACCTTATTCAGACCGCAGTTCGGCTCATAGATGCCGTACTTCGTCTGGTACAGCGGGTTGCTGTAATCGGGATTCTCGCGGAAGTATTCCGGAAACACGACCTCCTCGGAGTACGCGCAGCCGGTCGGGAAAGTGTCGCCGACCACACCCCATTGCGGTTCACCGTAGAGGCAGAGACACTTTCCAAGATCGTGAACGAATCCAGCCACTACCATCCATCGCGGATGGCCGTCCTTGCGAATCGCTTCGGAGGTCTGGAGCAGATGCTCAAGTTGGGTAAGGTCTGTATCCGGATCGCTGTCGTCCACGAGCGTGTTCAGATACTCTGCCGCCTCCCAGATGCTCTTCTGCCCGCGAGTCAGTCCAAAGTACTGCTTCTCTTTCGCGAGCACATACTCGTGAGTCTGATACTTGTGATTCAAGCGGTAGAATTCAGCCACGCCTGGGTTCGCATGCTCGTCGTACTGACGGAATTCCTCTTGGGACTTTCCTTCTTTGTAGCGTCCTTCGAGAAATTCGTCCCACTCCTCCATGTCGGCAGATAATGGTTTCTGTTCAGCTTCGGAGAACTGCGATGTTGGACTCATGGTTCACTCCCGGACCGGCTCGTTTTACGTTACCGGTAACTATAGGGGTTGCCTTGGATATTTGGCAACAAAAATGGAGCAGATCCGCCAAATTTTCATGTTTATTGACACAAATCGTGACAAACGAATAGGGTGACGAAGGTCCGTCACCGGTAACTGAATGCCCACAGGAGATCTCGGATTGCGACACTCCAACCCCGCGAAAGCTGTGCTTACTGATGTGCAGTTCTGGATCCCTCTCGGGGTACTGCTCATTGGCCTTGCTCTGCTGATTTGGCTGCACTGACCTTCAGGTTCAATAACTTATGGCGACGCAAATCGGAAGCACCCTCCCGCAACACACCCGCACTGGCTCAACGCACGTGCTTGGGGTGCTCTGCGGCTTAACCGCAGGCGTCTGGCTGGGTGCGGCGGAAGCCCCCACAAAGCTGGTTCATGCCGGCTTCTCACCCTTCGCCATTTCCTTATGCATGGTCGCCGGTGTCTTCACAGCACGCTGGACCTTTCCGACGCTGCTTAAGGGCACCAGTTATGTTTTCGCGGACATTAAGTGCCGCAAGCACCTGTTGGTCTGGGCAGTCCTTGCTGGAGCACTGTGGGCGGTTGCGAACACCTTAACCGTGTTCGCGATTCGGGACGTCGGTCTGGCGGTTGCGTTTCCTATGTGGAACACCAATTCGCTGGTAGGGCTCCTTTGGGGGCGAGTCCTCTTTCGTGAGCTGGACGGTGCGGATGGACGCACGATTTCGAAGGTGGTCATTGGAGCAGTTTGCATCGTTATAGCCGCGATCATGCTAGGTTTCAGCACCGTGCACGGCGGGGGGGCAACTAACCACCACGCTATCGGCGGCATCCTCGCAGCGTTTGGCGCGAGCCTTATGTGGGGAACCATGTATGTGCCCTATCGCAAGGCGTACCTCAGTGGAATGAATCCGCTCTCCTTCGTGACAATCTTCACGGTAGGCGAGCTCATTACGATGGCTCTTCTCACCTGGACGCTTGATGGCGGACGGCGCTCCTCTGCCTTCCAGCTCGTGCACAACGAGCAGTTGCTCTTCTGGCTGTTTCTCGGCGGCTTCGTGTGGGTCGTTGGTGACATGTTTCAGCAGTTCGCAGCGAAGTATCTGGGCATAGGACGTGGCATCCCTCTTTCGAATACAAACCAGCTTTGGGGTCTGGCCTGGGGAGCCCTCGTCTTTGGCGAACTAACGGGCGCGGATACCGAGCATAAGCTACTCGTGCTCGGCGGTTCACTCATCATGATCGTGGGTGCGCTGTTTATCAGCACGGCAAAGGCTTCCGCCGGGGAAAATTCATCTCGCAATGAGGCCTTGGAGCGGGAGTGCAGTCGCTACGGTCTCGATTACAACGAGGCGCTGCTGGCGCAGAGCGGAGATGAGCTTCGGGGGACTGACCGGCGCCGGTGGTGGGACTATGCCATCATCATCAGTGCCATCACGGTCTTCGTCTGGCTCGCCTGCAAGGCTTCAGTGCCCCCGCTCAAAATGAACCTTCATTGGATTGCAGTGCTCACGGTCATCCTGCTGGTGAGCCTCTTCGGATGCGGCTATCGCCTTTATAAGCAGACTCGATTTTCCTGACCTTGCTGCAGATGTTCAGAGCTCTGCCCTGAGTCCTGCGCCGCCGCTGGATTCGCGCACGACCAACCTGGGCGGCAACAGGAGAGTCCGAAATGGCATTTCGGGGTGGGCCATTACCTCCAGCGCAAGCTCTCCGGCCCGCAGTCCAAGTGTTTCCGGGTGCTGATCGACGCTCGTCAAAGGCACGCGCAGGTACTTTGCATATCGCAGATTCCCTGCCCCGACGAATGCCACGTCTTCAGGTACTCTCAATCCCGCAACACGTACCGCCTCCATCGCACCTATCGCTGTGAGGTCGTTGTAGCAGAAGACTGCATCGGGCCGGTCAGGGAGCTTAAGCAGCTGATTCATCGCGTGGTAGCCGGCCTCATCGCCCAACTCCTCAACGCGTTCCAACGATATGATGTGTTCCTCCGGCGACTCCATCTGGTGATGATGCAATGTGTCACGGTATCCGCGCAGCCGCTCCGTCGATGGACTCAGCGCACGGCCCCCAATATGTGCGATCCGTTTACGCTCGATTGTGATTAAGTGTTCGGTTGCGATGCGGCCTATCTCATAATCGTCTGAGCCGACAAAATGTGCCGAAAGATATGGGAAATTCCGATCAACCAGGAGAAACGGTGTCCTCTCGTCTCCAAGCTCATAGAAGTTCTTCAAACGCGTCTGGCACGAGACAATGAGCAATACGTCAACATTCCGGCCAAGCAGAGTTCTTATTTCCTGCTGTTCCAGTTCCGGATTTTCCTCTGAGGATGCCAGCAGCAGCGCCATTTGTGAGCCGCGTAGCGTTCCGGCGAGAGACTTTGCAAACTCAGCGAAGAATGTGTGGACGAGGTCCGGTACAACCAGCCCCACCGTGAACGTCCGCCCGCTGGCCAGGCCGCGTGCCAGCATGTTCGGTTTATAGTTCAGCTCCTGCATGCGCTTCAGCACAAGCGCACGCGTTTTCTCGCTTATGTCCTGATTTCCACGGAGAACCTTCGAGACCGTTACGGTCGAGATACCGAGATCCCGAGCGATGTCTTTAAGACGAATGGCCAAGAAACGATCTCCGTGGCGAGGGCGATTACGATTCCATTGCCCTAATTGTGTCGCAGTCTGATGGCGGGAAGGCCTAGACTATGGACGTTCACGCCGACAATATAGATTCATGCAGCTTTCATTTTTTGCCCGATGCGCTCGACGGATGATGCGGTGGCGAGGGCGTTCCTCCGCTCTCCGCACCGGGCTCGAGCAGATCGCCACGGCAACCGGTTGGCGCATTGATGATGTTGCACCGCGCGGGAAGGCCGTTTGCAAATCCCACGCTGTAGCCGGTCCACTTCGAAGGTTCGGAGAGCGGATAATCCGTGCTGATCATCTGAGCGCCGGATTGCAATAGGGCATCTCTCCGGGTCGTGTCATTTGTGCGAGCGGCGATTGTACTTTCGTCTGCACGAGCACGGACGATGTATCCCTCGTGCACTAATTGATTGATTACTTCGGGCGTCCCTTCATTCTCCTCAACGAAGGCAGCATCCGGCCGGCCCGGATCAGAGTTCGTGAACAACACGCGTCCCTGGAGAAGAGGATGGCCGGCCGTATATGCCGGCCCAGCGTTCTTCTGGTCCATCAGAAAGATGACTTTCCCGCGGCTTTTCGCCAGCGTAGGCCAATTCCCTGCACGCACCGCGGCGTCCAGTGTGAGATAGTGGCCTCGGACTTCATCCGGCAGGATGATCTCATCGTCCGGGAAGACCGACCGAATCTCCTTGTCCAGCGCATCGAATGTCTCGGTCGTGAACGGCTCCGCCTCCACGCTGTTTGGAATGGACTCTGTTCGGCCGTGCTTGTTCTCGATCAACAGAAACAGAGGGACGTGTTCCGGATGAGCCTTAGACCAGGTCCGAATTTCTCGCAGACAATCGGTGAACAGTAGACACGAGCTGCGCTGATTCAGATCAGGAATATGAATGACCTTGAACCCGGGCTTCTCCATCTCGTGTTTCGGATCGAAGTCGGGATCAGGAGGCAGGCCCGCCTGCTTTGTCAGCTCCACGATCTTTGGATGGGCGAACCGTCCGCCTTTCGGGTCCTGGACGATGTCGATCTCGAGCTGTCGAACGCCGCCATTGAGTTGTGCCGTTAGCGATGCGTGATGATACTCCAGGCTCTCGTAGGTTTTCGCATTCCGACCACGCGCGAATTTCTCCTCGCTTGGAGCAAACCCAAGGTTGTAGCTGTTGTGCGAGCCGATCACCTGGACTTGGTTCAAGCGCACCAGCTTGTCCTGAGCTGCCGTCGTTTGAGCAGATGCTGTCTGCGCTGGCGCAAAATTGACGGCGGTTGCCACGATGAAGAGACTGATTCCCTTCAGACTTGTGAGACAAATTTTAACCATCGATACTGGCCCCGAAACCGGAAGATACGCTCGGCTGGATAAGAGGTGGGGAGCAGCTTTCCGCTCCCCACTGTTTTGATAATGAGGACCGCAGTCCGATCCTCATCAGGTGTGCGTTTAGAAGATGATCTTGCCAGCGAACTGCATCTGACGCGCCGGGAAGTAGCTGGTGATAGCCCCGAAGCCGCTGCCATCGGTGATGGCGGTGTCCGGTGCCTGCCAGTTGGTGACGTTGAACGCGTTGAAGACTTCGGCGCGGAAGTCGAGCTTCAGCCGCTCGACACCGAGACCGAACTGCTTATGCAAGCCGAGGTCGGTGTTGTAGTACTGGAAGCCGCGAATGATATTGCGCGACACGTTGCCGTACGCCGAGGTGTTGCCGTACAGCGCGTAGGAAGGAAGAGCATAGCTGGACAGCGGCAGATAGTTCGTCAGTCCTGCATACTTCGAAACCTTGGCCCACGAGGACTTGGGATTGCGAAGTGGAGTGCCAGCAATATGCTGCGGGCGCAAGGTGACGAGATCGGTTGTGTAGAGCATGCCTGTCGAGCTGTTGGTGGTCGAGCTGGAATAGGTGATGTTCAGAGGAAGGCCCGCGGTCATGGAGTTGATCATGGTCAACTGCCAGCCACCGAGAACCTGTTGGACGAAGCCGTTTGCATCCTTGCCCCAGCGCTGGCCGCGGCCATAGGGGAGGTCCCATACGACAGAGGTCGTATTGTTGATGGGTTGATCGTAACTGGAAGGACCATAGTCGTTGCGTGGGTTGGCGATGTTGACGCGCGAATTATCGCCGTTGCCGGTTTCGAGATGGCCGGAAGCCAGATCGAAGCCGCGGCTGTACGTGAAGGAGTTCAGCAGATAGAGCGCTCCCATCCGCTTCTCCAGCTTCACCTGCAGAGCGTTGTAGTTGGAGGTGCCAATGGGAAGCGAGATTTCGATGTCGCCGAAGGTCGGAACCGGGCGGCGAGACTGGTAGCTGGGGCATCCCGCTAGCGAAGCCGCGAGACAGGCTGAGGCCTGGTTGTAGTCGCCCAACACCTGGATGTGGCGTCCGACGTTGCCGACGTATGCAAGATCCAACACAAGTTTGCCAGGCAATTCGCGCTGAACGCTGGCAAAGTAGCTTTGCACGTAGCCAGTTGAGAAGGCCGGCGGAATATAGCGTGTGTTGACCAGCAGCGGGTTGAAGTTTGCCGGGCTCGTCAGACCGGCGGCGTAGCCTTGCTGGGTCTGGCGGAAGCAGGTGGCCTGATTCTGCGTGTCGGTCGTGCAGCGGTTGGACCCGATCGGCGTAACGAATGGGCTGGGGTTGTTGATGGCTGCGTTCACGACATTCGGGCCGTTATACGTCAGGTTGTTTTCGCCGCCTTCACGGTTGTACTGGACATAAACGAGGCCGTAGCCCGCACGAAGCGCCGTCTTCGGATCCACCGAGTAGGCAAGGCCGAAGCGCGGGGCGAAGTTTTTAGCGGGTACATGAACCAAGGTGCGGCCAAAGATGCCGCCGCTTGATGACGCTTGAGTGATTGTGTTGTTGGCCGGATTGAAGTTCCCCAGCTTGTTGTCCGCTTCAAACTGCGGCGTCATCACTTCATAGCGCAGGCCGAGATTCAGCGTCAGGCGCGGCGAGACGTTGAAATCATCCTGCACGTAGCCCGCGAAGTACCGCTGACGCAAATGGACGACGACGTAGTTGGTGAGTGAGTAGGAGCTGCGGTTGCCGAAAAGGAAGTCGGCGACCGCCTGCGCCTGCGCGATCTGCGTCGAGGCAGTGTTGCCGTTCCCTGTATCGGTGGGATTGCAACCGGTCTGCGTGGGTGAGCCGCAGGTGGGGAAGAAGTTCGCCGGACCGCCCGCAAACTTGCTGGCATAGTTGTCCTGACCGTAGCTCGGGTTGAAGTCGTTGACAGTGGTGTGAATGAGCTGTTGCTCATAGCCGAACTTCAACGAGTGACGCCCGCGAACCCATGTGTAATTGATCTTCGGATTGAAGATCATCGGCCACTGGAACTGCGGATTGGATGACTGGTCCCCAAGCTGGGTGAAACCGGTGATCGACTGCGCGTTCAGTGGGCGAATGAGAGCCGGATCGGTGGGCAGGCCCGGGATATTGAACTGGGCGAGGAGTGAAGGCTGGCCAGCCTGGTATGGCGTCTTACCACCCTTGTTGTCCGTCCAGGCGAAACGGAAGTCCAGCAGCTTGTTCTGGCTGATGATCCACGTCGCGCCGCCCTCGACCTGGCGGTTCTTGATATAGACGTTCGAGTTGGCGTTGCCGCCCGCTTTCCCCGGAACCGTCGGCGGATCGAAGATGTATCCCTGGTGTTCGGAGTAGCGGCTGTAAATCTGCCACTTGCCGTAGTGCTGATCAACACGAACATCACCCTTATCGTCGTTGATGGTGCCACGTGGAGCGTTGGAGTAGTTGTTCGTAATGTTGGAGTAGGCAACTGCTGATCCACCGACGTTGTTCGCGGGCAGATAGCCGAGCACGGCCAGCGCAAACGGCGTCGAACCGGCGGAGATATCACCATTGGTGTACGTGGTCCCGGTGACGGGGTTGTATAGAGGAATGGGCGCCGTTGAGCCGTCGACGCGATGCAGAACGAAGTGACCGGCGCGCTGTTCAGCGTTTGGCAGGGTGACCGGAGCAAGCTGGTAATTAAAGATCTGGCGCAAGCCTTCATAGTCGGCGAAGACGAAGACCTTGTCCTTCATGATGGGGCCACCGAAGGTGCCGCCGAACTGGTTGCGGATGAGCTTCGGCTTCTGGTTCGTTACCGGCTCGATTGGGCCAACGGCGTTCAAGCTTGTGTTGCGGATGTAGTCCCAGGCGCGGCCGTGGAACTGGTTGGTGCCGCTGCGGGTCTGTACGTTGATGACTGCGCCGGGCATGCGGCCATATTCGGCCGAGTAATTATTGGTCTCAAGGCGAAACTCGTTCACGGCGTCCGGCGATGGCGAGATGTTCTGATTCTGGAAGCCCTGATTCGAGGTGCCGTAATTGGAGTTCTCAAGACCGTCGAGAATGAACTCGTTAAACTCCGAGCGCATGCCGTTGATGTTGTAGGAGTCAGCACGGCTGGATGGCGTCTGATTCTCGAGCATCGACTTGCGAGTGCCCGGAGCAAGCAGCACGAGATCGGCATAGGCTCTGCCGTTGAGCGGAAGATTCTCGACCTCCCTCGTTCCAATCACTTGGCTTCGAGAGCTTGTTTGTGTCTCCAGAAGTTCGGCACCTGAAGTGACCGTGACAACCTCGGTAACAGCGCCAGGCTTGAGGTCGATGTCTACGCGCTGCCGTGCGTCCGTCGAGAGATTAAATTCATCCGTCTTCGTAGATTGGAAACCAGCGGCGTCGGTCGAGATCCTGTAGTTTCCGATCTGCACCGAATTGAATTCGTACTTACCTTCCTTGTCGGTCTGGGCCTTCTGGGAGACGTTCGTTCCGACATTGGTGAGTGTGACAGTCGCGCTCGCAACCACCGCTCCCGAGTTATCCCGGACATAGCCGAGCACAGACGCCGAACCAAACTGGCCAAGCGCCGGGATGACGCCGAGTAGCAGGCACGTCATGACCAAGAGTGCCCTCTTCATGGATCTCAGAACCGCCTGCACAAACGCGTTCATCACTTCCTCCGAAATGTCATCCGCACGGTGGCCGCCAAAAGCCACCGAGCGGAAGTAGGTCATACTGTTGTTGCGAGGTACGCTAGGCGTCGCCGCATACTTCTGTCAAGTGGCTTTAGCGGTAACGCAAAAAGGCCACAGATTACTTGTAACGCATGTATTGGCAATGAGTTATGAACGATTTGTAAATAAGAGAGCGGTGAACCCAGCTAACGAGGAAACGACCCGCCGGTCACAAACGTACCGGCGAGGCGAAA
>Ga0157369_10006289_pt1 | contig 13787 bp, 9 predicted proteins | sample C25metaG_FD_113461 | JGI IMG/M metagenome (GOLD analysis project Ga0157369, IMG submission 113461) | Corn rhizosphere microbial communities from Kellogg Biological Station, Michigan, USA - C2-5 metaG | ecosystem: Host-associated > Plants > Roots > Rhizosphere > Soil | place: USA: Michigan...
AGCGGAGCAGTCCAACACGTCGCTGGTCTTCGGCGAGGCCTACATCCTCAAGTTGTTCCGCAAGGTGGCGCCTGGTCTGAACCCGGACCTGGAGATAACCCGAGCGCTCGCCGAAGCCGGCGCCAGTGCCGTCGTGCCGCCGCTGGGGTGGCTCGAGACCGACGACGTCGCGACCGGCACGACGCTCGGCATGCTTCAGCCGTTCTTGCGGGGCGCGAGCGAGGGCTGGCAGCTTGCCGTTGCAAGCGTGCGCGATCTCTACGCCGAAGCCGATCTGCACGCCGACGAGGTCGGCGGGGACTTTGCCGGTGAGTCCGAGCGGCTCGGCGCCGTGACCGCTGAAGTGCACGCACTGCTCGCACAAGCACTCCCGTCGCGGCTGTCCGACCCGTCCGAAAACGCAGCGACCGCAAAGCAGATGCACGAACGCCTCGATGCTGCGCTTCTCGTCGTACCCGAGTTGGCGCCGTTCGCCGAGGCGATGCGCGCCGCATATGACGCCCTTGCCGAGCTGTCCAGCGGCGTCCCGGTGCAACGCATCCACGGCGACTTCCACCTCGGCCAGGCGCTCCGCGTCGAGGGCGGCTGGAAGATCATCGACTTCGAAGGCGAGCCGGCGCGACCCCTGGAAGAGCGAACGGCTCTGATGAGCCCCTTGCGCGACGTCGCAGGAATGCTGCGCTCGTTCGACTACGCCGCTCGGCACCTGCTCGCCGAACAGCCCCAGAGCAACGCACTCGAGTATCGAGCCGGTGAGTGGGCAGAACGCAACCGAGACGCCTTCTGCGACGGCTACGCGCGTGCCTGCGGGCACGACCCGCGCGAGGACACAGTGCTGTTGCGGGCGATGGAGCTCGACAAGGCCGTCTACGAAGTCGTCTATGAAGCGCGTAACCGACCGACCTGGCTTCCGATCCCGCTTGGATCCATCGAGCGGTTGGGTAGGGGAACCGCATGACCGAAAAGCCGGCCCGTAAGAAGGCGACCGACAAGTCGCCCGCCGCAGCGACGCCAGCTCCTCGCCCGATCACCAACGAGGAATTGGACCGCCTCGCCGGAGGTGCGCACCACGATCCGCACTCGATCCTCGGCGCTCATCCGCATGCCGGGCGCGTCACGGTGCGTGCGCTGCGGCCCGGCGCGGCAACGGTCGCCATCGCCATCGAAGACGAGCGGCACGAGATGCACCACGAGCGCGGTGGTGTGTGGGTGGCACTCCTCGAACGCTCGGACGTGCCGGACTATCGGCTGCTGGTCGACTACGGCGACAAGTTCGAGCACCGGCAGGACGACCCCTATCGCTACCTTCCGACGCTCGGCGAGATGGACCTGCACCTGATCGGTGAGGGTCGCCACGAAGATCTCTGGAAGGTGTTGGGCGCGCACACCCGCAGCTACGACTCGCCGAGCGGAGCCGTCAACGGCACGTCTTTCGCCGTATGGGCGCCGTCCGCGCGCGGCGTGCGCGTCAGCGGTGACTTCAACGGTTGGAACTCGGTCGCCTATCCGATGCGGACGCTCGGCTCCAGCGGCGTCTGGGAGGTCTTCATCCCCGGCGTCGGCAACGGCACCAAGTACAAGTACGACATCCTCGGCGCCGACGGCGTATGGCGGCAGAAGGCCGACCCGATGGCCCAACACACGGAGCATCCGCCGGCCACTGCGTCCGTGGTCTACACCAGCAACTACGACTGGGCCGACGGTGAGTGGTGCCGCGAGCGAGCGCAGAGGGATTGGTACAAGTCGCCGGTCGCCGTCTACGAGGTGCACCTCGGCTCGTGGCGGCAAGGCCTGTCCTACAAGGAACTGGCCGAGCAGCTCACCGAGTATGTCGTCGAGAGCGGCTTCACCCACGTCGAGTTCCTGCCGGTGATGGAGCATCCCTTCGGCGGCTCGTGGGGCTACCAGGTCACGTCCTACTACGCGCCGACGTCGCGCTTCGGCTCGCCGGACGAGTTCCGCTACCTGGTCGACCGGCTGCACCAGGCCGGCATCGGCGTGATCGTCGACTGGGTGCCTGCGCACTTCCCCAAGGATGAGTTCGCGTTGGCGCGCTTCGACGGCACGGCGCTCTACGAACACGCCGACCCACGCTTGGGCGAGCACCCCGACTGGGGCACCCTCGTCTTCAACTTCGGCCGCCGCGAGGTGCGCAACTTCCTCGTCGCCAACGCGTGCTACTGGCTGGAGGAGTTCCACATCGACGGGCTCCGCGTCGATGCAGTCGCGTCGATGCTCTACCTGGACTACTCGCGCAAGGAAGGCGAGTGGGTGCCCAACCAGTTCGGCGGCCGCGAGAACCTCGACGCGATCGAGTTCCTCAAGGAGATGAACGCCACCGCCTACAAGCGGGTGCCCGGTTGCATCACTGTCGCCGAGGAGTCCACCGCCTGGCCGGCGGTTTCCCGACCGACCTACCTCGGCGGGTTGGGCTTCGGTTTCAAGTGGAACATGGGCTGGATGCACGACACGTTGGAATACGTGTCGAAGCCGCCGGTCTACCGGCAGTGGCACCACCACCAGATGACGTTCTCCCTCGTCTACGCGTTCAGCGAGAACTTCGTCCTTCCGCTTTCGCACGACGAAGTCGTGCACGGCAAAGGCTCGCTGCTCGGCAAGATGCCGGGCGACCGGTGGCAGCAGTTGGCCAACTTGCGCGCGCTCTACGCCTTCATGTGGGCGCATCCGGGCAAGCAGCTCCTCTTCATGGGTAGCGAGTTCGGCCAGGAGTCGGAGTGGTCCGAGGCGCGTTCGCTCGACTGGTGGCTCCTGGACCTCCCCGACCACCACGGTGTCTGGCAGCTGATCCGCGACATGAACCACGTCTACAAAGAGCACCCCGCGCTCTGGACGTGCGACGTCGAGGGCTCCGGCTTCCAATGGATCGACGCCAACAACGCCGAGGGCAACGTCTTCTCGTTCCTTCGCTGGGGCGACGACGGATCGGCAGTTGCCTGCATCGCCAACTTCGCCGGCACGCCGCACGAGGGCTACCGCGTCGGCCTCCCGTTCGCGGGCCAGTGGCGCGAGGTGCTCAACACCGACGCCGACATCTACGCCGGCAGTGGTGTCGGCAACATGGGCGCGGTCGAGGCGGTCGAGGACGCCTGGCACGGCCAGCCTGCCAGCGCGACGCTGCGTGTGCCGCCGTTGGGCGTTTTGTGGCTCGCGTCACCAACACGTCCATAGCGACTTGTCAGGGCGCGGTGACAAACTCGCCGCGTGCACGCCCTGACACGGCTGCGAGAGCGGCAGGAGTGGCAGTTCTTCGCTGCCTTGACCAAGGCGGACCGCCGGCTGGGCGCGCTCTGGTGGACGGTGCTCGTGCTCCGCGGGGTGCTGCCGGCCGGCTTTGCGATCGCGACCGGTGTCGTCGTCAGCGAGGTGCAGCACCACCACTCGGCTACGGTCGGCGTCACCGTTGCCGGCATCGTCTTCGTCGCGCTGCAGATCCTTGCGCCCTTGCACCAGGCGGTCAGCCAGAACCTCGGTAGCCGGGTCGCGGCCTGGTTGTTCGACCGACTCACCACGGCGTGCATCGGCCCACCTGGCATCGCCCATCTCGAGGACCCGACCCTCGCCAGCGACTTGACCGTCGCGCGTGAGTTCGACGCGGGGATGACCGGCCCGCCGATGCGGCTCAACGTCGAGTTCATCGCCACCGGGCTGCTCGATGTCATCAGCGGCGTCGCGTCGGCGGTGATCCTGTTCGCCTACCACTGGTGGGCGCCGCTTCCGCTCATCGCCGGTTGGGGCTGCACGCACTGGCTGCTCCGCGAGTCGTCGGTGTGGCGGGACCGCAACACCGACGAAGTCCGAGCCGCACAGCGAGTCGCCGAATACGACTACCGCCTGGCGGTCGACCCACCGGCAGCAAAGGAACTGCGGTTGTTCGGCTTGGTCGGCTGGACCATCGACCGGTTCATCGAGCGCCGCCGACGGCTCTTCGACCTGCAATACCGGGCGACCCGGCTGCGCGAGCGCTCTGTGTTGCTGTGTTTGCTGCTGGTGGTCATCGGCAACGCCGCCGTGCTCATTCCGCTGGCCTACGACGGCACTCACGGTCATCTCACGCTTGCGCGTCTTGTCGTCTTCGCGCAGGGTGCCGTGGGCGCGAGCCTCATCGCCTTCGGCGGGCTCAACTGGGCACTCGATGGCGCATCCGCCCCGGTGGCCGCCGTACTCAAGCTCGAACAGGCGATGGCGCCGACCGGTGCCCTCGACGCCGTCGAGACACGATCAGCGCACGGCGCCCCTGCCGACCTGATCCGGCTTCGCGGTGTGCGCTTCGCCTACCCGCATGCGCCGCAGCAGGTCCTCGACGGGGTCGATCTCGACATTCCGGCCGGCACGTCACTTGCGGTCGTCGGCGTCAACGGCGCGGGCAAGACGACGCTCGCCAAGCTGCTCTGCCGCCTGTATGACCCGACGGGTGGAGAGATCGAGGTCGACGGCGTCGACCTGCGTCACCTGGACGTCCAGCAGTGGCGCCGCCAGGTCGCGGTCGTCTTCCAGGACTTCATCCGGTTCGAGCTGTCGCTGCGCGACAACGTCGCCCCGCATGGAGCCGCGGACATCGACATTCGCGCCGCCCTTGTCGCCGCGGGCGCCGACCATCTCGCCGACCTCGACACGCCGTTGTCGAAGGGCTATGTCGGCGGCACCGATCTGTCCGGGGGCCAGTGGCAGCGGGTGGCCCTGGCCCGAGCGCTCTGCGCCGTGCGCAGCGGGGCGCGACTGGTGCTCCTCGACGAACCGACGGCCCAGCTCGACGTCCGTGGCGAAGCGGCGATCTTCGAGCGGCTGCTCGAGGAAACCCGCGGCGTCACGACGGTGCTCGTCTCACACCGCTTCTCGACCGTACGACGAGCCGACCGCATCTGTGTGCTCGAGCACGGCAAGGTCGTCGAGCTCGGCACGCATGACGAGCTGATCCGGCTCGGCGGCCGCTACCGCACGATGTTCGAGCTCCAGGCTCGGCGCTTCCAGGCAACCCAGGACGAGGAAGGACGGCTCTATGACGTCCTCACCTGACGCCGCGGAGATGCCGCGCGGTCTGCCGGCGATGTGGCGCCTGTGCAAGCTGGGTTACCAGCACGAGCCGTGGCTGCTTCTGGTGGCGTTCGCGCTCTCGTTGCTGTCGGCAGTGCCGGACGTGCTGCTCGCACTCTGGCTAGCCCTGCTCGGCAATGCGGTCATCCATCACCACACGAGCTCTGCGATGGTCTATGCGTTGGCACTGGGCGCGTCAGCCACCGCGACGTGGTTGCTGCGGACGCTGGACACCCGCATGCAGCGACGGTTCCGCGACAAGGTCACCATCGCGCTCGAGTCACACGTGGCCCGGCTGCAGGCATCCATCCCGACGATCGCTCATCAGGAGCGGGCCGACTATCTCGACCGCCTGTCAGTCCTGCGCGACCAGGTGTTCGTGCTCGACCACATGTACATGTCGGTCTTCGCGACCGCCGGATGGATCCTGAGACTGGCCTTGACGATCGGGCTCCTCGGTTCGATCTCGCCAGCGCTCGTGTTACTCGCGCTCTTCGCCTTGCCGACGGTTGCGACGTCGTCATGGCGGCCTGCAGTCGAACGCACCGTGCAAGAACGCGTCGCTCCACACGATCGGTTGTCCCGACACCTGTTCGTCCTGGCGACGTCGGCAGCACCGGGCAAAGAGGTGCGGCTCACCGGCATCGGCAGCGAGCTGGCGCAGCGTCGGCGGGCCGAGTGGGAGCGCTACTACGCGCCGATGGCACGCACTCGATGGTCAACCGCGTGGTGGCACAGCGCCGCCTGGGCGGTGTTCGGCGCTGCCTACGTGGTCGCCATCGTCTCGGTATTACATCGGTCGGTCGCCGCCGTGTTGCTCGTGCTGGCAGCGGGTGCGCGACTTTCGGCGTACGTCGGCGGCGCGGTCGGCGAGATCGGCTTCCTCCGCGGCATCTGGCTCGACGGCTCCAAGCGCCTGGTCTGGCTGGAGCGATACGCCGAAGCTGCGCGTGCCCTGGCCGATCAGCCGCCGCCGGCTCGGCTCACCACCGGGATCCACCTCCAGGGAGTTGCCTTCACCTATCCAGGAGGCGCTCGGCCCGCCATCGATGATGTGACCCTCGACATCCCTGCCGGTGCTGTCGTCGCGATCGTCGGCGAGAACGGCGCCGGCAAGTCGACGCTCGTGAAGCTGCTCAGCAAGATGTACGAGCCGACCGCAGGCGTGATCGCCGTCGACGACATCCCGCTGGCACGCATCGATGCCGAACAATGGCGCAGTCAGGTGGCGGGCGCCTTCCAGGACTTCTTCCGGTTCGAGTTCATTGCACGCCAATCCGTTGGCGTCGGCGACCTACCGCGCTCCGATGACGAACCGTCCGTCGTCGACGCTGTCGAGCGCGCAGGCGCGGAGGACGTCGTGCGACACCTTGTCGCCGGCCTCGACACGCAGCTCGGCGCGACCTGGCCGCAGGGCGTTGACGTCAGCTTCGGCCAGTGGCAGAAGCTGGCGCTGGCGCGTGGCTTCATGCGCGACGAGCCATTGCTGCTCGTGCTCGACGAACCGACTGCTGCACTCGACGCCGAGACCGAGCACGCCCTCTTTGAGCGCTATGCCGCCGCGATGCGAGTGCAGGGTGACAGCGGGCGGATCACGATCCTGGTGTCGCACCGTTTCAGCACGGTCCGGATGGCGGACCTGATCGTGGTGATGGACGGAGCGCACGTGGTCGAGGTCGGCTCGCACGACGAGCTGATGTCACGCCGTGGGGCATATGCCGAGCTCTACGACATCCAGGCCTCGTCGTACGCCTGAGGAATCTTCGCGCGCGTGGCAGGCTGCGTGCCGTGACGACGATGCAGTTGTGTGGTGGGTCGTTGCCGGTCGAGGATCCGGAGCGGCTCCTCGCCGACTACGTCAACCCGACCTACGGCTACGCCTGGCCGGCCTACGACACGCTCGAGACCAACGGCAGCGCGCGGCTGGTCACCGCTGATCTGCTCGCACCCACGCTGCTCGAAGCCCACATCGACTCGTCACGGTTCGGTGTGTTGGTCGAGATGCTGCCGCAGCTTGCCGCCATCGGCGACCTGCCACCGCGGCCACTGGCTGATGCCACCGACGACGACATCCGTGCCGTCGCACAGCTCTTCGCGACTCTCGACACCGACCGATACCGGCGCCGTGGCGTGCGCGGGACCGTGGTGTCCAAGGTGCTGCATCGCAAGCGGCCCGATCTCGTGCCGCTCTATGACTCGCGGATCGACGCGGGCTATCGCGCCAGCGGTGGCATCCCGCACGACCCGCACCGGCACTGGGTCGACTTCATGGACCTGCTGTGCCGCCTCATGCGCGAGGACCTACGACGCGAAGAGAAGCGGTTCGGCGAGCTCGTCGACTATGCGGCGGGCCTCGACGCCCGACTCACCGAGCTGCGGATCCTCGACATCCTGGTCTGGATGTCGTTGGAGGATGCCTGACGGCAGGCCGGTCGCTCAGAAGAGCGCGTTCGCGAGGGCGCGCCGGCCGGCGGACAGCCGCGGATCCTCGGGATCGAGCAGCTCGAAGATCTCCAGCAGGCGCTGGCGGGCGAAGTCGCGATCGTCGCCGGAGGTGTTGCGCACTGTGTCCACCAACCGGCTGACCGCATCGTCGATGCGGCCGGTGACGACGTCGAGATCAGCCGCGGCGGCCTGTGCCTGCACGTCGCTCGGGTTGTCCGCGGCGCGCCGTCGTACGGCGTTTTCGTCTGCACCTTCGGTGCGCTGCAACAACTCCACCTGCGCCAGGGCGGCCTTGGCCATCTCGTCGCCGGGGTCGCGGGTGAGAAGCTCGCGATAGGCCGCCGCGGCGGCGGTCAGGTCACCACGGTCGATCGCGTCCTGGGCGACATCGTGCGCCGGATCGATCGGCGGGGGTGCCGCCACAGAAGGCGCTCCCGCCTCGGACTGGCCGGGCAGGCCATTGGCGGCTGCGACCCGCAGCACCTCGTCGATGACCGGTCGGATCTGCTGCTCGGGAAGCGCTCCCTGAAACAGCGGCACCGGCTGACCGGCAATGACCGCGAACACGGCCGGGATCGACTGCACCTGGAACGCCGCAGCCACCCGCTGGTTGGCGTCGACATCGATCTTTGCCAGCACCCATGCGCCGTTGCCCTCGGCGGCGAGCTTCTCCAGCACCGGCGAGAGCTGCTTGCACGGTCCGCACCACTCGGCCCAGAAGTCGATGAGGACCGGCACCTGCATCGACCGGTCGATGACCTCGGTCTGGAAGCTCGCCTCGGCCACGTCGATGACGCGCGACCGGGCGGTCGGCGACGCCGGCGTCGCTGCGCCGTCACCGCCGGTAGATGGGGCCGGCGGCGGAGCGGTGGCCCGCGCCTTGAGCGCCGACAGGTCAACGGCGCTCGCGACATGCCGCGCCAGCGATGCGGGGATCTGTTGGGCCGCCTGGCGAGGAGGTTGGCTCACGCCGCCCAGCCTACGTTCCACCCCCTTTATCCCCACTTCGAAGTGCGGGTTCGAAGTGGGGGGTTCAGAAGCGGGCGGGTTCGGTGTAGGTGCCCCACTCGTCGCGCAGCGCGTCGCAGATCTCGCCGAGAGTGGCCTCGGTCCGGGCCGCGTCGAGCATCGCCGGCACCATGTTGCCGTCGGTGCGCGAGACCTCGATCATGTGCGCGATGGCCCGGCCGACGGCGTCGTTGTCGCGGTGGGCCTTGCGCTCCGCAACGCGCTGCTTCTGCACGCGCTCGACCTCGTGCGACACGCGGAGGATCTCCAGGGGTTCTTCGACGCTCGACGTGTGCGTGTTGACGCCGACGATCTTCTTCTCGTTCTTCTCCAGCTTCTGCTGGTACTGGAACGCAGCCTCCGCGATCTCGGACATGAACCATCCATCTTCGATGCCGCGAAGAATGCCTGCGGTCATCGAGCCGTCCGACGACATGTCCTTGATCCGGCGGAAGATCTCCTCCGCCTGCCGCTCCAGCTCGTCGGTCAGGGCTTCGACGTACCACGAGCCGCCGAGCGGGTCGGCGACGTTCATGACGCCGGTCTCCTCCATCAACACCTGCTGGGTGCGAAGCGCGATCTCGGCCGCTTTTTCGCTCGGCAGCGCGAGCACCTCGTCCAGCGCGTTGGTGTGCAACGAGTTGGTGCCGCCGAGAACGGCGGCAAGCGCCTCGATCGCCGTACGCACGATGTTGTTGTCCGGCTGCTGTGCAGTCAGCGAGACGCCGGCCGTCTGCGTGTGGAAACGCAGCCGCTGCGCGCGCTCGTCGGTTGCGCCGTAGACGTCGCGCAGCCAACGAGCCCAGATGCGCCGCGCGGCACGGAACTTCGCAATTTCTTCGAAGAAGTCGACGTGTGCGTCGAAGAAGAACGACAAGCCGGGAGCGAACCGGTTGAGCTCCAAGCCGCGGGACAAACCGAGCTCGACGTAGCCGAAACCGTCCGCAAGTGTGAACGCAAGCTCCTGCGCAGCGGTCGAACCCGCCTCGCGGATGTGGTAGCCGGATACCGACAGCGGCTTGTAGCGCGGAATCTCCTCGTAGCAGTAGGCCATCAGGTCGCCGATCAGCCGGAGATGCGGCTCCGGCTGGAACAGCCACTCCTTCTGGGCGATGTATTCCTTGAAGATGTCGGTCTGCAGCGTGCCGTCGAGCTGCGAGATGTCGGCACCCTGCCGCTCGGCCGCGACGAGATACATGCAGAAGACGGGTACGGCGGGGCCGCTGATCGTCATCGACGTCGTGACGTCCTGAAGCGGAATGCCATCGAAGAGCACGTCCATGTCGGCGGCGCTGTCGATCGCGACGCCGCAGTGCCCGACCTCGCCGAGCGAGCGCGGGTCATCGGAGTCGCGACCCATCAGCGTCGGCATGTCGAACGCCACGGACAGCCCGTTGCCGCCGGCGCCCAGGATCATCTTGTACCGCTCGTTGGTCTGCTGCGCGTTGCCGAACCCGGCGAACTGGCGGATCGTCCATGCCTTGCCGCGGTAGCCGGTGGCGTAGAGACCGCGCGTGAACGGATACTCCCCCGGCCAGCCGATCCGCTCGAAGCCGCGCACGACCGTCTCGTCCGCGGGGCCGTAGACCGGATCGACCTCGACTCCGGACAGCGTCGTGAAGTCGGCGTTGCGCTTGCGGGCGGCGTCGTAGCGCTGCTGCCAACGCTCCCGGCCAGTGGTCATGGGGTAAATACTAGGACGTCCTACTAATCTGGTCCAGCCGCGCCGAAGTCGGCCGCCTGCACGCGCAGGTGACGGAGAAGGGCGAAGATCTCCTCCAGCTGCCCTCGGTCGTAGTCGCCCAGCCCGAATTCGTCGCGCATGAGCTCCTCGGTCGCCGTCAGCACGACTTTGCGACCGGCGTCGGTGAGGCGAGCGAGCACTCCACGACCATCGCGGGGGTTGGGCCGCCGCTCGACGAAACCGGCTGCAGCCAACCGATCGATGGTGTTGGTCACGCTGGTCGGGTGCACCATCAAGCGCTGGCCGATGACTGACAGCGGCAGCTCGCCGGCCCGGCTGAAGTGCAGCAGCACGAGCGCCTCATAGCGGGCAAAGGTAAGCCCATGCGGTTTGAGGATCGCGTCGTAGCGCGAGAGCAGCAGCTGTTGCGCGCGCATGATCGAGGTTGCGACGCGCATGGGAGCGGCCGACCCGAAGTGCGACTCCCAGAGCTCACCGGCGCGTTCGATCGGATCGAAGGGCAGGTTGAGCGGGCGCGGCACGCGGACAAGTGTCGCAAGCCGACCCCCGGATCAGGTGGATTGGCAGACTGGTCGGATGGACTGGAGCCTGCGCGGATGCAGCCGGGAAGGCCACGCCACCTACGCGCCCGATGAGCCGGAGCTGCGTGATCGGCTGAAGGCGGCAACGGCGGTCGGCGAAGCCTGGCGCTGTCTGCGTTGCGAGACCTTCGTCGTCGGTGCGCCAGCAGGCTCCGGGCCGGCGGCCGAGGCGCCGATCGTATTGCGCGGCAAGGCGCTGCGGGAGGCGTTCGTCCTGCGTCTGCTCGCCATCGAACGCTGGATCCGGACAGCCGTGCTTGCCGCCCTTGCCTTCGCCGCCTTCAAGTTCGAGAGCTCACAGACATCCCTGCAGCAGCTGTTCAACAAAGACTTGCCACGGTTTCGGGACTTCGCCCAGTCGTTCAACTACGACTTGAGCAAGAGTCCGACGGTGGACGAGATCCGGCGGCTGCTGCACTCGAAGCACAGCACCTTGCATCTCGTCGAAGCCTTCCTGATCGGCTACGCATTGCTGCAGCTGCTCGAGGGCATCGGCCTCTGGTCGTTGAAGCGCTGGGGGGAGTACGTCGCCGTCATCGGCACGAGCATCTTCATCCCGATAGAGGTCTACGAGCTGACCAAGCACGTCACGTATTTGAAAATCGCAGCGTTCGTCATCAACATCGCGCTCGTCGTCTACCTGATCGTGAGCAAGCGCTTGTTCGGTGTGCGCGGCGGTGCAAAAGCACAGCACGCGAGGCGCCAAGCCGAGTCGCTCCTCGAGGTCGAAACCGCGGCCGCGGGAGCAACCGCGTCGTGAAGCGCGCGTGCATCGCTCTCCTCATGGCCGCGGCGGTTGCCGCCGGTTGTTCATCGGGCAGCACGCACCGAGATGTCGCGAAGTCGCCGGCGCCCGTGGAGTCACCGACGTCGCCGGCCCCGTCGGCGTTGGCCACTGCAGCACCGGAGAAGACGGTTTGGCTGTGCCGCCCGGGCATGCCGTCAGACCCTTGTACGACGGACCTCACCGCAACCGCCGTCAGCGCGAACGGCGACCGTCACATCGAGAAAGCACCTCGCGCCGTCGACAACGGAGTGGACTGCTTCTACGTCTATCCGACGGTGAGCACCGAAAGCGGCGCCAATGCCGACCTGCGAGTCCAGCCGGTCGAGCGTCGTACGGCGATTGCTCAGGCAGCGCGCTTCTTGTCGGTGTGCCGGGTGTGGGCGCCGATGTATCGGCAGCGAACGACGAGTGACTTGTTCAACCTGGCCGACGGGGCACCCGACTCGCTGCCGAATCAAACCGCCTTCGCGAGCGTCGAAGCAGCGTGGCGTGACTATCTTGCGCACGACAACAACGGTCGGCGAGTTGTGCTCATCGGCCACTCGCAGGGCGCGTCAATGCTGATCCGACTGATCCGCGCCGACATCGACCAGTCGCCGGCAGTGCGCGCGAAGCTTGCACTCGCGATCCTTCTCGGTGGCAACGTCACGGTTGCGGACGGCAAGCTCATCGGTGGGAGCTTCCAGCACGTGCCGCTGTGTTCGCGACGTGGGGAATCCGGCTGCGTCATCGCCTACTCCAGCTTCCCGAGCCAGCCGCCGGTGTACACCTTGTTCGGCCGTGCCGGAGCAGGCGTCAGCCTGTTGTCCGGCGAGTCGGCGACGAACCGGCAGGTTGCGTGCGTCAACCCGGCCGCGATCGGCGGCGGCGTTGCGCCGCTGCTGACGTATTTCCCGAGCAGCTCACTGCCTGGCGTGCACGTCACCACCCCATGGATCGCGGCACCAGGCAGGTTCACTGCGCAGTGCAAGCACAATGGCACCGTCACGTGGCTACAAGTGACGACCCGGCCTAACGACAAGCGGCCGGGAATCAAGGAAAATCTCGGCCCCGCCTGGGGCTATCACGTCGCCGATCTCAACCTGGCGTTGGGCAACCTTGTCGACGATGTGGCCGCAGCGACAGCGCATCGTTGAGCATCCCTCGGTGCAGTGCTTGCGCCTTCCCAACCCCCACTTCGGTATCGCACAGACCAGAATCGCGCCCGATTTGCCGCGTGTCGTGGTCGAGGCGATACCGAAGTCGAAAGGGGGTGGGCGGTCAGGCGTGGTGGAGGGAGGCGATCAGGTCGTCGGCGGCGCTGAAGGGATCGACGTCGCCGGCGACGAGACGCCCGGCCAGCTGGTCGAGCTGCTGGCCGCCGCGCAGGTCGCCGAGTCGTTCGCGGAGCGCTGCCACGGCGATCGCTTCGATCTCGTCGGCGGCGCGCGCCCGGCGGCGGGCATCCAATCGACCTGACTCGAGCAACCACTCGCGGTGTTTGTCGATCGCGGCCAGCACGTCGTCGATGCCTTCACCTTTCGACGCGACCGTCTTGACGATCGGCGGCTGCCAGTCAGAGGCATCTCGGCTGTCGACGAAGGAGAGCATGTGCCGAAGGTCGCGCGTTGTTTGTTCAGCGCCGTCGCGATCAGCTTTGTTCACGACAAAGACGTCGGCGACTTCGAGAATTCCGGCCTTCGCCGCCTGGATGCCGTCGCCCATGCCAGGAGCGAGCAAGACAAGAGTCGTGTCGGCGAGAGAGGCGATCTCCACCTCGGCCTGCCCGACACCGACCGTTTCGACGAGGATCACGTCGCAGCCGGCGGCGTCCAGCACCCGAAGCGCCTGTGGCGTCGCCCAGGCAAGGCCACCGAGATGACCACGCGACGCCATCGAACGAATGAAGACTCCGCCGTCCGTGGCATGGTCCTGCATGCGCACGCGATCGCCGAGCAGAGCTCCGCCGGAGAACGGCGACGACGGGTCCACCGCAAGCACGCCGACACGAAGATCCTGAGTGCGATAGGCGCGAACCAATGCGGACGTCGACGTCGACTTGCCGACGCCCGGGCTTCCGGTCAGGCCGATGACGCGCGCGCGTCCGACGTACGGCATGAGCGCGACGGCGACGTCGCGCAGCAGCGGGGAAGCGTTCTCGACGAACGAGATCAGCCGACCCACCGCGCGCGCGTCACCGGACCGCGCCCGCTCGACGAGGTCGGCGACG
>Ga0157369_10006290_pt1 | contig 13784 bp, 16 predicted proteins | sample C25metaG_FD_113461 | JGI IMG/M metagenome (GOLD analysis project Ga0157369, IMG submission 113461) | Corn rhizosphere microbial communities from Kellogg Biological Station, Michigan, USA - C2-5 metaG | ecosystem: Host-associated > Plants > Roots > Rhizosphere > Soil | place: USA: Michigan...
AGCGCAGCGCCTCGTCGCCGGTGGGATGGCGCAGCCGCAGGTGCTGCACGATCGAGCCGCCGATGGAGCGCCAGTCGGCCCGCGTGGGGATGAAATCGCGCCGTGCATGCCCGCTCGCGATCGAATAGGCGATGTATGCGATGCCGTTCACGACCAGCACCCATGCGAAGAACAGGTGCCAGCGCCGCCCCATCGCGAGCCATTGCACGCCGGGCAGCGTGGCCCATCCGGGAAAGCCGTCGGGTAGCACGAAGAGCGGCGGCTTGCCGGTGTACGACGAGGCGCCCCAATAGAGCGCCCGGTGCGCGTTGAAGATCTGCAGGCCGCTCATGAGGAGCGTCGCCACGGCGACCACGTTGATCCAGTGCATGATGCGCACCGGAAGCGAGTGGCGGCGCTGCAGGGACGAGGGCTCGGCGGTCATGGTGAGCGGCGCGTTCGGGTTCGGCTCGAATTATGCCCCCGAACGACTGGAGTAGCCTTCCGGAATGGCGACCCACACCTTCCACGCGCTGGGATTCGTCGAGAACATTCCCCTGCGGGACCTGGCGGCCGCCTATCCCGAAGCGCGCCGCACCGCCCACGAGCTCTGGTATTCGACGCCCTCGGGCGGACGCGTGTTCGTCTATCCGTTCGGCGTCATGGCCTTCGAGAACGTCGGGCCGGAGGAGCGCGCCGTCCACGTGACCCGGCTGCGCCACGCGGCGCGCAGCCTGCACGATGCGAACGCGGTCGATGACCTCGTGGTGCACGAGACGCCGGGCACGCAGACTGACGTGCGCGAAGGCGATCTCTACGTCGACCACCTGAGCTTCGAGGGCGCGAGCGTCGTGGCGCTCACGATCGCGCAGAGCGCCGCGATGGATTACTACGAGCGCATCGTGGACGCGATGTTCCTGCGCACCGACCACCTGGTCGAGCGGCTCGAGGCGTCGGGGCGCGCCCCGCTGCGCACGCGCCCGCTGCACCGCTTCATCGGCACCGCCATCGGCGTGCGCAACGAGGTGCTCTCGATCCTGCACCTCCTCGACAAGCCCGACGCGGTGTGGGAGGACGCGACGGCCGACCGCATCTACCACGAGCTGCGCGCCGAGTTCGATCTCTCGGATCGCTACCAATCGCTGGAGCTGAAACTCCGCAGCGTGCAGGAAGCCCTCGAGCTCGTGCTGGACATGTCGCGGGACTACCGGCTCGTGGTGCTCGAGGTCGCGGTCGTGGCGCTCATCGTGGTGGAAATCGCGCTGTCGCTCCTTCGGCACTGAGGGGCGGAGCGGCCGGCTTTCAGGTTGCGTGCAGCGCCAGGAACAGGTCCGCCGCTTCCGCCGCGCGCTTCTCGATCTCCCTGGCGGACGGCGGTTTCTCCAGGCCGAGCAGCAGCCACACCATCACGTCTCCCCACAGCAGCGCGTTGAAGCGCGAGACCATGTGGGCGATGTCCGCGCCGCCGACGAGGTTCGCCGCGCGCGCCGCTTTCAGCAGCTCCGATAGCGCCGCCCGGGCCGGCGTGCGGCCCCGTTCCTGGATCGAATGCGCCACGGCCGGCGAGCGCTTCGCCTCCGCGATGCCGAGGCGGAACATCGCCACGACGCCCGGGTCGGTGAGCTCGGCCAGCAGCCGTGCGCCATAGGCCTGCAGCGCGGCACGCAGCGTCTTGCGGTCGGTGGGCTCGGGGAATCCCTCGGGCAGCCGCATGCGGGCGCCGCGCGCGGCGATGCAGGCGGCGAGCAATTGCTCCTTGTTGCCGATCAGCGCATACAGCTCGCGCTTCGAGACGCGCGCGTGCGTGGCGACGTCCAGCATCGTCACGTCGGCAAACCCGTGATGGGTGAACAACTCCCCCGCGGCGGACAGGATCCGCTCTCGCGCAGGAATATCGCTTGACATGGTACCCGTTGGTACCGTAGGCTTCGCGCTCATGGTACCCAATGGTACCGGAGAGCGCTCCATGAATCCAGCTGTTACGCATTCGCAAGCGAAATCGGATCCCGGCCTGCGCCGGGATGACGGGCCGCGCCGGGATGACGGGCCGCGCCGGGATGATGGGCGGCGCCGGGATGACGGGCCGCGCCGGGATGACGGGCCGCGCCGGGATGACGGTGTGCATGCAGACGCCGCTGCCTCGGCGGTGCGCCTGCACGACGCCGCCAAGACCTACCGGACCGGCGACGTCGAGGTCCCGGCGCTGCGCGGCATCACGCTCGACATCCCCTACCACCGCTTTTCGATGGTGGTGGGCGCGTCGGGAAGCGGCAAGTCCACGCTGCTCAACCTCATCGGCTGCATCGACGCGCCCACTCGCGGCACGGTCGAGGTGTGCGGCGTGAACGTGGGAGCGCTCGAGGATGATGCGCTCGCCGATTTTCGCGCGAAGAACATCGGCTTCATCTTCCAGACGTTCAGCCTCGTGCCGGTGCTCTCGGCCTACGAGAACGTCGAGTACCCGTTGGTGCTCGTCGGCATGCGCGAGGCCGAGCGGCGCGAGCGCACGAACGAGGTGCTGGAGGCGGTGGGCCTTCGGGCGCATGCGCATCGACGTCCCAACGAGCTCTCCGGCGGCCAGCGCCAGCGCGTCGCCATCGCGCGCGCCCTCGTGAAGGCGCCCCAGGTGGTCCTCGCCGACGAGCCGACCGCGAACCTCGACTCCGAGACGGGCGCCTCGATCATCGAGCTCATGAAGCGCGTCCAGGCGCAATCGCGCACGACCTTCGTCTTCGCCACCCACGACCCGCAGCTCATGTCGCACGCCGACGAGACCTTCCTCATCCGCGACGGGCGGCTCGTCGAGCAGCGCCATGAAAGGAGCGCCCCATGAACCTTCTCTTCAAGACCGCCCTCCGCAATATCTCCCGCAACGCGCGGCGCTCCCTCATGACCGGCTCGGCCGTGGCCGCCGGCGCCGCGGCGATGATGCTCTTCGGCGGCTTCGTGGCTTACATCTTCGCGGGGCTGGAAACGAGCAACGTGCAGCGCATCGGCCACCTGAGTGTCTTCCGCAGCGGCTATTTCCTCTTCGGGAGCGGAAACCCGGCGGCGTACGGCATCGACGACTACAAGCGCGTGATGGACCTCGTCACGAACGACCCGGTGATCAAGCCGCTCGCGAACGTCGTGACGCCCACGCAGTCGCTGCTCGGCATCGCGGGCAATTTCTCCGGGGGCAACCAGGCCTCGAAGACCTTCCTCGGTGTGGGACTGGTACCGTCGGCCCGCGACCGCATGCGGCTCTGGGACGAGCGCAAGACCGGCCAGGTGTTCAAGGCCGACGGGCGCCTCGCGGATGGGGACGAGACTCGCGGGATCGTGGGCGTCGGGCTCGCGCGGATTCTCGGGCTCTGCGGCCCGCTCAAGGTCGCGAACTGTCCCGCGGTGACCTCTCCGTCGGCGGACGCGGGGCCGGACGCCAAGCCTCGCGCCGATCTCGCGGATCTCGCGCAGCTGGAAGGCGGCGGCACCGGCGCATCCAAAGACGTGCACCCGCACCTCGAGCTTCTCGCCGCGACGGCCGGTGGTGCGCCCAACGTGGTCAGCCTCTCGGTCGCCGGCGCGGAGCCCCAGGGCGTGCGCGAGCTGGACGACAACTTCATCGCGATGCACCTGGCGCTCGCGCAGCAGCTGGTCTACGGCCGCGGCGAGCACAAGGTGACGGCGATCGTGCTGCAGCTCCACCGCAGCGAGGATCTTCCGGTCGTGCGCGCGCGGCTCCAGCACCTGATCGCGCAGAACCACCTCGACCTCGAGGTGCGCGACTTCGGCGAGCTCGCCCCCTTCTACGTGCAGGTGAAGGCCATGTTCGGCACGATCTTCATCTTCATCTCGCTCGTGATGGGCGTGATCGTCCTCTTCGCCGTGGTGAACACGATGACGATGAACGTGCTCGAGCGCACCAACGAGATCGGCACGATCCGCGCCCTGGGCGTGCGCCGCAGCGGCGTGCGGCGGCAGTTCATCCTCGAGGGCGCGCTCATCGGCGCGATCGGGGCGACCGTGGGCGCGATCCTCGCGCTCGTCGTCGCCGCGCTCGTGAACCACGCGGGACTCACCTGGGTGCCCCCGGGCAACTCGGCGCCGACGCCCTTCCGCGTAGACGTCGTGGATCACGTGGGGCTCGTGCTCGGAACGTGGCTCTCGCTGACCCTCATCGCAATGGCCGCGGCCCTGCTGCCCGCCAATCGCGCCGCCCGCCTTTCCGTCGTGGACGCCCTTCGCCATGTTTAACTTCCTTGTCATGCCGGCGCAGGCCTTCCTTGTCATGCCGGCGCAGGCCTTCCTTGTCATGCCGGCGCAAGCCTTCCTTGTCATGCCGGCGAAGGCCGGCATCCGATTTCTCCTCGCCACAGCGCTCGCGATCGCACCCGCGCTCGCCTTCGCCCAGGACGCCCACGAGATCGTCACCGCCGCGGACGCCGTGCGCAACCCGCACGAGCCGTTCCGCTCGACGCTCACGCTCACCGAGTACGTGGGCGGCCGGGAGCGCTCGCACAGCAGCTTCGTGCTGTTCTCGAAGGAGGACGCGACGCGCCACTTCCGGAACCTCCTCGAGTACGCGGAGCCGCCCCAGGACGCGGGCAAGCGCGTGCTGCTCGACGGGCGCTCGTTCTGGTTCTTCGACCCGGCGTCGCAGACGAGCGTGCGCATCTCCGCGCAGCAGCGGCTCGTGGGCCAGGCGGCGATCGGCGACGTGCTCACCGTGAACCTGGCCGCCGACTATTCGTCGACCGTCGCGGGCGAGGAGACGATCGATGATGCGGCGCGGCAGAAGCGCGCGTGCTGGCACCTCGAGATGAAGGCCGCGAGCGATACCGCCGTGTACAACCGCATCGAGTACTGGGTCGAGAAGGGCACCTCGCGCCCGGTGAAGGGCAAGTTCTATTCGGACAGCGGGCGGCTGCTGAAGATCATCTACTACCGCAACTACGTCGAGCGACTGGGCGGCGTGCGTCCCGCGGAGGCCGTGATCCTGGACGCCGTGGACAGCTCGCTCGCCACGATCGCGACCTTCGGCGAGGCGCGCTTCCAGGACGTGCCCGACGCGTGGTTCCAGCGCGATTACCTCCCCCGGCTGCGCGTCAAATGACAATGAGGGACGTACCCCATTTGAATGGGGACGTACCCCATTTGCCGCGCCGCGCGTGGCTGCTGCTGGCGGCGCTGGCGCTTGCGGGTCCGGCGCTCGCTGCGGACGAGGACAAGGATCTAGACCTCATTCCGCAAACGGTGCCGGCCCCGGCTGCTGGAGAGACGAACGCGCGCGAGCCGAATCCGCCGGGATCGAAGTTCTCGGGCCGCGTGTTCATCCAGAACGCGCTGGGTTTCACCTCGTTGCGCGACGATCTCCTCGTGCCCTTCCCGCCTCCGCTGCCGCCGCGGTGGGAAGAGCGGCTGCTCGCGGATGCTCGCATCGAATGGTCCCTCGCCCCCGATGCCTTCGTGCTCTACAGCGGGCGGCTCAACCTGCTCGCGGAGGAGAACCTCGGCTTTCCGAATCGCGGCAACGTCACGCACGACTGGCGCGAGCTCTATGCGAGCGTCGAGCCCAGGCCGCGCGATTATCTCGACGCGGGCCGCATCAATCTCAAGAGCGGCGTGGCGCTCGGCTTCAATCCGACGGATTTCTTCCGCGCGCGTGCCGTGGTCGATCCCCTCACCGCGGATCCCAGCGCGCTGCGCGAGGATCGGCTCGGAGCGCTCATGGTGCGCGCGCAGCACGTAGGCGAAGGTGCCTCCGTGAGCGCGGCATTCGCGCCCCGCGTGACCGATCCGGCGCCCATCGGCACGGATCCATACCGTGGCTTCGATCCGCTCTTCGACCACACCAACGGCAGCAACCGGTGGCTTCTCAAGGGCGCGATGAAGCTGGGCGACATGGACCCCGAGGCGGTGATCTTCGGCGAGGATGGGCACTGGAAGATCGGCGGCAACGTGTCGCGCCCGATCGGCCAGGCGAGCGTGGCTTATCTCGAATGGTCCGGCGGACGGCGCCGCGGCATCCTCGACGAGGCCATCGCCTTCGGCCAACGCACCGGCACGATTCCGCCGTCGGCGCCGGCGCCCCTCGCGCAGGGCAACGAGAACCGCTTCCGCAGCCAGCTCGCCCTGGGCGCTTCGTACACGACCGAGAGCAAGCTCACCCTCAACCTCGAGTACCACTACAACGAGGCGGGGTTCTCCCGCTCGGACTGGGATCGATGGTTCGCGCTGGGCGACGCGTCGGCCTCGCTGTCGCCCCGGTCCGATCCAGGCGTGTCACCCCGGCGCGGGCCGGGGTCCGATCTCTCGCAGGAGCTCTGGTACATCCGCGGCTACGCGTCGGACTTCCAGGAGCCCCTCTATCGCCACGGCATCTTCCTGCGCGGCGACTGGGTGGACTTCCTCGTCCCGAAGCTCGAGCTCACGGGCTTCGTGCTCGCGGACGCGGGCGATGGCTCGGCGCTCATGCAGCTCGAAGCGAGCTACTCCGCGAGCGACCACTGGACCTTCGGCGTGCTCGCGGGCGGCACGACCGGAGGGCGCGCCTCGGACTTCGGCAGCCTGCCGCGCGCCGCGAGCGTACTCTTCAAGGCCACGCGTTACTTCTGAGGGGGACAAGCCATGGCTCTCTTCATCGCCGGACTCGTGATCTTCCTGGGCATCCACTCGACGCGCATCTTCGCCGAGGGCTGGCGCGCGGAGCGCATCCGCCGCATGGGCGAGAAGCCCTGGAAAGGGGTCTACTCCATCGTGTCCATCGCGAGCTTCGTGGTCATGGTCTGGGGCTACCGGTACGCGCGCCACGATCCGACGGTCCTCTGGACCTCGCCGGGTTGGACGCGTGACGTCACGGCGCTCCTCACGCTGCCCGCTTTCATTCTGCTGGTCGCGGCCTACGTGCCCGGCACGCGCATGAAGGCCGCGCTGGGACACCCGATGCTCGCTGCGACCGTGCTCTGGGCCGCGGGACACCTGCTCTCGAACGGCCAGATCGCCGACGTGCTGCTCTTCGGCGGCTTCCTCGTGTGGGCCGTGGCGGACTTTGCAACCTCGCGCGCGCGGGATCGCAAAACCGGCGTGACTTATCCGGCGCTCGGGCTGTCGCGCGACGTCATCGCGGCGGTCGTGGGCGTCGTCGCCTTCGTCCTCTTCGCCATGTACCTGCATCGGGTCCTGATCGGAGTGCAGCCCTTCGGCACGTAACGCACCGACACGTACGCTGTCGAAAAGGGCCCCCGCCGTTCGACTCCAGGATGTCGGCCGCGGGCCGCAAACATGGAGCGGAGCAATTCATGAGCGAGTATGTGCTGCTGTATCGCAACACCCCCGAAGCGACCGAAGCGGCGATAGGCAGGCCGGAGAACGCGCGGGCGTCGCTCGCCAAGTGGCGGGCCTGGATGGACGAGATGGCGGCCAACGGCCAGCTCAAGAGCGCGGGACTGCCGCTCGAGCAGCCCGGTTGCGTCGTGCGGGCCAAGAGGGCCGTCACCGACGGTCCGTACGCCGAGACCAAGGAGGTCGTCGGAGGCTTCTCGGTCATCGAGGCGCGCGACCTCGCGCACGCCGCGCAGATCGCATCCGGCTGTCCGATCCTGCAGGGCGGCGGTTCGGTCGAAGTGCGGCCGGTGCGCACGCTGCCGGGGTAAGTTACTTCTTCTCCACCACGACGCGTCCATCCTTCACGTGGACGCGATACCGGTTGCCATCCTTGCAGGTCGCGAGGAAATCGTTGTCGCCCTGCACGACGTAGCTCACGACCTCCCCGCACGCCTTGCCTTGCAACGCGATGACCGCGGTGAGGTCCTGGAGCTGCCTGGGATCATCTGCCGCGAGGGCATCCAGCGCGATGCATGCGGCAAGGACGACGAGCAGTCGATTCATGGCTCCTCCTAGGAAAATTCGGCGAACTTCTGCTTGTCGGCGAGCACGCTCCAGATCGCATCGCGCGATGCATTGACGTCGTGCGCGAGCGCAGGGTCCTTGTCCTGCAGGAGCGAGAGCACTTTCATCAGCAGAAGCTCGAATCCGGGACGCAGCTCCGCGAGCGTGGGCGGACGCCTTCCGTCGTGATATGCGCGGAACCGATCGACGAGGTCGTCCACCTGGTTCTTGAGCGAGAGCTTGGTGAGCACGCCGATCGCGCCTGTGTCCTTCAGCCGCTCCTCGAGGGTCCTGAGGTCGAGCGGCGCGGCCTTCGGGGCGGCGGCGGCCTGCGCAACCGGTGGAGGCTGGAGCGTCGCAGCCTGCGTGGCCGGCGGAGGCTTTGATGCTGTCGCCTTGGCTGCGCCGGTCGACGCCTTGGGAGGCGGCAAAACAGCGGCCGGCCTGGGCGCGACGGGGGCCTTTGGCGCGGCCGCTGTCGGCGATCGAAGCGGCGTCGAGGCCGGCGGCACGGCCTTCTTGTCTTGCGTGGGGGCTTGCGGCGCCGGCTCGTTGGGCCGCTTCGCGACCGGCTCTTGCGGCTGCGACGCGACCTTCGGCGCTTCCGCCGGCGCCGAACGCGGGACGACGGAGCACGCGCCGAGGCACGCAGCCGCCGAGAACAGCACGCAACGAGCGACGAGAGGCATGGCCTATTATCCGCGCGGCGAAGCCGTGTGGCGTCGCGCTGGAACCGGAGCCGTGTCTTAGCTCTCCACCGGCCCGAGGAAGTCGCCCTTGCCGATCTCGACGCCGTTGTGGCGCAGGATGTTGTAGCCGGTGGTGCAGTGGAAGAACACGTTCGGCAGCACGCGCGTGAAGAGGTAGCGCGACGCGGAGAGCGTCTTCGATTCGCCCTGCGCCTGGAAGGTCACCGTGCGGGCACCATCGTCGAACTGCGCGGGCTTGAGCGTCCCGAGGAACTTGATGGTCTTGCGCAGGCGTTCGATGAGCTCGGCGAACGTCGCCTCGTTGTCCTCGTACTTCGGCGCCTCGACGCCCGCGATGCGCGCCATGCCGCTCTTCGCGATGTCGCTCGCGATCTGCACCTGCTTCGCGAGCGGAAACATGTCCGGGAAGAGGCGGCCCTGGAGGAGCACCGAAGGCTCGATCTTCTTCGCCTCGGCGTAGGCCGCGCCCTTCTCGAGGACGCGGATGTAGTTCTGGAGGGCGCGCGTGATCGTGGGAACGCTCGCGTCGTACATCGCTGGCATGGTCATCTCCCAAATAGGCCGATTGTCGCATGAGCCGGAACGATGAAAGGACGCGCATCTCGAACGACCTCGATACAACGGAGGAGCGTTCATGAACCGCAACGAAAACAAGGGCAGCCCCAATCGCGATCCCATCAGCGGCGCTCCGGGCGCGCATCCCGTCGGTACCGGGCTGGGCGCCGCGGCGGGCGGCATCGCGGCGGGTGCCGCGGCCGGCTCCGTCGCCGGACCGGTCGGCACGGCGGTCGGTGCCGCGGTCGGCGCGATCGTCGGGGGCCTCGCCGGCAAGGGCATCGCCGAGCAGATCGATCCCACGATCGAAGAGGCTTACTGGCGCGAGAACTACACGACGCGTCCGTATGTGAGCAACGGCGAGTCGTTCGACGACTACGGCCCGGCTTACATGTACGGCGTCGACAACTATGTGCGCTACGAGGGCCGCAGCTGGGACCAGGTCGAGCCGGAGCTCGGACGCGACTGGCAGCGCGCGAAGGGCCGCTCGAGCCTCACCTGGGACCGCGCGCAGCATGCGACGCGGGATTCATGGCAGCGCCTGAGCGACAACGTCGAGCGTGCGGTGCCCGGCGATTCGGATCACGACGGGAAGTAAGTCTCGGCAACATGAAGGCCCGGGCTTCACGGTCCGGGCCTTTTTCACATCTGCTTGAAGAGGTGCAGGTAGCTGCGGCTCACGGGCAGGACGTCGCCGCGGCCCTTGAGGTGGATCTGGGCCGTCTCGTTCTCCGTGCGCGAGAGATGGCTGATGGCATGGCGGTTCACGATCATCGACCGGTGCAGGCTCGATCTGCGACTCGATGAGCCGAAGGGCGCGCGTCCACAGCCTGGCGCTCGAGGCGCGCGCGCTCGAAGTCGCCCTTGTGGAAGATCGCCGCCACCGCCGCCCATGGCGCGATCAGGAGGGTCATCATCGTGTGATGCATGAATCCGTTCAGGCGCGCCTCGACCGGCCACGATTCCGTCGTTCGTCGGGCGGGACCGGCCTGCGCGCGGCCGCGACCCGCAAAGCAATCTAGTTCGTGGTCAACACGTAGTGCACGTCCAACGCAATGCTGCCATTTACGCTCACCACGTAATGCGGGCTCGCGGTCCGCCCGTGGGTGAGAGGCGAAGTAAATGAGAATGTCACGCTTTGCCCGGCCTGGAGCACCATGCCTTGCGAAATGCCGGACACGAAAGGCGACACGACCCCGTTGTCGTCCGATGCGGCCACAAGAGTGATGGTGATGGCGCCATCCTGGGCTGTCAGCGTAAATGTGTCGAGCGTCACGGTGCTCGCGCCGATAACCGTCGCGCTCTCGCTACCGAAGGAGCTGTACGGCAGCGTGACCGGGTCGCAGCCCGTCGAGAAAAAGGAGTTGCTCTGACGGCAGACCTTAGCCGTGCCGGGCGGCGGGGGCACAGGTGAAGAACACGCGGGCTGCGTCGCCCCAAAAACCTGGCGCGTGATTGCCTTGGTCACCGGCGCTCCGTCCACGGAATAGGTCAACGTGCCCGTCTCGCCGTCGGAGAAGCGCAGCGACATGGTGCCAACCTTCGCGAGGTTGGCGGCGCCAATCGGCGGAAACGGCTGGCTGTAGAACGGTGATCCGGTTGTGCGGTACAAGTCTCCGGCGTACGAGCCGTCTGATTGTTTTTGCCCAGCGGACATCACGAGCCAAAGAGGATGTCCCGCGGCGTCGTACGTGAACAGGGTGCCAAAGATGGTATTGCCTTGCTGCGTGAGGTTGAGGCCCCAGCCGGATTCGGAGGGATTCCACCAGAGGTCCTGGTAGTTCGTCAGGTCCTTTCGCGAGGCGCTCGTCGCGACGCAAGTTGCCGGTGCCGCGCCGAATACCTGTTGCTGGATGGCTTTGGTCACCGTGATGCTGTTCACCGTGTAGGTGAGCGTGCCCGCGGTAGGCGAGGAGAAGGCAAGCGTCATGCTGCCGACCCTCGAGAGATTGCCAGCGCCCAACGGCGTGAACGGAACGGCATTGAAGGCCGGCCCATTCGTCAGGAACAGGTCTCCCTTATAGGATCCGTCGGCCTGGAGCGCGCCATTGGACATAACGAGCCAGAGGGGCGCGCCCGTGGTGTCGTACGTGAAGAGCGTCGCGAAGAGCGTGTCGCCCTGCTGATTGACGTTCAGTCCCCAGCCGGATTCGTCGGGATTCCACCAAAGTGACGTGTAGTTGACCGCGGCGGCCTTGGGCCCAGGATGATCCTGGGAGTACGCGGGAAGCGCGACGAGGGTACATGCTGCCAATAACGATGCGATGAGGCGACGTGCGAATTCGAAGCTAAACAAGTGATCCCCTTGCGTGGTGTACGAGAGCACCCGAAGCTTAAAGTCTCCCGGGTGGTCTTCCGCAAGAAGGTGACCATGTGCTAGTCACATGCGATCCCGACCGGCCACGTACGAACGGCAGGGGGCGCGATGGCATGCGCCACCGCGCCCCCTCGAGCCTTCAAGGCTCTACTGCGCTTCCTGCGTGCTGCTCGTCGATGGCGCGGCCGAGGACGACGCGCTCGGCTGGTCGGACGCGGCGTTCGACGGAATGCTCGTCGGGGTCGCGTCCTGCGCCGGCGCAGCGGGCTCGGCGGCCGGGGGCGGCGTCATCGCCTGCGACGCCGACGGCGTGCTCGGCTGCGAAGCGATCGGGGCCGAAGGCGCCGGAGTCACGGGCTCGGTACTCGACGATGTCGCCGTATCCGAGCTCGACGACATGTCCGCGACGGGCTCACTCGCCGCGCGGCGGTTGCTCCGGGTGGACGCCGTGACGCTCTTCGTCGAACGCGATGCCTCGCGCGAGGGCTTTGCCTTCGATGCCGGAGCGGCCTCGACCTCCTTCGTCTCTCGCTTCTCCTTGGTCGACGGGGTCGACTTCGCAGGCAGCGGCGTCGACGTGGGCGACTCGGTCGCGGGCGTGGCCGGGTTCAGGTTCGACTGAGCGAGCGTGGTCGAAGAGGTGCTCGTGGTGCTGGTATCGGCAACGCTCGGGGCCGATGCCGCGGCGGCCGGCTTGCCCCGCGCCGGGACTGCAGGGGCTGGCAGCGAAGCGACGTGGCGATCGAATGCGAAGGCGCCCACGATCACCACGGCCGTGATCGTTCCAAATGCGATTCCGAAGTGTCTCACGCGACTTCTCCCGAAAAGGTGTATCTGCGTTGGAATCGGGAATCGTGCGCGCGGTTGCGTACGGGACGGCCGAATCGGCGCGCGCCTACACCAACGGGTTTCGGGTTCCGACGCTCGTATAATTCGCAACGCCCTCCCGAACCCTCCGCATGCGGCCCGCCGAGAAGAACAAGCCCAACGGCTTCACCCCGTACCAGAAGTTCGTCGTAGGCTCCCTCGCGTTCCTGCAGTTCGCCGTGATCCTGGACTTCATGATCGTGGCGCCGCTGGGCGCGCTCGTCATGCCGGCGCTCGGCGTGTCCCCGCGCCAGTTCGGGCTCATCGTCTCGGCGTATGCGTTCAGCGCAGGCGCGAGCGGGCTCCTCGTGGCGGGCTTTGCCGACCGCTACGACCGGAAGAAGCTATTGCTCGTGTTCTACGCGGGCTTCGTCCTCGGCACGCTCTGGTGCGGCCTCGCCCACTCGTTCCATGCGCTGCTCGCCGCGCGCATCGTGACGGGGATCTTCGGAGGCGTCATCGGCTCGGTGGTGCTGGCGATCGCGACCGACCTCTTCGAGCCCGCCCAGCGGGGCCGCGTGATGGGCGTCATCCAGACCGCGTTCGCCGCGAGCCAGGTCCTGGGACTGCCCGCGGGCATTTATCTTTCGAACCACTGGAGCTGGCATGCGCCGTTCCTGGCGATGGTCGCGTTCGGCGTCGCCGCCGGCCTCGTGGTGGCGTGGAAGCTGCGGCCGGTCGTGGCGCACCTCGAGAAGAAGCAGGAGCGCAGCCCCTGGATGCACCTCTACCACACGGTGCGCGAGCCACGGCACTGGAGTGCCTTCCTCTCCATGGTCCTGCTCGCGACCGGCGGCTTCATGCTGATGCCATTCAGCAGCGCGTACGTCGTGAACAACCTCGGCATCTCGATCACGAGCCTGCCGACGATCTACCTCGTGACGGGCTTCTTCACGATCTTCATCGGGCCGATCGTGGGACGGGTCGCCGACCGGGTGGGCAAATATCCCGTCTTCGTCGCCGGCAGCACGCTGGCCATCGTGATGGTCCTGATCTACACGCACCTCCCGCCCGTGCCGCTCGCCGCCGTGATCGTGGTGAACGTGTTCCTCTTCGTCGCCATCTTCTCGCGGATCATCCCGTTCCAGGCGCTCTCGACCTCTGTGCCCGAGGTGACGAAGCGCGGGGCATATAACGCGCTGGGCGCCGCCATCCAGCAGGTCTCGGGCGGCATCGCCTCCGTGATCGCGGGGCAGATCGTCACGTCGGCGCCCGACGGGAAGCTCGAGCATTTTCCCGTCGTCGGCTACGTGGTGATTGGTGCCACGCTCGTCACGATGCTCACGACGTGGAAGATGAAGCAGGGGATCGAGCGTCGCCATTCGGCTTGACTTCGTGTGCCATTTGGCATACGCTTGAAAACTATGAATTACACCGCACTGGACGCGCTCGGCGGGCGAGTCGCGATGGCGCGCGAGCCGACCACGCCGGGCGAGTGGGTGAGCCGCATCGAGCAGGGGCTGCCCTTTGCCTCCGCGGTCGCACTC
>Ga0157369_10006292_pt1 | contig 13779 bp, 14 predicted proteins | sample C25metaG_FD_113461 | JGI IMG/M metagenome (GOLD analysis project Ga0157369, IMG submission 113461) | Corn rhizosphere microbial communities from Kellogg Biological Station, Michigan, USA - C2-5 metaG | ecosystem: Host-associated > Plants > Roots > Rhizosphere > Soil | place: USA: Michigan...
GCAAACAGCCACCACGAGGCGCCGAGCCAGGTGTAGACGGCAATCGCCGCGACGCCGACGAGCAGGCCTTCGGCCCGGAGCAGGAGACCGGCCGGGCGCGGGGTGCCGGTGGCTGAGCGGTTCGAGGTCTCGACGAGGTTGGACATGTGCGGCTCCATTGGCGGGCGGTGGCGATCGCCTCAACATGGCCGCCGGCCGCGCGTTGGAAAATCCGCAGAATATGTGGTCCTGCCATACAGAACTGCATGGCCGCCGCCGCGGAGCCCGAGGCGGCCATTTGACCGGGCTGGTCAAGCTCACTGCATGAACCTTGGTCCATCCCCCGACGGCCCGACATCGGGGACAAGCCAGGCCGCAAGCATCGCTGCGCTGACCGCGACCAGTTGTTCGGACGGCGGCTCGCCGGCGAGGTGAGGCCGCGCTGGAGCTCAGTGCACCGCCGTCAGGAACATCGCCGCCATCACCACGATCATCGCGGCGGCGATGACCGAGCCGACGAGCAGCGTCTTGGCACGGCTGTACTCCTGCGCGATTTCGTAGCGCACGATCGGCGCAGGCTTCATGTCGGCGTGGGCAAGGTCCAAATGGGCCATCGGAACGCACTCCCTCTGAGGGTGAGTGTGCCCGATCGGCGGCAGCGCGCCAGCGCAGCCTGGATTTGCCGTTAATTAACATCAAACACGACACCGCGGCCATTTTCCCGGCCAGAACGCGCGGTTATGGTCCGCCCAATTTCAACCGGTTCCACGTGATGTCCCTGACCCGCCGTGCCTTCGTCATCCTCGGTGCCGGCGCCTCGCTCAGTGCCTGTGCCTCGATCGGCATTTCCAGCAACGTGCCGGCCGGCAACACGACGCCACAGGAGTTGACGCAGGCGGCGATCGTTGCCGCCATCAACGAAGCGCGTCGGATCAACGGCAACCACAAGCCGCTGGCCTACAACACGGCACTTGAGGCCGCCGCGCGGACGCAGGCCAACCTCATGGCGCAAAAGGACACGCTCGCGCACGATGTGGGGCTGACGCTGCGCCAGCGCACCGATGCCGCCGGCTACCATGGCGCGGTCGGCGAGAACATCGCCGGCGGCCAGCAGACCCTGCAGCAGGCGATCGAAGGCTGGCTCAATTCGCCCGGCCATCGGGCCACGCTCTTGAGCGACAAGTTCGTCGAATTCGGCCTCGCTGTGGCCCACGTCCCTGCCGGCAGCACGTCGCGCTACGGCATGTACTGGTGCTTCATCGCCGGCGGGCCGGTCGCGGCGTGGTTCCCGACCGGGACGATGCAGGACATCGGCGGCTCCCCTGAGGACGGGCAGAAGCACGATTCACTGTCGATCACCGGTGGCGCCGGCCTCAGCGGCTGAGGGTCCGCCGCACCGCCTGGTTCCAGCCCTTGAGCTTTTGCTTGCGAACGGCCGGATCCATCGACGGATTGAACTGACGGTCCAGCGCCCAGTGCCTGGCGAAGCCCTTCATGTCGGGCCACACGCCGGCCTTCCAGCCGGCGAGCCACGCGGCGCCGAGCGCCGTGGTCTCGAGGATGGTTGGACGGTCCACCGGCACATCGAGGATGTCGCTCAGAAACTGCATGGTCCAGTCGGAGGCGACCATGCCGCCATCGACGCGGAGCACGGTATCGCTGGCCCCTTTCCAGTCCTTGCGCATTGCCATCAGCAAGTCCTGCGTCTGGTAGGCGACCGATTCGAGCGCCGCACGCGCCAGGTCCGCGGCGCTGGTGCTGCGGGTCAAGCCGTAGATCGCCCCACGCGCGTCGCTGTCCCACCACGGGGCGCCCAGGCCGACGAAGGCCGGCACGAGATAGACCGCGGCCTCGGGGTCGGAGGCCTTGGCCAGCGCGCCGGTCTCGGCGGTATCCTTGAACAGGCGCAGCTTGTCGCGCAGCCACTGCACCGAGGCGCCGGCCATGAAGATGGCGCCCTCGAGCGCATAGGTCGGCCTGCCGTCGATACGGTAGGCGAGCGTCGTCAGCAGCCGGTTGTGGCTGCGCACCATGTCCGAGCCGGTGTTGAGCAGCGCGAAGCAGCCGGTGCCGTAGGTCGATTTCATCATGCCGGGCGCGAAGCAGGCCTGCCCGATGGTCGCCGCCTGCTGGTCGCCGGCGGCGCCCCGGATCGGGATGGCGGCGCCGAGCACGGCCTTGTCCGAGGTGCCGAAATCGTCGGCGTTGTCCTTGATCTCGGGCAGCAGCGCTCGCGGCACCCGGAACAGCCGCAGCAGCTCGTCGTCCCAGTCGCCGGTCTGCAGATTATAGAGCAGCGTTCGACAGGCATTGCTGGCATCGGTCGCATGCACCTTGCCGCCGGTCAGGCGCCAGATGAGGTAGGCTTCGATGGTGCCGAAGGCGAGCTCGCCGCGTTCGGCACGCTTGCGGGCGCCCTCGACGTTATCGAGCAGCCAGCCGATCTTGGTGCCGGAGAAATACGGGTCGAGCAGCAGCCCGGTCTTGCGGGTCACCAGCTTTTCGGCGCCGGCGCGCTTCAGCCGCTCGCACTGCTTGGCGGTGCGGCGGTCCTGCCAGACGATGGCGTTATGGATCGGCTTGCCGGTGGCGCGGTCCCAGATGATGGTGGTCTCGCGCTGGTTGGTGATGCCGATGGCCGCGATCTCGGCGGCGGTAACGCCGGCCTTCTTGAGGGCGGTCTTCATCGACCACAGGCAGGTCGCCCAGATCTCCTCGGGGACGTGCTCGACCCAGCCCTGCGCCGGAAAGTGCTGGGTGAACTCCATCTTCCCCATGCCGACGATCTGCTGCAGGTCGTTGAAGACGATGGCACGGGAGGACGTGGTGCCCTGGTCGATGGCAAGGACGTAACCGCTCATTTCTTTCCCTTGCTGGAGCGCGAGGCGAGATAGGTCTCGAGCCGCGCCTTGTCGTTGAGCCCGACGCGCAGGCCCAGCTTGGTCCGGCGCCACAGGATGTCCTCGGCGGTGCGCGCCCATTCGTTCTCGACCAGATAGTCGACCTCGCGGCGGGTCAGATCGGCGCCGAAGACTTCGCCGAGATCCTCCATGCGGCGTGCCGCGCCGAGCAGCGTCGCCGCCCGCGTACCGAACTGCCGGGCGAGGCGGCGCAGCAGCCGGTCGGGCAGGCTCGGATAGAGCTCGTTCAGGCGGTCGACCTGCACGTCGAACTCCCGCGGGCCGAACTCGCCGCCGGGCAGCTTGCTGCCCTTGGTCCACGGCTTGCCGCGGGCGCCGAGCAGCTTTTCGATGTGGCCGAGCACTTCCTCGCTCAGCCGCCGATGCGTGGTGAGCTTGCCGCCAAAGACGTTGATCACGGCGCCGGACGTCGGATCGCCCTCGGTCCGGATGACGTAGTCGCGTGTCGCCTCCTGCGCCTTGCTGGCGTGATCGTCGTAGAGCGGACGCACGCCGGCATAGCTCCAGACGATATCGGCAACGGTCACGGGCTTTTCGAAATACTCGCTGGCGGCAGCGAGCAGATAGGCCTGCTCTTCGTCGGAGATGCGAATCCCGTGCGGGTCGCCGGTGAAGTCCTGGTCCGTGGTCCCGATCAGCGTGAAGTCGCGCTCATAGGGAATGGCGAAGATGATCCGCCCGTCCTTGTTCTGGAAGAAATAGGCGCGGTCGTGCTCGTAGAGCTTGCGCACGACGATATGGCTGCCCTTGACCAGCCGGACGTGGTGGGCCTCGTTCTGCCCCAAGGCCTGGCGAATCACGTCGTCCACCCACGGACCGGCAGCGTTGACCAGCAGCCGCGCCTTCACGCTGCCCTTGAGGTTGGTGTCGAGGTTCTGCAGCTTGATCGTCCAGATGCCGTTCTCGCGCGTCGCCCCGATCACCTTGGTGCGGGTCTGGATGATGGCGCCACGGTCGGCCGCGTCGCGGGCGGTGAGCGCCACCAGCCGGGCATCGTCGACCCAGCAATCGGAGTATTCGAAGGCCTTGCTGTAGCCCGCCTTGAGCGGCCGGCCGATCGGATCGGAGCGCAGGTCGATCGTGCGGGTCGGCGGCAGCAGCTTGCGGGCGCCGAGGTGATCGTAGACGAACAGCCCGAGCCGCAGGAACCAGGCGGGCCGCAGGCCCTTGTGGTGCGGCAGCACGAAGCGCATCGGCCAGATGATGTGCGGCGCCATGGCCCACAGGATTTCGCGCTCGGCGAGCGCTTCGTGCACCAGCCGGAACTCGTAATATTCGAGGTAGCGCAGGCCGCCATGGATCAGCTTGGTCGCGGCTGAGGACGTGCCCGAGGCCAGGTCGCCCATCTCGGCCAGAAATACCGAATAGCCGCGGCCGATCGCGTCGCGCGCGATGCCGCAGCCGTTGACGCCACCGCCGATGACGAAGACGTCGGTGATATTGTCGCGTTTAGGCATATGGCCGGCCGTTCCCCAGACAAATTCGTTATCGTCCGCGAAGATGCTGCGCAACTGGCGGGTGCCATATTTATGCGTTTCGGCGCTTGACCGTCCGATGAACGCGCGCCACCAAAGCCGGACCTGTTCCCGCCTTGTAGAGCGCCATGCTCGACATCTTCAATGTCATCATACCTGTTTTCGCCATCATCGGCGTGGGGTATCTCGCCGTCCGGCTGCGGCTGTTTCCGGCCGAGGGGACCAAGGCGCTGGTCGCCTTCGTCAACAACTTTGCGACACCGTGCCTGCTCTGCCAGGCGATGCTGACCTCCGATTTCAACCGCACCTTCAACCCCAATGTCATCGTACCGTTCTATGCCGGCGCGCTCTTCTCGCTGCTCTGCGGCGTGCTGATCGCGCGCAACATCTTCAAGCAACATCCCGGCGAAAGCGTCTCATCGGGTTTTTCGGCGATGTTTACCAATACCGTGCTGGTGGGCATTCCGGTGATCCAGCGCGCCTACGGCCCCGCGGCGTTGCCGACGGTCTTTTCCATCATCGCCTTCCATGCGCCGACGCTGATTACGCTCGGCATGCTGATCATGGAGCTGATGCGGCGCGATGGGGCGCCGCTCGGCAAGACGCTGGTGGTGGCGCTGCAGCGTATCGTCAAGAACCCGCTGCTCTGGGGCGTGGTGGTGGGCGCCGTGGGCAACCGTCTCAACATCAAGGTGCCGGAAGCCGGAATGGCGTTCCTGTCGATGATGTCGGCGGCGGTGCTGCCGGCTTCGCTCTTCGGCCTGGGCGGCGCACTCAATGAATACCGGATCAGCGACAGTTGGATGCAGGCGAGCATCAACAGCGTCTTCAAGCTCGTCGTACACCCGACGATCGTCTACGTGCTCGCAACGCAAGTGCTGCACGCGCCGATGGAGTTCGTGCGCTATGCGGTGCTGCTGGCGGCGATGCCGGCCGGTATCAATGTCTACGTGTTCGCGACCTACTACGACCGCGCGGTCAACGTCGCGGCCAATGTCGTCCTGATCTCGACGGTCGCGTCAATCGCAACCATCACCTTCTGGCTCTGGGTGCTCGGGCACTAACCCGACGGCGATCAGCCGGTGACCCGCGAGATTTCGGCGCCGCAGCGGCTGAGCTTTTCCTCGAGCCGCTCGAAGCCGCGGTCGAGATGATAGATGCGGTTGACCATGGTCTCGCCCTTGGCAGCGAGCCCCGCGATCACCAGCGACACCGAGGCGCGAAGGTCGGTCGCCATCACCTGTGCGCCCTTGAGCGCGGGCACGCCGGTAACCGTCGCGGTCTGTCCCTCGACCCTTATGTCGGCGCCGAAGCGGGCGAGCTCGGCGACGTGCATGAAGCGGTTCTCGAAGATCGTCTCGCGGATGTGCGAGACGCCGTTCGACATCGTCATCAGCGCCATGAACTGCGCCTGGAGGTCGGTCGCGAAGCCGGGGAACGGATCGGTCTCGACGTCCGCCGCCTGGATGCCGTTGCCGTTGCGCTTGATGCGCAGCCCGGCCGCCTCGCTGCTGATGTGCACGCCGGCCTGCTCGAGCACGTCGAGCGCCGATTGCAGGTGTTCGGCGCGCGCGCCGCGCAGCAGCACGTCGCCACCGGCCATCGCCGCCGCCATGGCAAAGGTGCCGGTCTCGATGCGGTCGGGGATCACCTCCACGGTCGCGCCATGCAGGGACGTGACGCCCTCGATGGTCAGCGTGCGCGTGCCGATGCCCGAAATCCTGGCGCCCATCGCCACGAGGCAGTTGGCGACGTTGTCGATCTCGGGCTCCATCGCGGCATTCTCGATCACCGTCGTGCCGCGGGCGAGCGTTGCCGCCATCATGATGGTATGGGTCGCGCCGACCGAGACTTTCGGGAAGCGCACGGTGGCGCCGATCAGGCCGCCCTTGGGGGCCCGGGCTACGACATAGCCCTCGTCGATATCGATCTCGGCCCCGAGCTCCTTGAGACCATAAAGGAACAGGTCCACGGGCCGCGTGCCGATGGCACAGCCGCCCGGCAGCGAGACACGCGCTTCGTGCGCCCGCGCCAGCAGTGGACCGATGACCCAGAAGCTCGCGCGCATCACCGAGACGAGCTCGTAGGGCGCGGTGGTGTCGACGATCTCGCCTGCCTGCAGCGTCATCCGCTGGCCGTCGAAACCGTCGGTCGCGCGGCGGCCGTGCACGGCGATGTCGACGCCGTGGTTCTCGAGGATCTTTTCGAGCTGCTTGACGTCGGCGAGACGCGGCACGTTCTCCAGCACCAGCGGCTCGCTGGTCAGAAGCGAGGCGATCATCAGCGGCAGCGCGGCGTTCTTGGCGCCCGAAATCGGGATCTCGCCCCGCAGTTCGTTGCCACCGATGATGCGGATGCGATCCATGGAAAAATCCCCGAAAGGCGGGCCAAACCCGCGCTGTGCTAGCCCAACTCGACACGGCGCTGCAAGGCAGGGTCGGAAGCGTAACCGAGGTCGATTAAGAACCCTTACTGCCGACCGGTGGCGCCGGCGGCGCCTTGTCCGCGGCCCCCGAACGCGCCCGGACCTGTCCCTTGCGCCGGATGAGATTCTCGCGGAGCTTTGTGGCCAATCTCTGCTCGCGCGCCGCTTTCTCGTCGGCCTTGGACATGGCGGGAACCTCGGATTTTCGCGCTTGCGTCGGCCCAAGGCCTATGGCATCAACCGCCTCGCCTTCAAGGGGCTTCGGCCCGGTTTTAGGTTCTGCTGCAGTAGCTCAGTGGTAGAGCACTCCCTTGGTAAGGGAGAGGTCGAGAGTTCAATCCTCTCTTGCAGCACCACTTTTCTCCCCTGATTGTACGAATCGCGTTTCCGTGTGGTCTCGCGTCGCCGCACGCCCTCCCCCTGTGCAGGAAAGGCACCCTATGCGCATTTCGCTCCCGATGTTGACCGCCGCGTTCGCCCTCGTCGCCCTCCCCGCTCTCGCCGGGCCAGCCGAGACGGCGTTCCTTGCCAAGCTCCCCGGCACCTGGACCGGCTCCGGCGCCATCACCGGCGGCGAAAGCGGCTCCGTCGCCTGCACGCTGACGCTCACGGGCAGCGACAAGATCAATTTCCGCGGAACGTGCGATGCCGGCCAGTTCGGGCCCCAGACCTATTCGGGTGTGCTGACCTATGTCGATGCGGCGCGGCAATATCAGGCGCGTTCGAACGGGCAGACCGTGGTCGGCGTGAAGAGCGGCGGCGGCGTGGTCTTCACCAGCAAGATGAAGACCGTCGCCGGGACCGGCAACTCGATCATGCGGCTTTCGGCGAGTTCGATCGTGATCGACGTCGACATCGTCCGCTCCGACACCGGCGAAAAGCTCAAGTCGCACATCGTCTTCAAGAAGTAGCGCGCATCAGCCCGCTGGCTCGTGACCCGACCCTTGCACGGCCGACGCCGCTGGGCGTGCAAGGGTGAAGTCGTGGCTGTTCTGGATGAAATAGACAAACGAGCCGGCCATCGCGAGGAGCATGATGGCTTCGGCTGAGAGCGTAACAATGCTCCGGGTGCGCCGGGTCACAGCACCAGGCCCGATCCGACAGCCCATAGGGCCATGAGGACGCTGTCACTCAATACGAAGATCAGCAGCAGCGCGGGCGAGACGACCGGCCGGTTTGCGAGGCTTCGTGCCAACCCGAACAGGATGGGAAACAGCACGATCGGGTAGCGCAGCAGCGAGTTGGCCAGCGTCCCGGTCCAGAACAGCAGGAAGCAGGCGAGGCAGTATCCGAAGAGGGGCCAGGAATCGCGGCGGAGCAGCGTCAGTGAGGCCAGCAAGGCGAGAAGGCTCGCTCCCATCAGGAAGGCCGCCCGGATTCCGTGTCCAGTCAACTGGTGGGCAACGTTGCTCCATGGCCAATCGAATGCCCAGTGCCAGCCATGCACCATGGACGTCTTCTGCGCGAAGGCATCGCCGGTCGTGAGCATCGCGAACCACCAGAAGGCGAACAGGCCGAGCGGCGCCATTACGATCGGCAGGTAGCGCTCGGGTTCTCGCCATAGGTGGAGCGCGCTTTTCAGGCCGTCGTCGCGCAGCAGTCTCAGGCCAAAGTAGAGCGCGATGAACACGCCATTCGAGCGCGAGGCGCTGCCGAGCGCAGCGAGCACGCCCGCCAGCAGGTATTGCTTTCGCTCAAACGCCAGCATGGCGCCCGCGGTCAGCAACACAAAAAGCGATTCCGTATAGACTGCCGAGAAGATGAAGCCTTCGGGCGCGAAGCTCAGCAAGATGACAGTCAGCGCCGCCACCGTCCGGTCCGCCGACCAGTGCCGGGCCAGGGCGTAAACAACAAACAGCGCGGCGAGCAGACTCACGTTCGAAACGACGAGGCCGGCCACCGCTGACGACCACCCGGTGAGCTCGCCAACCGCCCACATCAGGGCTGGATAGAGCGGATAGAAGGCGTAGGCGGTGCTGCCAGCCTCGACCCAGGGCGGTGTGGTGGTGGTATAGCCCTGCTGTGCGATGCCGATGTACCAGAAGCTGTCCCAGCGCAGGTAGAGGTCCGGAAGCGCCGCGGCGTAGCTGGTTGCGGCGGGGAGGCTCGCAATATGCGGCGGTCCAGACCGCAGCAGCAACAGACCCACCGCCGTCAGCAGCAGCCGGGAGAGCACGAAGCACCCCACGATCAGGGCCGCGTCGCGGAACGCGACCTGCTCTGAACGATCGGCCGGCAACGCGGCGACCGCTTCGGCGTCGGCGTTCATGCTGGATCGTCCCGGCGCACCACCTGGTCGACGATGAACAATGGCCGCTGCTTGCTGTCGATGAAGATGCGACCGACATATTCGCCGATCACCGCCAGAGTCAGCAGTTGCACCGCCGAGGTCGTCAGCACGATCAGGGCGATGCTGGTCCAGCCCGGTGCGGGATCGAAGAACAGGTACGAAACGGCCACGTAGCCGAGCAGCCCCACAAGGGCCATGAGCATCATAGCGCTCAGCAGGCCAGCGAGCCGAACGGGGACAAGCGAAAAGCTGAGCAGCGCGTCGCTCGCAAAGCGCAGCATGCGGCGTAGCGAGAATTTCGTCTCTCCGGCATAACGCTGGTCGCGATCGTAGTCGAACGGCACCTGCCTGAACCCCGCCCATGACACCATGCCCCGGATGAAGCGGTCGCGCTCCGGCATGGAGACGAGGATTTCGGCCATCCGCCTTGTCATCAGCCGGAAATCGCCGGTATCGAGCGGAATTTTCGTCTCGGTCATGAGATCGAGGACGCGGTAGAAACCCGTCGCAGTCCAGCGCTTGAATGCCGTTTCGCCGCGCCGCGAACGACGATGACCGTAGACGACCTCCGCCTTTTCGACCTGCAACAGCTCGCGCATCGGCCCCAGCAGTTCAGGCGGATCCTGAAGGTCGGAATCGAGGATGAAGACGAGATCGCCCGTTGCAGCCGCAAGGCCGGCGGTCAGAGCCGCCTGATGTCCGTAATTGCGGGAAAGCCTGATGGCGACCATGTGGGGATCGGATCCGGCCATCTGGACGATGCGGTCCCAGGTTCCGTCAGTCGAGCCGTCGTCGACGAGGATGATCTCGTAGTCGCCGCTGCGCGCATCATGAACCGCCGCTGACACCCTGCGATAGAACTCGACGATGCCGCGCTCCTCGTTGAAACAGGGCGACACCACCGAAAGCGCAGGCCGGCGCTCTACCATTGCCGCCGGGGTTTCCGGCGGCGCCGTGATTCCTGCCTTGGCGGTGGGGATCATGAAGCCAGCATCCCTGCGGGGCCTTCCGCCCGCGCGTCGGTATTGAAGGTGCCGATCCGACGTTAAGAATTCGTTCAGCGCACGGACGACGACGTTCTTCGCCTGCAGGCCACAAACTCGCCCGATCGTGAATATCTATTGTCCCGGCGTTAACGCTGTCAGGGTTAGGGAACTGTAACGCCCGATGGCGAGTTTTCGTGTCGGGCAATCCAGTTACCGCAGAGTTCTATCCATATGACTGAAGCCGTTCTCGCTCCGTCGCGCCGCAGCTTTCTGGCTGGCGGCGCCAGCCTTGCCGCGCTGACCCTGGCCGGATGCGCCTCCCAGCGGTTGCAGCCGCAGACGCAGGCGCCGCAGTTCTCCCAATACTATTTGTCGATGTACGGGCCTCTGCCCGACGAGAAATTTCCGGTGCCGGCGATCGATCTGACCAAGCTCGATCCCAACATGTTCCGCACCGAGGTCCCGGATCCGACCGGCGAGCGGCCGGGCACGATCGTGGTCAATACCTCCGAGCGTCACCTTTACCTCGTGATGCAGGGCGGTCAGGCGATCCGCTACGGGGTCGGCATCGGCCGGGAGGGCTTTGCCTGGTCGGGCAAGGCTGTCGTGGGACGCAAGGCCGAATGGCCGACATGGACGCCGCCCAAGGAGATGCAGGATCGGCAGCCCGAAACGCAGCAATATGCCAATGGCATGCCGCCGGGGCTCACCAATCCGCTTGGCGCACGCGCGATGTACATCTACCAGAACGGCCGCGACACGCTCTACCGCCTGCACGGTACGCTCGAGGTGTGGAGCATCGGCCAGGCCGTGTCGTCCGGCTGTGTGCGCCTGCTGTTCCACGACATCATCGACCTCTACGGCCGCTGTCCCGTCGGCACACCCATCGTCGTCAACACCTGACCGATCAGCCCGTCACCAGCACCTGGTCCAGGGTCAGGACCAGGTACTCGGTCGGATGGCTATGCGTCTTGCCACCGCCACTCTTGCTGCCCTTGGCCTTCGCATCGGCGGCGAGACGGGTCGTGGTCACCACCACCGGGCACGTGCGATGGCCGTTCTTGTCGGTGGTGCAGTGGTCGAAATCGATGCACCGCTGCGTGTGGGTGAACGGATCGCGCGTGCAACCGCGGCCGATCGTGTCGCCGCCGGCAGGCGCCGCGAGGGTGGGGGCAGCGCCGAGCGCGCCGGCGACGAGCAGGCCTGCAAGAGCAAGTTTCAGCATAAGAACCTCCTTCAGTTGACTGCAGGCCAGGCTGGGCCCGGCGTGCTGAATGCTGGCTGAAGCGGATGGTCAGGATGCCGTCTCGGAACGCTGCCACACCCCCCGCGTTTCTTCCGCTGGACGCAAAGGAGAATCGCCATGGCAATCGCTTCGCCGCAACGGCCGGCGCACGCAGCAGATGACGAGCTGAAGGTCGAGACCGAGATTGCGCAGGCCACCGGCCAGACCTCGCCGGTGAACTGGTGGGGCCTTGGGCTGATCGCACTCTTTATCATCGCCGCGATGCTGCTCGGTCTGCAGCTTCTCGGCGGCAACCGGCAGACGGCGGTCATTCCCGGCACGCCAATCACCGCGCCGCAGATCAACCCGTCGGTTCCGCAGGCTTAGACACTCATTCCAAGAACGCAAAAGGCCCCGGCGAAGGTCGGGGCCTTCGTTTGTCCGAGGCTCTGTCAGCCTTGCGAGATCGGGGAAATCTGGATTTCGACACGGCGGTTCTGGGCACGGCCGGTTTCCGTCGAGTTCGAGGCGATCGGAGAATTTTCGCCCTTGCCGTCGATGTAGAAGCGGCGCTGGTCGAGACCCTGGTTGGCAAGAATCGTCGCGACCGAGACGGCGCGGCGCTGCGACAGGTCCTGGTTGTGCTGCACCGAGCCGGTGTTGTCGGTGTAACCGGTGACGTCGACGATCGTTTTGTCGAACTTCTTGAGCACGAGGCCCACCGAGATCAGGGTCTGGCTGAAGTCGGGCTTCACCGTCGCCGAGTCGGTATCGAAGGTGATGTTCGAGGGCATGTTGAGGATGATCTGGTTGCCGACGCGCGTCACCGAGACGCCGGTCGACTGCAACTGCTGGCGGAGTTCGGCTTCCTGCTGGTCCATGTAGTGGCCGACGGCAGCGCCGGTCAGCCCGCCAAGCCCCGCCCCGATCAGGGCGGCGATGCGCGGGTCATTGCCGGTTGCGGCGCCGGTCAGCGCCCCGACCACGGCCCCGGTGCCGGCGCCGATCATCGCTCCGCCGGCGGTGCTCGAGAGCTGCGTATCGCCGGTGTAGGCGTTCATGGTGGTGCAGGCACTCAGGCTCATCACAGCCAGGGCAGCGGCAACGACAGTCGACTTCATCGGAATCCCCCACGGAAACGTTGCCACTCCTGCAAACAGAATGCGGCAGCATGGTGATTGCAGCATGCCATGCCGCCAGTCGTCCAGTGGACGCGGCAACTGCAGCCGGTCAGCAGCGACGGCTCAGGCGTCTTCGGTGTCGACCACGGTGCGGCCGGCCACGGAGATGTCCATCGTCTCGAGCCGGTTGAGCATGGTCTCGATCTTGTCGACCATCGGCAGCAGGCTTTGCTCGACGGCGAAGTTGAGAGTGATGTAGTCGCGGCCGGGGCAGAAGGTGCAGATGTTCATGCTGTTGTGCCAGGCGCCGCAGTAGATCGGCTCGATCATGCCGTTGGTCATCGGACCATAGGTGCGGTGCGGAGGGACCAGGGTCAGGGTGATCTTGATGCCCGCCGAAAACCGCCAGAAGCGGCGGCCCGGCAGCCACGGTGCCATGCTGTTGAGGGCGCGCAGCGTCTTGAATACCGAGTTCATCGTCACCTGGAACTTGGTGACGTCCTTCTTCTCGATCCTGCCCACCGTGTCGTCGATGGTGCGTGCGAACTGCACGAAATCGTCCGACCATTTGAAGCGGGCTTCGAGCGCGCGGACGCGGAAGAAGTCGTCGTCGGCACTGTTCCGGTTGCCGTCGAGCATGGTGTAGACGGCACCGACGACCTTCTTGGAGAAGTACTTGTCGCGCCCTTCGCCGTTGAAGGCGTGGGTCACCAGCGCGAAGTAGAGCGAGCGCTGGCGCACGCCGAGCTTGTTGGCGAGGCGGCGCAGGCGATGCCGGCTCAACGCCAGCGTGCGGAAACCGAACGGCCGTTCGGCCGGCGCGAAGGTCAGCCCGATTCCAACATAGAGCAGCGTCATGGCGTAGGCCTTGATCGAGCTCCAGATGCGGGTGCCGAGGCTGATCTTGTTGTCCTTGTCGGACATGATGCCGTGGCTCGCCGACTGCGAGCGCGTCAGCAGCGCCGAGTCCGAGCCTTCCATCAATGCATGCGATGAGCGCACCTGGATGATCGAGGCACGCCCTTCGGCATCCGGGCCATCCTTCAGGTTGGCGGCCATGACGCGGAACAGCGGCAGGTCGTCACGCAGGAAGATGTCCTGGGACTTGCCGAGCCACTTGTCGGGATAGCCCTCGAAGCTGTCGATCTCCTCCACCGAGGTGATGGCATCGAGCAGGTGCTTGGGGAATGGCTGACCCGGGCGGGCGCCGAAGAAGCCGTGGGTCAGTTGCGGCGCCAGCCCCACCATTTCCGCGACGAGGTTGTCGATCGTGGACTTGTCGAAGCGCTGCGTCGAGAACGCGGTATAAAAGACCGTGTCCCGGCCCTCGTAGAGGAACCACTGGAAGTCCGTGAAC
>Ga0157369_10006294_pt1 | contig 13778 bp, 9 predicted proteins | sample C25metaG_FD_113461 | JGI IMG/M metagenome (GOLD analysis project Ga0157369, IMG submission 113461) | Corn rhizosphere microbial communities from Kellogg Biological Station, Michigan, USA - C2-5 metaG | ecosystem: Host-associated > Plants > Roots > Rhizosphere > Soil | place: USA: Michigan...
ATCGACAAGCTTCAGGCTTTGAGTGGTAAGAAATACGAATCACACACTGAGAGTATGCGCGTGATTGCCGATCACCTTCGTGCAGCGACTTTCCTTGCTGTCGATGGTGTCGTGCCGGCTAATAAAGAGCAGGGCTACGTCATGCGTCGTTTGCTCCGCCGTGCAATTCGTTTTGCTTTCGATCTTGGTATCGAACAGAACTTTTTTGAACAAATCGTTCCCGTCGTTGCCGACCTTTACCACGATGACTATCCAGAAGTCGCCGCTAAGCGCGAAGAAGTTGTCGCAATTCTTGTAAAAGAAGAAAAAGTTTTCCGTCAGACACTCCGCAAGGGACTTGGTCAGCTAGCTAAATTCGCCGAAGGTGGCCTCACGGGTGCAGAATTATTTACACTCTATGACACCTACGGTTTCCCAGTAGAGCTTTCAACCGAAGAGGCGTATAAGCAAGAAATTAAACTATCTGACAACTGGCGCCAGGAATTTGACGACAAGATGGCCGAACAGCGTGCGCGTAGTCAGACGGCAACAAAGGGTACTTTCAAGGGTGGTCTTGGTGGTCAAACATTGCAGCACAAGAAATACCACACCGCGACTCACCTAATGTATCAGGCGCTTCGTGATGTGCTGGGTGATCATGTGATCCAGCGCGGTAGTAATATTACTGAAGAACGCCTTCGTTTTGATTTCTCTCATCCGGAAAAAGTCACTCGCGAGCAACTTGATGAAGTTGAGCGCATAGTCAACGAGCAGATCCAAAAAGATCTCAAGATTAGTTTCGCTGAATACCCAACTGATGTTGCAATTAATGAAAAAGGCGCATTAGGCCAGTTTGGTGATCGTTACGGTGAAACGGTGAAGGTTTACCAGATGATTGCTGATGATGCCGATGCGCCATTTAGCTTTGAAATCTGTGGTGGTCCTCATGTTGATCACACACACGAACTAATTGACGGCGGTAAGAAATTCAAAATCACCAAAGAAGAAGCTAGTTCTGCTGGTGTGCGTCGTATCAAAGCTGTTTTAGCCTAAAGTCTAGTCGTCAAGAAAATTATTCATGTCAAGGTGTCTTGCCTTGACGTGGTCGGTAGCTTTTTTGTATACACTAGGAATGTCATCTGTAAATTTAGTTGCTGCGCTAGCTAGATCGTGCAGAGTTCCGGATGTTAGATGGTCACTTTCGATTGCAAAGAATGCCATTGCGGTGCGAACTTTATTAATATTCTTAGGATAATCAACGCTAAAACGGTATTCTTCATTTACTTCATAGCTTTTTTCTCGATCAGCACCCTCATCGAAATTAATTAAATCAATTGGCAGTTCGGTGCCAATACGACATGTGTATTTTGTGCTTGAAGAGGTTTCGATATGTCCAACTACTGCGGCGACACTGGTCATGTAGGCCTTTCCTAGGGGTGTATCTTTGACTGGCGATGGGTTATAGTGGTCAACTGAAGTGTTGTAATACGTCGCATCTTTCCATTCGTCAGCTAAAGGGGCCAGGTCTTGCCATAGCGCTTCAATCATAGTTGCATCACTAATGTTTGCTCTGTCAGCCAGTGAATCTAGACTGGGTAAGTTGCTTAGGATGGTGCGCAGGTATATGATTGCGTCGGTGTGCTCTAAGGGCTGATGCTCTCTGTCGCCAGTAGATACTCTCCAGGCACCGGTCTCTTGTATTCTGGTACCCTCAAGTGTCAGTGTACGTCCAGGTATTGTTATTTTTGTTTTGTAACTGCCGTCATGCAGTCTTGCCTGAGTCATGTTGAGAAGGTTGTAGCGCTGTGGTAATGTAGAACATTCTAGGGGAACGTTTTCGGTAATACGTTCAGTCGCCGTTGGCTCAGAGAAGATCCGTAGCTCGTCAATAGTATCGACAAGGTTATCGATGATTTCTTGTTTATCTTCTTCGGACGGATCTAGTTTTTTTTCGACACGGCGAACGGAGTGGTGTGAAGGGTGGATTTGTTCAGAATCAAACATTCTCGCATTATACCATAAAAGACTTAAAAATGCAATATTCTACTACCACAAGCGTCTTTGGGGTATAATAAATACTAATTATGGTTTTTGAAAAATTACGCAACAAAGCACAGAACAAGGTTGATAATGACTACGTAGTGGCACTGGACATTGGTACCGAGTTCGTGAAGGCGTTGATTGCCAAACTAACTGATGATGATCTAGAGATCGTTGGTGTTGGACGTGCTCGCCAAGATATTAGCGACATGCACTCTGGTGCGATTGCTGATATCTCGGGCGTGGTTCGTAACTGCGAAGAAGCACTTTCTGCCGCAGAAGACCAAGCTGGCCTACAGGCAAAGCGTGTCGTCATTGGTATTGCCGGTGAACTGGTGAAGGGTATGACAGACACGATTCGCTATCGTCGTCCACAACCAGATCGTCCACTTGATGCATCTGAAATGGAATTCATCATCGAAAAAGTCCAAGAGCGTGCACAAAACAAAGCCCAGCGTCAGATTGCCCTTGAAACGGGTAATGAAGATGTTGAAGTGAAGCTCGTCAACAGCGCACTTGTGAGTATTCACATCGATGGCTATAAAGTGAGTAACCCAATCGGTTTTCAGGGTAAAGACGTGGCGGTACAGATTTACACCGCATTTGCGCCAATGGTGCATATCGGTGCACTTGAACGTGTGGCTGATGAGCTTGCACTTGAATTAGTCGCTGTTGCAGCCGAGCCATTTGCTGTTAGCCGGGCCGTCCTAGGCACCGATGCTAGCAGCAACTTTACCGCGATCCTTGCCGATGTCGGTGGTGGTACAACTGACATTGCCGTCGTTAATGACGGTGGTGTCGAAGGTACCAAGATGTTTGGTATTGGTGGACGTAGCTTTACGCGAACGATCGCAAGCGAAATGGACCTTAATTATGATGACGCTGAAAAGTTAAAGGTAAATATTGATAGTCCACAGATTAAGGCAACGGTTGTTAAGGATGCAAATGTGGCGATCGACAAGACACTTGACGTCTGGCTTTCAGGTGTTGAGCTTGCACTGGATGACTTTGAGTCGGTTGATCATCTCCCTAATCGCATTTTGTTATGTGGCGGTGGCGCGAGTCTTACAAAGCTTGCCGAGGCACTATCTGAGCGCGATTGGTACAAAGAACTACCATTCACGAAACGCCCAACAGTACAGCACATTTCACCATCAGAAGTCGCTGGTATTACCGATACAACCGGTGGCGTAAACGACCATACCTACATCACTGCTATGGGATTGCTGCGCGTTGGCTATGATACAATTATAGGCAGTAGTGACAGTGATACGATTAAAGATAAACTAAATCGAATCTTACGCATATAAACATGAATAAAGACGTTATATACATTGATGTAGAAGATGACATTACCGCAATTCTCGGTAAGGTTAAAGATGCCAATGCAAAAATTGTTGCCCTTGTGCCACCAAAGCGCATTGGGGTTTTGCAAAGTACGGTTAATCTTCGTCTGCTTGCGCGCGCTGCAACTCAGACGAAAAAGCACCTGGTGATTATTACAAACAATCCAGCGTTGATGGCTCTTGCTGCATCTGCAAAACTACCTGTTGCTAAGAACCTGCAAAGTAAACCAGAGATTGCAGAAATCGCAGCATTGTCAGTTGATGACGGCGAAGATGTGATTGATGGTGCACAATTACCAATTGGCGAACATGCCAAAACCGCCGGCGTAACACCAGCGTTAATTCCTGTTCATAACGCTGCGGTAGACGAAGCTATCAGTGAAGATGTTGCCGAAGAACTTCCGCGTCGTGCTCAACCGCCAGCCCCAGGCCAGGCGCTCGCCAAGCCACGCTCAAAGAGCGGTATTAAAGTGCCTAATTTTAGTAATTTTCGCAAGAAATTCTTATTGATTATTGCTGCAGGAATCTTGCTTATCGCCTTCTTGATTTGGGGTATTTTCTTTGCTCCACGCGCAACGGTTGAGATTACCGCTCGAACAACAGACTCATCTGTTAACGATGCTATTACTCTAGGGGATAGTCTAAGCACAGACATCACCGCAAAAACAATACGGTCTGTCACGCAGTCAACTAAAAAAACGACGAGCGTAGAGTTTGCCCCAACAGGAACAAAAGACGTTGGCGAAAAGGCAACTGGTACTGTCAAGTTTTCGACAAACAATATCAGTAACCTTGGAACAACGATACCAGCCGGTACAACACTAACAACGACGTCAGGCAAGGCCTTTACGACAGATCAAAGCGTGACGATGACTATTACTAACTATCAAGGTGCCAACGTCGGCATTACGGCTGCCGATCGTGGTGCTAGTAGTAACGGCGCGACCGGTTCGGCAAGCGGTGCTCCGGCTGGTATCTCGGCCTCGTTAGTTGGCGCGACTGCCGGTGGTACTGATAAGACGATTACTGTCGTGACTGCACAGGATGTTCAAAAGGCAACCGAGCAGCTTAAACAGCAAGATAACGAAGCGGTAAAGAAAGAACTAACTGCTAAATTTGGCAAAGATATTGTGATTGTAGACCAAACGTTTAAGGGAACTCAGGCAACGCCGGTTTCTATTCCTGCAATCGATCAAGAAGTGACGGCTGGTGTTAAACCAAAGCTGACGAGCGATGTAACGTATGGTATTAGCGGAGTCGACAAGAATGAGCTCAATGACTACTTGAATACGTACTATGCCAAGCAATTAGAAGGTCTAAAAGATCAGCGGACTTACGATAATGGTGCGGGTGGCGTGACCTTTACAAATATCAACGCTGTCGATAATGGCTTTACTGCTAACATCGTCGCAACGGCAAAAATTGGTCCAAAGATTGAAGATTCAGTTATTAAAGATACAGCCAAGGGTAAGCGCTACGGTGAAATCCAGTCAAGTATCGAAGCAATCTCTGGTGTTGAAAATGTTGATATCAAATTCTGGCCATTCTGGGTGACGTCTGCACCAAACGATGCCAAGAAGATCACGGTAGAGTTCAAGCTGAATGACGAAAAATAAATCGTATGTTGCATTGGATGTGGGTGAAAAACGCATCGGCGTAGCTGTGGGTGACAGCGGCGTGCGTATAGCTGTTCCATTTACTACTATCGAGGTAGATGGTACCGAAATTGAACAGATTGCACGTATTGTTATAGATGAAAAAGCCGATACTGTCGTTGTGGGCTATCCGCGCAACCAGTCAGGTGAGGCAACGGCCCAAACCGCGTATGTTGAAAAGTTCAGCGAGCAGCTGACAGATATCGCACCGTCACTGGTGTTCCAGGACGAGTCCTTAACAAGCGTATTAGCCGAGCAGCGTCTGCAGTCATACAAAAAGCCGTATACTAAAGGCGACATCGATGCGCTCGCAGCAACAATGATTTTACAAGATTACATGGAGCAGACCTTATGAATAACGATATCAAGCCAGTTCGACCACCCGCTGCACCGCAACCGCAGCCTCAAGGCGTGCCAGTACCCCCTCCTGCAGCGACACCACCTCAGTCCGAATCGGTACCGCAGGATCCGTCTTTAGTATCGACAACACCAGTAGTTGAGTCTCCTAATCCTAGCGAGACGCCAAAACCACCGCGTAAACGATTGCTTAAGTGGATTATTCTGGGATTAATTAGTCTTATTATCCTTGTGGGCGCAGCAGCCTTCGGCTGGTACATGCTAGCTCTGCAGCCAGTAGCCAAGGGTGACGCCGATAAAATACAGATTGTCATTAAAGAGGGTAGTTCGCCTGTGCAAATTGGTAAGCTTCTCGAAGGCAAAAAACTCATTCGTAGTCAGATGGCATTTGATATCTATACACGCATCTCAAAGACTCGCAATAACCTACAGGCTGGTGCCTTTACGTTATCACCAACTTCTAGCACGCCTCAGATTGTCGAAGGCCTTACAAAGGGAACTGCCGAAGAATACACCGTTACCTTCTACCCTGGTGCGACCTTAAATAACGTTTCAAAAACAGCAGACAAGACGCCATCACACCGTCAAGTATTGGCAAAGTTAGGTTTTAGCGATGATGAGATTGACGCTGGGTTTGCTGCCGACTATAGCGATCTGCCATTATTTGCTGACAAACCAGCCACCGCTAACCTAGAGGGCTATATTTACGGGCAAACGTACCAAGTCGCCTCTGGTTCGACGGTTGAACAGATTCTACGCCGTACATTTACTGAATATTACACCCAGATCGAAAAGAACAATCTGATCGATGGCTTCAAGCAACAAGGATTAAATTTATACGAAGGCATAACGCTTGCTTCTATTATTCAGCGTGAAGTGGCTGATGCGGCTGATCAGAAACAGGTCGCACAGGTTTTCTTTACACGACTTGCGGACGGTATGATGCTGGGATCAGATGTGACGTATCATTATGCGGCCGACAAGATGGGCGTACCCCGTGACCACACACTTGATTCACCTTACAATACACGTATTCATACTGGACTGCCTCCAGGACCAATTGGATCGCCCGGAATAGGCGCGCTACTGGCCGTTGCAAATCCTGCAGAGGGTGATTACGTCTACTTCCTGAGTGGTGATGATCATAAAACATACTTTGCACACACGAACGAAGAACACGAAGCAAATATCGTTAACCACTGTGCCTACAAGTGTTCTTTGCCGTAAACTTGACAAACTTATGTAGCTATAAAATAAATTGACTTATAAAACAAGAGTTGTTACAATGGTTTTAGCACATTTGTGATTTACATTACAGAATTAGTTACGAATTAGTTCTGCGAGTGGGAAATCTAAGTCATGAATGAGCCTACCGACAAATGTCGCAAGGATACTAAAAAACACTTTAAACCTAATATCAATTAATTATAAGGTCGACAAGTATCCCGTTCTATTTGCGAGAAGTAAGACAGAGTAAGGTAGAGCCTTTGCAGTAATGCAGACGGCAGGAGAACGATCATTCGTGAATCTGAATCCGCTATGAGCTTTGCTCAAGCGAAAACTGCACAGTTAAAACAAGCCATGCTTGTTGGCCGCACACATCGTTCAAAACGACGTGGAAGTGGACCAAAATCAACTGTCATAGCAGCATATTCTGGTGTATTCTTGCTAGTCATTTCAATGGTAGCTATCGGCTACCAGCCACCACAAAAAGTAGATAACGTCGCTAGCGCAATCAATCCGATTGTTGCTACTGACTCTGCTGCTGCCGCTGAACAGCCATCGGTTGACCAAATTGTAGCGACTAACGTAGCTGCAGGTATCGCTAACCGTGCAAACTTACCAGTTGCAACTAACATTGCCAACCAGTCAGTATCATTGGCTATCCAAAGCCAGTTGGCTCAAACTGACACGAACACTATTACCAAGCCACAAATTATTCAGCTTTCAGCTGGCGACCGTACGGTAAAACAACACGTCGTTAAGGATGGTGAAACAGTTGAGAGTATTGCCGCACAATATGGTATCTCTGCAGATACGATCAAGTGGGCAAATAGTCTTACTTCTAGTGCCGTTCCTGCAGGTAAAGAATTAACAGTTCTCCCAGTTGACGGTGTTCATTACACGGTTCGTTCCGGAGATACTGCCGAAAGTATTGCTGCGAAATTTAACATTTCTGCGCAAAACATTACATCATACAACGACCTTGAACTAAGTGGCCTTGTGGTCGGTAGCAAGATTATTCTTCCTAGTGGTATCTTGCCAACCAACGAACGTCCTGGATATCAGGCGCCAGCTGCTCGTGTATTTACAACTAGTGTGTACAATAATAGTTTCCGATATGCTGGTGGTTTTGGTGGTGGTGACGTATTTAACATCCGTCGTAACGTCAAGTCAACGACACCGGGTAATACCAACGCATGGGGTAACTGTACTTGGTATGCATGGGAGCGTCGCGCTGAACTAGGCATGCGATTACCATCAGGCGCGTTAGGTAATGCTGCTCAGTGGAATACATCACTAGGCTCAATGGGATACCGTGTTGATTCTGTGCCATCAGTTGGTGCAATCTTCCAGAACGGTGGTGGTTACGGCCACGTCGGTATCGTAGAAGCCTTGAATGCTGACGGTTCAATCCTTGTAAGTGAGATGAACAACTACTCGGGTGGTGGTTATAACGGTATCAATGACCGAATCATTCCAGCCAACCAAGTCGGCACCTTTAACTACATTCACTAGTCTGTATATTTAGACAATTACATTCGCCCCTGTCAATACAGGGGCGAATTTGTTATAATAAGAGGAATTATGTTTGTCGATACAGCGAAAGTAACAATTCAAGCCGGTAAAGGTGGTAACGGAAACGTTGGCTTTCGTCGAGAGATCTACATCGATAAGGGCGGTCCTGATGGCGGTAACGGTGGCAAAGGTGGCGATGTCATCTTTGAAGCATCAGAAAATGTTAATACATTAATCGACTTTCGTTTCAAACCAGAACTTAAAGCCAAACCTGGTCAAAATGGTGCTGGACAAAAGAAGCAAGGCCGCTCTGGTGAAGATATCGTGGTTAAAGTACCTATGGGTACACTTGTTCGCCGTAACGGTGAGATTATCGCCGATCTGACCGAAGATGGCCAACGTGTCATTATCGCCAAGGGTGGTGACGGCGGCTTTGGCAACGCCCACTTTAAATCATCTGTTCGTCAGACGCCTCGTATTGCTGAAATGGGCGAAATGGGCGAGGCATTCGATGCGGAGCTTGAGCTGAAGCTTTTGGCTGACGTCGGCCTCGTCGGTTTTCCTAACGCAGGTAAGTCCACCTTTTTATCAGTTGTTAGCAACGCGCGTCCAGAAATTGCCGATTATGCCTTTACGACATTAACGCCTAATCTTGGTGTGGCTGATATCGATGACGGTAGTTTATTGATTGCCGATATTCCTGGTTTAATTGAAGGCGCCAGTGAAGGCAAAGGCCTGGGTGACGATTTCTTACGTCACGTTGAGCGTACAGCTGTGCTATTACACATGATCGATGCATACAGCGACGATATCGCCGAAAGTTACAAGATTATCCGTGCCGAACTAGCTAATTACAGTCCAGAACTTGCCACTCGTCCAGAAGTTATTGCCTTGACGAAAGCCGAAGGCTTTGACGACGAAATGGTACAGATGCAGATTGATGCTGTACGCGCTGTCGCCGGTAAGAAAGCTGAAGTGTTTGCTATCTCATCTAGTGCTCATAAGGGCATCAAAGAAGTTCTTCGTGCACTGCGCACAAAAGTCCAGGCAGCTCGAAACGTTGAAAAAGAGATCGACGAAGTTGATAACGACACTGTTGTCATCAGCTTATCTGACAAGCAGATATCTGACTCTTGGTCTGTTACAAAAGATCCAGAAACCGAACACTTCGTTGTTGTTGGCGAAAAGATCGAAAAGTTTGCTCGACGTACAAACTTTGATAATTTCGAGGGTGTTAACCGTCTGCGTGATATCATGAAAAAACTTGGCGTTAACCACGAACTCAGCCGCGCCGGCGCAGTAGGGGACAGTATTATCGAAATTGCTGGCCACGAATTTACCCTTCTCGAACAATAAACTTGTTTAATATTATTGACATAAATGCATATATGTGCTATTATGCATACACCATCAATTGAACATCTGTTCTTGGTCGGTCATTAATAAGTTGGATAACCTGCCGTCTCGACATTACCTAGGAGTAAATGTGGAATATCCCACAGGTTTTATTTAGTAAAGTCACCTCGTAAGAGGTGTACCATCCCATTAATTGGAAATAAGCGCATCGTCGTCAAAAAAACAGTTAAGTGGAAGGACAAATAGATGATTCATCTGTTTGGTTTTACCTAGTACTACCGCTCATCCGTCGGGTGAGCACCGGCGCCACAAAATCTCGGTTTCGAAAGGGCATAAATGAAAATTAGACAATAGCACTCCGTTTTTTGGAGTGCGCCCCGAGAAAGACCTGGCTTTCTGTTTAAGGAAGAAGGCATCTCCGGGTGAAACCGGCTTAAGGTAGAGGATGAAAGAGTTTGGTTTATGTTGAGAGATTCAGTTACTCTTACTACAAATCATACCCATCCCTGGACGCGTGTCCCCTTGGCTGCTCGTCAAGACGAGCGAATAACTGAATAGACAATTGAATATCGATTGTTTGCTCGGGGAGAGTGGAGTTTTTTATCCGCTCTCCCCAAATTGATTTATCCAACTTGTTACAATTCCTACGCGCCATCTGGCGCGTTTTTTCTTTGTCTACAGATAACTGTTATAATACGGGTAATGGCTAAAACATTCTTTTTTTACGATCTAGAGACAAGCGGTTTAAATGCTCGTGACGATCGGATTATGCAATTTGCAGGTATTCGCACTGATATGGACCTGCAGCCGATTGGCGAGCCATATAATGTGCTTGTGAAGTTAAATGACGACACATTGCCAACACCAGAGGCATTGATGGTCACAGGCATTACTCCGCAACAAACCCAAGCTGATGGGTATACGGAAGCTGAATTTGCAAAATTATTGATGGAAGAAGTATTTACGCCCGATACGATTGCAACTGGTTTTAACAGCGTTCGGTTTGATGATGAATTTGTGCGTCATTTATTATGGCGTAATTTTTACGATCCGTATGAATGGTCATGGAAAGATGGCCGGTCGCGCTGGGATCTACTAGATATCGTGCGTATGACACGCGCACTTCGTCCAGAAGGGATTGAATGGCCAGTTGTTGATGGCAAGGCGGTTAATAAACTTGAACTACTCACGAAAATTAATGGTATTGATCACTTCAAAGCGCACGATGCACTTAGTGATGTTGAGGCGCTGATCGCAGTGACGGGACTTATTAAAACAAAGCAGCCCCAGCTTTACGAATATCTATTAAAAATGCGCGATAAAAATGAAGTCAAGCAACTGGTTAATCTTGATGTAAAACAACCGTTTGTGTACGTAAGCGGACGATACGACGCTGAATTTAATAAGGCGACCGTGGCGTTTCCGTTAACTTCAGGTAAAAATGGCAATGTTGTTGTCTACGATCTTCGCTACGACCCAACGCCGTTTCTGAGTATGTCGACTGATGAACTGAAAAAGAAATTATATGCCAAATGGGAAGAGCGCCAAGCGGATGATTTTGTGAAGTTACCTGTCAAAGAGCTACAGTACAACAAGGTTCCAGCCGTGGCGCCAGTAGGTGTATTGAATCAAGCAGATGGTTGGACAAAAATAAGTCTTGATTTGGCCACTGTCGAAAAACATAAATCTATCTTGTTATCTACGCCTGCATTTGCAGAAAATATTCGCAGCGTCTTTGAAGCGCAAGGCGAATTTAAGAAATCTACCGATCCAGAAGCGCAATTATACGACGGCTTTGTCCAGGATCGTGATCGTCTGCGAATTGAAACGGTTCGTAATGCCGATGCACGTCAATTGGCTGACTTTCATCCAGAGTTCACTGACGAGCGACTTGAGCCGCTATTACTTCACTACAAGGCGCGTAATTATCCACAAAGTCTTAGTCAAGATGAATCACGGACCTGGGAGATATGGCGCGCCAATCACATTGCTGGAAAGTTACCGGGCTTTATGCAATCTTTGCATAAGATGGCGGCGACCGAGCAGGATGAAAACAAGCAGTTTATCTTGCAGGAACTACAATTGTGGGCAGAAAGTATTATGCCTACAGATATATCCGATCAGGATAGCGAAGCTTAGATTTCGCTATAGCGGCGTTTTGGAAGTCGGCCGCGGTATGCTTCGTAACGGTTTTTAATACGAGCAACAAGACGAATGTAAAGCGCATGACGCGTCGCTAGTTTTGCGACTACATAGACGGCTATGGTGACATATGTCAAAAGCATGAGTGATGATGGAAGGCTAAAATCCGTACCTGGAACAGCGCCAACAAGCAAGAAAAGAAGTAATGCATCGAACACGCCTAAATTGGCGATAATGGTGATCGCAATAATGCTAATCGCAGCGATTAAAATGTTTCTTTTCATGTCCACCTCTTTCAATGATTATTCATGTACGAATATAGCAGTCCTGTCAAAAGCATGCAACGATAAGCGTAATGCTATTGACACAATCGATTATTAGTTGTAGAGTGATTTTTATAAGACGAAAGTTGTAGTGGTGCAGGGGAGTGGTGACATCATTCCTTTTGCCTTGCTGCTTTCACACTTCTACTAGAAAGGTCTTGTCATGGCACAACTATTGAGCCCTGACAATCGGCGTAAAACACATGAGCTGCGTGATGCGGTTTTTGGTTGGATAGGCTTTGCTGTTTTCGCAGTCTTTGTATTTCTACCGCTGCTGCAGAGCATATTCCCTTCGCGATGACGCTGTGAAGGCATCTCACCCCTGTTAATTTGTCATATTATGACAAGGCGACAGGGGTGCTTTCATGTCCGGACACTGGAAAATGTAGTAAATTTTATGCTATAATAAGTTGCTATGCCAGAGTATATAAAAGTCAGTGGTGCACGCGAACATAACCTCAAAAATATTGATGTCGAAATTCCACGGGATAAGCTGGTCGTTATTACCGGTTTGTCAGGTAGTGGTAAATCAAGCCTCGCGTTTGATACTATTTATGCCGAAGGCCAACGCCGCTACGTCGAAAGTCTTTCAAGTTATGCTCGTCAATTCTTGGGTATTATGGATAAGCCAGACGTTGATTCTATCGACGGCTTAAGTCCAGCTATTTCTATTGATCAAAAGTCAACCAGCCGAAACCCACGAAGTACGGTCGCTACCGTCACTGAAATTTATGATTATCTGCGTCTACTATTTGCACGTATTGGTGTGCCACACTGTCCTGTATGTGGCAAAGAAGTCTCTCGCCGTACACCACAGGCAATTATCGATGAAGTTATGAAGATTGAAAATGGTACCAAGCTGCTGATCTTGGCACCGATTGTCAAAAGTAAAAAGGGTGAGTTTGCTCATGTTCCTGAACAGTACCGTCGTCTAGGTTTCGCTAGGGCGCGTGTTGACGGTGTCGTGTATGCACTTGATGAATTCCCTGATCTTGCCAAGACATTTAAACACGATATTGAAATCGTCGTTGACCGTATTGCGATGAGTACTGAAATGACTGGTCGCGTGACACAGTCTATTGAACAGGCGCTTGATATTGCCGAGGGTGTGGTTGAATTACTGAATGCTGATACCGACGAAGTGACGACTTTTAGCCAGCGGTATGCTTGTATTGATCACCCGAACGAAGATATTCCAGAGCTTGAGCCACGCTTGTTTAGCTTTAACGCACCGCAAGGCGCATGTCCGGTATGTACTGGCCTAGGCAGTCGTCTCGAAGTTGATCCTGATCTGGTCTTTAATCCAAATCTTACGATTTCTGAGGGTGCAATCCGTCCGTACAACCGCGTCAATAGTGACGCTTGGTATATGAAGCGACTAGCTGCTGTAGCTGATCGTCATAAATTTAGTTTGAATGTGCCGGTGAGTGAGCTGAGCCCAGAAGCATTGCAAAAGGTGCTTTATGGTACTGGTAGCGAAACATATCGAGTGCAAATCGGTGCTGGTCGCAGCTACGATTCTGCATACGAAGGTGTGATTCCGAATCTTGAACGTCGTCATAAAGAGACGGATAGCGAATTTATGCGTAAAGACATCGAGCGTTTTATGCGCGAACGACAGTGCTATACGTGTGGTGGTGCTCGTCTTAAACCAGTCGTCTTGGCAATTACGGTTCATGGCCTGAGCATTATGGATATCTGTAATCTTGGTGTTGATGATGCGCTTGATTTGTTTACGAATACTTTGAAGCTAACCGATCAAGAGCTATTTATCGCTCGTCAAATTATGAAAGAAATTAATTCACGCCTTGGATTTATGAGTAACGTTGGTTTGAATTATC
>Ga0157369_10006295_pt1 | contig 13778 bp, 16 predicted proteins | sample C25metaG_FD_113461 | JGI IMG/M metagenome (GOLD analysis project Ga0157369, IMG submission 113461) | Corn rhizosphere microbial communities from Kellogg Biological Station, Michigan, USA - C2-5 metaG | ecosystem: Host-associated > Plants > Roots > Rhizosphere > Soil | place: USA: Michigan...
CGGCTACAAGCCCGGCCGCTTCAGCTTCAACGTCAAGGGCGGCCGCTGCGAGGCGTGCCAGGGCGACGGCCTGATCAAGATCGAGATGCACTTCCTGCCCGACGTCTACGTCACCTGCGACGTGTGCCACGGCGCCCGCTACAACCGCGAGACGCTGGAGGTGAAGTTCAAGGGCCGCTCGATCGCCGACGTGCTCGACATGAACGTCGAGGAGGCCGCCGAGCTGTTCAAGGCGGTCCCCGGAATCCGCGACAAGATGGAGATGCTGAAGGAGGTCGGCCTTGGCTACATCAAGGTCGGCCAGTCGGCGACCACGCTCAGCGGCGGCGAGGCGCAGCGCGTCAAGCTGTCGAAGGAGCTCTCCCGCCGAGCCACCGGAAGCACGCTCTACATCCTCGACGAGCCGACCACCGGCCTCCATTTCGAGGACGTGCGCAAGCTGCTCGAGGTGCTCCACCGCCTGGTCGACACCGGCAACACGGTGGTGGTGATCGAGCATAACCTCGACGTCATCAAGACGGCGGACTGGGTGATCGACCTGGGGCCGGGCGGCGGGGTGAATGGGGGTGAGGTCATCGCCGAGGGACCGCCGGAGCGGATTGCGGAGGTCGCGAACTCGGCGACCGGGCAGTATCTGAAGCCGATGCTGGAGCGGGCGTCGGTGAAACCGGTCATCGTCGAGCGTTCCCCGGCGAAGGCCGGGGCCCAGTCCCGCAAACGCCGCAAGGCGGTTGCAGACGAAGACATCCCCGATCTCATTGCTGCGAAATGACGTCCTTAGCGCTGAAGCCCGTGAATGCGGGCGGAACCCCGGACTTAGTCCGCGCTGATGCAGATCAGGGATACGGGGCTGATTTGATTGGGGCCAAGTAGCATGCGTATCTCAAGGTACATTCGTGCGATCGTTGGCCGCCTCAATCCCCACGATTCACAGGCTCGGATCACCGCGCTCCCCATGATTCACAGGCCCACAAAAGAAGGGGACAAGCCGCAAACGAGCGCACTTCAGCGCCACACTGCGGTGTTAGAAGAACGAAGCGAATCGCAATTTGCGATAGCGCAGTTCTTCTATAGGAGCTCCGTGACTGATCAGCTTCCCTGGGATGACAGCAAGACGCCTTCTCAAGACGCAGACTACGATTTTGCAGCGCCTTATGGCGGGTCAGATGATACCGCCGAGGCTGATCTCATTGACGCTCTACTAAAGACGAAGGCATTCCAGCGGTTGAAAGGCGTCAGGTTTCTCGGTGCTCTCGATTACTTCCTCGTTTCACGGCCGAATGGCAGTGTAAAACGATACACGCGTTATCAACATAGTCTCGGCGTAGCCTCCCTAGCGAAGGCATACCTGCGGCTTCGCCATCACACTCCTCAGCAGCGCCTGCTCTGTGTCGCCGCTGCAATGTTACATGATGTCGGACATCCGCCGTTTTCTCACACCCTTGAACCTGTATTCGAGGAAGCTTTTGGCTTGAACCACCACATTGCAACCGAGCGCCTGATTGCCGGCTTGGTGCCACTTGGTAATGAGATTACTCAGGTGCTGCGGGATTTTGGACTTGATCCGCTTGCGGTCCTTCACCTCCTCGATGGCGGCGATCAGCTATTTGATGGCTTTTTCTCTGGTCCAATCAATTTGGACACCATTGAAGGTATTCTGCGAGCTCGGCTCTACTTGGGCATGCAAAAACTTGGCCTATCACCCGTGAAAGTCATGCAGGCTGCTGCTTCCCGTGAGGCAGTGGAAAGCGAGAGGATCGTAGATGCATTTTGGCAATCTAAGCACGAGGTTTACTCTCTTGTGATCCGATCCAAGGAAGGCGTTTTTTACGACGGCATTTTTCAGGCAATCGCGAGAGGCCACATCGGAGCGCTTCAACCATCAGACTTCTTCGCTACCGAGAAGGCCATCTTTGAAAAAGTCCCACTGCTGAGGGACGTTTTAGATAGCAAACGGGTCCGCGATATTGCGAAGCGAGTGCTTCCAACCCGCATCCCATATCAATTCCGCCGTTTCTACATTGACGACAAAACCGACTTCAAATCGCATGATGACAGAGAACGATACCGACAACAGAGAACCGGTAGTTCCTTGACAGTTCGAGACTATTTGCGAGTGTAGCGCCCATGGGGGCCAGGTATGGGTTACGCTGCAACTAAATCGTTTTCTGAACAACGGTTGCAAGAACTGAGAGAGAAAATCCCCTCGGTCGTGCCGACCGGCGAACTTGTCGTCGCCTGCGGTTCTTACGGCAGGAAGGAAGCAGTCTCAGATTCTGATCTAGATTTCTTTACAGTTTCTGGTGGTGATACGGATGAGCCTCCCTGGTTCCCGGCACTCGAAGGCGAAGTGGTGGCCGTGGGCGCGAAGTTGCCATCGAGAGAGGGCGCATTCTCGAAGGTCGTTTCTGCAAGCGACTTCCTCAAAAACTACGGCGGGAATCAGGACACAAATGATTCAATCACCCGGCGCATGTTGTACCTTATTGAAGGGGTTTATCTTACTGAACAGGAAAAATTTTCAGAGTTGCGTCGCAAGGTAATTGAGACGTACGTGCGTAATACGCCTCGCGATCACCAAATTGCATTCTTTTTGCTAAATGATTTGATCCGATATTGGAGAACAATTGCTGTAGATTACGCCAATAAGACGTCTCAAATAGAACACGTCAAACCTTGGGCAATAAGAAACGTTAAATTAGTTTTTTCAAGGAAGCTGATTTATGCTGGCGGATTATTTAGCGTTGCTCTTACAGCCGATAGACGTCAGGACAAAAAGGTAGAGATCTTGGAAAATCTGCTAGCTATGCCACCAGTGGACCGAATAAAGCACATATGTGGGGACAGCAGATCAAAACGACTGTTCGAGATGTACGATCTCTTCTTAGATAAGATGTCTGATAACTCTGTTCGCGATCATCTTAAGAAGTTAGCGGACGAGAAACGTGCTAATGACCCAATCTTTCGTGATCTCAAGAACGAGGGCCATTACTTTTCACGTGAGCTTATGAGTCTGTTTCATCGGACTTTCCACGCGTCGCACCCAATTCATATGGCTGTTGTGTTCTAAGAGGATGATCCGGCTGGAATGTTCAGCTGGAGCAGATCGCCTCGGATGGCCGCTCTGGCTCCGTCATGCCCGCTCGAGAATTCTTTTGAGAATGCAGAGCCGTTTGACGGTCCAATAAAGTCTCCAAAGCGTGGGACTTTGGTCAGCGACAGTTCGCAAACGTCATCGCTCAGTCGAGAACGGATCGTCTCATATTCCTCTATCAGGGCTCCGAGATACTGCTCCATGCTTTTCAGAGCGGCCGAGAGTTTAGAGGCGGAAGGGTAGAGCGTTCTGCTCGTCTTCACCTCACTCTTGATCGCCTCCAGCTCGAGCTGCGCATCGCTTACATCAGCCATGCACTCGTCATACCGGTCTAATCGCAGAAGAGTCTTTTCGACCATCTTACGAAGCCCCAAGGCTCGGACTGTCCTGCGTGCGCGCTTCGTGGAGTTATATGCCGTTGTGATGCGCCCAAGCGTTCCCTTTAGCGCATCGTCGCGGAATTGTTGCTGCTTTTCTGCGGCTGCGACAGCCTCCTTATTGGCAGCGCTCCTTCGTTGATGATCAAACACTAAAACTGAGAGTAAGGTACCCGCGACCGACACGATTCCGACTTGAAGCAGCGCCTTAGCGAATTCCATGTCCAAAGAGTCTTTTTCGACTCCCTGACGATACAGATATCCGAACCATACAGCGCTGATGACGAACAGCGCGCCCATAACCCAAGGTAAGGGGTTCCTCATGCTCCGAAGGTGTCAGAGTTCTGCGCAATTCGCTAGACCATCTTACGCACGGTAAACGATAGGCAAACCTAAGCGATTGCCTAGGGAAATGCCGTCACGGAGTGAATCCATGACGTCGAACGGGTTGTCCTCGCTACGCTCGCTCACCCGCCGGCCGGGCAAGCTCAACTCTACGCGCTGCCTCCCGATTGGCTCCGCAATCGCTCACCTGCGCCCGGCGACCTTGCCTACAGCGGCGGAGGCTGCACGAAGCTCATCACCGCGGTGTACAAATAAATCCCAATCAGCATCGCAAGCGCCGCGATGTTGGCGCGCTTGCTGCGCGAGGCGATGCCGGTCAGCAGCGCGCTGAACTGCAACGCGTTCTCGAACCAGAAGCGGGTCGGCACGTCGGCGAACCGGATGATGGCGATCGGCGCGATCTGCATCAGGTCGCAGATCATGATCGCGCCCAGCACCTGGCGATGGTGCTCGATATAATGCTCGTCGAAGTCGTCGCGATCGCCGAACTCGCCGGGGAAAATGATCGAGGCCGCGATGTAATAGAGGCCGCACATGACGAGGCCGATCAGCAGCATCCCATATTGTGGCGTCAGGAACTTGCGGGTGGCCCAGCCGGCCTCCCAGAAGCTCGTGAGGTCGAGCATCACGAACACCGCCAGCATGGGCGTCAGCCAGCCGAGGTGGACGATCCGCCGCCGCTTCAGCGCTCGGGCAAAGCCCTCCAGCACCTTTGCCAGGCTGAGCCCGAGGATGATCGCGAACAACGAGAATGCGAAGTTGAATGCGTCCACGGCAGTTTACTGACCCCCCAACCCCACCTTCACTGCCGGTCGAACACCAGCACCTGCGAGAACTTCAGGCCCTTGCGGTTGGTGCCCTCGTCGGTGATGGTCATGACCTTGCCGTCGGGGGAGAGCTTGCGAATGGCGATGCCGACGACCTTGCCGTCGCGCTTCTCTTCCGATTTCACGGTCAGCGCATCGACCCTGACCGCGTTCAGCGTGTCGTAATTGGCCGACCCCTTCATCGGATAGTCCTTGCCGTCCAGGTTGGACTCGAAGCTCACGTGCATCGCCTCACCGTGGCCGCCGACGCCCAACCACTCCACGATAACGCTACCGCCCGGCGCCAGCCTGTACGTCCGTGTCTGGCTCCGCCAGCCGGGACCGGGCGTGAAGGAGGATTTCGCGACGTTTAGCTTCCACGTGCCAATCGCCGAGGGCGCGAGCGGCGGCGTCTGCGCTGCGTTCGTCGGCGCTGCGGCTGCAAGCGCCGCCGCAAGAATGGAAATCATGATGTGCTTCCCCCGTTCAAACTCGCTCCCCGAGCACGAGCGCTTGCCGCAAACTGCGCCATGTTGGTGCTCTTGCCTAGGGCATTCTCCAGAACCGCACCTCGACCTCGCGCCCCTCGAACACGACAGGAGCGCAGCCTGCCGGGAGACGGGCGAGCATTGTCACCGCCCGCCGCCCCCGGATGACCGCCGCGAAGCCCGTCGTCCCGCCGGTCTAGTGAGCCTTCACGTGCGCAGCTGGCGCGGGGGGGCACGTGCTTCTGGCCGCGCGCCTTCTCGCCTAGCGATCGTCCCACCCATCTAATGTGCCTGCGGCTGAACCTGCACCGGATCCGAACCGCCCGCCGCAGCCTAATGCGGCGGTGGCGGCGGTTCGGGCGGCGGTGGCGGCGGCTTTGGACGTGGGTACGGTGGAATATGTGGCGTACAACTGGGACACTTCGGCGGAAGCGGGACCGGATCGTTAGCAGCCTGCGCCGGCGGTGATGCCGGGGCGATCGCGGCTGGCGCGGATGGGATGCTTGTCTGCGGCGCAGCGGCCTGGGCGGCGGCAAGCACCGCCAACGCGAAACTCTGAAACATGACTCCACTCCCCGTTGCGACTCGCTCCCCGAGGACGAGCGCAAGACAGCTTACTAAAGTTAGTGAATTTGGCTAGTGCGATATGAAGTCAACACGGATTGCGATGGGATAGGGTGACAGTTTACGAAACGCCCTAATCCCGACCCGTCGAGCAGCCGCGCATCCCACCACGCTTTGCCTTCCCTCGCACCTCCTCTATGGCGCCGCTGACCGCTGACGGCACCCCGGCAAGGGAGAGGCGAGACGTGCGTTGTTCGGAATGCGCTGCCGAATTGCCCCCGCTTCGGGACTATTGCCCGAAGTGCGGGACGCCGACCGCCTGGGGCCTGCGCCGGGGCGATTCCGCCGCGCCCGGCGGCCGCTCTCCCGAGGAGCTCAAGAACAACCGCAAGACGGTGCTCATCGCCTGCGCCGCGGTTGCCGGATTGCTGGCGGTGGGGGGCCGGCTGTCCTCGCCCTTCCATCCCTTGCACATCCGCATTCATGAGCCGCGGCGGGGACCGGTGGTGACGACGGCGGATCAATTGTACCTCGCCTATCATCAGGATCCGGAGGCGGCGGCGAAGCGGTTCGGCGGGCGCGAGATCATGGCCAGCGGGGAGTTCCTGCGGATCGTACCCGACGGCTACGGCAGCATCGACATGCGGCTGAAGACCTCCAATCCGGACTCGCCGCTGGGAGTCGACCTTGCGGCGGCTTCGGTCGACGACGCGAAGCTCTTGCGGCCGGGGCAGCAGGTGACCGTCAGCTGCCGGCGCATGGCCGGCTCGGGCGACGACCGCTGGCTGCAGGATTGCGCGATCCAGCCGGAGGACGGCGCCACGCCCTCCCCGTCCCCCATGCCGCCAACCGCTCCAAGTCCGCCCGGAGGCAATTCCGATTAGGGTAACGGATTGGGGTGACACTGCGCCAAATGCACAAAATCGAGCGAGCTGCCGAACCATTCGCTTTTTTCCGGGAACAGAGTTGCCGGCGAGAGGTTTTCGTCTCCGTTGCCGGGACTACCCCCCTGACTCGGCGACAACAATAGTGAAGGCGGTCCGGCATCAACTGCCGGGCCGCCTTTTTTTTGCGATTCGTCACTCCACTTTCCAGGAGGGAGAGTCCAACAGCGGGTCGTTGTCTTAGGTTCATGCGTCTTATTCGCCTAAGACGCGTTATACCTATGAACTCACCGGCGTTTTCCGCGTGAGACTTAGGAATTTCCCCATGAGAATCGTCACTTTCCTCGCCAGCGCCGCGGCGCTCGGTGCGGTCGCGGCTCCGGCGGCGGCGCAATATTATCCGCAGCAGTACCAGCAGGCCTACCCGCAGCAATACCAGCAGGCTTATCCAGGCAACGGCTACAACCAGGGCTACAACCAGGGGACCGGCAACCCGGTCGCCGACATCATCGATAGTCTGCTCGGCAACCGCTACAACGTCAGCGATCGCCAAGCCGTGAGGCAGTGCGCCAGCGCGGCGATGGCCCAGGCGGGTCAGCAGTACGGCGGCTACAACCGCGGCGGAATGCGGGTCACCGCGATCAGCGGCGTCGAGCGCCGCGGCAATGGTCTACGGGTTTCCGGGACGATGAGCTCGGGCGCCGGCTATGATCGCCAGCGCGGCTATCAGAACGGCGGCTACGGCGACGTCAGCTTCCGCTGCAACGTCGCCTACAACGGTGCCGTGACCGGCATCCGCATCGGCCGCAGCAACAACGGCTATCGCGGCTAACAAAGGCGCGGCGCGGCCACCCCCGGCCGCGCCGCCGCCGCAACCGCTTAAGCCGCGCGCCTCCCCGACCGCCACCGAGGGGCCGCGGCATGCGAACCTGACAAAGCTGACACACCCCCGGGGGTGACTCGAAGCTCATGACTCGCGGTTGAATTTCTGTTATGACCGGTACCTGCTTGGGAAGCCATTGGAGTGACCGTCATGGCCACCGGTGCGTCTATGCAGAAAAACCGCGCGATCCCCTTGTCCAGGAAACCGTCCCGCTTGCGAAAGCATTGGTGGGAACGCGCCTTGCTCTATCCGACCGTGTTGGTCGCGCTGATCACTGCCGGTCCGCAGTGGGTCAGCCAATACCAGAATTGGCGCCACGAGATTCCGGCGCCGCATCCGCTGACCGCCGAGGACCTGACCCGGCTGTGGGAGAAGAACCTCGCCTGCACCTCGGCGCCCTTTTCCTGGATCGCCAACCCGAGCAACATCAAGGTGTCGACCACCGTGTGCAGTTCGGGCGACGTGTTCGTCCGCGCGACGACTCCGACCAACCAGGAATTCCAATATGTGAAGTGGGTGCCGCTCGACGACGTCCTCCAATCGCCTCCGGCTGGCGGCGGCGGGCTGATCGGGGCCGCTCATGCCGCGACTCTCGGCCCTGCGCAGGTGCTGCAACCGGTCGGGATGGCTCCGCCCCAGGTCCAGCCGGCGGTCATCTGCCAGCGGTTCCTCAGCAGCCGCTACCTGGTGAAGCGCCTGCGCACGGCCGCGGGCGGCTGCATCGACCAGACGATCGACATCTACCGGGGCGTTGCCTCCAGCAAGGCGGCACCCTGCATCCCGCGTTGCTGACGGTCTTTTCTACAGCCAGGCAGGCGCGATCTATCCCGCAGGACGTCGCCCGCTCGGGGCGAACGGAAGTCGCTTACGCCGCGGTCACTTCAGCGCCAGCACCACCGGCCCTGACACGGGGTCCGTGTCGCCCTCCAGGCAGTCGCGGAAGGTGTCGAGCGTCGCGATCATGTTGGGGCGGGCGGCGGCCATGGAATCCATGTCGTCCCACTCGCCGATGATGCAGAAGCTCTGCTCACCGGTCTGGATCAGGTTGACGTGCCTCAGCCCCGGCCAGTCGCGGTCGACCCGGTCATGGGCGTCGATGAATTCCTGCTCGCGGCCCGGTTTCACCCGGAAGCGAACGGCGTTGAACGCGGTCATAGCGCTCCTCCCTGCTCAGTCGCTGAAGGCATCCTCATAGCCGCGAACGGTGACAGGCGAAACGTCAGCCGCCGTCGGGCCGTGCAAGCGCTGCTCGACAAGCACCGCGGAGCGCGGGATAGGGTGGCGCATGACCACCGATCTCGAGGCCTTCCGCGCCGAAACGCGAGCCTGGCTGGAGGCGAACTGCCCGGCGGAAATGCGCTCACCGATCCGCTCCGAGGCCGACGTCTGCTGGGGCGGGCGCGACTGGATCTTCCAGTCGGAGGCGCAGCGGCGCTGGCTGGAAGCGATGGCGGGGCGCGGCTGGACGGTTCCGGACTGGCCCAAGGACTATGGCGGCGGCGGGCTGTCGGCTCCCGAAGCGCGCGTGCTGAAGGAGGAGATGCAGCGGATCGGCGCGCGGCCCCCGCTCACCAGCTTCGGCATCTCGATGCTCGGCCCCGCGCTGCTCGCCTTCGGCACCGAGGAGCAGAAGCGGCATTATCTGCCGCAGATCGCCCGCGGCGAGATCCGCTGGTGCCAGGGCTATTCGGAGCCGGGCGCCGGAAGCGACCTCGCCGGGCTGCGGACCAGGGCCGAAGACAAGGGCGACCACTGGCTGGTCAACGGCCAGAAGGTGTGGACCAGCTACGCCGACAAGGCCGACTGGATCTTCTGCTTGGTACGCACCTCGAACGAGTCCAAGCAGGGCGGGATCAGCTTCCTGCTGTTCGACATGGCAACGCCTGGAGTCTCGACCCGGCCGATCCTGCTGGTCAGTGGTAATTCGCCTTTCTGCGAGACCTTCTTCGACGATGTGAAGGTCCCCAAGGACCAGATCGTCGGCGAGGTGAACAAGGGCTGGGACGTCGCCAAATATCTGCTCGGCCACGAACGCGAGATGATCGCCGGCATGGGCCACGGCGCGAGCGGGTCGAGCGTGACTCTGGGTTCGGCGGTCAAGCCCACCGATCCGCTGCTCCGCGCCGAGATCGCCGCCTTCGACGTCGACGCCCTCGCCTTCGCGGCGATGAGCGAGCGCTTCGCGGCGATGTGGAAGGCGGGCGAAGCGCATCCCGCCTCGCCCTCGATGATGAAATATGCCGGGACGGAGTTGAACAAGCGCCGCAATGAGCTGGCGATGGCGGCGGGAGGCTCCACGGCGCTGGAATGGGACGGGACCAGCACGCCCCGCAACTGGCTTCGCAGCAAGGGCAATTCGATCGAGGGGGGAACCAGCGAGATCCAGCTGAACATCGTCGCCAAGCATATCCTTCGGCTGCCGGGCACCTGAACCGTGGCGCTGCTCACCGACGACCAGAAGATGCTGCGGGAGACGGCGGCGAGCTTCCTCGCCGAGGAAGGATCGATCGCGAAGCAGCTTCGCTACTGGCGCGACAAGGGCTGCAGCGACGGCTTCGGCCACGGCCTGTGGAAGCAATTCGCCGAGCTCGGCCTCACCGGCATCTGCATTCCGGAAAGCCATGGCGGTCTCGGCCTCGGCGCGACGGAAAGCGCGCTGGTGCTGGAGGAGATCGGGCGCAACCTGGCCCCCTCGCCGTTCCTGATCACCGCTGTCGTGGCGGCGAGGGCGATCGAGGGAACCGGACACGCCGACCGCTGGTATCCGGGTCTCCTTTCGGGCGAAGCGGTGCTTGCGCTCGCGGTGGACGAGGGTCCGCACCATCGGCCGGAGCAGGCCGCGCTGGAGGCGAAGCGGCAGGGCAACGGCTTCGTGCTGAACGGCGCCAAGCAGTTCGTCGTCCAGGGCGCCTCCGCCGACATGATCGTCACCGCGGCTCGCACTGGCGGGACGCCGGGCGAGACCGACGGACTTAGCCTGTTCGCCATCCCGCGCGAAGCTACGGGGCTGGAAGTCGAGAATGTCGCGCTGGTCGATGGTTCGAAGGCGGCAGGGCTGACATTCGCAAACGTTCGGCTCGATGCCGACGCCGTGATCGGCGAGGTCGATGGAGGGTGGCAGCCCTTGCAGCGCGCGCTCGCCGCCGGCAGCGCAGGCGCCGCCGCCGAGCTGGTCGGCGTGGCGTCGGGCGCTTCGGCCATGACTCTCGACTATCTCAAGCAGCGCAAGCAGTTCGGGAAATTCATCGGTGAGTTCCAGGCGCTCCAGCACCGCGCCGCGCACCTCTATGCCGAGCTGGAGATCGCCCGAGCCGCCGCCTTCAAGGCCGCGCGGCTGCTCGATGATGGCGATGAGCAGGCCGAGCTCTGTGTCTCGGTGGCCAAGGCCAAGGCCGCCGATGTCGCCAACCTTGCCGTTCGCGAGGGCGTGCAGATGCACGGCGGCATCGGCATGACCGACGAGCACGACATCGGGCTCTACATGAAGCGCGAGGCGGTCCTCGGCCAATTGTTCGGCGACGTTCATTATCACCGGGAGCAGGTTGCCCGGCTGAGCGGTTATTGAGGGAAACCATGGACACACCCGCCACACCACAAGCCGAAGAGCTCAAGAAGCAGACCGCCGAGATCAGGCGCAGCACCAAGGTGGTGGAGCGCGAGACCGGCCAGCTTACCGATAGCGCGGTGCGCCGGACCCAGTTCGCCAGCGACCGAACGCTGCTGGCCGCCGAGCGGACTTATGCCGCCTGGGTGCGGACGGCGCTTGCGGCGCTGGCCAGCGGGATAGGGGCGCGGGCGTTGGGAAAAGGCATCCTGCCCGAGTGGATCGGCAAGGCTACGGCGAGCGTGCTGGTGCTGTTCGCGGCCTTTTGCCTGATTGCAGCCGTTTGGCGCGAGCTCCACGGCATGCCGAGCGATCCGGAGCCCGACATCCATCCGGTGCCGCGCTCGCTGCTCGTGCCGATGAACTTCTTCCTGCTGCTCGTCGCGATTGCCGCCCTGGCCGGTATTTGGGCGAGCTAGAAGCTCGTCAGCCGCGCGCCTTGAATCCGCCGATGATGCCGAGAATGAAAGCGGTAACCAAAGCGAGTTGAACATGCCCGTCCGGGTCGCTCCAGCCGAAATATTTGCTGCCCCAGCCTACCAACGCAATGAACATGACGATCGCGATTCCGCCGACCATGCGATGAATCTCCCACAGACCGGTGAAGAAGTGACCGGCAATGGCCCATTGTCATCGGCCAAGGTAAATAGAGCATGAAACTTGCCCCTCCGGAGCGGCGAAGCCATAGGAGCCGCGAACACGGCAACCGCACAGGCAAAAGCGATGAAAGCGCGCGTCTTCGTGACCCTCAAGAACGGAGTCCTCGACCCGCAGGGCAAGGCGATCCACCATGCGCTGGAGGGCCTCGGCTTTAGCGGCGTGAACGATGTGCGCGCGGGCAAGCTGATCGAACTCGACCTCGCCGACGGCACCAGTGAAGCGGAAATCGAGGACATGTGCCGCAAGCTTCTCGCCAATACGGTGATCGAGAACTTTCGGATCGAACGCCCGGAGACCACCGCTTGAAGAGTGCCGTCATCGTCTTTCCGGGCTCCAATTGCGACCGCGACCTTGCCGTGGCGCTGGAGCTGGTGACTGGTCGCAAGCCCTCAATGGTCTGGCACAAGGAGAGCGAACTCCCCGACGGCATCGAGCTGGTCGGGGTCCCGGGCGGCTTCTCCTATGGCGATTACCTTCGTTCCGGCGCCATGGCGGCGCGCTCGCCGGTGATGCGCGCGGTGGGGGACGCCGCGGCGCGCGGCGTGCCGGTGATCGGGATCTGCAACGGATTCCAGGTGCTGACCGAAGCGGGACTCCTGCCTGGAGCACTGATGCGCAACGCACGTCTGAGCTTCGTCTGCCGCAACGTCCCGCTGCGGGTCGAAAACAGCCAGAGCCTGTTCACCGCCGCCTACCGTGCCGGCGAGGAGATCACGTTCCCGGTCGCTCATCACGACGGCAACTATCAGGCCGACGAGGCGACACTGGACCGGCTGGAAGGCGAAGGCCGCGTGGCATTCCGTTACCTCGACCAGGTCAACGGCTCCGCACGGAACATTGCCGGCATCCTCAACGACGCCGGCAACGTCCTCGGCCTAATGCCCCACCCGGAGCGGGTGGTCGAGCCGGCGCACGGGACCACTGACGGCCGGCGCCTGTTCGAGGGACTGCTGGAAAGCGTTGCCGCCTAGACCTTGGTCGTGAAAGGCGTGAAGTCGGTGCCGACGTCGTAGATGTCGAAGCCTTCCTTGCGTTTGAGCCAGCCTACGACCGCGTAGGTGACCGGCGTCAGAAGCACCTCCCAGCTGACCTTGAGGACGAACTGGTTGAGCATCACTTGGCCGAGCGTGCTCACCGGCCAGTCGGCCATTGCGTAGAAGGCGAGCGGGTAGAAGATGAGGCTGTCGATTCCTTCGCCGACGATCGTGCTGCCCCAGAAGCGCATCCACAGCCGCCGGCCGCCGCTCCATATCTTGAGCTTCGCCATGACCGCCGATTCGACGAAGTCGCCGACGAAGAAAGCGGTCATCGAGGCGGCGATGATCCGCCAGCCCGAGCCGAACACGCGCTCGTAGGCGTCTTGCCCGCTCCAGCCCGGCGCAACCGGCAGATGGACCACGGTCCATTCCATCACCGCCATGAAGGCGAGCGCGGCAAAGCCCGCCCAGATCGCGCGGCGCGCCCGCGCATATCCGTACACTTCGGTCAGCACGTCATCGATCAGGTAGGAGATGGGGAAGAAGAGGATCCCGGCGCCGAACGGCCATGCGCCGATGCCGGGCAGCGTGACGAACGAGCGCTTCTCCGCGCCGATCACGTTCGACAGCAGCAGCACGACGACGAACGCAACCAGGACAAAGTCGAAATAGCGGAAATGCGCGCCGCTTAGCGTACGCGCCTCGACGTGCTGGAGCCCTTCCCCCTCGGCCTTCATGATCGAAGGCTAGCGCGGTTCCGCTCAGCGTCAATTGCGGTTAGTTGTCGCCGCACGCGCCCGTAGCTCAGTTGGATAGAGCACGAGCCTTCTAAGCTTGAGGTCGCAGGTTCGAATCCTGCCGGGCGCGCCAGTTGAGGAGGGCTAGAGATGCGTTCGACACTTCCACTGCTTTGCGCTGCCTCGATCATCGCCAGCCCGGCGATTGCCGATCCGCCGGACATCCACCTCGACGTTCCGGCGGGGGCCAAGGGCATGGAAGTCAATGTTGTCGAGCATGACTTCGCGCCCGGCGCGACCTCCGGCTGGATCATTCATCACGGAACCGAGATCGCCTACGTGCTTTCCGGCGCGCTCAA
>Ga0157369_10006296_pt1 | contig 13776 bp, 13 predicted proteins | sample C25metaG_FD_113461 | JGI IMG/M metagenome (GOLD analysis project Ga0157369, IMG submission 113461) | Corn rhizosphere microbial communities from Kellogg Biological Station, Michigan, USA - C2-5 metaG | ecosystem: Host-associated > Plants > Roots > Rhizosphere > Soil | place: USA: Michigan...
CATCAAGCCGATGTGTTGCTGGTTCACGGTGCAGCCTAGGGCCAGGCCTCCGCAGGCAGAGAATGCAGCGACCAGGATGGTGACACCAGTGAACATCAACGCGGCATGGACATTGATATCTATCGGCCGCAGCAAAAGCCAACCTAACGGCAGTACGATCAGGCCCGCGACCATGGCCTGAATCATTCCGAACAGAACTTTTTCGATGGCGAGCCAGATGGTTCTGATGGGGGCGAGCAGGCGGTCTTCGATTTCTTTTGTCCATTGAAATTCGGCGATCAGCGGCATGGCTACCGCCCAGATTCCAGTGAACACCATGCTGATGGCCATGATTCCAGGCAACAGTAACGCCTTGTACGACGCGGGCATATAGCCGCTGCGCACCATCACCCGCCCGAAGATGAATACGAACATCAGCGGTTGCAGGAAGGTCTGCAGGAACAGCTGCATCGCATTGCGTCTGGCGACGTGAGCGTCGCGGGCGAGCAAGGCGCCAAAAGTTTTCCAGTTCAATCGCGCAGGCTCCTTCCGGTGTGATGAAGAAATAAATTTTCCAGGCTGGGCTCGGAGATGTGGACGTCCATAAGCTCCGCGCCGGTAGTGCTGGCCAGGCTGGCGATTTCGGGAATCAGCGAACCGCCGCGATCGGCGTAAACGTCGGCGCCGGTGGTGTCCTGCGAGCGCACTTCGCGAACGCCAGAAAGCGATTGCAGCCCTAAGAGCAGGCCGGGCGTGTGCTTGGCGAAACGTAGCCGTAAAACGAATGCCCCGGGAATCGACCCCTTCAATCCCGAGGGCGTGTCGACGGCTATGACTTTGCCATGGTCGATGATGGCCAGCCGATTGCAGAGGGCGTCTGCTTCTTCCATGTAGTGCGTGGTCAGCAGAATGGTTTTTCCCGCCTGGTTGTACTCGCGAATGATCTCCCACAGGAGGATGCGCGTCTGGGGATCGAGCCCGGCGCTCGGTTCATCAAGAAATAGCACTTGCGGGTCGTGCATCATGGCGCGGGCGATGGAAAGCCGCTGCATCATTCCGCCTGAAAATCCGCGCACCATCTGATTAGAACGGTCGGTGAGCTTGAATTTTTCCAGCAGCTCACCCGCGCGCTGGCCGCGATGTTTTGCGCTGAGTCCGAAATACGCGCCGTGGAATGTAAGGATCTCGCTCGCGGTCAGAGAAAAATCTAGATTGGGGCGTTGCGGCACGACACCGATTAATCGTTTGACCACAGCCTGATCCTTCCAGACATCGTGGTCGCCGATCCAGGCCTGGCCGTCGGTGGGCCGAACCCGCGTGGTAAGCACGCCGACTGTGGTCGATTTGCCGGCGCCATTGGGACCGAGCAAACCGAAAATCTCGCCGCCTTCCACTTGCAGCGAAATTCCGTCGAGAGCTACGATTTGCGGCTTCGGCTGCTTTCCGGGTTTGTCGCCGGATGCACTCGCGCGCGGAACCCCTACTCCTGCGGCCGCAAATGGCGGTGCGGAGTTATAAATTTTGCGCAAGTCCTCAGTGCGGAGACCGATGGCCATGGAAATCCGTTGCGGGGTCGAACCCTGGCTGTCGCAGAAGTATAACTTACCTCTCGGGATCCGGCAGAGGTAAAGCGAACGTATTTTCGTCGGCGAAGTGAACTCAAGGCGGGCGTGGGCGCCCGCCCCCGCACGGACATTTTTATTTCTTCGCTGTGGGCGGTAACAGCCCGTTCAGACGTAAATACATCGCCGCCGCGCCGTAATGATCGGCCCAGCTGCTGGCGAGCCCTAAAGCTGCCCAGGCACGGGCTCGGGGTTTGCTATCGAACCATTTGATGTCGCCGCTTAATTTGGAATCGTCGGCTTTCTCAAGCGCGGTGTGGCAAAAGTCGAATGAAGCCTTCATCGCCGCGAGCAGTTGCTCTTTGCTTTCTTTGCCGGTGAACTTCACCTTGGGTTGCGGAACGTCGCCGACGTTGGCGCAAAAATAGTTATTCGCGTCCGCAATATGTGCTGCCAAATGACGGAACGTCATCTGGTCGGCGGTAGGCTTGTAGTCGTATTTGTCGGCCGGCATTTCTTCGAAGGCGGCGACGGTGTTTTTCTCGCGACCGCCAAGCATCTGGCGCAGGGCGTCAGAGATCGGCGACTTGGATTGCGCGGCAGCCGCCGATGCGAGAGTCAAGATCACAATTGCGAACTTCATACTTCCTCCTGTAGTTGGCGGCTTGAAGGATAAACCGAGACGCTGATCGGTGTCGAATGGACGCTTCCAATTCTCAAACCGCGAAGGACCGGAAGTTTCACAAAGGCGCACAGCCGTTTAACTTTTACGAACTCCTCTGTGTTTTCCTCCTTGTAACCCTGTGTCGTCTGTGGTTCATGCTTTTAAATCTTTCACCACAGAGGACACCGGGTTCACAGAGGAATGCCACAGAGTGAACGTCTCTGGCGGTTCGGTACACCTTCGAAGTTTTCGTTCAAAAAAATGTGGAAAATTCTGGGTTTGGTCAAACCGTTATTTCTGGCGTAGCCGCGAGCAGGGTTTTAGTGTAAGGATGCTGGGGGTTTAGGGTGATTTGATCGGTCGAGTTGACCTCCACGATTTTTCCGCGATACATCACCGCAATGCGCGTTGACAGATAACGCACGACCGGCATGGAGTGCGAAATGAACAAATAAGTCAGGCCGAAGTTGCGCTGCAGTTGCGACAATAGATTCACGATCTGCGCGCCTACGCTGACGTCGAGGGCGGAGACCGGCTCGTCGCACACAATGAATTTCGGGCGCAGGGCCAAAGCGCGGGCGATTACGATGCGCTGGCGCTGGCCTCCGCTGAATTCGTGGGGGAAGCGCGGCATGGCGGAAGAATCGAGGCCGACGGCTTTGAGCAGGTCGGCGACACTGGATCGGATCCCACTTCTCCCAACGCCGGGGAGAAGTGGGGCACCCGCACCGGTAGCTCTCCTATCTTGATTTTCGCGGGCGCTCCCGCCCGTGCTGCTGTTATGAATCACCAGTGGTTCTGCGACCAAATCTTCTACCCGCATGCGCGGATCGAGCGAACTGAATGGGTCTTGAAAAATAATTTGCATGTGGCGGCGCAGGTGGCGCAATTCGCTGTGCCTTGCACGAAGGAGATCATGCCCGTCAAAGCCCACATTTCCGGAAGTTGGTTCGATCAGCCTTAGCGCAAGCCGCCCCAGGGTGCTTTTGCCGGATCCGGACTCCCCGACCAGTCCCAGAGTTTCGCCGGCTTCGATGTTCAGAGATACATCGTCCACGGCACGCACTTCGGCTTTGCGGGCGCGAAAGGCGGACTCGCCCTGCGGGAAAATTTTGGTGAGATTTCCGATTTCAACGAGGGCCACGAGTGGATGTTAACAGCTTCGCTGCGAACTCAAGTCCGCGTAGTTAAGCCCAATGGTACGCGGCCATGAATGGCGTATGTGGCTGATGCGATAGTCGTCTGGCCTTTTAACTGCCTGGAATGACTACACAGAACCATGTAGCCCGAATCTTAACTAGTTCGCATTGCGGTCAACTAACGCTATCCTGCCGCGATCATTGGCACGGCTATGAGCGCTGCAATCATGCCAATCGTTCGCCAACGAGTGAAGTGCTCACCTAAAAAGATGCGGGCGAGGATGACGGTAAGCGTGGGATAAAGCGAACTTAAAATGACAGCGGTGTCCAACCTACCCGTCTGGCTGGCGCGAACGAACAGAAATGTTCCGGTCACGTCGATGCACCCAGCCAGCAAGCCTAATCCGAAACCGGCCGGATATGCGGGTGTGAACTTTCGCCCGACGAGAGTGATGAGGCCGGTCGCAACCAGGGACGCCCCGCGCGAGCCCGCTGCAATCCAAAGCGCGGACCCGCTTCCTGCCTGTTTCACAAAGATGAAGAACATCGCAAAGCCGACACCGGAAATCATGGCCAGCGCCAGACCTTCTGGACGACGTCCGCCTTCGGGGCGCGACACCAACCAGATGCCCAGCAGGGCAAAACCAAATCCTGCAACGGGCAATGCTTTCGGCGATCCCTCGGTGAATATTCCGAATGCAACCGGAAGGGCCGCTCCGAGGACAGCCGAAACCGGCGCAGCCAGCCCCATGTTGCCCTGCGACAATGCGCGATAGAAAAGCGCAAGCGCAATTCCGCCACACACTCCGGCAGCAAAGGCCCATCGCAGATGTATGAGCGAAGGAATAGCCTGGTGATTTGTCAGCGCAAGCGCGACCATCAAAACCGTGCCGCTTAAATGTCCCAGGGCTGCGAGGTAAAAAGAATTAAATCGCCGGGCGGTGTATCCGCCGACGAAATCGCTGATTCCCCAGCTGAGGAATGCGCCGAGAGCATAGAGGACGGAAAGCAATTGCACAGAGGGGGGCATTCGAATTTAAGAATCGAGAGTAGCACGCGACTCGAACCGCCGTTGTAGATGGCGGATGGGGTGGTCATCTATAAGCATTAGCGAATTGGAAAATTTGCTGAATGACAGGAGCCGAATGGTGAGGGTTTTTAACCGCAGAGGCCGCAGAGAAACCGCGGAGTTCGCGGAGCACTCAAAGCTCAAGCTCAAAGCTCACAAGCTGCCTCTGGCTTCCATCCAGTTCTGCAGAATCAGGATCGCCGCCATTCGGTCAACCGCCTGGCCACGCTTTTTAATCGAAAGATCGGTTTCACGGAGAAGCCGATTGGCTTGGGTGGAGGTGAGGCGCTCATCCCAAAGATGGACGGGCAAGCCAAATTTTCTGCGTAATTCTTCGGCGAAGAGCTGCATTTTTTCGGACTGAATGCCCTCCATCCCGCTCAGGCGAAGCGGGTAGCCCACCACGATTTCAGAGATCTGATAGTCGCTCACTACCTTCGCAAGATGCTCAAAATCCAGTCGCTTGTTTTGCCTTTGTAGGGTTGGCAAACCTTGTGCGGTAAAGCCCAGCGGATCAGAAATAGCGATTCCGATTCTCCTCGAACCTACATCTAAGCCCAGGACTCGCGGTTTTAGCGCTGGCATGGGGCTGCCGTGGTCCATGCAGCGATTATATGGCCCAGACAATTAGCAACCTCGGGAGCAAGCGCGAAATGAAGCAAGAGGGGCCGGCACCGCCGCCTAGCGGAGCGAACATTGCACATCCTCGTCCAGGAAGTAAGAGCTGGGCCTTAAGTGTACTGGGGGTGGGCGCGATCCTCGCATTCTGCTACTTCGCAGAGGAGCCGCTAGCGGTGATTCTGGTGTCAATGCTCTTCGCATTCGTTCTCGATCCCATCGCTGATGTTTTCACTCGAATGCGAATGTCGCGCGCTTTCGCGGCCGGAACCGCCGTCTTACTCACATGCGCGGCGCTGGCCGGGCTGGCATACGTGGGGTTGAGTAAGGTTTCAGGTCTTTTGGACGAGTTGCCCAAGCACTCGGCAGAGATCAAGCAGGATGTTGCCAAGGTAACCCGCAAAGCGCAAAAAATTGCGGAGCTCAACCCCGCCCAGGAAAAAGGAACGGTTAAAGTCCAACAAACTACCAGCTGGGCCGACCTGCTCTCTCGCGGCTTTGGATCGGTTTCGGAGATAGTGCTGTCGGCATCGTTTATTCCGTTCCTGGTCTTCTTCATGCTTACCTGGCAGGAGCATGCCCGTAAAGCGACCCTGGGCTTGGTGTCTACGGAAAACCGGCGCCCCGCTTACGTGACCATGGGGCTGATTTCGGGCATGATCCGCAATTTCATGGTTGGCAACCTGGTTATTGGTTTAATTATCGGCGCCGCGAGCACGGTGATCTTCGGATTTCTACACATCCAGTATTTCTATTTTGCGGGATTCATCAGCGGAATTTTGAGCCTGGTTCCATATCTTGGGGTTTTACTTGCCCTGCTCCCGCCGATATTCCTGGGCATTGGGCACCTTACGGTGGCGAAGATCATTTGGATCGTGCTGACCGTATTTTCGTTACACGTAATTTCCATTAACGTGCTTTATCCGAAAATTCTCGGCAGCCGGCTGCGACTTAACCCGCTTACGGTTACGCTGGCGTTGTTGCTGTGGGGATGGCTGTGGGGAGCGGTGGGACTGATTCTGGCGGTCCCGGTTACGGCAGGGATGAAAATCATATTTGACCACGTGGAACCTCTGAAACCCATAGGGGCGTGGCTAGGAGAAGATCAGCCACCCAATGGAGATGCGCAATAAATATTTCTGCCTAAGATTGTAGTTCGGCGGCGTCTGGGAATTTCAGGTTGGTCTTGGAGAGTGCCTTGTCGAGGATCTCCTCAACATTTGATTCTTCCGTGTTCCGCGCCATGGCAAGTTCGCTCACCAGAAGGTAGCGGGCGCGTTCCAGCATTTTCTTCTCGCGGAAAGATAAACCCTTGGCTTCTTTAAGGACCAACAGGCTCTTCAAAACCGCCGCTACTTCCAGTAACGATCCGGTGCGCATGCGGTCGGAATTTTCTTTGAAGCGGTCCTTCCAGTCGGTGGCGCTGTCTCCGTTCCCGTCGGAAAGATAGTCCAGTATTTTTTGAATCTCGCCGTTCCTGACTACGCGGCGCAGGCCAACCGCACCCACGCTGTGAAATGGGACTGTAACCTTGAGGTTGCTGGATTTGATATTGAGAAGATAGTACTTTTCAACTTGCTGCCCCAGCGTCCGGCTGCCGACTTGCTCGATAACCCCTACGCCGTGGTTTGGATAAACGACTCGGTCACCGATGTGGAAATCGCCGCTAACGTTGAGATTCATACGCAGAACAGCCCACGAAGTACATATTCATTGTATCTGAACCGCCTGGGTTTAACAATCACGAACACGCCAGGCCATTCATTTTCATAAGGTTAGCAACTAATGGGTGGCGAATCTCCCGGTACAGTTCAACCCTTATCGTGACTCACCCGTCTGTTGCCGCTGACCTTATGAATCCCTGAATTGGGCCAAAAAGGTGGCACTCTCGTGCCGCGAAAGCATTCGCCTCGAACGGTTTATAATTCAGCACGATGACCGAGCAGATCAAAAGAAAGTTGCAGGACGAGATCAATGCGCTCGAGCATGAACTAGTACACGAACTGCCGAAAGAGATTAAGAAGGCTGCGGCGCTTGGCGACCTGAGCGAGAACGCTGAGTATCACATGGCCAAGCAGCGACAGGAATTCGTTAAGGCGCGCATACGCCAGCTTGGCAAACGGCTCGCCGACCTTTCCATGGTCAACATGAACAACATTCCCAGGGACAAAGTCGGCTTGGGCTCGACGGTGAAGGTTTACGACAACACCAAGAATGAAGAGATCGAGTACAACATCGTGACCAGCGAAGAATCCGACGTCGCAACTGGGAAGATTTCCACTACGTCACCGATTGGACGGGCACTGCTTAATAAGAAAGTTGGCGACAGCACAATGGTTGTGACTCCGAATGGCAACCGTGAGCTGGAAATACTGAGTCTCACTACGATCCACGACGGGGCCACGGCCGGATGATGATATTCAGTCAATGATTCAATGACTGAATGATTCAATGATTCAATTCCTACATGACCTGGACTAGTGCTTTCGGCCGCGCCTGTGGAGTTCTGCTGAAGACTATTGTCCGCTGGCTGGCACTCACCAAAATCAATCCCAACGTTCTGACCTTCATGGGGCTGGTGGTAAATGCCTGGGCTGCATTCCTGTTCGGCTACGCGACCGCCGAAAATCAGCAGCGCATGTTTTTTTACGCCGGCCTGATTATTATCGGCTCGGGATTTTTTGATCTGGTCGACGGCGAAGTCGCGCGTGCCCAAAATCGTGTGACCCGCTTCGGAGCGTTCTTCGATTCCGTCATCGACCGCTACAGCGATGCATCGCAATTTTTTGGACTGCTGGTCTTTTATGGCCGCGGCGACAGATTTCTCTACGTCGTACTGACTGGGTTCGTGATGGTCAGCGCCATTATGGTCAGCTACACGCGGGCCCGCGCTGAATCACTCATTGGATCCTGCCGAGTGGGATTTATGGAGCGGCCGGAACGCCTGGTGTTGGTCATCATTGGAGCACTGTTTAACCTTATGGCGCCCGTGCTGTGGATTATCGCCGTGCTCTCGACTATTACTGTGATCCACCGTATTCGTTACACATGGTCGCGCACCAACGGGCCGGAAGCAATCAAGACCGGGCAGGCGGCCTGAAGGCAAGCCTATTTGGCTCGCAGTCGCAAAAACGCGACCGCGCCGATTGGATGGGATCCATAAATTGCCTGCAAATCTCCCGGCACTCCGAACCAGGTCAGCTGCGCTCCCGCTGCGGTTGAAATATGCCGAAGGTGGCCGATGTCGCGGTCGTATCCTGCGGTATAAGCCTGAAGACGGGTGAGGTATCGTTCCGTGAAATTTGCCGGCAAGAAGGTTTCGTCGAGCAGTAGCTCGTTGGTGCGGTCCACGTTTTCGATGCGAGCCCAGATATTATTCTTTTTGAGAAAGCGCAAAGTCGATTCCAGCAAATAGCCGTTCCCCACGTTTCCATCCAATAGGCTTTGATTGCGTCCCCACAACACCATCGAAGCCCAATTGCCATTATGAAGTGGAAGGTTGTACATGAGCGACGCAGTCATTCTGCGAAGGTCTTCACCAGAAAACAGGGCTTCCGGGCTGGTGAGATGGCTGATCGAATACTGAAAACTCCAGTTCCGCCCTGGATTCACGGTTGCACGCGCTGACCAGGAATCAATTCTGCCGACGTCGATGTCCCAGCGGTGCTCGTCGGGTTCCCGTCCGTGGAATGCGGAGGCCTCTACGCGGAACATCCGGTGAGTAATACCAACGGTGATGACGTCATCTGCGATGTGCGTTGAATCCTCAAGGTGATGGCCGAGCGGCGCCATAGGATCTTCGGAGGCGGAAGTTCGATGGGGATAAGCGGGCGGACCGAGCGCCGGATCGCCAACCGGAGCTGCATAAAATGAGACAAGAGTTTTTTCGGTGAGGCGATAGTCATAGATTGCTGCCAGTTCCATCAAGAAATCGTGCGGATGCTGGCCGTCAACGATGGGTCGACCAAAAGCCGTTTCGCCCTGCTGGAATAGCTCCGGATATCTTTCACCGGTCACGGCTGCTGGTTCGAAACTGAGCATGGTCCGCAAGCTGAGAGTTCCACGCCCAAGCTTTCGCTGCGCCATCGGCATAAACCAATTGGTCGAAAAAAACTTGTCGGCGCCGCGCGGTCCGCTCTGCTGAATGTCATTCAGAACGATCTCGCCGTGGAACATCAACGTCCAGTTGCCCTTTCGCGTCATCAGCATTTCAGTGGGGGTGGAGTTTGGTTGAGCGTCGGTACCGGAAATTGTGTGTTGGGTGATGAAATCCAAAAACGTGTGTGCCTGCATCTGCATGCGATCGGTCGAATATTCATGCGCAGACGTTCCGGAATGTTCGTCAGATTCTGCCGGCGCCATTTGAGCCTTAGCAGGACATACGAGGAAGCTTGCCGCTAAGACACACAGCACTGCGTTACGCTTTGAAAGGTAACCGTGAATGCCTGGCTTTGGTTTCAGAAGTTAAATCCTACCTGAGCGGTTAGAGCGATGCGCTGCGAGCTGGTTCTCAACCGCCGTCGGTAAACCGACGGAAATGGTTGGATATTAGTAGGTTATCGGGAAAAGCCTGTATTACATGGGTGCCCTTGTCACTTCCATTTTAGGCTGTCACTCTCGCCATGTGCCCGAGAATCTTCGAGGCAGATGATTCAGTGGTGCACGAGGGGTGATATGAGAGCGATCGTCCGTGTGTGTGCAGTCTTAGCCATGGCCGCGCCGATGTTCGCATCGTCAGCGCAGCAGACTCTTATTACGGCAACCAATAAGTCGTTTCGGCCCGCGTACGATGCGAGCCGGGAGGTAACGGTTACAGGCAACGTGCACGGCATTACAGTTCACAGCAAAGCCCCGTCAGGCGCGCATTTGCTCATTACCACCACCCAGGGTTTGATCGATGCCCACCTGGGCCGCTTCGCTTTGCGGGGCAGCCAGCCTCTCTCTTTGCGGACGGGAGAGCAGGTCAGTGTAGTTGGCGTTATGGCCTGGGTCGATGATTCGCAGATATTGCTTGCCCGCACTATTTCCACTGGCACCAAGACCTTCGTCATACGTGACCAGCATGGCGCGCTTCTGTTTCCGCGGCCGGGGCCGAGAGGGCAAATGCGATTCAGGACTGCTAGCCGTGGAGGCGAACAGTAATGAAGATCCAGAATCTTTCTTTGCTTCTCGCAATTGCAGCCACGGTCGGACTTTCCGGTTGCGGCAGCAGCTCCGGCGGACAAGGAGGTAATGCCGCGATCAACGTTGCGATCGCGAGCGCTCCCTCGGCGATGTTTGTGAGCGACTATTCGACCATCAGCGCCGATACCAACGACACGGCCGGCGTAACCTGGACTTGTGCGCCCGCCAGCAGTTGCGGCGCATTCGCTGCATCGCAGACGATGAATGCAGCGGAGAATACTTACACTGCGCCCCCACAGATTCCGTCCGGCAATCTGGTGACGCTCACCGCAACTTCTGTGACCGACTCCACTAAGAGCGCCAGCGCCCGAGTCACGATCAATGCGGCTTCGGGAATTCAAGTCGCGTGGAACACTTTTCCGTCATCGCCTCTAATGGTGACCGGAACCGAATCGCTTGAAGTTCAGGTGCAGGGCGATTCCGCCAATGCTGGAATCAATTTCAATTGCATTCCTCTGAAAGTTTGCGGGTCATTTAGCCAGATCACGGTCGGCGCGCCGCAAAATGGCATTTATGTGGTTGACATGGTTTACACCGCCCCGGCCAACGTGCCGCCGGGAATGGTGGCGACACTTTTCGCGACATCCAACACAGACAACGCCCAGAGCGTTGGCACGCCGGTAACTATTGTTAATCCGATCTCGATTGTTTCCACATTATCGGGAACGTTCGCATTTATGAACCGAGGAATCGATGCGAACGGTTATAACGGTATCGCTGGTAGCGTAACCCTGGATGGACAGGGCAATGTGACCGGAGGAGAATTTGACTCAGCCGATCCCAGCACCGTGATCTCAGCTGCAATTCTTCCCACTGGCAGCGCCGATATAAATGGAAGTCCCAGCGTGAGTGGCTACACGCTTGACCAATTCGGCCACGGCATTTTGACATTGGAGTTCAACTACAACGGCACTGCCTACGAGATGATTTACTCGCTTACTGCGACTTCCAGTTCCCATGCCATGTTGTCGGAAGTTGATGAAATGGGCGACTTGACCGGCACCTTGGATTTGCAGAGCGGGACTTTTTCGGCCGCGGAGTTCGCCGGGAATTACTCATTCGTCTCTGCTGGTGAGAATATCGCCAAGTCCGTTCCCATGAATTTTGGCGGCATCTTCACCGCGGATGGATTGGGCAGCGTCGGCTCTGGAACTCTCGACATTAACGCGGCGGGTACTTACAGAACCGGACCATTCAGCGCTACGTTCACTGCACCCGATAGCTATGGCCGCGGAACTCTCACTTTCGCATCGGCTTCGCCAGTCAGCTTTGCGTATTACATCGTCGGCCCGGAGGTCATCCGGCTGGTAGAAATTGATGCGACGACCGGAGTCACAGCGGGAAGCGCGTATGGGCAGGGATCGAGTTCGTCGATAACCAATGCGCAGGTCGCCGGCAAATACGTTTTTGCCATGCACGGCTACGGGGTGAACGGAGCGAACGGAATGGCGGGGCAACTTGTTGCCGACGGCGTCGGTAACTTTGCCGGAGTTCTCGACAGCAACAGTGCCGGCGTCGCAACCTCGGCTGGCGCTGTCACGGGTGCGACCTACTCCTTTTCCGGCAATGCGCGGGGGAGCTTCGCGACCCAGGATGGCACATTTACCGCCAACCTATATATGACGGACCCCAATCTCAATCTGCTTGACCCAAGTAATCCGAATGGAGGCGGGGGCGGGCTGATGCTGGAGACGGACGCGAATGCCTTCGACAACGGACTACTCGCGGTGCAGACAACAGGGAACATCTCGGAAAACTATGCGATGGGCTGGCGCTTTAGACCGGGAACCGTTAACGGCTTTACCAATAACTTCGACGTAGCCGTAACCGCAGCCCTGGCAATCGGACCAGGCGGAACTTTCAGCGGCGAAGGCGAATGGGACGTTGTCATGTCCGGGTTGGCGCCTGACCAGCCCATGAGCGGGACATTTGCTGCTGATACGAACAACCCCGGGCGCTATACCGGCACGTTTTCTCCGTCGCCGGATGCTGATTTGCCAACAACCTATTATCAGATCAGCGATTCGCAGCTTGTCATGCTAGAGATGGACTCAGCGGTCGCCGACGGCTTCCTGGTCAAACAGAATCTGCCTTAGTCGCAGTCAGGATGGGATTATTTCCGTAAGGATTGTTTGGCCGCGTCGATGGTCTTTGAAATGTCCTCTTCTGAGTGGGTGGTGCTAAGGAAGGCGGCTTCAAACTGAGAGGCAGGGAGATAGATGCCGGCGTCCAGCATTTTGCGGAAGAAAAGGCCGAAGGCGGCAACGTCGGATTTTGCCGCACAGTCCCAATCTGAAATGGGTTCGGGATTGAAGAACCATGTGAACATGGATCCGGCGCGCTGTGACGTTAGTTTCACAGAGGCATCTTTTGCGGCCGCGGCGACTCCGTCCACCAGTTTTGCGCTGAGGCTTTCGAGTCGGGGATAGATTTCGCCTTTTTTCTCGCGCAGAATTTTCAGTTGCGCAATTCCCGCTGCCATCGCCAGAGGATTCCCGGAAAGCGTTCCTGCCTGATACATCGGGCCAAGCGGCGCGACCATATCCATGATTTCTGAACGCCCGCCGTAGGCGCCCACCGGCAATCCGCCGCCAATGATTTTCCCAAGAGTCGTGAGGTCCGGCTTGATCCCGTAAAGCTCCTGCGCCCCACCGTACGCGACGCGGAATCCGGTCATGACCTCGTCAAATATCAGCACGGTCTTTTCGCGCTGAGTTATGGTGCGGAGATTCGCGAGATAGTCACCCCCGGCGGGCACTACGCCCATGTTTCCCACCACCGGCTCGACAATCACGCAGGCGATCAGGTGACGATACTTGCTGAATGCCTGCTCGAGAATTTCCGTGTCGTTAAAAGGAAGCGCGATGGTGAACTGGCTGATTTCTTCGAGCACTCCTGCCGAGCCCGGAATACCGAGCGTTGCGATGCCCGACCCCGCTTTGACCAGCAGCGAATCGGCGTGGCCGTGATAGCAACCCTCGAACTTGATCACATATTTTCGTTTAGTGAAAGCCCGGGCAAGGCGGATGGCCGACATGGTGGCCTCAGTGCCGGAGCTGACGAAGCGAACTTTCTGGATTGTGGGGAAAGCTTCGACAATCAGTTCGGCAAGGTCGGCTTCGGCGGGCGTGGACGCGCCGAAGCTGGTGCCATTGACCGCCGCGGAAAGAATCGCTTCAACAACGTTCGGCTCGGCATGGCCGAGGATCAGCGGTCCCCATGAGCCCACGTAATCGATGTACTCGTTGCCGTCGGCGTCCCAGATGTGAGAACCCTGCCCGCGAACGATGAAGGGCGCTTCGCATTCGACGGCCTTGAACGCGCGCACGGGAGAGTTCACTCCGCCCGGAATTAGTTGTTCGGCACGCTTTTGCAGCCGCCGGTTTTCATCGAGCTTGCGTGGCATCTCCCTCCTCTTCGCGAGCGACCAACCTGTTATGCCTCGATGTCGGACAGGAATGTCCGACCCACACGGCTAAATATAGCCGAATTTATCAAGATTTCATTTCACATGAATATTCCGGCAACATGAAATGGCTACTCTTTGGGTCAGTAAGGCCC
>Ga0157369_10006297_pt1 | contig 13775 bp, 13 predicted proteins | sample C25metaG_FD_113461 | JGI IMG/M metagenome (GOLD analysis project Ga0157369, IMG submission 113461) | Corn rhizosphere microbial communities from Kellogg Biological Station, Michigan, USA - C2-5 metaG | ecosystem: Host-associated > Plants > Roots > Rhizosphere > Soil | place: USA: Michigan...
GGATGACGACATTCGCCAAGCGGTCGTTGGTCGTCCAAGCGCCACCATGCACCTCGATGAGACCGGCACGCGGTCCCGGCCCTTTCGGCCAATAAAGCCGGGCTAGCAGCGGCTTGTCGCCGCGGCGCAGATATTCGACGTCTTCGGTGATGAATTCCTGAGCCATCACTTCTCCGGCACTTCCACCGCATAGCGCTTATCGACCATCGGGGCGAGCTCGACGTTAGGCTTCACCATGTTCTGCGACTTATACCAGGCGAGCGACTTCGCCATGTCCTTCATCGAAATCCGTGCCTGCGGGTCGTAATAGGCGATCCCCGCACGAACAACGCTCTCGGACTGATTAAGCTCCTTGGCGACGAGCGCGATCGCCTCCGGCGCAGTCGGCCCGTTCTGCCGCTCGCCCTTGGCATCAACGAACGCGGTATCCCAATAGACCATCGCTTTACGGATGCCTGCGAGGAAGCCGCGCACCGCTTGCTGCCGCTCATTCGCGACCTTGGTCGAGGTGAAGATCGCTTCACCCTGGCGTCCCGACAGCACGTCGGAGAACCAGCCGAGATGCTTGGCGTCGCCTTTCTCAATGATCGCAAAGGACGGCGCCGCTGTCTGGACTGCAGCATCGGCTTGATTGCCGGCGATCGCCGACGCGACAACGCCATTCGATTGCAGTGCCAGGAATTTGATGGTCGAAGGATCGATCTTGAAGACCTGCGCGGTCTCGACGACGAAGAGCTCGAGCGGCGAGCCGCGCTGAGTGATCGCGACCGAATGACCGCCGAGATCCTTGAAGGAGTGAAGCCCGGCCGCATAGGCTTGGTTCGAGACGATCATGCCGACGCTCTGAAAGCCGCGCTTATCCCAGGTGCCGGCGGCGATGATCTTGAGCGCGCCTTGCGCCGCGAGGTTATAGAAAGCAGCGGTAATTCCGGTGGAGCCGAAATCGCAATCGCCCGAAGCCACCGCGACCGAGATCGGCTGCGCGGAATCGAAAAAGATAAGCTGAGCGTCGACGCCCTCCGCCGCAAAGTAGCCCTTTTCTTTCGCGATGATGGCGGGGATACCGCCGTTCGAGCGAACGACGCCGATCTTGATGGGCTCGGCAGCGATGCTGGGTAACGCCGCCGTGAGCACAGCGAAAACCGCGAAGAACAAACCTCCTGCCGACGGCTTCATGCCCCCTCCCCTGTCCTTGTGAGACGTCCTGCGAAGGAATAGTCTCTCACGCAAAGCAATCCAAGTCGAATGGGTCAAGTCCAAGGGGAGTGAACCGCATGGCGACGCAAATCCACCTTGTTGTGGACGGTAAGTCTCACACGCTTTCTGTCGACGATCCGAATATGCCGCTGCTCTACGCGCTGCGCGACGAGCTCGGCATGTCCAATCCACATTTCGGTTGCGGCCTCGCGCAATGCGGTGCCTGCACCGTGCATGTGAATGGGCAGGCAACGCGCTCCTGCGTCACGCCGCTCTCGGCGGTAAAGGGCGCAAAGGTCACCACTCTCGCCGGGCTCGGAACGCCCGAGCATCCGCACCCGCTGCAAGCCGCCTATGTCGAGGAGCAGGTGCCGCAATGCGGCTACTGTATCAACGGCTGGATCATGACAGCCGCGGCGCTGCTCAAAGAGAATCCACACCCAACCGACGAGCAAATACGGAAAGGGCTAAGCGGCCTTAAGTGTCGATGCGGCACCCACATGGCAATCATCCGCGCGGTGAAACGCGCGGCGTCGATGGCGTGAGGGAGGCAGCGATGAAGAACATCGACATGCTCCGCACCGATCTCACCCGCCGCGGCATCCTGAAAGGCAGCGGCGCGCTGGTTATCAGCTTCACTGCTCCGGCATCGATCGCTGCCGCTGCAACCGCAGCAACAGCGCCACCGAAGCCGCTCGATCCGACGCAGCTCGATTCCTATCTCGCGATCCATCGCGACGGCTCGGCCACCGTCTTCTTCGGCAAGATCGATGGCGGCCAGGGCACCGATGTCGGCATCGCCCAGATCGTTGCTGAAGAGCTCGATCTACCGGTCGACAAGGTTGCCGTCGTGATGGGCGACACCGCGACGACCATCAACCAAGGCGGCGCCAGCGGCAGCTTCGGCATCACCTGGGGCGGCAAGCCGATGCGCCACGCTGGCGCTCAGGCACGGCAAGCCTTGCTGGAGCTCGCGTCGAAGCGGCTCAAGACGCCGGTCGAGAAGCTCGTCGTTAGCGATGGCGTGATCTCGGTCATCGATGCGCCTTCGAAAAAGGTGACTTACGGCCAGCTCGTCGGCGGCAAGTTCTTCAACGTGTCGATGAAATGGAACGGCAAGATCGGCAACGATCTCGACGTCGACGGCGGGGCGCCGCTGAAGAAGCCGGCCGATTACAAAATCGTCGGCAAGACTCCGAAGCGCCGCGACGTGAAGCCCAAGGTCTTCGCGCAGCCGGCGACCTATGTCACCGATATGCGCATTCCGGGCATGTTGCATGCGCGCGTGATCCGTCCGCCCGTGGCCGATGCGACGCCGACGGCTGTCGATGAAAGCTCGATCAAGAACATTCCCGGCGCGAAGGTCGTGCAGAAAGACGGCTATATCGCCGTCGTCGCGCCGAAAGAATGGAACGCCGTGCGCGCGGCGCAACAACTCAAAGTCTCCTGGACACAGCCCGCACCTGCCTTCCCCGATCCGGCGCAACTCTACGACTACATCCGCAAAGCGTCCGTACGCCAACGCAAGGTCGAAAAGAACACCGGCTCGGTCGATCAGGCCATGGCGGGCGCCGCCAAGGTTGTCGAGGCCGATTACGAATGGCCGTTCCAATCGCATGCCAGCATGGGCTCCGCCGCCGCGGTCGCCGAAATGAAGGATGGCGTGTTGACGGTCTGGACCGGCTCGCAGAAGCCGCATTACGCGCGCGACGGCGTCGCCGCGCTGCTGAAACTGCCGCCGGAGAAAGTCCGCGCCATTTGGCTGACCGGCCCGGGCTCCTACGGCCGCAACGATGCTGGCGATGCCGCGCTCGAAGCCGCCTTCCTTGCCCATGCCACCGGCAAACCCGTGCGTATCCAGGGCATGCGTCCGGAGGGCATCACTTGGGACACGAAAGGACCGGCCTCGGTTCATCACGCGAAAGCCGGGCTCGATGCTTCGGGCAAGATCATTGCCTATCAATTCGAGAGTAAAGGTTTCTCGCGCCTCGATCTCGACAGCAACGAGTCCAATCCGGCCTACAGCTTGATCGGCCAGCAATGGGGCGTTCCGCTGAAGCCACTCGATTCCTTCGGCACGCCGGACGAAGCCTACAACGTGCCAAACCGGCTGATGGCTTGGGAGACGATCGCGCCGCCGCTCGATCGTGTCTCGCCGCTGCGTACCTCGCATCTGCGCGACCCGGTCGGACCGCAGATCCACTTCGCCAGCGAGAGCTTCATCGACGAGCTGGCGCTCGCCGCGAAGACCGATCCCGTCGAATTCCGCTTGAAGCATTTGAGCGGACGCGACGCGGCAGCGGTCAAAGCCGCCGCAGAGAAATTCGGCTGGGAGACACGCGTGGCGGGTCCCAAGGGCGACAGCAAGGCCGATGTCGTGACCGGTCGCGGCATCGCCTATGCGAAGCGGCTCGGCACGATCGTCGTGGTCGCAGCCGAGGTTGAAGTCGATCGTCGCACGGGCAAGGTGCGCGCCAAGCGTTACGCCGTCGCGCATGATTGCGGCTGCGTCGTCAATCCCGCGCTGCTGCACAACACGATCGAAGGCAACATCGTACAGGCGACGAGCCGCAGCCTTTGGGAAGAGGTGCGCTTCGACAGGCAGAAGGTGACCAGCGTCGATTGGGTGACCTATCCGATCCTCGACATCACCGAAGCGCCAGAGAAGATCGAGATCGTGCTGCTCGATCATCCGGAGATCCCGCCAACCGGCGCGGGCGAGCCGTCGTCGCGGCCGGTGGCGGGCGCGATCGCCAATGCGATCTTCGACGCGACCGGTGTGCGCATCCGACGCGCGCCGTTCCGGCCGGATGCGTTGAAAGGCTCGTTCGCTTAATTCGGACGCGGCCAAGCACGAGCTTGGCCGCGGAACCGCACCGCCGATGTTTGGGTTTTCTCTTGTGCCCGGCGCGAGCAATCGCGCCTGCAGTAGAGGAGATTGATCCGATGACGAAGCGATTTGCGAGCTTCGCGGCTATCATCGCGCTGACGGCGGCGACGACGGTCGCAGCCCAAGCTGCCAGCCGCAGCGATCCGGCGCAGGATCAGCACGAGAACGCGATCACCGCCCAGCTCAATCAGCGGCAGCTTCAGGGCAGCGGCATGAGCTATGGCAGCTATGGCACCGAAACCTATCAAGGCATCATGCAGAGCCACAGTCCCAACCGGGGCATGATGCAAGAGCAGGTGGCTGAGCCGCCTGCCGACTCGAGCGATCTGAGCATCATCGAATAGCCGCCGATCTCTCGGCAAGGCAAGGGCCGCTCTTCGGAGCGGCCCTTTTCATTTCGAGCAGTCACCTAAATTGAAGAATGCCGGCTGGCTTCTTACCAGCGCTAGTGTTCTCCGCCCAGCTTCACGCGTTGGGTCGCGATCGAATGCGCCCGGCGGCGCTCGCGCTCCTCGGCCGGGAGCTGCTCGTAAAGCGCGGAGTTGTGCAGCGTGGTGTCCTGGCCTTTGACCGGCTTGTCGACCGCTTCCTCGAGACTGTGTGCCCAGACCCATTCCTCGGGCGGCCGCGCATAGCCGTCGCCGCCTATCTGATCGAGGCCCCAATAGATCTCGAGGCGATGACCGTCGGGATCGCGGAACTCTACCGCGATCTGCGCACCGGCTCGGCGGCGGCCTTCGAAATCGATTTTCACATTGTGCTTCTTCAAATGCTCACGCGCGATGAACACTTCATCGAGAGTCGCGACTTCGAAGGCGACATGATTGAGCTCGATCGCCGGCGATTCACCCGGCATCGAGCCGACCACGGCGACGCCGTGATGATCGCCATTGTAACGGAAAAACACCATGCCGCCCGGCGCGATCTCGTCGGTGTAGACGTCCGAGACCTTGAAGCCCATGACCTCGGTATAGAATTTCGTCGAGCGCTCGACATCGGCAACATTGAGCACGATATGGCCGAGCTTCGTGATGTTGAACGGCATACCTTTCGGCCTGGTATGAGATTTGATCTTCTTCTCGTTGACTTTCATCGCCGGTCTCCTTCACGCGTACGCGATTAGAGCAAGCCTAGCGCAGAAACACCGTCCGGGCTATTTTCGCGTTTCGTCCGGTTTTCGGGGGAGAAAAACAAATGGCCGATCCAATTCCCGCACAAAAAGCGCCTTATGGTGTGCCCGTCGAAGAGGGCAAGGATTACTATTGGTGCGCTTGCGGGCGCAGCGCCACCCAGCCTTTCTGCGACGGCTCGCATAAAACCGTCGGGCTCCGCCCGATGGCCTTCAGGGCGGTGAAGACCGAGGAAGCGTGGCTCTGCGGTTGCAAGGCTTCGAACAACAAGCCCTTCTGCGACGGCTCGCACCGGAAGCTGCCGTAACCACATATTCGTGGATGGCCGGGGTTGGGCCGCGAAGAGCGGACCGACGCCCGGCCATGACGGCTTTAGCAAGCCGTCACTTCATCGGCTTGCCGGCGAGACCGGCCTGACGGATCTCCGCATGCGGTCCGATCGGCGGCATCGTAAAGCAGCTCTCGACGCTGGTGTAATCGTGATAGCCGAGCCGCGCGAGCGGCCGGAGCTTCAACACGTCGATGCGTCCCTCCGGCGTGATCGCCTCATCCTTGATATGGACGCCGATCACCTGGCCGACGACGACATAGTGGCTCTGCTCGAGATTGCGCCCGGGCAGCGCCAGCGTGCAGTGATAGCGGCATTCGAGATGGACGGGCGAAGCCGCGACGCGCGGCGGCTTCACCAGCTTTGACGGAATCATCTCGAGCCCGGCGAGGCTCGCCTCGTCGATTTCGGGCTCGACCGCCGAGCCGGTCATGTTCACCGCCTCGCGCAGTTCATAAGTTGCCATGTTGACGACGAACTCGCCGGTCTCGATCACATTGGTGACGCTGTCCTTCGGCCGCATATGACGCGGAAAATTCGCCGCGGCGAACATCACATAGGGCGGGTCGTAACCGAGATTGTTGAACTGGCTGAAGGGCGCGAGATTGACCCGGCCTTCGCGATCGATGCTCGAAATCCAGCCGATCGGCCGCGGCACCACGATCGATTTGAAGGGATCGTGCGGCAACCCGTGATTATTCTTATCCGGCTCGTAGAACATCACACCCTCCCCTTTTCGCGTCCCATATTATAATGGATGCCCGGATTTCAATGGATGGGACCCGGCACGGAGATCGCCATGCCCGATAATCAGCAAGAACGCGCGGCCTATTACGCCAAGATCGCCAAGCGCGACGTTTCCGCGCTTTGGACGACACGGCTGGTGCCGCCGCTGCCGAAGGATGCGGTCAAGGCCGTTCCGCATCTTTGGGATTTCGACAATGTGCTGCGGCCGACGCTGTTCGAGGCCGGGCCGCTGATCACCGCGCATGAAGCCAATCGCCGTGTGCTGACGTTGGAAAATCCCGGGCTCGGCGGCTCGCATCGCATTCTGGACTCGCTTTACGCCGGTTTGCAGATGCTGCTGCCCGGCGAATGCGCGCCGGCGCATAAGCATTCGCCCTCGGCGCTGCGCTTCGTCATCGAAGGCAAAGGCGGCGGCTGGACCGCCGTGTCGGGCGAGAAGAGCTACATGAATCCCGGCGACTTCGTGATCACGCCGAGCGACACCTGGCACGATCATGGCCATGACGGCGATGGGCCCTATTTCTGGATGGACGGGCTCGACATTCCAATGGTCGGAATCTTCGGCGCGATGTTCTTCGACAATTACCCCGAGGACCGCGCGCCATTGAAGCGGCCCTCCGGCGACAGCCTCGCCCGCTATGGAGCCAATATGCGGCCGGTGAATGAGAACTGGAGCAAGCCGGAATCGCCAATCTTCTCCTATCCCTACGACCGCTCGCGCGAAGCGCTCGAGCAGCTGCGCAAGAACAACGAATGGGATCCGTTCGCCGGGCTGAAGCTGACCTATATCGATCCGACCACCGGCGGCAGCGCCATGCCGACGATCTCGGCCTTCCTGCAATTGCTGCCGAAGGGCTTCCGCACCGAGGCCTATCAGACGACCGAGAACACCGTGTTCTCGCCGGTCGAAGGAACCGGCCGGCTGATCGTCGGCGAGGGCGAAGCGCGCAAGACCATAGCTTGGAAGCCGCGCGACATCTTCGCCGTGCCGTGCTGGGTGCCCTACTCACTCGAAGCCGATGAGGATGCGGTGCTCTTCAGCTATTCCGACCGCGTCGCGCAGCAAAAGCTCGGCATCTGGCGCGAGCGGCGGGGGAACGCGTAGACAGTTTTATTTTTTGTCATTGCGAGCGAAGCGAAACAATCCAGATCCTGGATCGCCACGTCGCTTCGCTCCTCGCGATGACGGGAGAAGCTACGCGCTAAACCCCAAATTGAAGAACTCGTTGGCGTTCTTCCAGTAGATCTTCTCTTTATCCTCGGCCGAGAGGTCGAGCTCCTCGACGATCGCGATATGCTCGCTCGGATCGATCGGCACCGGGCCGTAATCCGTGCCGAAGAATACGCGGTCGGCACCGAACACCTCGACCGCCTCTTTCACATGCGGTCCCCACAGCCCCATGATGTCGACGCGGAGGTTGCCGCGCAGATAGTCGCTCGGCAGTTTCTTGCATTTGATCTGCGCGCGATCGGGCATGCCGTCGCTGCCGAGGCGATAGCCGAAATTGAGGCGGCCCATCACCGGCAGCAGTCCGCCGCCCATATGCGCGACGACGATCTTCAAGCGCGGATAGCGGTCGAAAAGCCCCGAAAGGATCATGCGAGCCAGGCACATCGTGGTATCGAAGGGCCGGCCGACGAGCTCGTCGAGCTTGTACTGATCCATCTGCCGGTCGGCGCCGATCGGCACCCGCACCGGATGCATAAAGAGCGGCACCTGCTGGTCCTCGGCCCATTCCCAGAACGGGAAGGATTCCTCGGTGTCCATGAATTTGCCCTGCCAACTCGAATTGATCAGCAGGCCCTTGAAGCCGGGTTGGTGGACGACGCGCTCGTAATCCTTGATCAAGCTGCCATCGAGCGGATTGGCGACACCGAGACCCGCAGTGGTGCCCTTGCTGCGCTCGATCAGCGCCGCGATCTGATCGTTGTTGTGCTTGATCACATCGCCGGGCGATTTCTTCGACAGCGCGACCAGCACCTCGGCGCCGAAGGGATTGCTCATCAGCCGGTAAGAGATCCCGGCCTTGTGACTGACCTCCTGCTGGAGGTCGAAATCCGTCAGCTCGTGATAGGAAATCGCGGGAAGGCCGCGGAAATCGTTGTAGCTATTCTTGCCAACGGGCGTGCCACGCATGAATTGCGCGACGCCGAGCGGATCGGAGCGATCCGGGATCGTGCAATGTGTATGAATATCGATGATCCGCGCCATGATGCCAATCCTCCCCAACTCTCCGTTGATCGGAAGATTAGCTACCGTCCCACACCCGCGCCAGAACCTCGATCGCAGCGGCCAAGCACATTGGGCCGGCGAGCAGGCTACCGATGGATGAGACGGCTCGAGACGGCTCTCCCGCCGGCACCGCCGAACCCGAAGAGCCGTCTCGGCCTAGCATCGATTGCGGCTGCCCTCAGCTCGGGCGGACGATAATGTTATCCTGAATGCCACGCACGCCTTTGACGCTGCGAGCGATATTCTCTGCCTGAAGCTTCTGCTGCGACGTTGCGACGAAGCCGCTCAACTGCACTGTACCCTGCATGGTCTCTACATGGATGTTGAAAGCCTTGAGCGCCTGATCCTTGACCAGATTGGCGCGAATCGTCGTGCTGATCGTCGCGTCATCAACGTATTGGCCCGCCGTCTCGCGGCCCTCCATCGGGGCACAGGCCGCCTGCGCCAGGAATACCGTTATCGCCAAGGCCGAGAATTTTGCGGTTGCCATATCGCATGCCTCCGGAGGTTACGCCAATTTTAGCAACGTGCGCCGCCGCGCCAGGTTCCGCAGCGCTTCTCATCGCAGCGATCCTGTCCTAGGATCGTGCGCAAACGCCGAATGCATCGGCAACGAACGACAGGAAACACAGGGGGAGAAACATGGCAGACACCCAAACCATTCAAGTTTCGCAGATGCTCGACGAGCGCGGCATCGGCTCCTTCCATATCAAGCTCATCATCTGGACCGTCTTCATCAGCCTGATCGATGGCTACGACATAAGCGCCATCGCCTTCGCCGCGCCCTCGCTGATCCGCGAATGGCATTTCCCGCCGAGCGAGCTCGGCCCGATCTTCAGCGCCAGCCTCTTCGGCATCCTCTTCGGATCGGTGATTTTCGGCTTCGTCGGCGATCGCTACGGACGCAAGGCGGCGCTGATCTGGGCAAACCTCGTCTTTGGCGTCTTCACGCTGGCCGCCGCATGGTCGACCAACGTGACCGAGATGTTCTGGCTGCGGCTGATCGCTGGGCTCGGCATCGGCGGCGTCATCCCGAACGCCATCGCGATCAACGCGGAATCGGCGCCGCGCCGGCTGCGCGCGACGATGGCGATCGTCGCCACCGGTCTCGTGCCGATCGGCGGTGCGATTCCGGGCTTCATGGCGGCGACACTGGTGCCGACCCATGGCTGGCAAATCCTGTTCATCGTCGGCGGTATCTGGCCAATCCTCATAGCGGCCATTGGCATTTTCGGTCTGCCGGAATCGATCAAATATATGGCGCTGCATGAGAAGCATCGCTCCGACATGGAAAAGCTGGTGCATCAGATCCGGCCGGATTTCGTCGTTCCACCGAATGCGAAATTCGTGATCGAGGACGAGCACAACTATGCCGGCTTCAATCCATCCCAGCTCTTCAAGGACGGGCTCGCTCTCATCACGCCGCTGGTGTGGCTGCTGTTCATTCTGAACCTGATGGGTTTCTTCTTCCTGCTTAGCTGGACCCCGACCCTGCTCGTCACCGCCGCGCATCAGCCTCCGACCGTCGGCGCGCTCGCCGGCACGGCGTTGCAGCTCGGCGGAACCTTCAGCGCGCTGTTCTTGTGCCGTTGGCTCGATCGGCGGCGCTTCTTTGCGATCGCCGTGCTCTTCGCCCTCTCGGTCCCGGTGGTGGCCTCGGTCGGGTGGTTCGGCGTCACCTCGAAAACGGCGTTGATCATCGCGGCGTTCCTAAGCGGTTTCCTGGTGCTCGGCATCCAGACTGGCATCAACGTCGCCGGCGCGCTGATCTATCCGACCTCGCTGCGCTCCAACGGCTCGGGCTGGCAGCTCGGCATCGGCCGTATTGGCTCGATCGTCGGGCCGCTGCTCGGCGCGGCCTTCGTCGCGCTGCCGATTCAATCGCTCTATATGTGGGCGGCGGTGCCGTTCGCCGTCGGCGCGGTGATCTGCTTCATCGTGCATCGCCTCAACGAGGCGCGGCTCAGAGAGCGGCCGTGGATGCGCGAAGGCCAGACGGCAGCGGCTGAATAAAGGATTCGGAGCGGACGGTGATTCAAGAAAAAGACGTTCAAATCACCGTCCGCGACGGTGTCAAAATCGCCGTCCGCATCTACCGCCCCGAGGGCAGCGGCAAATTCCCAGCGTTGCTCGCGGTCAGCCCCTATCGCTACGACAATGACGACATGCCGGCGACGCCGGTCTTTCTCTGGCGCGAGACCGGCCCGGTCGAATGGTATGTCGAGAACGGCTACGCCTATATCCATGCCGACACGCGCGGCACCGGCTTCAGCCAGGGCGATTACCGCTTTCTGGACAAAAAGGAGCAGAACGATCTCTACGACGTGATCGAGTGGATCGGCACGCAGCCTTGGTGCAACGGCAAGGTCGGCGGCATCGGCGAGAGCTATTACTGCATGACGCAGTGGTTCATGGGCATCCAGAACCCGCCGCATCTCGCCTGTCTCGGCGCCTATGACGGGCTCAATAATCCTTACGCCTTCATGGGCTATCCCGGCGGAATCGAGGGCAATTTCCTCTCTTATTGGTTCAATTCCAGCGTTCGCGTACCGAATCTCTACCCAACCAACGGCGATCATCCGCGCGATCTGCCGCACGACATCTTCCACGATGTGCAGATGCACCCTTTCTACGACGATTGGTGGAAGGAGCGCTGCGCCGCCGAGCATCTCGATAAGATCAAGGTGCCGCTCTTCTCAATCGGCGTCTGGGCGAAGATGGATTTGCACTGCGCCGGCAACATTCTCGGCTATCAGAAAGCGTCGGGACCGAAGAAGCTTTTCATCTCAGGGACGCCGACGCCCTTCACCGCCCAGCGCGATTTCTCACAGATCGAGTTTCACGCGAAACATCTGCTGCCCTTCTACGACCGCTATCTGAAGGACAAGCCTTCGAGCCACGATTCGCGGCCGGCGATCGAATATACGGTACGCAACACCGGCGCGGTCAAAAGCTGCGAATCCTGGCCGCCGCCTGGCGCCACACCGACGAATTTCTACTTGTCCAAGACGCCGAGCGAGAGCGTGACCTCGCTCAACGATGGCGGTCTCTCGACTTCGTCCTCCCCGAGTGATGGCGGTCAGTCGAGCTACTCCTACCCGCATCCGAGCTGGGCGCTGGGTGTCGTGGCGCTGGGGCCACAAGGTCCGGACCCGGTGCGCGGGGTGCTCACCTTCACCACCCAGCCCTTGCCGCAGGATGTTGAAATCGCCGGCGACGCGAAACTGGTGCTCTACGCCTCCTCGACCCGGCCAGATCTCGATTTCTGCATCAAAGTGTCGGAGCAATTCGCCCAAGACCCAAAAGCCCGCGCCCAGGGCGTGCAGCCGAATTCCTTCATTGTCACCAAGGGCTGGCTGCGCGCCTCACATAACGCCGAGCATACGGCCACGACACCGCTTACCCCGGGCAAGGTCTATAAGGTCGAGATTCCACTACAGCCGATTGCCTACCGCTTCCGCCAGGGGAGCCGCATCCGCGTCGAGGTGGTGAATGGCGATTCGCCGGTCACCGATGCGCTGTTCTTCCACATCTACCGACCGGACAAACTGGGTACAGATACGATCTATCATGATGCGCAGCACCCCTCGCATCTGGTGCTGCCGGTGATGCCGAAGGACTAAGAGAACGTTCTAGAGTCGCTCTTTACTTCGTTGTTTTCACGGGATTTTACGCATTCGGCATATATGCCATGGGATTTCCTTACGGTGCTCGCCAGGTGCTGTGGCTGTGGCAACGGCGGCGCTGCACGGCCAAGAGCTGCGCAGCGCCGCGAGGCTTAGCCGCGACGGACCGGCCTCATCCGCATTACTGCGCGTGCTGGAGGCGCATCTGTGACGGGCTGTTGACCGCCGGATTCCCGATCTGCTGGGCGCAGCTCGGATTGTCGTTGCCGCAGCGGGCACCCGGCGGCACGACCTTTCCCTTGATGACGGTGCCGGTTTGCGGAGTCGCCATCGGCGCCCCCTGAGACGGCGTCGCCGCCTGCTGGGTATCCATGTTCAACTGCTCGCGGTTCAGTTGTGCAGTCGTCTGGTTCTCGCTGGCGTTCTTGCCGCTGCCCGCTGCCTGAGCATAGAAAGTGCCGGTCGTGAGCAAGGCGATCACGGCGACCACAGAGGTGAAGCTCTTCATGCCGATCTCCGCAAATGAAGGGGACAAATACACTCGTTGGCTGTGATCAAGTTTTAGAGCCGCTTCGCCTGCCGCCGGGATCGGGCGAACACCCTAAAGGGGCCATATATTTTCACGGTGCCGGAGGGTTCCGGGACGGGTAGCCGCAGGCAGCCAGCCTATGCCGCTCTAAACGTAGACCGCGGTCGTTATGACGGTGGAAGTGGGATCACGTAGCGCATGTCGAGTCGCGCGCTGGCCATCGATGTCGGGCTTCACCATGCCCTGCGACTTATACCAATCGGCCTGGCGCAAAACGTCCTGCACATTGAGCCGCGCCTGAGGATCGTCGTAGGACACGGTGCGCTTTACGTCATCGATCGACTGGCCGGTATTCTGCGCGATGACGGCCGCGATCGCATCGGCGGTCGGCTGATCCCGGCGGGTCTCGTCCGGGCCGGTAAAGGCGTCGTGGTAATCCTGGCGCCCTTTCGATACGCGCGCAGGAATGCCTCGATCATCGGCTGCCGCGTATCGGCGGTCTTGGACGCGACATAAAGCCCGCCCGCCTGATAGCTGATCTCGCTGCCCGTCCAACCGATGAAACGGGCATCGCCTCGCCCGACCGCCGGGACGGCGAGGAATCCTGTCACGACTGCCGCATCCACCTGACCGCCGATCACCGCCGTCAGAACATTGGGCAGGGATTGCTGCGGCACGAAGCGCGACGATTTCAGATCGATGCCGCGTTTCGCCGCGATCAAACTCAGGATGTATTGAAAAGCCGAACCGGCCTGGGTGTTGCCGAGGACGTGGCCGCCCAGATCGTCGAAGGTTTTGAGGCCGGCGCCATCGGCTTTGTTCGACGCGATGGCGGCGAATGTCTTGAAGCCGGGAACGTCGCGTGCCTGACCGCCGATGATCTTGAGCGCTCCTTGCCCGGCGAGGCTGAAGAAAGCGGCGCTGAATGCGGAATCCCCGATATCGATATCGCCCGACGTGGCCGCGATGGCGATTCCCTGCGCAACGTCGACATACTTGATCTCGAGGGTCAGGCCCTCAGCAGCGAAATAGCCTTTGGCCTGGGCAATGTAGATCGGGCCAGTCGCGGCGATCTTGGCTGTGCCGAGTTTGATA
>Ga0157369_10006298_pt1 | contig 13775 bp, 20 predicted proteins | sample C25metaG_FD_113461 | JGI IMG/M metagenome (GOLD analysis project Ga0157369, IMG submission 113461) | Corn rhizosphere microbial communities from Kellogg Biological Station, Michigan, USA - C2-5 metaG | ecosystem: Host-associated > Plants > Roots > Rhizosphere > Soil | place: USA: Michigan...
TGAATTGGGTACACGTGGCCTAGTGAACTTGGTCTTGGCGACGACTTAGCTCAGGATGTTTCTGTGTACCAACCACCTAACATGGAAGGTAAGCAGTAACTATGAGTGAGCAATTTCCCGGCTCATCACATGAGTCTGCCGATAAGGCACCACTACGCAAAGTAGAACTTACAAAGGCGGAGTGGCAGGCGCTTCATTATATGGCGGTAGATCACGAAAACGATTCTGACGCTCAAATAGTCATGGCAACACACGGTTTATCATTCGATCAAGGTGATCTAAATGTGACGGTATATGATGCTGATACTGAAGAGCGCCAAACTTTTGTAATGACAACTGGTAGTGATGATCCCTTTACGCTTCGACGTATGGATGCTGAGGCTGCTTCTCCTAATAATGAACCGAACAAATACGACAATTTGTACAATACCGACATTGAGTTAGATGAACGAAATGGTTATTCTGTTGAAAATGCAGCAGTAGTGACGCCTGAGTCGGAAAAGAATCTTGAACTTAAGACAGAGTATTCGATTGACCAACTTGAAGCAGCGGGTAAAAAAGATCAGCAACTTATGGATGTCATCGCCGATGCGTTAAAAGATTTACCTGATGGCTTATCAGGCGACAAACATACTCTCATAGAAACCTTGCGTAGCAGTGAAGTAGCAGCCAGCTCGGTAACAGCGTATCTTCGTGAAAAGGTAGATGCTTACCTCAGCGATTTACCAAATCGTGTTCAGCGAAATGAACCTAAGAAACCAAACTTTCCTGGTGGTGAAGTGATGAATAGTCGAGATGTTGTAGCGTTATATGCATGGCGTAAAATTTCAGGACAATGGGACCCTTCGCGTGAAGACGGTGAAACCGACCAGAATGCTACGGTTGGACAGCACCGTGAAGCGGCTGATCGAATCTTACGATCACCATCATTCCAACGGGGGATTCGTCGTGAACAATAACGAAAAATCCAACGTTATTCCTCTTGGTGCTTGGCGACATAACAAGGAGCTTGAAGAGGAACTTCGCCAGGCAGAAGCGATCCGCCCAATTGAGATTCCAGAACATATCGCTGTTGCAGTGGATGAGAATCGTGCGCGCGAGCAGCGTCTTGGAATACATGTCTTAGGACGGGTTATCGATAAGGTGCCTGAAGCCACGGATAGTGACATTACATCTACCGGCCCCGAGTTCCATTATGATGAATAAAAAATACTCCACGAGATGCGGAGTATTTTTTGTGAGGGTGTAATTATTTAACGCTGACTTGTGTGCGAGGCACAGTTTTGCCAGTAAAGTGGCCTTTTTTAACTTTGCCGAATTCAACAACGCCATCGATAGCAGCGTGAATTGTAAAGTTTTTGCTGATAAATGTACCAGGACCAGCAACCTTAGTTGAACCAGTTTGACGAACCAAAACTTCGCCAGTGCGAACTTTTTGGCCACCAAAGCGTTTTACACCAAGGCGTTGGCCGGCGTTATTGTGGATGTTCTTACTTGAACCACCTGCTTTAACGTGTGACATAGGTTAACTCCTTATAGTTTCTAAAATCAATCTGTTCAATTGTAGCTAAAATTGCGTGTTTCGTCAAGGGGTGACGCACCTATTTATAAACTGGTATTTCGGCCGAGTCGACAGCTAGATATTCAGCTTTATAAAATACTTAAATTGACGTAATTACAAAATAGGTGTATGGTATACACACAAACGCAATGTCCATCCTTATACTAAGGAGTATGTCATGAAGTTCGTACCTAAATTATGTATCACTGTAGTGCTACTGCTGCCGGCATTGTTGTTGCCAGCTTGCTCGTCGCCTGCAAGGGTGGCTGATGCAACGGTTGCTATAGGTGAGGGCAGTATACCCAAATCTACGCAGACCACTTGGGCGACACCCGAACCTACGCCTACTGAAAGCGCAAAAAGTAACGTCGGCCCCTCGGATTCTATGCTTGATGAATGCGAGAAATTGGACAAAGTGATCGCATACCGTTTCCAAAAGTCGGGAGTGAAATGCGCTCAGGTCCTCGAGTTGCGTGCGCAATTCGTCCAGGAGGTCGGAGAGCAGAAAGCGGACTGGATGCTACTTGCATACCATTCGGAGAACTGCACTGAAAAGAGTGGCCAGAATCATAGCAAGGACCTTCGCTACGATCCGTCGAAAAAGACTCATGGTGAGGAGCTTCTTTACATAGTAAAGCCGGGTGAAAGTGATACGCCGACAGGCACTTTAGGGAAGGGGGAGCAATATAAATTTACACCCTGTATCTTTAACAAGTAGTTGCAAGTAGTACATGGATAGCCAGGTCTCCATAATGACCTGGATCAGCCAGGTTTTATTGGAGACCTGGCTATCTTTATGTCTTTATTAGCACAAGCAATTCGCGGGCGACGATTTGGTCTTCACGGAAGTAGAGGAGTTCTTTGTGTTCGATATTCTTGAAATCGTAGCGTTCGTAGCCGAGAGATTCGACATCATTTACAAGTGGCAGGTGAGTGAAGTCATTGTTAATACTTTTCCAAGCTGGTACGGCGATACAGAGCGGCGTACCAGGTGCGATTTGTGAACCGATGTTCTTTAGAAAGGTGCTGATGATGTAGTTACAGTTTTTACGCACATCAGCTAGTTTTGCAGGGGAAGGCGGAGCGCTAAATGGCTGACCGAGATAGCTTTCGCAGACGACAGCGTCAATAGGCGATTGCCATTTCGTATCCATGGCATCACCGCCGTGAACGGTCGCATCGATAGTTAAATGATGAGTGTCAGCCAGCCATTCTAGGTTAGCTTGTGAGTATTTGACCATCTTTTCGGCAAGATCAGTCCCATAGACAGCATGATTGAGTAGCGCGGCTTCCTGAAGGATAACGCCTGTCCCACAGAATGGATCAAGAACACGCTGGTGAGTGGCGTCAATTGGAACAGCCATATTGATCATCATTTGCGCGAGTTTTGGCGGCAACATGCCGACAAAGGCATCGCGCTTTGGACGTTCTTGGTCGCGCTTGGCAAGGGCGGTGATGTTCTGCGCACCGGTGCTTTCAGCGACGATGACGTTGCCGTTGCCACCTTTGACGACGATGAGTTCAACTTTATTGTTCGATAGTCCCAGTTTGTTATGGTGAGCAGTTGCGGTGTTCAAGGCGGCATCGCTGTTGGGAATAAGACGAAGGCTGACATTTTGTTTTTTAAGTTTTTGCTTGAGGATGATACCTGTTTTTTGTACTTCACGAGCATCGATAGGGAAGCCGTAGACACTGATGCCAAGGGTGATTTTGCCTTCAAAGCCTGACCATGCTTGGACGTAGGCCTGAACGATTTTTTGACTAACGCGGTGCCAATCACTAGCGGGAAGCTCGATAACGACGCGACCAGCTTTTTGTGTACCGCCTAGTTGTTCAATCAAAAGTTTGTCAGTTTTGACGGTTGCGGTATGGTCAGAAAACCAGGCAGTGTTCGTGCCGCCATATAAATGTTCAAGCTCGGCCATACCGAGGGCTGGTTGTCGTCCCAAAATCGCAATATACATACCTGTAGTATATACTAGTTATATGTCTTTTCGCGCATGGTTGAGCACAATTACCCTCGTATTAATCGCAGTTATTATTTATTTTTCACGTAATGAGTTGGTGCATGCCTGGAAGTTGCTTGAACAGGTTAACATCTGGATTCTCTTATTATTAATTCCCGGCCAGCTACTGGTGTACTATGCCGGCGGGGAAATGATGTTCTCGTATTTGCGTGCGAAGAAGGCGATTAGCCATATTTCACCGTTAGGTTTGGCGCGTATGTCACTAGAGATGAACTTTGTTAACCACGTACTGCCAAGTGGTGGTGTGAGTGGTATTTCATATATGGGTTGGCGCCTCGGGGGCTACGGAGTGTCGCCTGGCCGTTCAACAATGGCGCAAGTCGTCCGGTATTCGATGGGCTTTGCAGCCTTTATCGCTTTGTTACTGGTCGCGGTTTTGATTGTAACGATTGACGGCGGCATTAACCGCTGGATTATTCTCGTGAGTTCGATTTTGGCAACGGGCATGATAGGGGTGATGTTAGCTGCTATATTTGTTATGAGCAGTACCAAGCGTATGACGTGGTTTGCCGGATGGACAGTCCGAACGGTTAATTCATTTGTGCATAAGGTGACGTTTGGTCGTAAACGAAAAGTGCTAAATCAAGATCAGGTTAACGAATTCTTTGACGATTTGCACCGTGACTATGTTGCGCTGCGTGCTGATAAAAAAATCTTGATCAAGCCATTTCTATGGGGACTACTGTTTACATTGGCTGACGTCAGCCTATTCTTGATTGCGTTTTGGGCACTTGGCGTACCGGTAAATCCTGCGCCTGTTTTGATTGCCTACGGCGTCGCGGCTACAGCAGGTTTTTTTGTCGTCACACCTGGTGGCGCTGGTGCCTACGAGGCGATTATGGTGGCGTTTTTGTCAGTTGCAGGTTTGGCACAGGGAACAGCAATCGCTGGTATCGTACTGGCGCGCGTCATCTTGTTGCTGGGTACAATTGTATTAGGTTATTTATTTTATCAACACGCGATTATGAAGTATGGAAAAAAACGTCCCCCAATTAACCGTTAGTGGCTTTATTGCCACGCTCAACCAAACACTCGAATATGCCTATCCGAGTGTTGAAGTCGAGGGTGAAGTTGCGAGTTTTAAAGTAAACCAAGATAAATACGTCTTTTTTGATATTAAAGATGCTGGCGGCAGTGTGAACTGTTTTATGACAGTATGGCAGCTACGCGTGCCAATTGAAGACGGCATGAAAGTGATCGTGACGGCAACGCCTAAATTAACGCCATGGGGTAAGTTTAGTCTGACGGTTCGTGCGGTGCGTCCGAGTGGCGAAGGAAGTTTGAAAAAAAGTTTTGAATTACTGCGTGCCAAGCTCGACAAAGAAGGGTTATTTGCGGTTGAGCGCAAGCGGCCATTGCCGCCATTACCGCACCGCATTGCAGTAATCAGTAGTGTTCAGGCAGCGGGATATGCTGATTTTATTAAGATTCTTGATGATCGGTGGGGTGGGCTTGATATCGAAGTTGCCTCGGTTCAGGTTCAAGGCGCGGCTGCGCCTGATCAGATGATTCAAGCGCTAAAACATTTCAATGCCGGCGAGATCCTACCAGAGGTTATTGTTATTATTCGTGGTGGTGGTAGCGCCGATGATTTATCAGCATTCAATGATGAGCTGCTGGTCCGAGAAATTGCCGCTAGCCGAGTGCCGACACTGGTTGGTGTGGGGCATGAAGTTGATGTGAGCTTGGCTGACATGGTGGCAGATGTCCGTGCAGCAACGCCAAGTAACGCGGCGCAAATTCTGGTCCCAGACCGGCAGGAAGTTATCCGCGGTGTTCGGCGTCAGGTTAACGCGTTACTGCCGCGTATTGAGCAAGTGATTGACGCGGGAAGACAAAATATCCAATACCAACTTGCGGATGTGCTCCGTGCAATTGAACGTCAACATGACCGCAATAGTAATCAGCTAGCAGGGGTTCGTCGAGTGTTAGCCGAGCTAGATCCTCGCAAAGTTTTGCAGCGTGGATATGCGATTATCCGCGGAGAAGTAGCGGCGGGGCAGCAGATAGAAATTGAAAAAAGCGATATAGTAATAACAGCGGAGGTAGTAGATGTCAGACAAAAGTAACAGCAGTATTGCTGAAAAAACAATCCAACTAAATGAATTAGTGTCATGGTTTGATGGTGATGAATTTGAACTAGAGAAGGCAATCGATAAATTTGCAGAAGCCGAAAAACTAGCAGCTGAAATTGAAGCTGATCTACTTGCGATGAAGAATAATATTACTGTTCTCAAGAAAAAATTTAACGAGGCAGAATAATGTGGTGGCTGTGGCCGCTCTTGATTGTTGTAGGGCTGTTTGGGTTTGTCGTATTTCGTGGAGCACCATATGTTCCCAGCCGTAAACGTGAGCTGGCGGTAGCATTCGAGCAGTTATATCAATTAGATAGTAGTGACGTCCTAGTAGATATCGGTTCTGGTGACGGGATAGTGCTACGTGAGGCAGCACGGCGAGGTGCTCGGGCGATCGGATACGAACTTAATCCTGTACTTGTTATGATTAGCCGTCTATTGTCACGGGGGAGTACATTAATCGCGACGCATTTAGCTGACTTTTGGATGGTGCGCCTCCCAGCTGAGACAACTGTTGTGTATGTATTTGGCGAGTCACGTGACATTACCAAGATGGCAAAAAAAGTTGAGCAAGAGGCAATTCGTCTCGGTAAAGACCTTTCATTTATTAGCTATGGATTTTCGATACCGAACAAGACACCAGTCAAGAAAGTTGGCGCATACTACCTCTATAAATTTGTTGCTTTACACACCGGGGAAGCGTAAGTATAATACAGCTATGAATAATCTACAACATAAACATGAAAGCGGTGCGATTAGCGGCTCGTTAATTACGATTATCCTTCTTGGCGTTCTGTTTTTAGCTGCAGGCTCACTTGCAATCTGGGCATACGTTAACTACAACGAACAAAAAACAAATGTTGATGGCAAGGTAAAGCTTGCTGTTGCAGAGGCTCGTAAAGACCAATCTGACATCGAGGCGGTTAAGTTTGCTAACCGTGAAAAAGAACCAAACCGACAGTTTGTTGGTCCGGATGATTACGGTCGTTTGACTTTCGATTATCCAAAGACATGGAGTGTCTATATTGCTAAGGATGTTACCGAAGGCGGTAATTACGAGGCATATCTCAATCCAATCACTGTACCGCCAATTGATGAAAAACAGCAGTTTAGCTTGCGCGTTACTATCGAGCAATCTGATTACGATAAAGTCGTAAAAGAATATGATGCTCGTGTGAAAAAAGGTGATCTTCGAACGAGTGATTTCAGTGCTAACGGCAATACTGCTATCCGTTTCGATGGTAATTTCAGCAAAGATATCCGTGGTGCAGCCGTTATCTTTAAGGTACGTGACAAAACAGTTACCGTACGTACTGACGCAGACACCTTCAAGCCAGATTTTGAAAACCTTATCAAGACGATTAATTTCAATCAATAGCTCATCCTGAATCCCCGCTGTCCGTGCTAAAATAGACTTAAGATGAAGGGGAGCGAGGGTCAAACAAACAATCAAGTGGGCGGGTTGCTTTCGAGCGACCTGCCTTTTTTGGTGACCGCCGCCCATGAACTGAAATCACCGCTCGCACTAGTGCGCCAATTGGCACTGGGTCTTGAGTCGGCCGAGGTTGACACTGCAACCCGCGAACGTATCTTGCGACAAATTGTTTTAACCAGCGAACGCGCGCTGCGTTTAACGACAGATCTATCCCGCTCTTCGCGACTAGAGAATAGTATGTTTGATCTTGAGCCTATTAATCCACAGCAATTGTGTGAAGATGTAGCTCACGAACTAACGCCACTGTATGCGGCTCGGGGCCGAAAAATTCAAGTAGCATCGCACCGCGGATCAATGCTCGTTGTGGCAAATTATGACTTGTTACGCCGTATTATACTGAACTTTGGTGATAATGCTCTGCATTATTCTAATGGTTCTGAGCCTGTAGAGCTACGAGCTCGCGTGTACGAAAAGGGCAGACGTGTACGATTGGGCGTGCGTGATTATGGTCCGGCCGTTCCGGTTAACGCGTGGCGCCGTCTGCGGCAACATCTTGGTACTGACGCACAGGTATTACATAGCCGTCCGCAAAGCAGCGGTCTGGGGTTATACGTTGCAGGCCAATTCGCACAGGCGATGCACGGTGAAATCGGTGCAACACGTCATAGGGACGGCGCAACGTTTTATGTTGATATTGATGCTTCGACGCAGTTGAAATTGCTATGACCAAAAAACAAACGATCTTGATTGTAGAAGACGATGATTGGCTAGCAGAGCAGTACGGACGTGTATTGAATGAAGCTGGCTATGCGGTGGAGTTTGCGCCTCATGCACTTGCAGCAATGGACGCTGTCGATACGGTGCGACCTGATGTGATTTTACTCGACCTACTTTTAGCGGGGCCTAATGCGTTTACTTTGCTGCACGAACTGCAATCACATACTGACCTCGCCAGTATTCCTGTCATTATGTGTACGAATAGTGCTGACCATATCGCTGATGAGGATATTAGTGCCTATGGTGTACGGCAAGTTCTAGACAAAGCCACGGTCTTGCCTGAGGATATTGTCGCCGCAGTTAAAAGGGCATTATTGTGACAGCAACACTTCGCACCAAGGCAATAGTGCTGCGCCGTACAAATTACGGTGAAGCAGACCGGATTGTTCATCTATTAACTCCTGAAGGCAAGCGTAGTGTAATGGCGCGCGGGGTGCGCCGTGAAAAAAGCAAGCTTGCAGGTGGAATCGAGCTATTTGCGATTTGTGATGTCGTGATTACCGAAGGTAAGGGTGATCTGGGAATCTTAACCTCAGCACGTTTAGTAACATTCTGCCGTCATATCCTAGAGGATTATGACCGTATGCAATTTGCCTACGAGGTTATCAAGCAGGTTGGCCGAGCCAGCGAAATGGTTGACGAGCCTGAGTGGTATGATGTCCTGCAAGATGTATTACTGGCACTTGATGTCGTGACAATTCCTATTCAATTGGTGCAAACTTGGTTTTATTTGCGACATGCAGCGCTACTGGGGCATGAGCTGAGTCTGACTCACGATGTTGCCGGCAACCCACTCGTATCCGATCAACGGTACATGTATGACCAATCTGAAATGGGACTACGTCTATCACCGCAAGGAATGATTACAGCTGATCATATTAAATTAATGCGACTGATTAATGCGAAGTCATTGCAGGTGTTGACCCAAATTGGTGGTATCGAAGCGACACTACCAGATTGTTGGTTGGTTGCACGTCAGCACGCCGCCATCTAAAAGAGAAAACCCCGCCAGACGTCAAAGTCGGGCGGGGTCTCATTGATTAGAGGGAATGGGGCTATCGCGCGGCATCTTCCATGTTGTTACTTTGCTCTTCGAGAATATATTCTAGGAGGCTCTGTGCATGCATGCGACACCGCATAATGTCGTCATTAAGCTTGGGGCTCTTAATGATGCCATTTTTTTCACGTTTCTTCAGCTGTTCGATCAGAAACATGCCGTAGTAGACCCACAAGATCGGAGTGATATCGTTGCACGCGTAGGCGGCGGCTCGATAGTTTGCAGCTATTTTGTCGTACGCTCGCGGATGAGCAAGCTCGCGACCTGCGGCGATAAGAAGCCAGAAAGCCGCTTGTGCTTTATGGGTCGACTCATAAGTGTCTTTAAACACTTTGACAGCATTTCGGATTTTGTCACACGAAGCATTGCTATCGCTCAGGACGGCGAGTAACTGGCTGTTAATCTCGCGGAGAGGGTCTTCCATTTCCTTTGATTCATCTATCAATGAACCGTTCATTGCTGCCTGTGCCTTTCATGGGGTAGTGGAGGTGAACGTGAATGTAGTTATACCGCGTTTTGATCAGGTTTACAATAGGAAACGCTTCACATCTGTTATAATGAGAGAATTATGGCAAATCAGCAGATCAAAAACGAACGAATGGAAGCAATTGTAAGCCTGGCAAAACGCCGGGGGTTTATCTATCAGGGAAGTGATGTGTATGGTGGTTTGTCAGGGACCTGGGACTACGGTCCACTTGGAGTGACTCTGAAGCGCAATATTATGCAGCTGTGGTGGAAGATGTTTGTTGAATCGCGTGATGATATGTACGGTGTTGACGCGGCGATTTTAATGAATCAAAAAGTGTGGCAGGCGAGTGGCCACGTTGATACATTTACAGATCCATTAGTTGAAGATATGGAGACAAAGCAGCGTTTTCGTGCTGACCACCTACTAAAGGATGCTGGTTTTTCCGTTGATGGACTTACGCTTGCCGACATGACTAAGTTGATTAAAGATAATGACGTAAAGAGCCCTAATGGAAATCCATTATCTGATGTTCGAACATTCAACATGATGTTTACGACAACTGTCGGTCCTGTGGCTGACGACAAATCAATCTCTTACCTGCGTCCAGAAACTGCCCAAGGCATTTTTACAAACTTCCATAATGTTGTTGACGCGTTTTATCCAGATCTTCCATTTGGTATTGCTCAGCAGGGCAAGGCATTCCGTAACGAGATTAGCCCGCGCGATTTTGTGTTCCGTTCACGTGAGTTTGAACAAATGGAGATCGAATATTTTGTTCATCCTGACAAATGGGCTGAATCATTCGAGGCTTTGCTAAAAGATACGCATGATTTCTTGAATGCGCTTGGGTTGCCAGCAGAGAACGTACACGAACTAGAAGTGCCAGAAAACGATCGTGCTCATTACAGTAAGCGTACGATTGATATTGAATTTGATTTCCCAATTGGCCGCGAAGAATTAATGGGTATTGCATATCGCACCGACTTTGACCTTGCTAATATTCAGCGCGTGGCTGGTAAAAGTATGGAATATAGCGTCAAGGGTACGAATGAGAAGTTCATCCCGCACGTTATTGAGCCTTCATTTGGTGTTGAACGTGCACTAATGGCCGTGCTATCATCTGCATACCACGAGGACGAAGTAAACGGTGATAAGCGTGTCTATTTGAAATTCCCAGAACATCTTGCACCAGTGAAATATTGCGTTTCACCACTACTTAAAAACAAGCCAGAGTTGGTCGCCAAGGCTCGCGAAGTGTACGAACTACTTAAGAAAAAGTACGGAAATGTCATGTGGGATGACAACGGTAATATCGGTAAGCGTTACCGTCGCCAAGATGAAATCGGTACGCCGTATTGTGTGGTTATTGACTTTGATACTATCGAAAAAGACGGCCTCGTGTCAGTTCGCGATCGCGATACAACTGAACAGCGTCGTGTTGATGCCAGCGAGCTGTAAATGCTTGCAGGATATGATGTATCCATAAGCGTCATGGTACAATAATTCTATGCATACGGTGGGCAAAACAAAAAACAGTCACGGTTTTACGATCGTTGAACTTCTTATTGTTATTGTCGTCATCGGTATCTTAGCCGCTATTACAATCGTTGCCTATAATGGCGTGCAGCAACGCTCGCAGAATACCAAAACGGTCAGTGCCGCTACCGCATGGCTAAAGGCGATGAATTTGTATAAAGCAGAAAACGGCTCTTGGCCAACGATCTACAACGTTTGCTTAGGTACGGGCTATAAATTTGGTTCCGATGGTGCTGGAACTAGCGGGGTAGCGCAGTGTCGACAAGATACCGCTGGCTGGGGTATTCAAGAAAGCACCGCATTTAATACGATGCTCAAAAAATATATTGGCGAATCCTTACCAACGCCAGCTTTTGTGACAGCGATAAACGCCACGGATGTTTGGAAGCGAGGTATATCGTATTATCAGGCCTCGGGTGGAGGGTTACGGTTAGATGCAACGTACGCGGGCTCACTTAGTTCTTGTCCATCGATTGGTGGGGTTAATACTACTGTTATTAATGTCTGGGGTGGTAATACAGTCTGTCACTATACGATTGGAAACATATCCGATACCTAGGAAATTAAAATGAGCCACTACAAAAATCGTAGTGGCTTTTTTGATGCACCCGGTTTGCCGCCCATCACCCTTGGTTAGGGGAGGGCGGCAAACCACCAGGTTAGATTTAGGCGTTGGCCATGGCTTCCTGTTGAACGAGCGCGTCTTGTAAATCTTTTTCACGCGCACCCAGCTTCATGACGTGGAGATACGCCACACCTGCGCCAAAAAGCTCTAGATTTCCTGATTCGTCCTCGATGCAGATCAGGGGAGCTTCCATATCGCCTCGTTCTTTGGCGATTTCAGCGAGTGCTTCATGAGCTGGGTTGTTTTCGTAATCCTTGAAGCGTTTTTCGAACGTAAGACCCTTCTTTTTTAGATTTTTGGCAACCGCATCGCACTTAGGACACCGTTCGCCTTCGTCACCGCCGATTAGGACAATCTTCAATATCTGAGGCATGATCCTAGCCTTCCTGTGAATGTACATCGATGTTTGTTAAGTGACAGTCCGGCAACTATCGGAGTTGCAGAACTTACCCTCACTTTGAAACTGGTCTTATTAAAACGCATTTATTTTCTTGAAACAAGAATTGACATTTTTAAGATTATTTATGTAGCTATGATTTACTCGATTATGAACAGGGGAGAAGGATTGCTATAATAAATATAGAACAGGAGATGTCATTATGGGATTTATAGATGGAATGCGTAAAATGTTTCAAGGTAAACCCGTGTTTGAAGTGCCGGTAGAACCAAAAGAGCGTTTGTCGGGTACTGACGAGGATGTGCGGGATGTCCCTTCAGTTGATACGACTGCTCCAGGCGATAATATAGTGCCAACTTTTTCGCTGGATCACTTAAAAAGTCACATAAATGGCAATGCAACCGAAGTCTATGCGTGGGTAACAAACACGTCTGCGTCTGAAATTGAGATAGAACGATGCGTTATTCTGAACACAAAGATGATGATCAAGCGTCTTCTTGGACCCGGGCAATCACACGAAGTTTGTCTGTATAAGGGTCCACTGCCATTGAATGACTATATTCATAAAGCAAATATTTTCTATAAAGCAATTCATGAAAATGAGTACTATCGTGCGGATTTTACAGTAGAGTACAATCACGAGGCTAACGGAACCTTTACTGTTGAAGAGCTGCATCCTGAGCGCTACGATCCCAAAGAACTGTAAAAGATAAGCGGTATATTGTATGTACCGCTAGACAGGTCTATAGTACAAGCATGGAAGATAAATTACTCAAATTTGTATACACAGTTTTCTTAGGTCTTATTATTGCGTTATTTGTTGGTATGGGTATTAGCACCTTTTATCCGGCGCCGACGATGCCAGAGTATCCACCGATGGCACAGCCGGCTATTGATATGCCAAAAGACGCACCTGAAACATCTGTAGCGCAGCGTGATTACGAAAAGAAATATCAACAATATATGACTGACACGCAAACATATCATCGTAATGTCTCAATTATCTCGATTGCTGTTGCGGTCATGCTGCTGGTTGTAAGTTTCTTGTTAGAAAAACGCAATACGGTGATCACTAATGGCGTCATGCTAGGTGGCGTGTTTGTGCTCGTTTATGGTATTGGGCGGGGTATTGCCTCAACGGATAGCAAATACACATTTATAGCTGTTTCAATTAGTCTATTGGTTGTGCTGTATCTGGGCTATCGTCGATTTAGTGATAAAACTGTGAGCGCTAAAAAAACCGTTAAATCTACCTCCAAAAAGTAATCACGGATGAGCAGTTTAGTCTTAGTACTTGCTTTATTAAGATAAAAGTGTTATAATGTATTTATTCCGAGTTATTCCAACCAGGAAAGTAGGTTATCATGTCTCGTAGCTATGAGCATGAATCATTCGATTCACTTGTTATGCTTGTTGAGATTCAACGAGCGGACTTGAGATCGGACGATGCCGGCACTGGAAAGATAGGTATGAAAGAAGAGGAGCTGAAGCCGTTCCGGGGCGCAATCGCACAGGAACTTAATCGTATGGCGTTCTATCTCCAGATGAAGAATGATGGCACCTTGGATGCTGAATTCTTTACTAAGATCAAGGAGGAATGCGCTCCTTATCTGGTTCATGTGGTCCGTCCTGTACCTACACGCTGAAGTGCACTCGGATAAGCCCCCACGTAAAACTGGGGGCTTATTCACGTCTTGGCGTATAATAGATTGCAATGATTACTTACTATACAGACGGCAGCGCAAGTCCGAATCCAGGCCCAGGTGGCTTTTCGGTTATCAAAGAATTACAACCTCATATCCTCGGCAGCGAAGAA
>Ga0157369_10006300_pt1 | contig 13771 bp, 15 predicted proteins | sample C25metaG_FD_113461 | JGI IMG/M metagenome (GOLD analysis project Ga0157369, IMG submission 113461) | Corn rhizosphere microbial communities from Kellogg Biological Station, Michigan, USA - C2-5 metaG | ecosystem: Host-associated > Plants > Roots > Rhizosphere > Soil | place: USA: Michigan...
GACTCGACCTTCCCCTCCGAGCACATGAGCCGCTGCGTCACCTCCGCCTTCGACATCTCGAGCGTGAACAGCGCGCACGGCGTCTCGTGCCGCACCGCCACGTTCGCCGCCATGCAGAGGGCGAGCGCCGACTTCCCCATCGACGGGCGCGCCGCGACGATGATCAGGTTGCCGGGCTGGAAGCCGGCGGTGAGGCGGTCGAGGTCGCGGAAGCCCGACGGCGTGCCGGTGATGTCGGAGCCGGCCTCCATCAGCAGCGTGATCCGCTCGAACGACTCCTTCAGCAGGTCGTCGATGTGCGTGAACTCACCGGAGACGCGCTGCTGCGACAGCTCGAAGACGATCTGCTCCGCTCGATCGACGAGCTCGACCGTCTCACCTGGACGGTCGAAGCCGAGGCGCGCGATGTCGTTGCCGGCACGGATCAACCCGCGCAGCGTCGCCATCTCGTGGACGATCCGCGCGTAGTGCGCCGCGTTCGACGCGGCGGGGACGAGCGCGGCGAGCTCGGTGATCCGCTCCTGCCCGCCGACGTCGTCGAGGTGGCTCAGCCGGTCGAGCTCGTCGGCGACCGTGATCGCGTCGACCGGCTCGCCCCGCTGGTAGAGGCCGATCATCGCCCGGTAGATGTGGCCGTGGCTCTCCCGGTAGAAGTCCGACGCGTCGACGATCTCGCTGACGGCGCCGATCGCGCCCGGCGACAGCATCATCGCGCCGAGGACTGATTCCTCCGCGTCGAGGTTCTGGGGTGGGACGGGGGCGGCCGAAAGCGCCTGCGCCGGGGACGCCATGCTGGGGGTAGTGAAGCGGCGATTGGGCCCGTCTTCAACGCTGTGCAAAAGTCCTCCAAACGTCGCTGCGGATAGGTGCCGAGCAGGGGAAAGAGAACGTATGTTCGCTGTTGCGTCGGACGCCGCGGTGGACGAAAAGGCCGCTCCATGCGGGAACTTTGGCGCACGTTCCACAGCCCGTGGACGGACTGTGGAACAACTGTGCGCCAATCTGTCCACAGGCACTGCAAAGCCTGTGGAAAGAGCGTTACTCGGCGGGCTCCTCCGCGGGCGCCTCTTCGGCCTCGTCGGCGTCGGCCGCTTCCGGCTCCTCGACCGCCGCAAGCTCGGCCTCGACGGCCACCTCGGCCTCTTCGTGCTCGGCCTGCGCCTCGGCCTCGGCCGCAGCAGCGGCCTCCGCCTCGGCGGCCTCGAGCGCCGCGAGCTCCTCTTCGGGCGGAAGCTCCTGCCCTTCCGGCGCGACCGCGAGCTTCAGCTCGGCCGTCACGTCCGTGAACAGCTCGATCGGCACCGTGTAGCGCCCGATCCGCTTGATCGTCTGCATCTCCAGCTTGCGCCGGTCGATGCGGATCTTCGCCTGCTCCCACAGCCGGTCGGCGACGTTCGTCGCGGTGACCGACCCGAACAGCGACCCGGTCGGGCCGGCGTTCACGTCGAAGCGGAGCTCGATCGCCTCGAGCCGCTGCGCGATCGCGCGCGCCTCGTCGACCGACTTCGCCTCGTGCCGCGCCCGCTGCTCGTCCCGCTTCTGCAATTCGCGGACGAGTGCCGGCGTCGCGACCTCGGCGAGGCCGCGCGGCAGGAGGTAGTTGCGCGCGAACCCGCGCGCGACGTTCACGACCTCCCCGCGGAGGCCCGTGCCGTCGACGTCTGACTTGAGGATGACTTCCATGGCCATTCCGCCTACTTGTCTCCGACGTACGGCAGCAGTGCGATCTCGCGCGCCCGCTTCACGGCGACGGCGACCTGCCGCTGGTGGCGGCGGCATGCCCCGCTGATGCGGCGCGAGCGGATCTTGCCGCGCTCCGACACGTAGCGCCGGAGCTCGTTGACGTTCTTGTAGTCGACCTCGTCGACGTGCGTCTTGCAGAAGAAGCACGACTTGCGCCGGCCGGGGCCGGACGGAGCCATGCGCTTCCTGCTCGACGAGCGTTCGTTCTGATCTCTCTTTCCAGCCAAGCGTTGCTCCTTAGAACGGGATGTCGTCGTCGGCTCCGCCGCCACCAAAGTCGGCGTCGGATCCGCTGGCCGCGCCCGCAGGCACGAACTGATTGCCGCCGTCGCCGCCGCCCTCGCCGCGGCCACCGAGGAACTGCACGGTGTCGGCGATGACTTCGACGGCCTGGCGCTTGCCGCCGTCCTGTGCTTCCCACTCGCGCCACTCGAGGCGGCCGTCGATCGCGACCGGGCGCCCCTTCGCGAGGTACTGCGCGCAGTTCTCGCCCTGGTTGCCCCAGACGGTGACGTCGAAGTAGTTCGGCTTCTCGGTCCACTGACCGGTGGCGCCGTCCTTGCGGCGGGTGTTGACCGCCAGCCGGAGGCTGCAGACCGCCATCCCGCTCGGGGTGTGGCGGAGCTCAGGGTCCTTCGTCAGGTTCCCGACGAGCACGACGCGGTTGATGTTGGCCATGGTGTTCGCTCCTCTCCAGGTGGAACGACCAGGCTACTCCGCGGCCTCGTCGGAATCATCGGCGTCTCCGGCCGTGGCCTGCGCGGCGACCGGAATTTGCGCCGGTGCGTGCGTCTGGCCGCCCTTGACGCGGTTCACCGCGAGGTGACGCGTGACGCCGTCCGTGATCTTGAGGACGCGGGTGATCTCCGCCAGCGCCTCCGCGGTCGTCGTGAAGAGCAGCAGGTGGTACACGGCCTCGCCCTTGTGCGCGATCTCGTACGCCATCCGGCGGCGGCCCCACGGCACGTGGCCGTCCCAGGTGCCGCCCGCGCCCTCGACGGAGTCGCGAACGCGCTTGATGATCGCGTCGCCCTGCGCTTCGTCGAGCTCAGGGTCCAGCAAAAGCATGATCTCGTACTCGTTCATGCCCGAAGACCTCCTTGTCAGGCTTCCCATGGACTTAGGCGGCCCCGCCCTCAACGCCGCTTCGGGTAGTCGGCGCTGTGTTCGTTGATGAACGGGCGTGGCGAGAAGCGGCGGAACAGTAGCATCCGCGCCATGAAACGGCTGCTTGCGCTGCTGCTCGGCGGTCTCGGGATCCGGGCGCTGCTGCGGCGCCGCGGCCCCGCCCCGGCGCCGGTCGAGCCGTCGCCCGCGGCCGAGCTGCGCGCGCGGCTGGCGGACACCCGCGTCGAGGAGCCCGCGCCCGAGGAGCAGGACGTCGACGCCCGCCGGGCGGACGTCCACGAGCGCGCCCGCCAGGCGATCGACGACCTAAAGGAATGAGTCGACGGCGGCGAGCAGCTCGCGCCGCAGCTCATCCGTGAGCCCGCGCAGCGGGCGGCGCACGTCTTCCGTCATGGGAACGCCGCGCGAACGGACGACCGCCTTCAGCGCGGCGTGGCGCGGGAAGCGCTCGACGATCGCGCGCAGCTCGCCGGCGCGTGTGGAGTCGCCGCTCGCCACCGCGTCGTGGATCACCGCGGGAAACGCGGAGCCGACGGCCGACACCGCTCCCGCCGCGCCGGCGGCAAGCCCGGCGCCGATCAGCGCCTCGGCGCCGACGAACACGTCGAGGCCCTCGAGCAGGTACGGCGAGACCTTGTCGAACGGCGCATCGCTCACCTTCAGCCCCGCGAGGTTGGGCGCGTGCTCGCGCAGCCGCTCGACGACCGGCACCGGCACGGCGTAGCCCGACACCTTCTCGAACTCGTAGACGTAGAACGGGAGCGGGGCGCACGCCTCGGCGGCCGCAGCCATGTGCGCGAGCAACGCGGCGTCGTCGAGCGCGAAGTACGGCGGCGCGATCACGGCGACGCCGGCGACGCCGACGCCCGCGGCGAAACGCGCGAGCTCGATCGTGTCGTCCGTCGTTTGCGCGCCGCAGTGCGCGATCACCGGAAGCGGCCCCTCCGCGAACAGCTCGATCACGCGCTTCCGCTCCGCGACGGACAGCAGGATCCCCTCGCCGGTAGAGCCGAGCGCGAGCACACCGTCGGCCCCGCCCGCCTGCAGGTACTCGACGTACGGCGCGAACGCAGCCTCGTCGACAGCGCGACCGCCGTCCTTGAGCGGCGTCAGCGCGGCGGGAATGGTGCGCGGCACGGGCCGATCCTAGTCATCCATTTGACACCTAGCGAGACTAGGTATAGCGTGGCGAGGCATGAGAGCCGAGACGCTGAAAGGGCACCTCGACGGGCTCGTCCTGGCGACGCTCGCCAACGGCCCCGCGCACGGTTACGCCGTCATCGAGGAGCTGAAGCGGCGGAGCGGCGGCGCGTTCGACCTGCCGGAGGGCACCATCTACCCGGTGCTGCACCGGCTCGAGGCCGAAGGGCTGCTCGCGAGCGAGTGGTCGGAAGGTCCCGGCCGCCGTCGGCGCGTCTACCGGCTGACGCGCCGCGGGCGCGGGTCGCTCGAAGGCCGCCGGCACGACTGGAAGCTGTTCGCGGGCGCCATCGAGGCGGTGCTCGGATGAACGGTCTCCGCCGGGAGCTCGCCGACCGCGGCATCCGCGGACGCCTGGCCGCGCGGATCGAGGCCGAGCTCGACGACCATCTCGCCTGCGACCCGCAGGCAGACATCGGCGACCCGGCCGAGATCGCGGAGCGGTTCGCGGTCGAGCTGCGGGTCGTCCGCACGCGGCGCGCGTCGATCGGGACCTTCGCGGCCCTCGCGGTCACGGCCGCCCTGGTGGCCGCCTCCGCCCCGAGTCATGCGAGCGCGCACGCGTGGGCGGGGCTGCTGATCCTCGCGTGTGCCCAGATCGCCTTCGTCGCCGGGTCACTAGCGCTGCTGCGCGCTCTCCGCGGCGGCGCGGCGGGCGACTGCCGCCTCGCGCAGCGGCGCGCCGCGATTGCGCTCGCTGCCGGCGTCGGGGTTGCCGCGGGGCTCGCGGCCGAGGGGCGGATGCTGACGATCGTCCTCGGAGTCGGTGCGGTCGCGCCCCTGGCGGCGGCCGCGCTCGCGAACCGGCGTGCCCTGCAGCTGACACCCCGCGCGGGCGCCCGCGGCCTGGGCGCCGACCTCGGTCCACACGCCGCGCTCATCCTGTTCGCGCTCGGCGCGCTCGCGGTCGCCGGCGTCGTCTTCCAGGGGGTCGCCTTCGAGGATTCCGGCTGGGAGGGAATCATCCGCGGCGCGATCGAGGCCGGCGGTCTCGGTGCCGGCGTCGTGGTGCTCGGCCGCCCGCTCCGGCTTCGCGCGTAAAGCCGTATCGACAACAGGCCAACCCCCGTTTGCAAATCAGACGCGCAATCGATCGCGTCCCGGCCTTTTCTTGGGCCGCAAGCACTACCTTCGAAAGGAGACGAACGCCTTGAAGAGGCACATGGCTCTCTTCGCGGTCATTGCTGCGCTCGGAGCGATCGCGGTGGTGATGGGCGTCCAGTCCGCGACCGCAGATCCAGGCGGGACGAACCACGCCTATGTCTGCTTCTCGTCGGTCGCAGGCCCGATGCTCGCTTCGGCAGACGACACGACCGTGTTCCCCACCTGGTCGAGCTACGGAACGGGGTACTTCGCGCCGATGGCCGAGTCCAGCAGCCCGACGACCACGCAGATCGCGGGTGGCTGGTACCTCACCTGCAACCTCGCTGCCGGTTGGACGCAGATCGGCTCCTACATCCTCGGTGATGGGAGCAAGATCGATCTCTCCGGCCCGACGGACTACCTGGTAAACAGCCTGCCGATCCCGGGTGTCTACCCGGTGATCCAGCCCGCCGCGCCCACCACGGGCACCTAGGCGGCACCTTCGCCGGGGCTCTCGCGTTTGCGGGAGCCCCGGCATACGATCGATCTGTGAAAGCGCTCTTTGCTGCGCTTGGAGTCGCGCTCGTCGTCACGACTGATGCAACCGCGCGCCCGGTGCAGTTGCACGTCTTCGCCGCGACGTCGCTCGCGACCGTCCTGCCGCAACTCGACCGCGGCGAGAGCTACACGTTCGCCGGCTCGTCGAAGCTCGCCGCGCGCATCGAGGCGGGCGCACACGCGGACGTCTTCGCTTCCGCGAACACGTCCGACCCGGCCGCGTTGTACGCGAAAGGACTCGTGACGAAGCCTGTCGTCTTCGCGCACAACATCGTTGTGGTCATCACGCCGCGCGCGAACCCGGCGCACATCCGCACGGTCGCCGACTTAAAGCGCCGCGGTGTGCGGGTCGAGATCGCCGATGCGTCGGTCGCGCTCGGCGGCTACACGCTGCAAGTCCTCGACACGCTGCATCTGACTGTGCGCATCGCGGGGCGCGACGACGACGTTCGCACCGTCGTCGCGAAGGTCGAGGCGGGGAAGGTCGACGCAGGCTTCGTCTACTCCAGTGACGCGCAAGCCGCAGGCGCCCACGTGCACGTCGTTGCGATACCGACACGTGCACAGCCGGCGATCGCCTACGCGGCAGCAGTCGTTCGCTCGAGCGCGCACCGTGCGGAGGCGGCAGCGTTCGTGAGAGCGCTGGTCTCGCCTCGCGCACGGCGCGCGCTGCGCGCCGCCGGCTTCCGCTAGCTCAGGAGCACTGCCCCTGAATGCTCTTGGCGGCGTTCGCCGAGCTCACGAACGGCGAGTCGTTGCCGAGGCACGTGAGGTTGCGAGCTGCGCTGTTCTGGATCACCTGCTTGTGGCCGGCACCCGTGTTGTCGTTGACGGCGAGGTTGCCGTCGACCTGGTTGCCGTAGACCGACAGCGCGGCCGGGACGTTGTTCGAGACCGTCTCGTTGCCGCCGACGCGGTTCCACTCGACCTCGACGCCACCGGTTCCGCCTTCGACATCGACGTTGCGGCCGACGATCGCCGCGTCGACGAACGTGTAGCCGGCGTTACCGGTGATCGTCGCGTTGCCCGCGACGTCGACGTTGATGTCGAACCCGGTGTAACCGCTGCGTGCGCCGTCGATCATGAAGTTGCCGCCGACCTGCGTGTTGTACTGGAGCAGCACCCATTGCACGTCAGTGCCGTTGACGTTGCCGTCGATGGTGGTGGTCGAGCCGCCGGCCCCGGCGACCGAGTGCAGCCACGCGCCGGTGCCGACCGTGACGTTGCCGTGCACCTGCGTGCCGGCGAGGATGCACCACTTGCCGTCGGGCACGACGACGTTGCCGTTGACCGTCCCGGACAGGACGCCCCAGCACTGCGTCGGCGCTGACGCGCCGGCTGTCGGGGCGACGACGACGGCGATTGCGGCCGCGCACAGCGCCGCCCAGACGATGAGCTTCTTCTGCATGTTCCGATTCCCCCGAAGTAGTTGACGACCGGGGCCGTTGATCGGCCCCGGTCGAAGGTAGGAGGCGCGCCGCGCCGGCGGTAGTGCGGATAACCGCACACTTTTGCCGAGCGACTACGTCAGGTTGAAATACGCGTCGAGCTTCTGGCCGTTGTCGAGCGTCACCGTCAGCGTGTAGCACCCTGCGCGCGGCGTCGACCAGTTGAAGACGTACTCGTTCGTTGTCGTGTCGAAGCGGAGGCCGGAGTGGCCGGGGGACGCGGCGGCGATCTCCGGTCCCGGCTGGTCGAACGCACCGCATGCGACGGAGCGGTAGGCGATCGACGCGATCGCGTCGAGCGACGTGATCGGTGCGCCGTTCGCGTCGGTCAGCTGCCACCGCAGCGAGTACGTCCGTCCCGCGTGCCCGCTGTTCACCGCGGGCGCGCCGGCGACCGATCCCCCGAAGCCGCCGGACGTGTACTGCGCCGCGGCGAAGTCGCGCGTCGCGGTCGCACCGGGCTCGCCGTCGTCCTGCGCGCCGTTGCCGTTCGTGTCGGCGTACGCCGAGATGTCGACCGTGCCGACAGCCGCCGGCCCCTGGTACGTGAACGAGCACGTTCCGTCGGCTGCAGTCGTGCACGAGCCCGAGCCGGACACCGCCCCGGTCAGCGCGTACTGCACCTGCGCACCGGCGAGTGGCGCGCCCGACTGGTCGTCGACGGTTGCCGTGACCGTCGAAGGCGTGCCGACAGCCTGGCTGCCGTCTGCCGGCGCGAGCGTCATCGTCCCCGCGATCGGCGGCAGTTGGAACGTGACGCCGTAGACGTTGTAGTCCGACTCGGCCGCCGTCCAGACGATGGTCACCTGCCGGCTGGGCGACACCCAGACGTCGTTGAGCGTCTCGTCCTGCGGTGAGCTGTTGATGCGGTAGAGCGCGCCGGTGGCGATGTCGTACAGGTAGATGTCGTAGTTCGGCACCTGTGTGCTCGAGTCGAGCTGCTCGAACGTGATCACGCCGTTCGACACGTTGGGGTTGGTCTGCTGGCTCGCGAGCGGAAGGTGGTGCACCGCACCGCCGCCGACCGGCTGCCAGTGGACGTCCTCGTCGCCGCCGGACACGAGGCTGTACACGACGACGTGGCCGTCGGTGTCGGGCAGCGCAGCCTCGCCCTGCGACGTGTCGGTCAGCGCGCTGCTCTGCCAGCCGCCGTTCGCGCGCGTCGCCTCCCAGATCGCGCACCCGGTCCCGTTCGGCTGGCATTTCGTCCAGACGATCGTGTTCCCGTCGGGGCTGACCGCCGGGTCCTTGTCGAGGAGGCTGTCGTTCGTCAGCCGGGTGACCGTGCCGGTCGAGAGGTCCTCGACCGTGATCTCCGGCGTCGCCACGTTCAGCGTGTAGTCGAAGTCTTGCCAGACGAGCGTCGAGCTGCCGATGCGGCTCTCGCGCCGGTTCGACGGCACGACCTGCGACACGATTCGCGACTGCCCGGTCGTCGTGTCGTAGAGCGCGACGTCCGACTGAGATGTCAGATGCGTGTACGTGACCTGCGTCCCATTGACGTCGGGCAGGAAGTCCATGCCGCCGTTCGTGGGGATCTCGGCATGGCTGCCGGTCGCGATGTCGTAGACGGCGACGGCGGAGCCGCCGTTCACCTGGCTCGTGTACGTGACCGTCGAGCCGCTGATGTGCGGGTCGGTCTGGTCTCCGGGCCCGTTGTCGACCGTGAACCACGCCGGGCTCGGCGGCGGCGCGGCGCCGGTCGCGGGGCGCGCGGCGCTGCCGAGGCAGAGCGCCGCGACGGCGACCAGGGCGAGCGCGAGCAATCGTTTCATTCCTACTTCTCCTCTCGATCAGGGACGAACTCCACGGCTTCCGGTGCGCCGTCGAACGGCAGCTCTGCGCGCCGGGCGCCCTCGAGCACGGCGTCGGCCGAGTCGGCCTCGAAGAAGCAGAGGCAGAGCTCGGTCGCCGGCTCGACGACGGCGTGCAACAGACGGAGCGGCGTCCCCTCCGCGCGGAGCGCGTCGCTTACCGCACGCGTCCGCGCGACGACCGTCGCGATGTCCGCGCGCCGCGCGGGTGGAACGTAGAACTCGACCAGGAAGGTCGGCACAGATCGAGCCTAGGAACGCCGCCCGCGGCCCGGTATTGAGGAAACCCCCACACTTTTATGAGAGGAGCTTGCGTGCGAGCTCGGTGCGGGAGCGCACGCCGAGCTTGCCGTAGGCGCGCGTCAGGTGCGCCTCGACGGTGCGCGGTGACACGACGAGCATCGCGGCGATCTCCTTGTTCGCATGCCCGGCAGCGACGAGCTCGGCGACGCGTCGCTCGCTCGCGGTGAGCACGTCGCGGCTTGGGCTGCGGCCGCCGATGCGCGCCAGCTCCTGCTGGGCCTGCGCCGCCCAGAGCGGTGCGCCGAGCTGCTCGAACGCCGCGAGCGCGGCGTCCAGCTCGGCGCGTGCGTCCCGCTTGCGGCGCGCGCGGCGGTGTACGCGGCCGAGCAGGAGGCGCGTCCGCGCCTGCTCGAACGGGACCGGGAGCGACTCGAACGCGGCGAGCGCTTCTTCGAGGCCGGCGGTCGCTCCGGCGCCGTCGCCCTCGGCCTCGCGGAGGAGCGCGCGGGCGCGGGCGGCGAGCGCGGCCGCCCAGGTCGTCTCGATCCGTTCCGCCCACTCTTCGAGCCGCGCGAGGCGGCTGCGTGCCTGCTCGAGGTCGCCCGTCGCGACGAACGCCTCGACGTAGTCGCCGAGATACCGCCACTGCCGCGTCTCGGTGAGCACGTGCCCCCAGCGCAGCGCGTCGGCCGCGGCCAGGTGCGTCGTCGCGGCGGCGGGATCGCCCTCGGAGAGCGCAAGGAAGCCGAGCGTCCAGTGGGTGAGCGACTCCGCCCAGCGATCTTCGGCGAGCTGCGCCGCCCCGATCGCAGCGTCGGCGTCGGCGCGGGCGCCGGCGGCGTCGCCGCGGTGCGCGCGGACGAGCGCGCGGAAGTCGGTCGCGATGTGGAGGCGGCCGTGCTGCTGGGTGCGGTGGGCCGCGTCGATCGCCGCGTCGGCGAAGCGCTCGGCGTCGTCCCAGCACCCGAGCCAGAGCGCGAGCTCGGCGCGGTGCCCGAAGATCTCCGCCAGCGAGCTCTCGTCCGCCTCGTCCTCCGCGAGTTGCTGCGCACGCGCCAGCAGGTGCTCGGCCTCGTCGAAGCGGTCGAGGTACTTCAGGCACTCGCCCTTGATCGTGTGCGCTCGCCACGCCACCGGCGGCCGCGCCGGCAGCGTCTCCTCGATCGCGTGCGCGCGCTCGAGCGGCTCGTCGGGCAGCCCGCGGCCGAGATGGAACTGCAGGACCGCCGACATACGGAGCGCCACCGCGAGTGTCCGCGGCTCTGTGCCGGGTGAGTCGAGCATCGCCAGCGCCGCCTGGCTGTGCTCGAACTTCTCGTCCACGGGCAGATCGGAGTGGCCGGCGAGCGCGGTGTGCGCGGCCGCGCGGACGCCGGCGTCGTCGCCTGCCTCGTCCAGTGCCTGCCGCGCGACCGGCACCGCGGCCGCCGAGCCCGCCGCCTCGTAGAGAACCTCGCCGAGCGCGAGCAAGGCACGCGCGCGTTCGGGACCCGGCGGCGACGCTGCGATTGCCGTCTCGAGCGTCTGCTGCGCGAGCTTCGTGTCGCCCGCCTCGAGCAGGTAGGCCGCCGCTTGCGTCGCGCGCCGCAGCAGCGCCGGCGGATCGGTCGTCAGGCGCCACGCGAGCTCGGCGAGCTCCGCCGCCGTATCGGGCGCGCCGCGCGCACGCGCATTGCGCGCTGCGGCGTCGAGGTCGGCTGCCACGCTCTCGTCGGGTCCCGCGGCGGCGAGCGCGAGGTGGCGGGCGCGCTCCTCCAGGTCGGCAACCGCGCCGGCGAGCCGCGTATGGGCGTCGCGCTGTGCCGCTGCGTCGGCCGCGCGGTAACAAACGGACGCGTACAGGGGATGCCCGAAGCGCACGAGCTCGCCGTCGAGGCGAATGAGCCCCGCATCGGCCGCCGGCTGGAGCGCCGCGGGCGTCGCCCGCAGCAGTGAGATCGTCGGCCGTGACGCGACCGCCGCGTGGAGCAGCAGCTCACGCGTTTCGCGGGGGAGGCCGTCGAGCCGTGCGCGGACGAGCCCGGCGAGGTCGAGCGGCGGCTCGAACCCACCCGCGCCCGGGAGCCACGTTCCGGCCGACAGCGCGCGCGCGAGCTCGAGCGCGTAGAGCGGGTTGCCGTGCGACCGCTCGTGCACGCCGCGCAGTCGCGCGCGTGGAAGCCGCACGTCGAGTTGCATCGCGAGCAGCCGTTGGATCGCGCCGACGCTCAGCGGGCCGACGTCGACGCGTCGCGACGCGAGCGCGCTCAACGCGTCCGGCGCAGGTTGCTCGGCGCGCCAGGTCAGGAGCGTGCGTACGCCGTGCGCGCGTCGCAGTGCAAAGCCGAGCACGGCTGCGGTTGAAGCGTCGATCCATTGCGCGTCGTCGATCGCGACGAGCACCGGCTGTCCGAGCGCGGTGAGCACGTCGAGGCACGCGAGCCCGACGGCGAAGCGCTCGGGCGCCTCGGTGTCCGCTTGCGCGATCTGCAGCGCGACCTCGAGCGCGTGCCGTCGCGGTGGGGCGAGGCCCTCGAGCGCGTCGGGCAGAACCTCGTTGAGCAGGTCGCCGAGCGCCGCGAACGACAGCTGCGCTTCGGCTTCGGCAGGGGCAGCGGTGAGGACGATCAGCCCGCGGCGCCGGGCTTCGTCGAGCCCCGCCTGCCAGACGGCCGTCTTGCCGATCCCGGCTTCGCCGACGAGCGCCAGCCCGCCGCCTGGTTCGTCGAGGAAGGCGCGCAGCGTGTCGAGCTCGCTCTCGCGGCCGACGAGCGTGTGAAGCTCGGATAACACGGACCCCGATGTGGGTCTATCACGGAGCGGCCCCGGAGTCGAACCGAGCCAGCGTGGGGTTGCCACACCTCACCGGTTTTGAAGACCGGCTGGGCCACCGGGCCCGTGCCACTCCAAGGCGCGAACGTTAGTCGTGCGTCACCCGAACGGGGGTTGCCGGTGTGGGCGGCGCCGCTACTTTGCGCGCATGGGCGTCATCAGAGTCATCCTTGCCATTCTTGCCGCCGCCGCGCTCGCGGCGACGCTCGCGCTGCTCGCCGTCGCCGCACCGGCTGCGTCGAAGCAGCACGCTTCGACGGGCGCGTACTGCCCCGACAAGTCGGCGCGCGAGCACGACGCGGCCGTCGCGCACAAGGCAGTGGTGAAGGCGAACGCGAACGTCAAAGCGAAGACGAAGGCGCTCGGGCACGCGAAGTCGGCGCACAAGGGCGTCGCGAAGGCGCAGAAGAACCTTCGCGTTGCGAAGGGCCACGCCGCAGATGCCAAGGCGGAGGCGCGCGACGCCAACGCCGCCCTCGCTGACTGCTAGCTAGCGCCTTCTGAGTACACGCTTGTCGCCGACGCGGCGCGTGATGCCGTCGGCGTCGTAGCGCTCGAGCAGCAGCTGCGCCGTTCGCCGGCCGACGCCGAGCGCGTCGCGGAAACCCGGCAGCGTGACGTCCCCCGTGAGCAGCTCGAGGCCGCGGTCGTACAGCGCGGCTGACACGGCGTAGCCGTCGCCGACGCGGCGCAGGCGCCCCTGTTCTTCGAGGAACGCGGCAAGCGCGCGGTCGTCGACCTTGACGATCTCCTCCGCGTTGACGCGCGCCTCGAGCGCTGCGGCGGCCGCTTCCTTTTCGCCGAGCGCGGCGGTCGCGCCGGGGAGATACCCCTTGCCGCCGCGGCGCTCGATCTGCAGCAGGTTGAGCAGCGACGGCGCCCACGGCTCGGGCGGCAGCAGCTCGCCGAGCGGCACGCCGGGGTCGAGCGCCGGTGCTTCCGCGAGCCGCGCACGTACGCGCGCGCGCAATTCGTCGAGCCACTCCGGCGCGAAGACGTACTCGCCTGCGGCCGGCAGCGCGGCGAGACCTTGCGCGAGCTCCGCGGGCGAAAGCAGGCCGTGTTCTTGCAGCTCGCGTCCCGTCACCGGCGCGCGGACGAGCGCGCGGACGATCGTCGCGGGGTCCTCCGACTCGAGCAGCTTCAGGCGCTCCGGGTCGAGCCCGCGCGGCGGCGCCGGGTCGAGCACGAGCCCGCCGCCGACCGTCGTCCCTGCGCGCAGCACGACGTGGTCGCCGCGCGCGGCGACGACCGGCTCCTCGAGTCGCAGCTGCGCGTAGTCGCCGCTGCGCGCGACGCGCGCCGCGACCGCCTTTGTCCCGACGTGCACGGTGACCGCTGCCGGCGGGTCACCCTCGAGGCGGATGTCGAGCCGGTACGACACGGGATAGTGGCCGGGCTCGACGAGCGCGTCGCCGCGCGTGAGATCGCTGCGCTCGAGCGTCGGGAGATTTACCGCGACGCGCTGTCCTGCGTCGGCGCGCTCGACCGGCGCGTCGTGCACCTGCACGCTGCGCACGCGGACGGTGCGCCCGCCCGGCTCGACCTGCAGCACGTCGCCCGCGCCGATCGACCCGGACCACAGCGTCCCCGTCGCGATCGTGCCGATGCCCTGCAGCGAGAAGACGCGGTCGACGTAGAGTCGCGTCGCACGTTCCGTGTCACGCTCCACGACGGGCACGCGCGCGAGCGCGGCGCGCAGCTCGTCGAGGCCTGCGCCCGTCTTCGCGGATACGGCGACGA
>Ga0157369_10006302_pt1 | contig 13770 bp, 16 predicted proteins | sample C25metaG_FD_113461 | JGI IMG/M metagenome (GOLD analysis project Ga0157369, IMG submission 113461) | Corn rhizosphere microbial communities from Kellogg Biological Station, Michigan, USA - C2-5 metaG | ecosystem: Host-associated > Plants > Roots > Rhizosphere > Soil | place: USA: Michigan...
TACATCGAAATGTTTTATAACAGTAAGCGTCGGCATGGTTCTAGCGATCAGATGCCACCGACAGAATATGAAAACCAGTATTATCAACGGCTCGGAAGTGTCTAGATTATCCGTGGCGATTCACTAGAAGCTATTTCAAGGCTTAAAGCATTGGGTGTCAATGCAAACACTATATCTGTAATAATCTCAAATGGTGAAGTTGATTTATACAAAAAGCTAAACAAAAAACCTTTTGATCCAATTACAATTCCTGATTTAAAGAAGCTAGGGTTCAATTATGAATTTATAAATATTTCAAAAGAATGCATGGCCTTTATAAACAAGATTGATAAAGGAGAAGTAAGCGTGAAGTTTTTCTGGAATTATATAAATAAAAAAGATGTCAAGAACGACTTTAGCGGAAAAACAAACAGTCATTATACTAAGGGGAAATTAGTAGTGTTAAGTTACAATCAATTAAATACTGTTAAAGGTGATGACATTTTTACAAGCATTAAAGGTACTAAAAATTTTATGAAAAGTGAATTTCAGAACAAGGTGAAAGAACGCAATGGTTATTTAAATATATTTGAAAGGCATAAAAGTAAAGGTGATGGTGAAGAATTGTTAACGTTTAACAGCCACCAGTTGAGACACCTTATCAATACTCTTGCCCAAAGAACAAAACTGTCGGAAATTGAAATTGCTTTCTGGTCAGGAAGAAAAAATATTGATCATAACAATAATTATAATCATATTACTGACGACGAAATGATTGCAATGTCTCGCAAGTTACTAATGAACTCAGAAAATGATTTGGAAGTAATAAGTAAGTCCTTAAACTCGACCAGCATTGATAAAAAATTTATTGAAATGACTATGGGGGCATTAATATTGAAGTCCAAAGGGCTTAAAGGCCAAGCAAAGCTGGCTATGCTTGCAAGGCTCATTGCGTTTCGTAATAAACTTGAAGACAATCTAAGCGAGGGATCTAAAAATGACAATTAAGTTTCATGAAAAAGAAATAAAGAAAATTGTATCGATTATTGAAGGGTGGAGTAAATCAAATTTTAACTGGGAATTATTATGTTTAGCATGCAAGCCAGTTTTAGGTAAAGTACCTACTCGTCAAGGTTTGAGTAAGCATTCAGAGATTGCGAGCGCCTACCTAATCAGGAAGCGGTCAAAATCTTTTAATCAGCTAAATATTAAACTTCCCGGAAGTTTAACTATTGCTGCAAAACGCATTAATGGATTAGAAATTGAAAATTCAGTACTCAAAGAAGAAAATACAAATCTCTTACTTATGATTAAAAGAATTCATGAGAATGCTTTTCGCAACAATATATTACCTTCTATTTTAGAAGAGGAAATTCCACGGAGGTTAAGAAAGTAAAATTTGATAGCTTATGCCTATTGACTAGACTAAATTTTATGATTAATTTTATATTGTCAGGAAGACAATTTTGCAAGGATGCAACTATGGATAATTTTACTGCTTTGTCGAAAGAAGAGAAACTCCTTCTTCTTCTACAACTTTTCATTGAACGGCTTAAAAAATCTGGTTTTCAGCAAGATAAAATCATTCGCTATATCTGGCTCTTCTGCGTTGGCTACTACATTAAATACTATCTCACACAAGCTAATGATCATTTGATTGATCGCTTCACGATTATCTCAATGCTTTCAAACGCACTGAAGGGGAGTTCACAGCGGGTCATTGATACGCTGGGGTATGAACATGAGCTTACTTGGTTCTATCGAAATTTGATCCATTACGTGATTGATAATGAGCATGAAGCGGAGGGAATTTATCAGGCAGAAAGGGTTAAGTATGAAAAATCGATGTTGTCAAATTTGCCATCTGGAGCTCGTAGAAAGAGAAGGGGTAAAAGAATTTGATAGTGCTATATAAGTCATATCGTCATAATTATTAATGTCGTAGATTTCAGATTGCTTACAAAGGGCATGAGCTTGTCATATAAATTTTTTTGGAATCAATTGCATTCTGCTTTCCAGATGCAGCAAGTTAAAGATCGCAGGTAATTAACCAATACATTGATTTATAAGCATGTATTCTATGGTTTATGTTTGAATACGTGAAACCAGTCTTAAGCAGTTATCTATTAATAATCCTTGACAATTTACGTGTTTTTGAACAAATTGTTATTTGAAACCATAAAATCAGAAAAGGAGTATTGACTATGTCTGGTTCAGGCAGTTTTTCATCTGGGAGTGCTTCAAAGTTTTATAGCTGTGAAGTTATTAAATTCTATACTAATATTCGCTCGCCGAACCCCTTGGTTGTAAAGAAACTAAAGATCGGAGACCTGCTTGATATTGATTTGATTGATAATTCGATCTGTGCGGTTTTAGATGGGCAGATAGTGGGGGGAGTCACGTCTACTCAGTATTACGAAAGTCTGTACAAATGCCTCACTGGAGGTACATTGTACCAAGCTTCTGTAATCGAAATTAACAACGGCCAAATCAAAGTTTTTATCTATTCTGTATAAGGACCTCGCATGCAAATAATTGGGGGTGTTTATCGTGAAAGATGCTTACATCCAGGCTGGGATTACATCTTCGGTTCTGGAGGACGTGCCGCGATTGCCATATGTGAGATGGGACACGATATTCATTTACACTCTTATGTGAATGATGATTTTAAAAAATACCTTGAAATTGAGTCGAAATTTTGTAGTGGAAAACTTACAGTTAATCAACATAAAACTGATGAAGCTTTGGAATTTAATTATACACATGGGTTAGCTAATATTATCCCGCCGAGTAGTAATAAATATAATTCAGAAATCTTTATCCAAACCGAATCAGTTCTGATGTTTGGAATGATTGAATGCAAGACAAGAACCGAGTCAGTATGCGCAGTATATGACCCGCAAAATACTTTTCAAACTTTATCTTTTCGTCAAACAGGTTCTAAAGCACAACATTTAGCCTTAGTTTTGAATGAAAGAGAAGCATATGCACTCGCAAATGCTGAATGTCAAAATAGCATTGAAGATGTAATATATAACATCGTTGAGAAAGAAAGTGCCGAGGTTGTAGTTGTAAAAAGAGGTCCGAAGGGTGCATTGGTTTACAATGATGGGAAACTTTCAAAAATCCCTTTATTTTTAACTGAGCAGGTCTGGAAAATTGGTTCTGGTGATTGCTTTTCAGCCCATTTCGCTCTCAATTGGATATTGTTAGGCAAAACTGCGCATGAAAGCGCCTATAACGCTTCATTAGCTACATCTTATTATTGCCAAACACAATGTTTACCTTCAAAAGTAAATCTTAATTTGTATGCCCCAAAACCTCTCATTATCAACAGTAATAAGAAATGTAAAGTGTACCTTGCTGCTCCTATATTTACTTTGGCTCAGTTGTGGATTGTGGAACAAGTTAGGAACAATTTAATTGAAATGGGATTGGAAGTTTTCTCTCCGTATCATGATGTAGGCTTAACTAACGATAAATATTACATATATAAAGAAGATATCCTAGGTTTAGATAATTCAGATATGGTATTTGCCATTTTAGATGGTCTCGATAGTGGAACAATATTCGAAATAGGGTTTGCTAGCGCTAAGGGAAAAAAAGTAATCATTTATAACGAAAATGTAGATGACAAAGATTTAGTCATGTTTTCTGGGGAACATACTTTCATTATTAAAGACTTTGTGTCAGCAATTTACAGAGCAGTTTGGGAGTCGTATGCATAAAAGAACAGGGTTGATTTTATCAGGAGGCATGGACTCTTTAACTATTGCATGGTGGAAAAAACCAGAGGTTGCTTTCACTGTCGATTATGGACAAAAAGCAGCCAATGCTGAGATCCAAGCTTCATCTCAAATTTGTAAAATACTCAATATTGAACACCATATCTTGAGAGTTGATTGTAGCAGTTTAGGTTCAGGTGATATGGCTGGGAAGGCTTCTGATAAAAATGCTCCAGAAACCGATTGGTGGCCTTATCGAAACCAAATGTTGGTAACATTAATTGCAATGAAGGCGATAGGCCAAGATGTAGATAAACTTCTGATTGGTACAGTCTGCAGCGATTCTAATCATAAAGATGGAACATTAGAATTTATTAAGTTAATGTCTAATATACTTGCGTTCCAAGAAGGTCATTTAATTCTTGAAGCACCAGCCATTGGAATGACAACCCATGAATTGATTACTAAATCAAATATCCCTCATGGTTATTTGTTATGGGCGCATAGTTGTCATACAAGCAACATACCATGTGGTAAATGCCGTGGCTGTAACAAATTCCACAAAGTTATTCATGAATTGAATATCCTATGATTTCATCAATATAATATAATGGAGTAAAAATGATCAATAATATTTCCATTCATAATTTCAAATCCCTAAAAACTTTAGAGCCAATAGCAATGGGCTCATGTCTATTCTTGTGTGGGCCAAATAGCAGTGGTAAAAGTTCTTTTATACAAGCTGTACTATTAATTGCTCAAAATATAGCTAATGATTTCAAAGGCGGAATGGTTAGTTTAAATGGTAACCTTGTTAAGCTTGGTGAGTTTGATAATATATTAAGCCATTCAGATGATGCAAAGGAAATAAAAATATCATTCGACCTTTTTCCTGAGCATGACATTCAAAAAAGTGATGAAATTCATAAAGTCTCTTTCGGCTTGTCATTTGGAATTCGTGAATCAGATGGCGAAAAAAGGCGGATTAACCCCGAGTTAAGTCGAGTTGAAGTGGATGCATTTAATAGAGATAGTGACTCACATGACTTAATTAGAAAATTATCACTTGAGGTCAAGCAATCTTCCTTAATCAATTTGGATTTGTGTACCGAAGATCAGGAAGAATTAGAACAGGTTTATCCTGAGTTTAAAATGTCAGAGTTTCGTAAGTTCGATGGATGTATACCAACGACAATCAAGTTGGTTTATAACGTTTCAAAGAAAATTAGCCAAGATATCATCCCCTTGATAGTAAATGAACAGAAGTATTTATTCAAGAAAAGCACATTCAAAGATGTTGAAAAAAGAGAACTTACAAATATAACCATCCCTGAAGAATTCTCGCTTAAAATTTGCGAATTAATTAAAAATAAATTAAATGATTTAAATAATGGGCTTAATGTTCCCTCTGAGGAATTCAATAAGCGTTTTATCGGGCATGAAAGTGTTTTAATTCATGGGCTTGAGAGCTTAAAAGAGAACTTTATTGCTATAAACTTCAAATTAAAACAATCCGACATTCCCGAACATTTTTTAAAAACAAAAACGCATATAAGAGAATGGCAGTATTTTATATCAAATTTACAATATGACAAACGTCAGCAATTGATTGTTCTTTTAGACGAGAATCGATCTCTATTGCAGGAGATTTGGTTACAACACTCAAAAAAAATCACTTCTGAAATAGAATATGAGATGCCGATATTTTCTCAATTAAACAAAATGCTTCACAATCAATTCAGCACTAATATAAAGTATCTTGGCCCGCTTCGAAAGGGACCAGTCCCTTTTTATGAAACAAACCCGTACAATGGAGAAACTGTCGGTTTAAAAGGAGAATACACAGCTGCACTCTTATATAACAAGAAAGATGAAATAATTACATATTTATCACCAATTTTATATAATAATGAGCAATATATAAAGTTTGTAGAAAAACAGGATACTTTACACAATGCATGCATTTCTTGGTTAACCTATTTAGGAGTTATCACAGACATTGAGGTTGGTGATATAGGAGAGCTTGGTTTAAATATAAAGGTTAAAAACACTAATGACAAAAAACTGCAAGGTTTAAGTCATGTTGGGGTGGGGGTAAGTCAGGTTTTACCTATAATAGTCATGTTGTTATTATCTAAAAGAAATGACACTCTTATTTTCGAGCAACCTGAATTACACTTACACCCTAAAATACAATCCAGATTGTGCGATTTGATAATTTCCTCTTCCACTTCGGAGCGACAATGTATTGTTGAAACTCATAGTGAATATATTATTAATAGATTAAGGCTTAGAATTGCACAGTCTTCCGATCCAGAAATAACTAAAAATAATATTTTATATTTCGTAAATAAAGTTGAATCCTACTCTTTTTTTGAAAAAGTAGATATCAACAGGTTTGGGGCTATACCAAATTGGCCAGAAGGTTTTTTTGACCAGACTGATAAGGAAATTGAAAAGATTCTGATAGCGGCTAATAACAAAAGTAAAAAAGAAAGAATTTCAGAGGAGGATAAAAATGCTGATTATTAACTCTGAATATTTAGTTGCGCCTTTGTTTTGCAGTGGGAATATTTTAGAAAAATATGTTGAAGATCTTAGAATACTTAATGAAGTAATTGATGATGAAAGTTTTCAGGTTTTCAAAGAATGTAATATTGTTGAAGAAATGCGCGTTCTTGATTTTTATCCGTCAGATGCACATTTCAAAAAAATAATTTCACAAGACATAAATTCAAGGTTCAGCGCAAATGATATTGTAAGAGTTTTATTTAGGCTTCTAAATGCGATTCCTGAATACAGCAATATTATTGATAATTATGAGATTGAATGGAAAGCTCAGTCTACTGATCCGATACTATCTTATCTTTCAGATATTAGAAAATCACACTATAAGGATCTGTTTCACAAAGTTATATTTCAATCCATTCTAGCACAGCAGGAAAGTTATATTTTTTCGCTTCAAAAAAATAGTATCTTCAACACAAACTTCGACATTGAGATAGATACAGGGATACTACTTATTGAACCTGAGATATTAGGCACTGTACCACTTGATATAAAGAAAAATATTACAGTTTTTGGTGGTGTTAAAGATGTTATCGTAAAGCTTAACGGTTATGATATTTATAAGAGGGCTGACTCTGCGCAAAGCTTGAAGTTAGCATTCTATTTTGGAGTACTAAACTACCTATCTTTAAATAAAATAGGTAGGTTGATTTCATGGGATGATTTTGACATTGGTCAGTATTTCTATGAATCATTGATAAATAATCAATGTGCTAATACGCAACAATTTTCTACTTTAGTATATGATACAGTTATAAAAACTATATGTCGTAAACGCGATGAATTAAAAGTTAAACCGTTTAGAATATCAGAAAACTCAAATACTCAAAAAACTTTTGAGGGGCTTAAGGGTTTTAGGTGCCACCTGACTAGAGGTCATGAAGCTTTAAGACTTATGTTCTGGTCAGATCCCGAGACGCGCAAGATAATTTTTGCGAACGTTGGACCAAAAATGGAACTTATAATTTCCGATCCCTAAGTATTTCTTAGTAACTGCTTAATGTTTAGATTAAATCCTCCGGCTCTTAGAGGATTTAATCATTTTACATTCAGATTCCATTATGAACCGAATCATTACTCTCACTAAACGTCCAGTTCTCGACTTTGTCACCTGTGAATGTGATAGTCAGATTTTTACTTTTCATATCAGTTCCGTTCGAGAATAGCCCTACAATTGGAATGTAAGACATCGCTGACATATTCGAGTTCATGATTGAGTAAAACCACATGTCCTCATTGGTATCAACGGCTGTCTTACGAGTAGGTTCACCGAACTGCTTTTGAATATCTTCCTTCGTGGTTCGACCTTTGAAGATCTTTGACGCAATACTTTGCTGCGTCTCATTTTTAATTGATTGATTCCCTGCTGTTGACGCACAACCTGACAAAACGATAAAAGTTAATAAAGCTCCTGCAACCTTAGCTTTCATTATTTATTCCTTATTAATAGTTTGAGATAAAACTCTTAACCACCGTGTAATCTGCATTTTGACATCGTTATACCCTGTATCCTGGTGAAACTTGCCTTTCTGCGGGTAAAACTTCACCTGCCATACGGGAAACATGACGTCCTTTACTTCAATAAAAAGGCCTGAGTTATTCAGGTTCTGCTGTCTGATAGCGCCGGTACCAAAGCCGCCGTCATATCCGCCTGAGTCGAGATTGAAATGCCAACTGATTACTGAGCTAAACGGATACGTTTTTTCGTTAGCACCATTTTTGATAGTAATAGTTTGCTGCTTCTCATTAAGCAGTAGTTTTGAATCGTTAAATTCATGACTCCAGAAGCCGTCATTGCCTTCGTTGAAGTTATCGAAAGTTGAGACGTTATCTTTCTTATGCTTATAGCTAATACCAGCTGTCACGAGTAAGAAAAAAGCGGGGATACACCAGAGAATAAGCATTCCCATGGCGTCAGTGGGTTTTGCCTTGAGGACGATTAAAACGGCTACGCCGATTGTGAACCAGACTCTTATTGAACGAAAGTAAGAGGTTTTTCTCATACTCATGCTGCTCATGTTGAATTCCTTTTAAAACCAATAGTGGAAGATAGTCATGTCTGTAACTAGCTGATTGGTCACTGCTTTTACTGAGTATTTTTGAGCAAGCTCAAAACTTAAGCAAATCATTTGTACCGATCGATAGATCCTATTTGATAGGTATAATCTATCATAATCAGCTATATTGATCTGTAAAAGCGATCAATATTTTTTGTGTTTAGAAGTGGTTAGGCAGGAAAGATGATGTTCTTCAGAGGGTTAGTTAGGCGTATTTGGGTTTTTTATGAAGTCTTCAGTTGTTTCATTTGAGGTTTTAACGTCAGGCTCGGCTGAGCTGACAGCGCTGATGATGGAAAATGAGGATTTTCTGTGGAGAAACGTTTTACCTGTCTCTTTGAGTAATTTTACAAATGTTCCGAGGTAAGGAATGCTCAGTAGCCACTTTATGACTTCCGTCATGAAGTAGTCTTTGTTGTTGGCCTGTCCCGGTGCTGTAAGCACAATGCTGGAAAGCGTGTATGCTTCGCAAATTTTCGCTGTCTCTGCTCTATGTTCCTGCTGGGGAGGTGGTGCAATAACTTCTGACTCAAACGAAGCCGGTAGCGACAGCTTAGTATCCTCCTTCGTATCTTCTGTTGCTGAATCACCCGTCTCATTACTCCTCATAGCCGGGGATTTCAATGAAAAGAGCAGGGGGTTGTCGCGTTCAGGTGCGTAGCGGAGCTTCTCTTGTAGAGTCGCCCACGAATACCCTTTACCGAGTTGCGAAGCTTTGAAAGCTATACCGGAGTATTCGAATGAGAAACCATTCATGCGGCCAGAAGTGGCAATATTGGGAATGGGCGTTATACCGTGCTCGTGGAGTGCTTCAACGAAGCCTGAAATGTCACTGTGAGTACTAAGGAGCGTGTCTATTGTATTTTGCAGTAACGTTTTAGGCGTTGGCTGACCTTCACGCTTCTCTTTCTGTTCCTCACTTCGTGATAGCCTCTTACGCTTACTGGACGGGGAAGGGCTATGTGAAGGAGAGGGACCTTTTGTTTTAGTCAGTTCATGCGCTAACTCAAGCTCCTGAATAACTCGCGTGCTGATTAGGTTTTCATTCCTGCCCAGGTAAAGCTTCCCTCCAATAAGATCCACTCTGCTCGCAATGATATGAATGTGCTGGCCTGCGTTGTCGTCATGTATGACATAGCAGCGTAGGTGCGTCTCACAGAACCCCATGCTATTCATATAGTCGTCGGCAAACACAACCCACTGTTTCGCTGTGAGGGATTCACCCTGTGGGAGGCGAAGCGAGTTGTGCCATACAGGTTTGACAACGTCAGAGCGAAGTGAAGCAGAAGCGCTGAACTCAGCTATCAACTCAGTTGCTGAAGCGCCCAACATGTTCCCGCCGATAACAACCGGATCTGTTTTATGGTGCGTTCCAGGCTTTAATGCGTATAGGACAACCCCAGTAAAACTCTTACCTCGCTTGATCTTCTGCATACCCTTCATGAGAGGGGATACTCCAAAGATCGGTTGTAATGAGGCGAGAGCGGAGCTCACTGATTTGACGTTTTACAGCGAAGAGTTCTGTCTTTGTCAGCGAGCTACATGATTGCTTAGTATTTAGGTGTTTAATAATTTCGTTAAGCTTGTGATTTATCTCACCCAACATTTTCCATGCTGCTCTGTTGATCTCTGGGACAACAATAGGTTCGCTTTTCATGAAGCACATGCGAAGCCATTCTCCCTTAGCGTATTGTTTACGCTCCAGATTCAAAATGTTCAGCTCTGAATTATTTAGTCGAACGCTGACGCAATGAATACGTAGATTTTCTGCAAGGGGAGGGTGATAGGTAGTATCCATAGAAGCTCCTTTTCTATTATATAAAGATAAGCATATTCCTTATGCCTAATATATTTATAACCGATAGCTAAAGTATGTCAATGATTTGGGTTTAGGCTTACCTTTTTCAACCGAAGGGCAGAAAAAGCAAGGCAACTCAGCTTCGCTGAGTTAGCCCTTGCTAATTTACTGATGACTCGTAGGCAACTTTTTATAGCATTATAAAACTGTTAAGTGTCCATAATATATCTTAGTGATGCAGAATATAACCTTATTTTGGCGCATTTGCTTTTACGTAACGTTACCCATACTTGATTTAAGTGCTGGTTTGTGGTATAAAGAATTAGTGAACACTAGAGGAGATTTACTATGAAAGCACTTAGAACAGAGCTGTTCGATGAAATTCGCAAAGATCCCCTTGGTAAAGAGGCGCTTAAATCTTTTGTTTCTGGTAGTGAAGATAGGCATAAATTCACCCTTTCGTCTGGTAAAAAATACATTATCGTTTCGACAGAATCAAAAGAGTTTGCTGATTATCAGAAAAAGAAACTTGCAAAAACGGCATAAAGCTATGCCGTTTTTAATGTAAAAGGAATTACATGTGAATATTGCTTTCCCTGCTTTTTTTATCCTGCTTTTGATACTTCCCGGTTTTCTTTTTATTAACCGATATGAGAAAAAAGAAAATTTCAATTTGGAGAGCAAAGGGCTTGATGCAACTTCCGCCCAAGCTGTTTTAGTGGCCATATTTCTCCATGGGATTATGATAATTGTTTCCGATTTATTAGGTAAGGCAGTTAATTTTACGGTTATTGCCAAACTTTTAACAAACGATAAATTATCGGCAATTGAGCTTCAAAAAGTAACAGGTAATATTGGGTGGGTTTTATGTTATTTTTCGTTGATATTTATTTTAGCTTATCTCTCTGCCGTGCTACTGCAATTTTTGATGTTTAAAGCCAATCCAACGAAGGAATCAATATTTGCATTCAATCTACCTTGGTATTACGAACTAAAGGGTAAAGTAAACAAAGCACATAGCGCAGATATTATGAGGCTTACTTGTATGGTTGTAGCTGGAAAGGATACATATTTATATAAGGGTTATCTAGAAGACTTTTATCTTAATAGCGATGGGACTTTAGATAGGATTTTCCTTTCAGATGTTTCTAGACGGTTTTTGAAAAATAACTCTCATAACAATGATGCAATTAAAATAAACATAACTCGCATGATGATTAAATATGATGAGATTTGTAATCTTACTATAGATTATTGTGCTGTTATTGAGGATTAGTTGTTAAATTACTTGGGTTTTCGATTTATTTAAAATTTAATGATAGTTAATTAATGGCGTGCTGAGCGACTTAGTATCGTCGGGTGGCTGGCTTTGTTATTATATGTTGGGGGTTAAATCCGGGTTTTTTAATTGTGCAAATATAGTATGATGATAGCTCATGCATTGATATTAAATACTTTTAAAAATTCTAAAAAAATTAGAGTGTTTATATGATTTCAGCTCCCCAGTTCAAAAAGCTTTCCTTTTAGATAAAACGTCTAAAGACATTGCTTTATTAAGATAGGCTGCTCTAACTCAATTGCTCAAATATTTCTCATGATTTTCTTTAACTATGAGCCAATGGAACATCCTATGAGGAATTGGTGTGAAGTTAGATGAATTAAATTTATAAATCACTTTTATCGCTGTTTTAATCTTCTGAGTTTCATTGCCTCAAGGGAAAACAGCAATAGGGTTGTACTATAAACAAATCCTGGGCTACTTAAGAGCTTGAGATTTAGAGCGTCTGGTTTCTCACTTAAAAAATGAAAAATATATACTAAATAAACAGATAAGGCAGCAGTCCCAATAGTAGGTCCTATGTCGCCTTGATCGTTGGGTTGAAGTGTGACGTTAAATCTAGTAATAAGCCAATCAAATCCCCAAGTTAGAAATGTTGTTGTCATCATTGCCGACCATAAGTATCCTATATTTAATGGTGTTGGGTTTTGTAAGGCTGTATCAGTTTGGAATGTCTGACATAAGGATAATCCACTAAAAATAAAATAAAGCGGCCTTGAGCTAAATTTTTCAAAAATCTTAATGATAGTGTCCATCTTTACCTGTTTTGTTTTTTATATAGTATTATGCAGCAATCGCTTTATACTTTTGAGCCTGAACGTAATCACCCCACCACTGCATAAGTGCTACTCGTTCGGCCAGATACTCAGCGCGGTTGTATGCTGCTACGATCTCGTCCTTCTTTGAGTGAGCAAGTGCTGCTTCGAGAACTTCAATTCTGAACTTGCCGGATTCCTCTGATGCTGTCCTCGCTATGGAGCGCATACCGTGGGCTACAAGCTCACCTCCAAATCCCATTCGAATAATAGCGGCATTGGCTGTCTGCTCATGCATATGGCTTAGAGGGACCTTTATACTTGGGAAAATCCACTCTCTGTGCCCACTTACTGGTTTCATTACTTCGAGGATACGCAAAGCTTCTCTACTTAAAGGAACTTTGTGAATTTTTCTCATTTTCATAAAATCTGCAGGAATGGTCCAAATGCTATTGGCTGTATCAATGTCAGACCACCTCGCTTTAACGGCTTCACCAGGACGAACCCAAGTTAACAATTGCCATTCAATCAGTTGTCTTGTCTCCATACGGACAGAAGCATTGTTCAAAGTAGCCAGAAAGCGCGGTAGTTCAGAAGGAGGTAGTGCTGGCATATTCTGCTTTTTGGGCTTTCTAAAGCGCTGTGCAAGGTTATCAGCTGGATTAAACTCAATGAGTTCCTCAGTAGCGGCCCAACGAAATATTTCATTTAGTCGTGAAATTATGCGCCTCAGGGTTTCAAGAATTCCACGCTGTTCGATAGGTTCAAGCTGTTGCTTCAAGAGTTTGGGACGGATCTCTTTTATCGGAACATTACCCAAGCCGGGGAAGACGTTACGTTCAAGGCTACGCCAGATATCTGCTGCATGATCCTCTGAAATCCCTGACGTTCTTTTCTTCTCTTCCAGCCATTTTTTTGCAACTACCTGCAATGTGTGTTCAGCGGCCGCTTTTAGTGCATTCGCTTTATCGGCCTTATGGGTTTGCGGATCAATCTGCTGGGCGAGTAGGGCGAGGTACTGGTCTCTGAGAGAGCGAGCTTGCGCGAGGGTAAGGTGAGGGTAAGTTCCCAAACTCATTTTCGTTCGTTTCTTAGTCACGGGAACCGCATATCTGAAGTACCAGTTTTTCTTGCCACCTTTCACGGTTGGCGATATGCGCAAAAACAAGCCGTCACCATCGAAGAGGTTCACTTCCTTCTCGCCAGGCTTAGTGTTTTTGATTTGAGTATCATTGAGTTTAGTGACGACTTTCGGCATGTTTGGACCCTCAGATTTTGGACCCTTGGGCGTTGGGTCCAAAACAGGGTGTCATATGGCGTGGATTCTAGCAACTTTCGATGGACTGCTATGGACACAAAAAAGCCCGCAGGGCTTGCGCCATGCGGGCTTTCAGGACTTCAGCGGACAATTCTGGTATCGCCGCGAAAGAATTTTGGTGGAGCTGGCGGGAGTTGAACCCGCGTCCGAAATTACTACACCGTCGGCACTACATGCTTAGTCAGTTTTTACATTCGCCGGTTAGCTGCGAACAGACACGCCACTAACAGA
>Ga0157369_10006303_pt1 | contig 13770 bp, 10 predicted proteins | sample C25metaG_FD_113461 | JGI IMG/M metagenome (GOLD analysis project Ga0157369, IMG submission 113461) | Corn rhizosphere microbial communities from Kellogg Biological Station, Michigan, USA - C2-5 metaG | ecosystem: Host-associated > Plants > Roots > Rhizosphere > Soil | place: USA: Michigan...
GCCTTCGGGAAGAATCAGACGTATAAGTGTTTCGTAAGCGTTCGACAAGGGAAAGTATGCTATTTGTTCCACAACAAAGCAAATATTTTTTTTATTCCCCCACAATTATTCTGCTTGATCCGAGATAGCTTAGGATACGTCTTACCGTTAATCCTGGGCGTTACGCCTATACTTGTTGATTTGATGTGTGTAATATTTATAACAGGGCCGGGCTTTAGAATATAAAATTTGCCAGTTTGATTTAACTCCAATCCAGAAGAATGTGTTTCTGAAAGGAGGTATAACCCCGACTGTAGCCTTGTTTGATAAAAATCTGGTGGAATGAACGAAATCGTGAGAAAAAGAATACCGATTAAAGTCGCTAAAGTAGTTACTTTTTTCATGTCAGATCACGGCTTAGGAATTAGAAACAAATATTGTTTATGAAACTACAGAGAATCATACGCTGAAGTACGCGACCCAACTTTATAAAAAAAGGCCCCTGATCTTCATCAGCGGCCTTCAGGTAGCGGGAGCAGGACTCGAACCTACGACCTTCGGGTTATGAGCCCGACGAGCTACCAACTGCTCCATCCCGCACTATTTTTTTATATATTGACTTTCGGTCATAACCCCGAAAGGACTTCCAATGTCACAAAAACAAGTTGCTTTCGTTTTTTATTGGACTGCAAAGATATAATTCGTTTCTTTGTACTCCAAATTTAATTTTAAAAATTTTTTATGAGTCACCGGGCAGGCTTTGTGAGTATTATTGGTAAACCCAACGCAGGTAAATCAACTTTGATGAATGTGTTGGTGGGCGAAAAGATGTCCATCATCACGCCTAAAGCTCAAACCACCCGTCACCGTATCCTCGGCATTGTCAACAGCGATAATTACCAGATTGTTTTTTCTGACACTCCCGGCGTTATTAAACCCGGCTATGCCCTCCAGGAAAGTATGATGACCCAGGTGGAAGGGTCCATTATAGATGCCGACGTAATTCTGCTGGTTACCGACGTTAACGAAAAGCACGACGAAAACGATGTGCTCGAAAAACTGGAAGGTTGCCTGGTACCTATCGCGGTGCTGATCAACAAGGTAGATGAGTCGGACGAAGCAACCATTAAGCAGAAGATCGCTTATTGGGAAGAAAAGCTTCATCCAAAAGCCGTTTATGCTGTGTCTGCCAAGCATGCCTATAACATGATCGCCGTGATGGATTTTATATTAGAGAATTTGCCCGAACATCCGGCCTATTATGAAAAAGATGCCTTGACGGACCGTAACGACCGCTTTTTTGCATCAGAAATTATTCGCGAACAGGTTTTTAAGCAGTATAAAAAAGAAATTCCGTACAGTACAGAGGTGGTGATTACGAACTTTAAGGAGGGCGATGACCTGTACCGCATCAGCTCGGAGATCATAGTAGAGCGCGACTCGCAAAAGAATATCCTGATCGGCAAAAACGGCGACATGCTCAAAATTGTGGGTACTTACGCCCGCAAGGAAATGGAAAATTTTTTCCAGAAAAAGATTTTTCTGGAGATGTTTGTTAAAGTAATACCCGACTGGCGGAGGAAGAAAAACTACCTCAAGAAATTCGGGTACGAGGAATAAATAGTTGTGAGATTTGAGATATGAGATTTGAGACTGTTTAAACAGTTTGCTTTTGTCATATCTAATGTTTCACGTCAATAAAACAGATTTGCGGTATTAGATGTGAGATTTGAGACAAAAAAATGCGGTCTTATCTCATATCCCAAATCTCAAATCTCATATCTAATTAATGATGCGAATTTGAGGCGGGGTAAAATTATCTCACATCTCAAATCTCAAATCTCATATCTAAAATACGAATGAGTAATATAGTAGCTATAGTAGGCCGGCCCAACGTGGGCAAATCAACTTTATTTAACCGGTTAACGGAAACGCGCAAAGCCATCGTAGACGACTTTAGCGGCGTTACCCGCGACCGTCACTACGGCATTGCCGAGTGGACCGACCGTACTTTTACTGTTATTGACACAGGTGGCTACGTAGCCAACTCCGACGATGTTTTTGAAGCTGCCATCCGCGATCAGGTGGTCATTGCCATTGAAGAGGCTACTGTGATTTTGTTCATGGTAGATGTTACCACCGGTATTACCGACCTGGACGATGAAATTGCTGCTTTACTGCGCCGGGGTAAAAAGCCGGTATTTGTTGTGGTGAATAAGGTTGATAACAATGCGCTGCAAAGCGATGCGACTTTATTTTATAGCCTGGGCCTCGGCGAGATTTACAATATCTCATCTATGACAGGTTCGGGAACTGGTGAATTGCTGGACGAGGTGATCAAAAACTTTGACGAGGAACCTACTGAAGAAAGCACCTTGCCTAAGTACGCTATCGTAGGTCGCCCTAATGTGGGTAAATCTTCCATGATCAATGCCCTCATTGGCAGGGAGCGTAACATTGTGACACCGATAGCGGGCACCACGCGCGATTCTATCCATATACACTATAACCAGTTTGGTCATGAGTTTATGCTGATTGATACGGCCGGTTTGCGTAAAAAGACCAAGGTTAAGGAAAACATTGAATTTTACTCTGTGATGCGCACCATTAAGGCTTTGGAAGAAGCAGATGTGGTGATTCTGATGGTGGATGCAGCTGAAGGACTGGAATCGCAGGACATCAACATCTTTCACCTGGCCGAAAAGAATAAGAAAGGTGTGATGGTCGTAGTGAACAAGTGGGACCTGATTGAGAAGAACAACAAAACTGCCAAGGTTTTTGAAGAGCAGATACGCGAAAAACTTGCACCGTTTACGGATGTGCCAATTGTTTTCACTTCGGTAACTGAAAAGCAGCGCATCATGAAGGTGATCGAAACAGCCGGACAGGTATATAATAACCGCAGTAAAAAGATCTCTACCTCAAAACTTAATGATGTCTTATTGCCAATCATTGAGAACTATCCGCCGCCGGCATTAAAGGGCAAACACGTGAAGATTAAATACATCACACAGTTGAATGGCGTTTCACCGATGTTCGCGTTCTTCTGTAACCTGCCGCAATATATCAAGGAGCCTTACAAACGCTTCCTGGAAAATAAGCTGCGCGAAAACTTCGATTTTACAGGTGTTCCGCTGCAGATTTATTTTAGGCAGAAATAACACCTCTCCTAAATCCTCTCCTCCAAGGGAGTCCTTCGGACAGAGGAAAGGACTTTTATAATCGCTTTGAGCTCTCTGTGGCTAAATTAATTGATGCAGAGGGCACCAAAGGAGACCGGAGACTTGTTTTTCACTTCAACACGGCAATCCTCACTAATGCGCTAACTCGGAATCGAAGGATAAGCAAGTTGGTAAACCCGCCCACGCATGCTTCGACTCTGCTCCGCATGACACCTGGGCTTTAAAAGACTTGGCAGGGAACAAAGCCACTTCTCGCGATCTGCCTGGGGGTTTGCTTCGTCGTTCCTCTTCGCAGGGAAAAGATTTGTTAAATTCTTTAATTCGATAAATTCGAGTTCAAGACAAGCATCCTGAAAACTCTGATCAATCCTTCTTAATCTTCTGCGAAACCGTTACCCTATTAGCATTCTCCTTCACAAAGGACTCCCAACCACTGTAGGTGATCTTGCTGCCTCTGCCTGTGGTAATCTTCTGGAAACTGTGGCATACCGCCACTGCAAGACCGTCGGTAGCATCCAAAAACTCGGGCGACTCTTTAAATTTTAAGAGCTGCTGCAGCATGGCTGCCACCTGTTCTTTGGTAGCGTTACCATTGCCGGTAATAGCCTGTTTAATCTTTCGGGGCGAATATTCTGTGATGGTAACATCCCTTGAAAGCGCCGCTGCCATAGCCACTCCCTGGGCCCTGCCCAATTTAAGCATCACCTGGATGTTTTTACCATAAAAAGGCGATTCGATAGCAAGGCAGTCTGGATGATAATTATCGATGAGGGCAACGGTTTTATGGAAGATCCGTTGCAGTTTTAATGTATGATCGTCACCTGGGGGCATTTTTACTACGCCCATGCTCAGCAGTTCAAGCTTAGTACCTGTTTCCTTAACTAAACCGTAGCCCATTACCACAGTTCCCGGGTCGATACCCAGTATAATCCTTTCCTTCAAATTCTGTTCAGGCATTAAGCTTGTTGTTATTTGCTAACGCAAATATACAGTAAAGCCTTTGGTATAACTGATCAATAGTCTTTATACCACCGCAATATCTTCAGTTTGTTTAATGGCTTCGTGTTCAAGAAAGTCAACAAGCTTTTCGTAAGGATCAAAGCCGATCACGCTGGCAGCATCAGTCAAAAAATTGGATAAGGCATTAACGTCGCAATAACAAATTGCGCCATCACGGTCGTCTACCACATAGTCTACACCACCTACATCAATACCCGCTTTCTGAACGATGGCCTCCGCATTTCTGATTACTTCGGCAGGTAGCGTATGCGCCTCAATCTCCGCACTGTTTAAAACATCGGTATCAATACGAGCAGCATAAAGAAACTTGCCGCCCAGCATTTCCAAACGGGTAATAGAACCGCCACGCGCGGGAACAAACTCCTGCACAAGTGCGGTATGGTCAACACCGAAATCGAAGTCATTGTTACTGATCGCTTTGCGCACCTCGGTTATCGAACTGAACTTCTTTATACCTGCGCCGCTGCCACCTACATTTGGCTTTACTACAATTGGAAAGCGCAAGCCAGTTACCGCCGCTTCAATTTGCGAAATATGATTTACCACATGTGTTTTAGGGTATTTGAGGCCCAACTGCTGCATCAGGATCAGTTGAAGCGCCTTGCTGGTTTCGTAAGTAAAAGCACGATAGCCATTGATCACTCTCAATCCCTGGTTTTCGAGATGTTTAAGATAGTTTAAAGTATAAAAAGTGCCTTGTATGCCGCCACGCAAATGAGCCGAGGGACTCATGCAATTAAAAAGCAGGGCATATTTAGGCGCTTTTTCTTCAATCGCAAATTGATGTTCTACGGGGTTCATGGCAACGTGGGGGATTCCCCGTTTATCCAGTTCGGCAAAAAGTGGCTTAAACCAATCCGGATGTTCATGAAAAATGACGAATGGTTGCATGGCGCAAATATTTAAGTGAGTTTCTTATTTGGTTAACTACCGGCTGCTGATGAATGCAACCGTTGTCTAACTATAAAACATACTTATAGGGCCATTTTGTTGTGGCGGAATGTAAATTTATTATTAAGTGTGTTTGTATGGGCTATTGGCCTCTCAGGCTGAGTTGTAAAATCCGGGGCCTCTGAAGGTGAAATAACAGCGATCTACCTAAATAAAAAGCTACGTCATGCCGAACTTGTTTCGGCACCCCACATGCAAGTAGCTTGTCTTGTGGGATCCCGAAACAAGTTCGGGACGACCTTTAGAAAACAGTTTTTAATCTGTCGCGCAGCGTCGAAGCGCGAGCGGTGGTTTAAAAAAAGCACTTTCTGCCGATAGGCGTTTCGCTGTCGTGTTTAAGGTATATGCCGATAGAAATTTCGTGCGATCCGTAGTTATAAGCTCCCAGCTGGGTGGTTGAATAGTCATAGGCGTAGCCTACCCGGAACCTGTCGGTCACAAAAAATTCTACCATACCTACAATAGCATTCTGCTGTTCCAGATTCTTTTGCAAATTAGGTTTAGCGTATAAATGAATACCCGTGCGATAAGTACCTCCCAACCAGATCTTCTCGCCAAGCAGTACAAAAGCGTTAAGGTCAAGACTGGTGGGGCCACCACGATCATCTTTGATCAGGAATGACGGTTTAAATTTTGTATCCTGATCAATGTCCATCAACGCGCCTGCTGTAAAATAAAAATGCGGCATCGGCACAGGTACTAAAATACTTTTGTCGCGTGGCAACATGTGAGCAAGGAGGTTATCTGCGGAGAGGCCCGCAAACCAGTGATCATTGCTGTACATTACACCGGTGCGGGCGTCAGGCATCAGCGAACTCTGCAGGCCGGTTGGTACGGCGGCATCATTAGCTTGCACGGCGGTCAGTTTAGTACCATCCAGCGTGCCCTGCACCAACCCCAATCCCAAGCCGAGCGACAAGCGGCTATTCTCGTCGTCGCCCACCTGTAAGCGGTAGGCATAGTTACCGTATGCGGCGAGGCTGCTTTGCGCGCCAATCTTATCGGCGGCAAGTAAAACGCCTAAGCCAACTTTATCATCATGCACCGCACCGTCCAGAGCCACAGAGAAACTTTGCGGCGCGCCCGGGAAACCCGTCCACTGCGAACGGTAAAAACTATGGAGATAAAGGTCCTTTTTATAGCCGGCATAGGCAGGATTAACATAAAGGCCATTAAATATGTACTGGCTGTATTGCGCGTCCTGCTGCGCCTTTGCTTCAAAAGCGGCTAAAAAAATCGTTATCAAAAACCATAACTTCTTCATGTTGTGCTGTTTGCGTCAGTTTCTATTGCCGTGATCTTAATAAAGTGATATATCCCTTATAAACTTCTACCTTGTCCAGAACACGTACCTTTAATATGTAGAAATAAGTACCCTCATTTAACCCTTCTCCGGTCCAGTCGTTAAGGTAACCTGTTTTCTGGTACACACTGTTGCCCCAACGGTTAAAGATGATGATCTCATTGTTGGGATAGTTAGGCAGCTGAGGTATGGTGAAGGTATCATTCACACCATCGCCATTAGGTGTAAATACGTTCGGTATCTGCAGACCCATTATTTCCTTAACGTCCGTAGAAGTGTTGTTGGCCAGATTGCCGTCATACTCCGCGCCGGTAACATCAGCGGTATTTCTTACCACGCCGTGTATAGCTGATTTGACCCTTATTTTAAGTTCAGCTTTACCAAAAGCTGGCAGGCCTCCTATGTTCCAGTTAATGGTGCGCTGGTCAGCGTCATAAGCGGCGTTGCCGTTAATAGCCTCATCGATGCCCACATATTGCAGGTCGCCCGGCAGTGGATCTTTTACCTTAACCTGTGTAGCCGGATTATTACTTTTGTTTTCAACCGTTAGCGTATAATCAAATTCATCGCCCTCATTAATCAGGTTACGATCTGACACCTTAATTATCGACAGATCTATAGAATTATCAATTATGGTAAGAATGCCTGGCTTATAGGTGATCACGTAGTTAAGCGTGGTAAAGCCCGAAGGCATAATATTGTATTTACCGCCGTTTATTGCGCCGATCGCATTACCGCCATAAGCCAATTTGCCTTTCAGTACAGTGGTGTCTTCGCCGTTAACAAAGCCCTGGTAGGTTACGCCGTTGCCCTTGAGATAAGGCTTTCCATCTTTCACCTTTTGATCGTTATTAGCAGTAATCACCAGTTGTTGCGGGTCTATCTCCAATACGCCCTGTTTGTAGATGATAGCATACTTGTTAGAGGCAGCCCCATAAGGAATAATAGGATATAAGCCAATATTAGAGCTTTGCGTAGCCGACGTAACTGTTGAAGGTTGTTTTGTTAATACCCGATAGTCATCGCCATTTTGGAAGCCACTATAACTTACGGTAAACTGAGGATTTGGCGTTCCGTAAAGCCGCTTCTGATTATCTGCAATAATAGTGAGGACAGGCATAAACCGAATTGTTTGTGCGTCTGAAATAGCAGAAGCACAAGCTTGACTATTGTAAGCTATCACCGAATAACTACCTGTTTGACCAACTACCAGGTCCTTTCCCGTTGCGCCGGGAATTGGCTGGCCGTCCTTATACCACTGATATGCCGCAGCATTGGCGGAGCCCGCATGTAAGGTGATTGTTGTTCCTTGTTGTATTAAAATATCGCCTCCGGTACCAGTAAATGCTGTTGCATAACAATAGCCAATGCCTGCTGTTAAAAATAACAGCAGGCACAGCAATTGTATATGAAAGGCTTTTTTCACTAACCGGATAGACTTTAGTCGAAACAGCGGTGAATTACGGACCTACAGTAATAGTTGGCTTGGTTGGCTGCGCATAAATGGTAACCTGTGCAGGGGTTGTTGCCGATGTAGTTGAACAGGTTGAGTTAAGTGCATAACCAACGTTTACGTTAAAGGAGTGTGGACCCACGGTTCGGTCTGTAACCGTATAAGTGTTTGAATTAGCTCCCGAAATAGCAGTTCCGGCTTCGGTCCACTGGTAAGTGTAGTCATACGTTTGACCGTTAGCAGCGGTAACATTTGCAGTTAACTGCGGATTGGCTGAGCTCGCTGCGTAATCACAAAGTTGCAGCGGTGTAGCTGAATTATTAGTAATAGTTACGGTTAATGGAGGCAATACATAAATACTGAAAGGATCTGACGCCGGCGACTCACAACCAGTGGTCGAATTTTTCAGCACAAGCTCGTATTTATAGTAACCTGCTGCATTAGAAGCTGGCAGGGTTTCGGTGTAAGTTGCGCTGGTAGTTGCCTGAACCAGGGTTGGATTGCCGGAAGCGTCAAGCTTGTACCACTCATAGGTATAACCAGTTTGGGCGGTAGCCTTTATACTGATAGATGTGGCAGTTGGACACAATACCTGTGCAACCTGGGAAGCAGAAACCGGCGGGGCCGATGTAGCGTCGCTTGGTCCGGAGGTTTGAGCCGAAGCTATCAGGGCCGAGACGGCAAAGATTAACGTAAGGACAGTTTTTACGAGCGTAAATTTTGTGTTCATTTTTCGAATCTGATTTTTATGAGGTTCGTAGGGGTGCATTTTAATTTTGACTGATTACAGGTTTAGTGGGGTTGGAATTAAGGGTTACTGTTATGTTTTTACGGCATACCGGCGAAAAAGAAATATCATCAAGTGCAAAGTCGTTTCCGTTGGATGCCGTATTAAGATTCACAATACTGATATTGGCGGTTGTATTACTACCAGAAGACCAGCGAACGGTAAAGTTTTGCCACTGACCGGTAGTTGATGAAAGCTGAATATTGCCTAACAACCCGCCGTTGATAGAAAAAGTAAGATGGCCCGGGTTCTGACTGTAAACAGAAGTTCCCCATACCGAAAACACATAGGTGGTATTTTTAAGGACAGTTACCGACTCGCTCCAAACTTTAACATTAGAAACAGAGGCTCCGTTTACAACCATCATATAACCGCTGCCCGTTGTATGATCGCCAAAGCTTGAAAAATTGGGGTGTTCGTTGTGCGGATTGGTAATTACTGCATAATCACCTTCAGTATACAGGTCTTGTGTATCTTTTGTATAACTGCTTGTAAAACCGGTGTAATGGTTAGGGCTGGTCTCGAAATCGCCGTTAGTAACCGAGTTGTATGCATAATTAACAGTTTCCCAATAATAAGTACCTGAGCTGGTTACTGTTCTTGTAGTACCGGCAGAGCCATTGTCCCATAGGTAATTACTGTAGCCAGGATCAACAGCCATGGTATAGCTGTCTCCGCAGAGTGAAACGGTAACATCCTGCAAGCTGCAAGGCGAACCGGACGCTATAGCCCATCCTCCTATTGGCCAACTACGCGCTGAAAAGACTGACGGATTGGTTCTATTTGCAAAACCTATTCTCCACGACAGCATGCAGACCGCAAAAACCAAAAGGATCACAGTATAGCGTTTATCCAAAAGCTGTTTCAGGTAAATTTTTTTCATACAAGCCGCTCCCATACCGCATGCCGTTTAGCATTTGGTACCGGCTTTTACGTTAATTAATATGAAAAGGTTATCGGGGGCCTTCTATAACTTTTCCACATATTATCCACTTATTTTACTAAGTGTCACGCTTAGAGACACTGTTTGCAAACCGTCACAGCAAAACGCTGCAGAAGTGATTGAAAACTATCACCGGTAAGTCAAAAACAAGGGCGAATCTTAAAATAATTTAAATAAAGTGTTACTTTTACACACTGTAAGTTTCTTACTTACATATTGTGATAAGGTTTAGGTTAAAAGCCCCCAAACAGCGAGTGTAAGGGGGCTTTTTTTTTGTTGAAGCTGTACGGCAGAAACAGACCAGACTTTAAGGCAAAAAATAGCGATGAAGTATCCTTCACCGCTATTAAACTCAAATAAATAAATTAACTATTGTTTTAACGCTGTATTACTGTAAACATGGTACTCGCCCGGGGCAAGGGTCATGCTGTAAGGTATTGCAGATACGTTAAGCGTTGTACCGGTAATGTTATCGTACCACGTTCCGGTTGAAGGGAATGGAACGCTTACCGTTTGATTTGTGACGTCAAAATTCCCCATCGTTTCCACCTTAGTGCCATCGGTGCCTACCAATTGCACACTTTTAACCGCTCCGGCCAGATTTGTACTGAATGAGGTTGTGTTAAATACATCATTCTTGATTTTCATCTTGATCAGGTGCGCGTAAGTGGCGTATAAATGATGGCGATTGGCATCTGCCATATATTCCCAGTGTGGTGGCTTATCAGAAAGCCTTCCGCCTAAGTCATTTATGCTGATGTCATATCCGCGCTCTGCGAACTCCCAGAACATCTTAGGCCCCGGAACTGAAAACAGGATGGCCGCGGCAGCTTCTTCACGTTTCAACGCTGTTGGTATATCTTTTACACTATATGTTCCATTGCTGTTGCCATAAGCTTCGTTTTTAAACATGGTGCGCTCCTCATCATGGCTTTCATAGTAGGCAACCATACCGGCAGAAGTGGAGAAGCCATAATTATTGTAGTTGAGGCCAGACAAATCCCAGCTTGGTCCGGTTGGATAACCCATGGTGGTCTGCTGTGCAGGGGTTGCATTGTTACCCCATATCATGGCCCCTTCATTTACCGCCACGCCTTCTTCCTGGTTGCCGGCAAAATATTCCAGTATAACATAGAAAGAAGGATCAAGCGACTTCATATAGCCGATGTAGTTTTTCCAGTTAGCCACGCGTGTTGCATCGTAAGCAGACCAGGTGGCATCATCATTAGATTTAGTTTGCGTAAAACCCTTAGCCTGATCAAAGCGGAACCCATCTATATGATACTCCTGCATCCAGTACTTCATTACGTTTTTAGTATAATACTGTGTTGCCGCACTGGAGTGATTAAGCTGATTCCCTACGCCAGCACCAGTCTGATAAGTAAATGTGGTATTGAACCACGGATTATTTGCAGCAGGCGAACCATCAGCATTCGCATACATGCGTACCATCGGGGATGATCCAAATTGGTCTTCCAACACAATATCCTGAATAACGGCAATCCCCTTGGCATGGCAGGCATCAATAAATGCTTTATAGTCGTTTTTGGTACCGTAGTATTTGTCAAGCGCCATCATAAAGTTAGGATTGTAACCCCACGAGTCGTTGCCTTCAAACTCGTTCACGGGCATTAGTTCTATAGCGTTAACGCCAAGATTAACGAGGTAGCTCAGGGTATCTTTTAGCGTTTTATAGTTATGGGCAGCAATAAAGTCGCGCACGTGGAGTTCGTAGATCACCAACTTGTTTTGGTCGGGACGGGTAAAGTTAGCTACCTGCCAGCTGTAGGCTGTGGGGCTGCCCTGCATTACGCTAACAATGCCGGTAGTCTTGCCGGTAGGGTAAGGGGTTGGATTAGGATAAGTATCCGCCGGTATATTAGGGTCGTTATCAGGATCCAATATCTTTTCAGCATAAGGATCGGCCACTTTAATGGAGTTGTCAATATAATATTGATAGGTGTACTCTTTAGTTGGATCAATATTATCCACCTGTACCCACCAGCGTGTACCGTCGGTGCTTTTTTTCATGGCGGTAGGCTGCCAGTTATTAAAATCGCCTATTACGCTCACCGAGTTTTTGCTGGGTGCGTAAAGGTTAAAGATCACCGACTTTCCTGAATTGATAAAGGTGACGCCGTCCTTTGCATTTGCGGGCACATCGGAACCGTTACCGGTAACGTTCCCGGAATTATCCGAAGAAACGGACTTTTTGCAGCCGAAAAGGCCGGTAAACACCACTATAATGGCTAAAAAGTAAATTTTTTGAATATTCATACCTTGGTACAATTGGTTTTAACCGGCACTTTATGCCTATGCCGAAATTATCGTAAAATTAATTGATATTTTTCCACAAACCCAACAATTAATTAATTTAATTTTCAAAAATGGAGTATTGTTATCATTGGCGCGAAAAGTTGCAAGCACTGTTGGCAAAAAAAATGTCCAAAACCTTTTGATTAAGCCAAATTCTGTTTACGTTTGAATTTTTTGTTGTTGTAGCTTCTACAAATTTTTTACAGAAGCCCTATGTTAAGAGTTGACAGTACCAAACCCTGCCAGATTATTTATTCGCTTGCGAGGCACGAGTACCTGTCTTTCGTTATTGAGCCCCACATTGTTCAGCTCAATCCCAATGGTGAATTTTCACTCACTCACCAACGACTATTTTCAAACACCGCCCGCGAGTTTTCCAGTTGTCTTGACGAAACCGATCTGAAACTGATCAAGCTGCTCGAGGATATAGAGCAGGGCAACGTGATCAAAAAATATTATAAAAAGCCGATCAGGCCCTACGAGTTCTTCAGCAAGGTTTTCAATGATCAAATGTTTGACCTGATCAGACCGAAGATCGAAAAGAAAATGGCCGAGGTACTTAATCATCTTAAGGATAAAAACATTTATCTGATGAGCAAGGAGGGTTATCCGGCAGAACGTAAACTCCGGATCGCCGATGAGGAAGCCTCCGTGCTGTTCCACTTTAAACGGAACGAAACCGAGATCAGGTATTACCCTACCATCAAATACCAGGGCTTTAAAATAGAGTTCATGTTTAAAAATGCAGAGATCATCTGTAACCAGCCCGCATGGATGCTGCTTGATGATACCCTGTATTTCTTCAACAAGGAGATTGATGGCAAAAAGCTGATACCGTTCCTTAATAAACGCTACATCGCTATTCCGCGTTCCTCCGAGCGTTCCTACATGGATCGCTTTGTGGCTCCGCTGATAGAGAAGCATCATGTACATGCCGAAGGGTTTACCATCAATACCGAGAAGTATGATGCCAGGCCGGTATTAAAACCCATCGTCATTGATGGCGGTACTTCTCAACTACAGCTTTATTTTAAATACGCCGGTTATGTATTTCCTTATGGCGACGGCAGACAAGTGTCTGTGCGGATAGAACACCACGACGATAACTACGTGTTCCATCGTATTAAACGCTCTGTGGCCTGGGAAAAAGGCAAGCTTCAGCAACTGGAAGATCTTGGCCTAAAGGCAGCGTCCACCTTATTCCAGAATCTTGAGGTTCAGGAGAAGGACGATGAACAAAATAATTCGCTATCGGTACTGGAATGGTTAAACCAGCACCATGAAGAGCTAATTAAGGAAGGATTTGAAATTGAGCAGCCCGAAGGTAACAAGAAATACCTTTTTGGCAGCAGCAAGATAGATCTGCAGGTAAGCGAAAACAACGATTGGTTTGATATTTACGCCGTCGTCCATTTCGGGCCTTATCAGATTCCGTTCATTGAACTCCGCAATCATATTCTTAACCGCAAAAAGGAGTTTGTGCTTCCATCCGGAGAGATTGCCGTAATTCCCGAAAAATGGTTCTCACAATATGGTAATCTCCTTCACTTTACCGAGGGCAGCCATGATCTTAAGCTGCGCAAGCACCACATCGGTATTGTGAACGATCTGGCCGAAGGTGAACTGGCCTGCATTACCATGAACCGCAAGCTACAGCGTTTGTCTGATTTTGAGGAACTGGAAGACGTAGCCATGCCCACGGGTTTTGAGGGACATTTGCGCCATTATCAGAAAGCGGGCTATAACTGGTTCCACTTCCTGAAAAACTACCATTTCGGTGGCTGCCTGGCTGATGACATGGGCTTGGGTAAAACCATACAAACCCTGGCCCTGCTA
>Ga0157369_10006305_pt1 | contig 13768 bp, 12 predicted proteins | sample C25metaG_FD_113461 | JGI IMG/M metagenome (GOLD analysis project Ga0157369, IMG submission 113461) | Corn rhizosphere microbial communities from Kellogg Biological Station, Michigan, USA - C2-5 metaG | ecosystem: Host-associated > Plants > Roots > Rhizosphere > Soil | place: USA: Michigan...
ACCTGGCCGCCGGTGACGCCGAGCGAATGGATCTCGCGCCTCAGCTCGCGTGTGAGCCGGAGAAGCACGGGCCGCAACTCGGTCGCCAAGGCTTGCGAATCCTTAACCTCAATAACCATTAACGAGGTTAACTATATCAGCCCCAGAGGATCCCCAGAGGCGCCCCAGAGGATCCTCAGAGGATGGAGGCGCCTAGAACTGCCAAACGCCCTCGGTGACCAGCGTCACCGGGCGGCCGTTCTGCTTGATGCCGATCGCCTCGAGATCGTTCGTCCCGATCATCACGTCGATGTGCGTCTTCGAGCGGTTGACGCCGTAGCGGGCCCGGCCGAGCGGCTTCGTGCGCGTCTTCGCGAACCCCGAGCCGAAGGCCATGTGCGCGGCGGCGTTCTCGTCGAGCAGCGCGTTGTAATACGTGCGGCCGCGCTGCCCGATGCGCGACGACGAGTCGACGAGCGCGATCTCGCCGAGCCGCTCCGCGTTCGGGATCGCCGCGAGGTACTTCGCGAGCCAGTCGCGGTCGGCCTGGCGCCTCGCCTCGAGCCGCACCAGTCTCCCGCCGCGGAACTCGCCGCGCAGGTCCTCGATGACGCGGCCGCCGAAGCTGCGCGGGCGCGAGCAGCGGAACGTTCCCTCGGTTGCCGCCGCGTCCGGCGAGATGAAGCACTCCTCGGTCGGCACGTTGAGCGCGAGCTGGCGGCCCCAGTAATCCTTCTCGCCGCCGCCGCGCCACTGTGAGTAGGGCGAGATGCGAAACCGCAAATCAGTCCCGCGGTCGCGCACGCGCAGCTCCTTCAGGTCGAGGCGCGTGAGCTTCGCCGCCCGGCGGCGCAGCCTCGCGAGATGCGCCGTCCAGCCGCTGTGGCCGGGAGGGTCCTCCGGCCCGAGCCGGCAGAAGAACAAGATGTCGCGCGCCAGACGGCGCGCCGCTTTGTCGGGCGAGACCTCGGGATACACGCGCGCCGCCCATTCCTCGCTTGGCCATGCGCAGCCGGTCCAGCGAAACCGGCCGTCGCGGCGCGCCTGATTCAGCGGGCTATTGCGAAGCCGGATCGCGGTGTGCTCCGCGACGCGGACGGCGGGTAGCGCCGCGAGCACGTCGAGCTCGAACTCGTCGAGCACGACGCAGAGCGCCGAGCTCTTCGTCGCCAGCGAACGATGACGCGCACGCATCCACTGCGGCTCGTACCCCAGCGCGGCGCGCGAGCCCTGCGCGATGCGCGCGGCATAGATGCGGTGGTCGTCGAGGTCGATTGCAACCGACTTCGCGCCGGCGGCGTACGCAGCCTCGGCCAGCGCCACGCCCAGATCCCGCGCCGCCACGCTCAGCTGGATCGTCAGAACGTCGCCGCGCCCGAAAGAAAGGCAGCCCTTGAGCAGCAGCTGCGCATAGCGCTGCAGCTCGTCGCGCGTCATGGGCGAAGCCATCAGCTGACGATACGCAGAAACGCGTCGACCACGGTCGGGTCGAACTGCGTCCCCGAACAACGGCGGAGCTCGGCGATCGCCTCCGTCCCCGGCAGCGCCGCGCGATATGCGCGATCCGTCGTCATCGCGCTGTACGCATCGCAGACCGAAACGACCCGCGACACGAGCGGGATCTGCTCGCCGGCGAGCCCGTCGGGATAGCCGTTGCCGTCCCAGTGCTCATGGCATGAGCGCACGAAGCCGCCGACGCCGGCGAGCAATCCACCGACCGTCGCGAGCATCCGCTCGCCCTCCGCGGCGTGCGTCTGCACGATCGCGCGCTCCTCGTCGTCGAGTGGGCCGGGCTTGTTGAGGATCTCCTTCGGCACGCGAATCTTGCCGACGTCGTGTAGCAGCGCGACGAACTCCGCGTCGCGCCGGTCCTCGGGAGAAAGGTCGAGCTCGGCGCCGACCTCCAAGACGAGATCGACGACATGGCGCGTGTGTCTACCTGTGTACGCGTCGTCCGCCTCGATCACGTCGCCGAGCAGGAACGCAGTGCCGCGATACGCGTCCCGCAGCTCGAGCGCGTTGTCGATGCGGCGGCTGCGTTCCGCCGCGAACGTGCGCAGCAGCAGGATCATCGGCAGCGCGATCGCGGCGAGGTACGGCTGTGTGCGGTCGGCGAACGCAAGCGCGAGCGCGAGCGGCGCGAGCGCGACGTCGACCGCGAAGGCCTGCGTCACGAAGCTCGCGACGATCGAGGGAGCAACGTCTTCGGCGGCGGTGCCGATCGCTGCCGAGACGATGTCGAAGCCGTACTGCGCGGCGAGTGCGCCGAGGTACACCGGCCACGCCGACCAGCGCAGCGGCAATCCGTTCGCCGCCGACAGGACGATCACCGGCCCGAAGACGTGCGCTGCCGACGCGATCGACGGGAGCGCGCGCAGCGGGTCGCGCAAGGCGCGCGGGCGGTCGGCGAACGCGCCGACGACCAAGCCTGCCGCGCACACGGCCGGCACAAGCCCGAGCGGCAGCGCAAACAGCATCGGGACGAGGACGAGCTCGGTCGGCACCGACGCGCCGTTTCCGATCTCGAACTCGACTCGCGTCGCAACCGCGTACAACGCCAGGAAGAAGAGTGCACGCCACAGGGAATGCGGCACGTCGGTTCCGAGCACCCCGGCGCAGACGCCTGCGCCGACGATCACGGCGCCCCCAGTCAGGACGAACGGCAAGAGCGCGCGGCCTTCCGGCCGATCAGCCTCGGCGCGCGCCCGCGTGTCGCGGACGAGCTCGTCCTGCCCTCTCAACCCTGGTGCCGCATCCACCCCCACGATCATCGCTGAAATATCGACAAATCAAAGTGACTCCGCAGTCAAAACCGCGAGCCGGATCACTCGATCAGGGGACTGCGCGGGATCCCCCGTTCGGAGGAACATGTAAACGGCGTCGAGAAAGGGGGAATAACGATGTTGCGGTTGGTCACGGTCGGGGCTCTCGCGGTGGTGGCCTGCATGGCTGCATCCGTGCGAGCGCACGCCGACGGTTCACTGCTCGGCGGCAACTGTGGGTCGGCTACGCCGGTGTTCGCCCCGTGGGGCGACGACGCGAGCTATTACTTCCCGGCCAACGGCGGCTTCGAGAGCGGCGCGAGCGGCTGGAGTCTCGGCGGCGGCGCGACCGTCGTCGGCGGAAACGAGCCGTTTTACCTGCACAGCGGCGGCGATTCACACTCGCTGCTGATCCCGGCAGGCGGCAGCGCGACGACGTCCGTGTGCTTCGGCGTCCTGTACCCGGCGCTGCGCTTCGTGGTCGAAGGCTCCGGCGCGCGTGTGCACGTCAGCGTCTCGGCGAAAAACCTGCTCGGCATCGCCTCGACACTCGACGGCGGCACGTTCATGGCCGGCAGCAGCTGGGCTCCGTCGCCGAAGCTCTCGTCTCTGCTGAGCGCGGTCACGTCGCCGCTCGGCACGAAGACGATGCAGGTCACGATCAGCGTCAGCGGCGCCCCGGCCCAGGTCGACGATCTCTACATCGATCCCTTCGTGCTCAAGCGCTAGGGACAAATCACCCCTTCTGGGGAGTGCGGCGGGAACCGGTCCGCCGCAAGATTCCGGCACTGGCGTCTAGGTGGGGGCTCGTTTGCGGTTCCGTCGGTTCACAATCTTGGCTGGGCTCGTTGGACTCGTCGTGCTGGGCGCGACCGCCGAGGCGAATGCCAAGGGCGGTCCACCCCAGCAGACGACGAGTTGCGGCTCGACCTCGTCGCCGTTCACGCAGTGGGGTGATTCCGGGCAGTACTACTTCCCCGCCAACGCCGGCTTCGAGAGCGGCTCGGACGGCTGGACGCTGAGCGGCGGCGCGACCGTCGTCAGTGGCAACGAGCCGTGGTTCGTGCACGGCACCTCCGATTCGCACTCGCTGCAGATTCCGAACGGCGGCACGGCGACGACGACGATCTGCATCAATCAACTGAGTCCCGAGCTTCGCTTCTTCGCGATCGGCAAGGGCGCGAAGATCAAGGTGTCGCTCAACGCGACGTCAGGGCCGAAGGCGGCCAAGCTCGACGGGGGCAAGTGGACGTCGACCGGCAACTGGAACGTCTCGCCGCCGATCTCGACGGTGGTCAGCTCGGCCACGTCGACCGCGACGAGCAATTCGGTGCAGGTCACGTTCAGCGTCTCCGGCGGCACCGCGCAGATCGACGATCTGTACGTCGATCCGTTCGTGCTCAAGCGCTAGCGACACCCTGCGCAATAGGCTCCGCCCATGGAGCTGCTGAACGTCTTCGACTACGAAGCGGAGGCGGCGCGCCTGCTCGAGCCGGGCGCGCACGGCTATTACGCGGGCGGCGCCGGCGACGAGGTCACGCTCCGCCACAACGTCGCCGCCTACGGACGTTGGCTCCTTCGCCAGCGCGTGCTCGTCGACGTGGACGGCTGCTCGACGGCGACGACCGTGCTCGGCCAGGAGCTGGCGATGCCGCTTGCCGTTGCGCCGGTCGCGTTCCAGCGCGTTGCGCATCCGGACGGCGAGGTGGGCATGGCGAACGCTGCGCGCGCCGCGGGCACGGCGATCTGCCTGTCGACCTTGAGCACTTCGACGCCCGCGGAGGTTGCGGCGACGGGTGCGTTGCGCTGGTTCCAGCTGTACGTGTTCCGCGACGAGGGAGTGACGCGCGACCTCGTCGCGCAGGCATCCGACAACGGCTTTTCCGCGCTCGTGCTCACCGTCGACACGCCGGTGCTCGGGCGCCGCGAACGGGACTTCCGCACCGGCTTCACGATCCCGCCCGAGATCACGGTGGCCGCGCTCGGCGGCGGCGGCGTCACGCCGCTCGAGGCCTTCTCGCTCATGTCGGCGTCGATCACGTGGCGCGACGTCGAGCGGCTCGCATCCGAGTCGGAGCTGCCCGTGCTGGTGAAGGGGGTGCTGACGGCTGAGGACGCGCGCCTCGCCTGCGAGCACGGCGCGGCAGGCATCGTCGTGTCGAACCACGGCGGACGCCAGCTGGACGGCGTGGCCGCGACGATCGACGCGCTCCCCGAAGTGGTCGAGGCCGTCGACGGGCGCGTCGAGGTGCTCGTCGACGGAGGCATTCGCCGCGGAGCCGACGTCGTGAAAGCGCTCGCGCTCGGCGCGCGCGCGGTGCTCGCGGGGCGGCCGTTGCTCTGGGGGCTCGTTGTCGACGGCGAAGCGGGCGCGCTCCGCGTGCTCGAGTTGTTGCGCGACGAGATTCGCCTCTCCCTGCAGCTGATCGGCTGTGCCTCGCCGGCCGACGTCACGCGCGCGCACGTCGCGCGCCGTGGCCAATGAGCGACGCCGTCGCACCGGCGCTCGCCGGGCGGACTGCATGGGCGAGGAACCTCGAGACACCGCTGCGCCAGTTTCTGCGCACGCAGGTCGGCAGTGCCGCCGTCCTGCTTGGCGCGACGCTCGCCGCGCTCGTCTGGGCGAACGTCTCGCCGTCGTCGTACGAGTCGGTGTGGCACACGACGCTGGCGATCCGCATCGGCCATTCGGGCATCACCCAGGACTTGCGCGCGTGGGTCAACAGCGGCCTGATGACGTTCTTCTTCCTGGTGATCGGGCTCGAGGCGCGGCGCGAGTTCGACATGGGCGAGCTGCGCGAGCGCCGCAGGTTCGCGCTGCCGCTCGCCGCCGGGCTCTCGGGTATGGCGGTGCCGGTGCTCATCTACCTCGCCATCAACGCCGGCCATCCGACCGCGCACGGCTGGGGCATCGCGATGTCGACCGACACGGCATTCGCGCTTGGCATGCTCGCGCTCGTCGGCCCGCGCTTCCCCGACCGGCTGCGCGCGTTCATGCTCACCTTCTCGGTCGTCGACGACCTCGCGGCGCTGCTCGTGATCGTGTTCGTCTACAGCGGACACGTCGCAGGCGGCGCGCTCGGCGTCGCTGCGATCTTCATCGGCGTGATCTTCGGCGTGCGCGCCTTCGGCGTTCGCGGCGGCGCGCTCTACGCGCTCCTCGGCGCGGGCGCCTGGGTTGCGCTGCAGAAGTCCGGCGTCGACCCGATCGTGATCGGGCTGCTGCTCGGCCTGCTCACGTTCGCCTATCCCTCGTCGCGCTCCGACCTCGAGCGCGCGACCGACCTCTTCCGTTCGTTCCGCGAGCAGCCGACGCCGGAGCTGGCGCGCTCAGCTCGCGTGGGCTTGGCCGCGGCGATCTCGCCGAACCTCCGGCTCCAGCAGCTGTGGTCGCCGTGGGCGAGCTACGCGATCGTGCCGCTCTTCGGACTCGCCAACGCCGGCGTGCATCTCTCCGGCTCGTTCCTCCTGCACGCGTACGGCTCGCGCGTGACGCTCGGCATCCTCTTCGGCTACCTCGTCGGCAAGCCGGTCGGCGTCGCCGTCAGTGCGTTCCTCGTGACGAAGCTCTCGCGCGGCCGCGTGCGCGCGCCCGTCGGCTGGGTCGCGGTCGCCGGCGGCGGCACGATCGCCGGCATCGGCTTCACCGTCTCGCTGCTGATCGCGTCGCTCGCGTTCCACGGCACGGCGCTCGACCAGGCCAAGGTCGGCGTGCTCAGCTCCGCGCTGTCGGCGTCGCTGCTCACGTGGCTGATCTTCCGCGCGACCGATCTCTTGCCTCGGCGGCTTCGTTTGCGTGCGCTGATCGGGGCCGCCGAGCCGCTGGTCGACTTGGCTGACCCGGTCGACCCGGAACGCGACCACATCCGCGGCCCCGGAGACGCGAAGGTGACGCTGATCGAATACGGCGACTTCGAATGTCCGTTCTGCGGTCGCGCGGAGCCGGCAATTCGCGAGCTGCTCAGCGAGTTCGGCGACGTGCAGTATGTGTGGCGCCATCTCCCGCTGAACGACGTGCACCCGTTTGCGCAGGTCGCGGCAGAGGCATCCGAAGCGGCCGCGCGACAGGACGCGTTCTGGCCGATGCACGACGCGCTGCTCGAGTCGCAGGATCTGCGCACCGGCAAGCTGCTCGAGCTCGCCGAGCAGCTGGGCCTCGACGTCGACCGCTTCGCCGACGACCTGCGCGAGCACGAGGGCGCGGCGCGTATCGCCGAAGACGTCGACTCCGCTGACCTGAGCGGCGTGTCGGGTACGCCGACGTTCTTCATCAACGGGAAGCGCCACTCGGGCGCGTACGACATCGACGCGCTGTCACGTGCCGTGAAGGCCGCCGGCGCGCGCACGCTCCTCCGCCAACAGTGAGATCGCAGGCTCGATCGCGTCCTCGTGGGCGCGTCCGTAGCCGACGACGAAACCCGGCTCGCCCCGCGTGAACGCGTAGCGCGAGACCGCGTCGACACACACGCCTGTGCGCTCGGCGGCCTCGGCCGCAGCGACGTCGTCACTCCCGGGTTGCAACGGCAGGAGCACATGCAACCCCGCGGAGATGCCGCGCGGCTCCATATCCGGGAGATGTCTGGCCAGAGCGATTGCGAGTGCGTCGCGGCGCCTGCGGTACACGGCGCGGGCGCGCCGAACGTGCCGGTCGTACTCGCCGGTCTCGAGCAAGCGGCGCAGCGCGAGCTGGTCGAGGATCGGCGAGCCGAAGTCGGCAAGCAGCTTCGCGTGCGCGAGCTCGTCCGCCAGGTCCGGCGGCGCCGCGACCCAGCCGAGGCGCAACGAAGGCGCGAGCGTCTTAGACACGGTGCCGAAGTAGACGACTTGGTGCGGGGCGAGACCTTGCAGTGCGCGCACCGGCTCGCGGTCGTAGCGGAACTCGCCGTCGTAGTCGTCCTCGAGCACGAGCGCGCCCGAGGCGATCAGCTCGCGTCGGCGCTCGCCGCTCATCACGGCGCCGGTCGGGAACTGGTGCGCGGGCGTGACGAGCACCGCGTCGCCCATCGAGTCGTCGACGACGATGCCCCGCGCGTCGACCGGTTTCGGCAGGGGCTGCAGCAGGTTCGCCTCGATCCGGCGATGCAGCGCGGCGAGCGACGGGTCCTCGACGGCGATGCGGCGTGCTCCGCGCTCGCGCAAGACGCGGAGCACGAGGTCGAGCCCTTGCGCGGTCCCTTGCACGACGATGATGCGGTCAGGCTCCGTGACGACGCCGCGTGTGCGCCCGAGCTGCTCGGCGAGTAGCTCGCGCAATCCGGGCTCGCCGCGCGGATCGCCGTAGTCGAGCGCGCGCACCGATGCGGTGCGCAACGCGTGGCGCATCGCCGCGCCCCACGCGCGCGCCGGGAAGAGCGTCACGTCCGGTGTGGCGGGCGAGAGGTCGTAGCGCGGAGTGGGGCGCGCAGGCGCCCGTGCCGCCGGCGATGGATGGGAGACAGCGGTGACCGCCACGACGGGGGCGCGCCGTGCGTCGATCTCGAGAAACCCCTGTGCCGCGAGTTGCGCGATCGCGTCCGTGGCGACGCCGCGTGAGACGCCGAGTTGGGTCGCCAGCGCGCGTGACGAGGGCAGGCGCGAGCCCGGCCGCAGCGCGCCCGAGGTGATCGCCTCGCGCAGCGTCCGCGCGAGCGCGGCCCGCAGCGTCTCGCCGGAGGCAGGCTCGAGCCGGAGCCAGCTGGACTCATCAAAAGCCATCTATCTGGATCTTGCCATAGGGCCAGAACGCCGCAAGACTGTCGCCATGACCACCACAGAGAACGCCACCATCCAGGCGGTCCGGTCGACCGTCGCCGGCGATCCCGCCGGCCTCGAAGTCGTCCGGATCGCACCGCCCGTGCCCGGTCCCGACGAGAAGCTGGTCCGCGTCCGGGCGGCAGCGATCACGCGGACCGAGCTCACCTGGTTCCCGGACCGCGTGCCTTCGATCCCGTCGTTCGAGATCTCCGGCGTCGTCGAGGACACGGGCGAGGAAGTCTTCGCGTTGCTGCCGTTCGATCGCGACGGCGGTGCGCGCGAACTCGTCGCGACGCCGGCATCCGTGCTCGCCCCGAAGCCCGCCGCGCTCAGCGACGTCGAGGCAGCCGCGCTGCCGATGCCTGCGCTCACCGCGTGGCAGGCGCTGTTCGACCACGGACGCCTCGCGCCCGGCGAGCGTGTGCTGATCCTCGGCGGGGCAGGCGGCGTCGGTAGCGTCGCCGTGCAGCTTGCGAAGTGGCGCGGCGCGCACGTCGCCGCAACCGCGTCGCCGGGAAACATCGAGTTCGTTCGTTCGTTGGGAGCAGACGAAGTGATCGATCACACCACCCAGGACTTCACCGAGATCGAACCGGTCGCCGTCGTCTTCGACACCGCGGGCGGCGAGAACCTGAGGCGTGCACCAGGGGTGCTGGCAGCAGGCGGACGACTGGTGTCCGTCGCGGAGGACGAGCCGGAGGGCGTCTACTTCATCGTCGAGCCTGACGGAGCACAGCTCGCCGAGATCGGCAAGCTCGTCGAGGCAGGCAAGGTGAAGCCGCTCGTCGACGCGACGTTCCCGCTCGCCGACGCGCGCGCGGCGTTCGAGCGCAGCCTGACCGGTAGCCGGAGGGGCAAGATCGTGATCGAGGTGCCCGGCTGAGCTCGAGCACCCGCGCCTGGTCGCTGTTCGCAGCGATGTGCGTGATTTGGGGGATCCCATACCTCCTGATCCGCGTCGCCGTGCGCGACCTCGATCCGGCGATGCTGGTGTTCGCGCGCACGACGATCGCCGCGGCGGTGTTGCTGCCGATCGCCATGAAGCGGAACGAGCTGCGGCCGGTATTCGCGCGGTGGCGGCCGCTGCTCCTGTTCGCGGCGATCGAGATCGCAATCCCGTGGCTGTTGCTGTCGAGTGCGGAGCGGCGATTGTCGAGCTCGTTCTCGGGCTTGATGATCGCCGTCGTTCCGCTGGTCGGCGCGCTGATCGTGCGCGAGCGGATCGGCGCGTGGAGCCTCGGCGGTCTGGTGCTCGGGTTCGGCGGCGTGGTCGCGCTGGTCGGCCTCGATCTGCACGGGACGAGTGCGATCGGGCTCGTCGAGATCGCCGGCGTGATCGTCGGTTACGCGGTCGGGCCGATCGTTCTTTCGCGGCACCTGAGCGGGCTGCCGGCGATGGGCGTGATCGCTGCGTCGCTCGGCGTGACGACCATCGTCTACGCCCCGATAGCGGCGTTCGACGTTCCGTCGTCGCTGCCGTCCGCGAAGGTGATCGCATCGGTGATCGCGCTGGCGCTCGTGTGCACCGCGCTCGCGTTCATCGTCTTCTTCGCGCTGATCGCGGAGATCGGACCGGTGCGCGCGACGGTGATCACGTACGTCAACCCGGCGGTCGCGGCGGTGCTCGGCGTGTGGCTGTTGAACGAGAAGTTCACCGCGGGCATGGGGATCGGCTTCGCGTTGATCCTCGCCGGATCGGTGCTCGCGGCGCGGAAGCCGCTAGAACGCGTCGACGTCGCGAGCGCTGGGCAAGCTGGGCTGCGCGCCGAGGCGTGACGCGGCGATCGCGCCCGCGACGCATGCGCGCCGCAGTGCGTCGTCGCGCGGACGGCCTTCGAGCAGCGACACGACGAGACATGCGGCGAACGCGTCACCGGCTGCGGTCCCGTCGACGGCCGTGATCTTCGGCGCGTTCGCGCGCGCGACTTCCGCGCCGTTCTCGTAGAGCGCAGCGCCCTCTTCGCCGGATGTCACGGCGACGAGCTTGCCGCGCGACACGACTTCGTATTCGAGCCGGTTCACGATCAGCAGGTCAGGCTCGATGTCGATCGATCGCGCCGGCGCCGCGTTGAGCGCGAAGAAGCTCGCGCCTTTTGCGGCGGCGTGCACGGCCTCGTCCGGTATCTCGAGCTGGCAGAGCACCGCGCCGCCGGGACTCGTCGGCGTGACGTGGGCATTCGCTCCCGGAACGACGACGATCTGGTTCTCGCCGTCGTCGGCCACGAGGATCAGCGCGATCCCGGTGGCGTCGACGCGGGCGACGTCGAGCTCGACTCCGGCTTCTCGCAGGCCGGCAAGCGCCGCCTCGGCGAATGCGTCTTCGCCGACCGCACCGACCATGCGCACCTTGGCCCCGAGCCGCGCCGCGCCGACCGCCTGATTGGCGCCTTTGCCGCCGGGGAAGCGCACGTACGAGCTTGCGGTGAGCGTCTCGCCGGGTCGCGGGAGCTGTGCGACGCGCGCGACGAGGTCGAGGTTGATCGACCCGACGACGGTGAGCTCGACGGCCATGGAGGACGAGTGAAACACACGTTGATCGTCTGGGCGAGCTGTTATCGAGCCTCGTGCTGACTGCGATCTTCGCCACGTACGCCGTCGTGCTGCTCGTGGTCGCGCTCGCTACAGCTGGCCGACGAGCAACAGGACGTTCAGCGCCGTGATCACGGAAACGACGACCCAAGCAATGGCTTGCGTGACGCGGTGGTTCACTTGCGCGCCCATCACGTCGCGGCGGCTCGTCAGCAACACGAGCGGGATGAGCGCAAATGGGATGCCGAACGCCAGGATCACCTGGCTGAGCACGAGCGCGCTGGTCGGGCTGACGCCGACGGCGAGCACGACCAGCGCGGGGATCATCGTCACTGCGCGCCGCACGAGGATGGGGAGCCGAAGGTTCACGAACCCCGCCATCACCACCTGGCCTGCGTAGGTGCCGACGCTGGACGAGGACGCGCCCGATGCGAGCAGCGCGCCGGCGAAGGCGAGAGCCGCAGTGCCGCCGACGAGGTGCGAGAAACCGGCGTGCGCGCCCTGGATCGTGTCGATGCCGGAATGTCCCGTTCCGTGGAAGAGCTTGGCGACGACGGCGAGCATGGCCGCGTTGATCAGGCCTGCGATGCCGAGGGCGACGATCACGTCGATCCGCTCGAAGCGCAGCACGCGGCGACGGTCGGCGTCGGTGTGTGCTCGCACCCGCTGTTGGGTGAGGGCGGAATGGAGATAGATGACGTGCGGCATCACGGTCGCGCCGATCATCCCGACTGCGATGTACAGCGAGTCCTTGCCCGCGAGATGCGGCACCAGGCCGTGCGCCGCGCCTGACGCGGAGGGCCCGATCTTCAGTGTCTCGTACAGGAAGCCCAGCAATACCAGCCCGAGTAGGGCGGTGATCGCAAGCTCGAACGGGCGGTATCCGTGTCGCTGGAGCGCGAGGATGGCGAAGGCGATGACCCCCGTGAGCAGCCCGGCGGCGAAGAGCGGTACGTGGAAGAGCAAGTTGAGCCCGAGTGCGGCGCCGAGGAACTCCGCGACGTCGGTCGCCATCGCCATCAACTCCGCCTGCACCCAGAGCCCCCACGCCACCGGCTTCGCGTAGTGCTCGCGGCAGAGCTCGGGGAGGTTGCGGTCGGTCGCGATGCCGAGCTTCGCCGACAGGTACTGGATCAGCATCGCCATCAGGTTGGCGAGCACCACCGCCCAGAGAAGCAGGTAGCCGTAGCGCGCGCCGCCTTGGACGTTCGTTGCGAAGTTGCCGGGGTCGACGTATGCGACGGCGGCGACGAACGCGGGGCCGAGCATCGCGATGAGAGCGCGGGTGCGGCCACGCGCGACGATCGACTCGAGACTCGGGCCTTCGTGCAGCGCGTCTGCCGTCGTCACGTGGTCACTCGCATGGCGCGCGCGAGCACGGCGCCGAGCGCATGCGTCTCCTTGCCGACGCGCACGTAGAGCGGCCCGTCGAACGGCTGGCGGTCGACGAGCTTGAGCTTCGCGCCCGGTGCGATGCCGATGCCCGACAGGTAACGCAGCATCTCCGGGTCGGAGTCGGAGACGCGGGCGAGCGTCACGCGCTCGCCGGCGTCGCAGTCGTAGAGCGAGCGTGTCGGCTCGACGGCGACCTTGAGCTTCGCGGTGGGGATCGGGTCGCCGTGCGGGTCGAGCGTGGGGCTGCCGAGCTTCGCGTCGATCAGCGACTCGAGCTGCGGTGAGAGGAAGTGCTCGAGGATCTCCGCTTCCGCGTGCACCTCGTCCCACGACATGCCGAGGCTTTCGACGAGGTACAGCTCGAGCAGCCGGTGGTGACGGATCACCTCGAGTGCGACGAGGCGCCCGCGGTTCGTGAGCTGTACGCCGCGATACGGCTGGTGGTCTGCCAGCCCGAGCGCGACGAGCTTCTTCACCATTCCGGAGACCGACGCGGGGCGCACGTCGAGCCGTTCGGCGAGTCGCGTCGTCGAGACGGGGCACGTCCCCTCGGCGCCGGCGAGGTAGATCGCCTTCGCGTAATCCTCGACCGCCGCCGAGATCTCAAGGGCGTCCGCTCCAAGTTCAGGCATGCCTAAACCTTAGCCGATGGCATGCCTACGGGGTCTGACCCCCGCCTGACCCCGGCGGTTACCCGCGCGCGACCGCCGGCACCCAGCTGAAGCGCCGCAGCGCGACCGCGATGCCGACGAGCCCCCACAACGCGAGCACGCCGATGTCGCTCCACACGAAGCCGGCGCCGTGCGTCGCCGGGTCGTACGCGTGATGCAGGCCGTCCGCGAGATGCTGCACCGGGAAGAACTCAGCCACGTGGCGGAGCCACGACGGCAGGTTCACGTTCGGGATGAAGACGCCCGAGATGAAATACAGCGGCAGCATGATCGCCTGCACCATCGGCTGCGCGGCGTCTTCCGACTCGATGAACGTCGACAGCGCATAGCCGAGCACGCAGAAGGATGTCGCGCCGACGATTGCCGTCACTGCGACCGCCGGGATCGTGCGCGTCGGCAGTTGCACGCCATACGCGAAGCGGCCGACGAGCAGCAGCACCGTCATCGACACGAGCGAGACGCCGATCGACGTCAGCGACCGCCCCGCGATCAGCACCCACGCCGGCACCGGCGTCGCGCGCCGCCGCTTCAAGATCCCCGCCTCGCGCTGCGCGGTGATCGAGATCACGAGGTTGATGAACGACGCCGCGATCACCGCCATCGCCGACAGCCCGGGCACGTAATACGTCGATGCCTTGACGTTCGTCGGGCCGACTCGATGGTTCCCGAACACGCTCACGAAGATCACGAGGAACAGCA
>Ga0157369_10006310_pt1 | contig 13765 bp, 10 predicted proteins | sample C25metaG_FD_113461 | JGI IMG/M metagenome (GOLD analysis project Ga0157369, IMG submission 113461) | Corn rhizosphere microbial communities from Kellogg Biological Station, Michigan, USA - C2-5 metaG | ecosystem: Host-associated > Plants > Roots > Rhizosphere > Soil | place: USA: Michigan...
TCGGCTCAGCGGACGAAGGGCAATCTCGCGCAGGAGGCACTCTCCTCTGCGGTCGTCGATGCCTTCAACCACGGCCAGCTGCGCGCTCTCGCGCGCGCGAACGAGATCGTCCGAAAGGCTGACCCAGTGGACGATGAAACGCTGTGATCGATCCGCGTCACGGGCGCCACGGAGTTGACCCTGTCGTCGGGGCACGGTGTCCGATGACGCCCATGAAGAACAACACCTTCTCGGTGGCCTGACGGCTGTATCCGCGCTCACGCGATCGCCCGATTCGCCGGGAGGGCACGTGATCATTCGAATCGGCGAGGCTTGACTCGGCCCCAAGGGCAGGCTGTCGACTGTCCGTGTCGTGAAGTGCGCGACACCGACAGGAGGGCTTTTCAGTGAACACCGACACCATGCCGACAGATCGTTCTCGCAGCGTCGGCTGGCCCGAACTCGCCGTCGCGGCGATCACCGCTGTCGTGCTGTACATCGGCGGCGGGCTTGGCCTCTATCTGCTCGAGCTCCCAGCCGCAGCATCGGGAGTCGCGCAGTTCGCACTCTCTGCCGCCGTCCCCGTGCTCGCGTTCGTCGCCGCGGTCCTCATCCGCCGGCGACCGCTGAGTGCATTCGGGTTCCGCCGGGTCGCCCCGAGGTGGTTGCTCCTCGCGGCGTTGCTGGGCCTCGTCGCGATGGGCCTCGCGTCGCTGCTGTCGATCTTCGTCCTCGATCCGCTCTTCCCTGACGACAACACGCAAGCGGACTACGACACCGCCGCGACCGCAGGCATCGCATTCTTCCTCGGAACGCTCGCCATGGGCGGAGTCATCGAACCGTTCGGCGAGGAGCTCCTCTTCCGCGGTGTCCTCGCGAGCTTTCTGAAGCGTTGGGGGCCATGGGTGATGATCATCGGATCGACCCTGGTGTTCGCACTCGCCCACGGCATCAACGTCGTCTTCTTCTCAGCCGTCTTCATGTCGGTCGTGAGCACCTACCTCTATTGGCGGACCGGATCGATCTGGACGAGTGTCATCGTCCATATCACCTACAACTCCGCCGCCCTCATCGCCAAGGGCCTCGGGCTGTAGGGCCGAGACGAATAGGAAGGCACCATCGCGCGATTTCCCCCGGCGTGGAATACCAGAGCGTCCTGAGCGGCGATACGCGCCGAATCGGTCGCGGGCTCATCATCTCCCGCTCGCCTTCCGCTTCCTGGGAGGCGCAGAGAGAGCCGGTTGCCCACTCCGAGTGAGCCAGAGGGCTACATGTGAACGCGCACGCAAAGTGTCGCCACGGTCCCGCTGATTCAGCGGGTTTCCAACGTAACGTGTCGCCGGCGTTTCCAACACAAAGTGTCGCTCCGAACATGCCCGCGTGATTCCGCGGATCTGAGGACGGGCTGGGGGCATTTGGTGGCGCCCTCCGCCGAGGCCCGGCCTGGAGTGACCGGTCTTCCGTGACGATTCCGACGAGCTCGGCTATCTTCACGGCAATGTCCTCCATTGGCTCTTCGGCCGTGCTGAATCCACCGCGCGACGCAAGGGTGGGGGTGACTTGATCGAGCTCCTCGAATGTCACACCGTGCATGACCGGGACGAGGATTTGCGATGGGACATTGGACATCGCCCCGCCTCCTTCGGTCAGGAACAGCCCCGTGGCGAGCGTGCTGTATCGCACGTCGCCTTCGGTGAAGGTCAACCGGGCGTGGAATATGACATCTTCACCTGGAAGACATAAGACAGCTACTTGTGAACGCGCGCGCAAAGTGTCAAGCAGTGCGCCCCGCGTGGAGTGCTCATGGGCGCCTCCTCTCGAGCTCTACGCCGCTTGGATCCGGTACTCAGGCGACGAGGTTCTGCTGGGCCCACTCCCGGAGCGTTGTAGTCGGGATCGACCGGCGCTCGTTAAACGTTTCGCTCTTGTCCCAGGCTACGCCTCGCCCCTGCGCGAACACGGCGCGGTACTTCCGGGTCATGTTGTCTGGGTCGTTCGCCAGCTCGTTCATAAGCGACGACTCTGTCCAAACTGCAAGTTCGAACGGACGACCAAGGACTGCTTCCAGGGTTTCAGCGACCTGGCGATACGTGATCGTGTCGCCTGCTACGTAGACGATCTCGTTGCGGATCCGGGGCTCCTCGAACAGAATCTCCGCCGTGAGTGCTCCGATGTCTTCCGGCGTGGTCACCGTGACCGCGGTGTCGGGGCTGCCGAGCGCGTTGACGGTGTGGTTCGGCAGGTCGACCATTCCTGAGCCTGGCTCGAAGAGGTAGTTCATGAACATGCCGGTGGAGATGATCACCCACTCGGTGTCGTGCTGCGCCCTGAGCAGATCTCGCACGTCGAGTTGCGAGTCGAAAATGTCCTGTGGACTGCCACGCCCGATCACATCGAAGTCGACGCCGAACTGCCACGGGAAGTACCGCGGAATCTTCGCCTGCAAAGCGGCCTGTGCGACTTTCATCGGAGTTTCAACGCCGGCTGTGATCCCGGTGCAGCCGATCACGGTGTCATATTCCGCGAAGATGGCCGCGAGTTCATCGATTGACTGCCCAACGAGATCCCCTTGAACGATGCCGACTCCCAAAGCGCGGATCTCAGCGACGTTGCGCTGCTTTGCGGGAGTGGTGGAGTCGATCGTGTTCGACCGCAGGAGCACATCGACGGACGCTTCCGGAGCTGGTGAGGCGCGCCTCACGACGTTGCGGAGGACAGGCATGCCGAGTTCTCCTGCTCCGATGACGAGAATGTTCCGCGAGGGGGCGCTGGAGGCGGTCGCCGACATAGGTGTGTCCTTCCTTTGGTCGCCCAACGGTTGGGCGCCCATCATGTCAGCCAGCGTAAAGTTTGACACCAGTGTCAATGTCAACTCCGGGTGCGGTGAAGGGATGGCTGAAGGATGAAGATCGGTGAAGCGGCTGCTGTGGTCGGCGCTCCGACGCGCATGCTGCGCTACTACGAACAACAAGGACTGATCCAGTCGACGCGATCGGCGAACGGCTACCGCGAGTACTCCGACGAGCAGGTCGAACACGCCCGCCATGTCCGCGCCCTGGTCCAAGCCGGCTTGTCCACACGCATGATCAAAATCGTTTTGGACATCGAAGCACCACAGCCGGGACAGCAGTCTGCCTCGTGCAGTCGCGCATTGGCGGAGGATCTGGCACGAGAATTGCGCGTCGTGGAAGACAGGATCGTGTGTCTTGAGAAAAGCCGTGACGCGGTCATCCACTACCTCCAGCACACCGACCACGCCGATCTGCTGTCGCCCGCGCGGCCCTGAACCGTCGCTGCCAGAGGAATCCCGGCGCACGGTGCAGACACTGATCGAGCGCTGAACTAACCGCGGCGTGAAGTTAGTATGGAGTCCCGTGGCGAATACTCGAAGCAACGGAACCAGCACCCCGCCCTCGATCTCAGCTCCCAGAGTGACGAAACAGATCTTCGTCACGGGCGGGGTCGTCTCCTCGCTCGGCAAAGGCCTGACGGCGGCCAGCCTCGGCAACCTGCTCACGGCCCGGGGTATCAACGTCGTGATGCAGAAGCTCGACCCGTACCTCAACGTCGACCCGGGAACGATGAATCCGTTCCAGCACGGTGAGGTCTTCGTGACCGACGATGGAGCCGAGACGGATCTCGACATCGGGCACTACGAACGCTTCCTTGGCATCAACCTCAACCAGGGCGCGAATGTCACGACCGGCCAGATCTACTCGACGGTCATCGCGCAGGAGCGCCGCGGCGAGTACCTCGGGGACACCGTCCAGGTCATCCCGCATATCACCGACGAGATCAAGCGCCGCATGCGGTTGCAAGCTTCCGATTCCCCCCAGCCCGACGTCATCATCACCGAGGTCGGCGGCACGATCGGCGACATCGAGTCCCAGCCGTTCATCGAGGCGGCCCGACAGGTGCGTCACGAGCTCGGCCGTGACAACGTCTTCTTCGTACACATCTCCCTCGTGCCGTACATGGGCACTTCTGGTGAGCAGAAGACCAAGCCAACACAGCATTCGGTGGCACAGCTCCGCTCCCTTGGAATCCAACTTGACGCGCTCGTCCTGCGCAGCGACCGTCCAGTCAGCGGGTCGAACAAGACGAAGATCGCCCTGATGTGCGACGTCGACGAAAACGCCGTGGTGAACGCCATAGACGTGCCGTCGATCTATGACCTACCGACGCTGCTCCATGACCAGAGCCTCGACCAGGTCATCATCGACGCACTGCAGCTCGACGCGCATGACATGGACTGGTCGGCTTGGAAGCCGGTTCTTGATGCCGTGCACGAGCCGGAGGGGGATGTCACCATCGCCCTGGTCGGCAAGTACATCGACTTGCCAGATGCGTACCTGTCCGTCACCGCAGCCCTCCGGGCGGGCGGCTTCGCACACCGCACCACGGTGAATCTGAAGTGGATCGCTTCGGACGACTGCATCACAGCGGAGGGCGCCGCGGAGCAGCTCGGCGACGTGGACGGCATCTGCGTGCCCGGCGGGTTCGGTGTGCGCGGCATCGAGGGCAAAGTCGGAGCGCTGAAATTCGCTCGCGAACAGGGCATCCCGACGCTTGGCCTGTGCCTCGGGATGCAGTGCATGGTCATTGAATACGCCCGCCACGAAGCCGCCCTGCCGGAGGCCTCGAGCACCGAATTCGACCCGGAGACATCGACCCCGGTCATAGCGACCATGGCCGCGCAGGTCGACATCATCGCGACGGGCGAGCTGGGTGGCACGATGCGCCTTGGGCTCTATCCGGCTTCGTTCACGACGGGCTCTCTAGCCGCCGACCTGTACGGCGCTGTGACGGCATCCGAGCGGCACCGCCACCGCTACGAGGTCAACAACACCTACCGCGATCAGATCGCGGCGGCCGGACTGGCCTTCTCCGGCACATCACCTGACGGCACCCTCGTCGAGTACGTCGAGCTCGACCGCGGCGTGCACCCGTTCTACATCGGCACCCAGGCACATCCTGAACTCCGCTCTCGCCCGACCAACCCACACCCCTTGTTCGCAGGACTGGTCGGCGCGGCCATGACGAGGCGTGACTCATCCAGACTCTTCACTCGAGAAGTCGAGTCAGAACAGATCCAAGCGTGATGATCCTCTGCAAGGACACCCACCCGACTGTCGTGCTCGACACGAGCGGCACCTTTCCCTCCGCTCGGATCCGCACCAGCCGGATGGCCGAGTCCGTACGTGGCTCGCTCGTCCCGCGAGGCCCACATCGCCCACGCGAAGAACGCTCTAGGTTCGAGTGACCGCTCCCATTCCCCACCTCACCGCGGCGAACCTCGCCGTCGTCGCTCAGGCCAGCGGTCGGGACAGCCGCTCAGAATGAGCACCCTATTCGAGGGCATCTGGCGTCGCGGTGAAGAGCGCCCGGTGATCCCCTCGATCCCAACCAGACAGCCCATACGGATGGCCACCGCAGGCCGCATCAAGTCCGACGGTCGTTGCTAGCCGGGCGCCGGGGTGGTCAGTGCTTCATGGGTGCACTGACCACCCGTCGTGCTCACCGGGCCGTGAGATTCACGTACTGCGGCGGAAGGCCCGCCGCTGCAGCGCGCACGGTGATCGTCCCGGGGCCGGTTGGACGGATGATGGCCAGTGCCCGTCCGTCGTAGGTGGTCCTTGTCGCCGCCGCGAACTCTTCGATGCTGTCCGGCTGGGCGCTGCCGAAGCCGGCGAGGATTCCGGGGCCCTCGATCTCCACCGAGACGGCGGTGGCGACGTCAGTCGCGATCGTCCCCGTCTCGTCGGAGAGTTCGACGCTGAGATACGCGAGATCTCCGCCGTCAGCTGTCAGTTCGGTGCGATCTGGCGTGAGGGCCAACTGGATGATGTCGCTGCGAGTGCGGAGCGTGCTGCTGCCGATCTCGATCCCGTCTCGTATGGCGATCGCCGTGAGCTCACCCGGGTGGTATTCGGTGTCGAATTTCGCGATGCACGCCTTGTGGACGCCGACCTGAGCACGACCGATGATCGTGCCGTCGCGACGGAGCTCGACCTCGTCCGCATCGCTGTACACGTCGACCTTGATCACTGATCCTGGCGGGACGGCCCAACTCCAGCTGCTGACGACGTCATCCCAGGACCACCCACCCACGAGCACCTCGCGTCCGTGATGCTCGGGTCGTTGCACGGCGATGTACGGTTGGCTTCGCAGCCCCCAGACGGTTTCCTGCCAGAACGAGACGGGGCGACGATTCCCGAGGATGTCGATCGTGCCGGATTGGGCGAGCATCCAGGGATAGGGGGAGCTCGTGCCTGTCGGCACATCAGCGTCGTCCGGGTAGACCGGTCGACCGATGCTCGCTTCCCCGATGTAGTCCCAAGCGGTCCAGGCGAAGTCACCGATCACCGTCGGGTGCTGCTCGACCAGCGGCCAGATCCGGTCGAGCGCGCGCGGGAAGGTCTCGGATCCTACGAGGATGCGGTTCGGGTGATGCTCGGCGTCGATCGCGTAGCGGGCTTCGGCGTAGTTGATCCCACTGACGTCGAGCTGCGACTGGGATTCTTCGATTCGATCGGAGACCAACGCCGTGGAGCCGAGCGTGTTCATCATGTCTTCCATCGACCCCATGAGCGCGTTGATGTTCATCGGGGTGTCGCCCGAGGCCATCTGTGCGGCGAAGACGTCCATGGTGGCGACCATCCCGTTGATGGCATTGGTGATGAGTCGCGAGTCGTCGAGCGAGCGCACTTTCTCTGCAAGCGCCCGCCCCCAAGTAGATCCGATAGCGCTGCCGGTCTCGAAGATCTCGTTGCCGGTCGAGTACATGATGACGCTTGGGTGATTGAAGTCCTTGGCGACCATCGACTCGACGTCTCGTTCCCACCACTCCGGGAAGTCGAGCGAGTAGTCGAAAGCGGTCTTGCTCTTCGTCCATACGTCGGACACTTCGTCCCAGACAAGGAGCCCGTGGCGGTCACAGGCGTCGAGAAAGGCACGGCTGATGTTGTTGTGGGAACTACGGACGGCGTTGTAGCCCGCCGCCTTGAGCAGTTGCACGCGACGCTCCTCCGCGCGCGGGTGGGCTGCACTGCCGAGCGGGCCGTTGTCGTGGTGGATGCAGCCACCCCGAAGCTTCACCGAGCGCCCGTTGATCCGCAGACCATGCACCGGATCGACGGTGACGGATCGTACACCGAAGACGGATTCGTCCTCATCGAGCAGGGTGTCGCCCTCTCGCACCCGAGTGTGCGCGGTGTGCAGTCGCGGGTCGTCGACATTCCAGAGTGCTGGCTCGGAGAGGTAGTGACGGAGGTGCACTCGTCCAGTCGTCCCGGGGAGCAGGGTGATCGGCGCGGTCTGCAGGCTGAGCACCACATCGGCATCGTCGCGGATCTCTGTTTCGACCCGGACGGTGCGCGTGTGACGGGTCTCGTTGGCGACCTCGACGGTGGTGATCACGGATGCCAGGTCGGGCTCGATGACGGGGGTGGTGATGCGCACACCGTCGAGCGGGATGTGCACCGGCTCGGCGGTGACGAGCCACACGTTGCGATAGAGACCGGCGCCGGCGTACCACCGGCTGTCTTCGTGGGTACGGACCTCGACGCTGATGGTGTTCGCCTCACCGAACCGGAGAAACGGGTCCAGCGCAACGGAGAACCCGACGTACCCGTTCGGGCGCTGAGCGGCGAAGTCGCCGTTGACGTACACGACAGCATCACGGTAAGCGCCTTCGATGTCGAGGACGATGCTCTGATCACGCCATTCCGCCGGCACATCGATGGTCTTGGTGTACTCGAGGTGCGCGCTCGGGTAGTAACCGGTGTGACTGCCACTAGGGCTGTCTGCGGACCGCGGCAGGTCTCGGAGGCCGTCGTGCGGGAGCGTGACGGCCGTCTTGGCTGATCCGCCGCTGAAGGCGTCGAAGGGCGAACCCTTGTGACCGACGGTCCAGTCTCTGTTGAAGGGTGTGCGGATCATGCGTGAGCCTTTCTGGCGATGTGCGATAGGTGGTCGGATGCGGGATCGGTGGTCACCGAACGCTCTTGATGAATCGGACGCTGATGGCACCGAGGATGACGGCGACGATGGTCACGATGAAGAGCGGCTGGTAGAGCCCGGTCGCCGCGACAACGGCGCCGGCCAGAACGGGGGCGATCACCTGCGGTCCGGCATTGGCGACGTTCATCACGCCCAGATCCCGTGCGGCGTTGTCCATATTCGGGAGGACTCGGGTGATCAGCGATTGGTCGACGGCGAGGTAGACGCCGAAGGCGATGCCGAAGATGCCGCTGGCGATGAAGGCGCCGGTGAGCGTGGGCACCAGGAGGTAGACGAGGGCGCCCGGGGCGAAGAGGAGACTCGACAGGCCCACGAACACACGGATTCGTCCGAATCTGTCCGACAGCCACCCGCCGATGATCGAGAAGACGAGGAGTCCGAGCGTGCTCACTCCCTGCACAGCGACGAGGACGGCGGCGGCTTCCGTGACCGTACCCACACCGATGTAGTCAGCGAGGATGTACAGCTGCATGCCGGACATGAAGTTGTAGCCGAAGATGATCAGGAACCGGCCGGCGAACGTCCACCAGAAGTCAGGCGCGCTCCGGAAGCTCGGAAAGCGAGCGGCCGCCCGACGCTCCGCCTTGGAGCTGTGGACCGTGGCTCGGACCGGCACGTAGTCCTTCGTCGTCAATGCGAAGATCGTCCCAAGGACGAGCACAACGGCAGCGATGCCCACGTATCCCACGAAGAGGTTCGTCGTCAGCCCGGCGATCGTGATGCCTCCGAATGCGCCAAGGATCGACGACGCTCCGACCAACCCGGACATGGTCCCCCGGTTCCGGATCGGGACGCGTTCGGGGAGAACGGCGGTCAGGGCTGCCTGCAAACCGCTCAGAGGCCACATCGCGATCGCCCAGGTGATGGCGAGGACGAGCGGACTCGGGCTGCTGGCTGTGACGAGCAGGGCGAGGGCCGCGGCGACCGCGGATCCCAAGATCCAGATGTTGCGCCGGCCAAGGAAACGGCTGCTCGTCTTGTCTGAGAGGAGTCCGAGCAGTGGCTGCGCCACCAAGCTCGAGATCGCACCAGCACTGATCACGAGGCCCAGCATGCCGGCTGCCCCGGTCGTCTCTCCGAGCAGCTCGGCGACCTGTCTGCCGAGCATCACCTGAAGCACACCGCCCCAGACGACGTTGACGCTGATCATCGCCAGCGGATAGATGACCCAGAGCCATCGGCTCATGTGCTGGGGACCCGTCGATGGCTCGAGAAGGGCATCCGGTGTCACTGGTGATCCAGGTACAGCGGCTTGATGAGGGCCGGTTTCGGGTTGAACGCTGTTGGTCGACATTGGGGATCTCCACGGCTCTGTGAGGGAAACGCTTACGCGCGTTATCGCCTCATCTAACATCATCTGATTACGCGCGTCAACTACACTGGTCGGACAGACACAAGGGGGAACGCGGGATGGCAGTCACGAGCGATGACGTTGCACGCGCTGCGGGGGTATCTCGGCCGGCAGTCAGTCAGATCCTGAACGGGCGAGGACGGTTCGCTCCGGAGACCATCCGACGAGTGGAAGAGATGGCTGCAGCCATGAACTACCGCCCGTCAGCGGCCGCTCGGACGCTTGCCACCGGAACGAGCGACGTCGTCGTCGCTCTCGTGCCCAACACCACGTTCGGCACCAATCTGCAAGACGTCATCGACGTGCTCACCGCAGAGCTCGCTCAAGTCGGCCTGACGCTCGTTCTGCGTTTCGCGAGTTCTCCCGTGGAACTACTCGAGCACTTCGTCACGACCGTTCGACCGCGCGCAGTGATCGCGCCCTTCGTCGCTGCCACGGCTGCGGAGCGGAAGTTCATAGAAGGCAGCGGGGTTACCCTGATCGATCTGGCCGCGGGAGAGGATGTGAACTATCGCATCGGTCAAATGCAAGGCGAGTATCTGGTATCGAAGGGGCACCAGGCGCTCGTCTACGCGCACCTGCACGACGCCCGCATCGACGTGTACGGCGACATGCGGGAACGAGGACTCGCCGATTCCTGCCGCGAGCACGCGATTGCAGCGCCGAAATCGATTCGGCTGTCTGTCGACCTGGTGGACGCAGTGTCCGTCTTGCGCGACCTTCCTACCGGAGTGGCCATCGCCTGCTACAACGACGACGTGGCTATCGCGCTCCTCGCCGCAGCACGAGAACTCGGACGTCGCGTTCCGGAGGATGTCGCTCTGCTTGGAGTGGACGCGACTCGGATCGGTGCCCTCATGTCGCCCCGGCTGACCACCATCGCGGTCGACACGACGACCGCTTTGCACGCAATGGTCGACAACATCGTGAGCCAGCTGTCCGGTTCTGTTCCCGTCGACTCCCTCGCGGATCGACTTGTGCTCAACGTCGTACACGGCGGCTCCGCCTGACGGCGGGCACTGAGATGCCCCATTGGTCACCAGGTTGCTTGCCCAGTCGGATCTCGCTTTCTCGGCCAGGGTGGCGCAGCGACCGAAACTCGTCCTGCTAGCCGCGGCGCCGGCCAGCCAGGACGGAAGCCGTGCGCCGCGGTGGCGATACTCGTCAGGAGCGCGCTAGATGCAGCCCTGCCGATACGGCGTCGTGGTCGCCCGAGTACGCTGCTGCCTCGATGCGAACACTGTCTGCGGCAGGCGCGAACCCGGCGTCTGTCCATCGCTGAAGTGGACGGGTGGAACCCGCGAGGCGGACCGTCCGGGTCTTTCCTGCCTCAAGCGTCAGCGGAGCGAATCCGACGAGGACCCGCTGTGGAAAGTCCGGAGCCTCGACCGCAGCGTAGAGCTGCACCACGTGTCGTCCGGGACGTTTACCGGTGTTCCGGACGGTGACGAAGGCGGAGAATTCCTCGCCGTCGACGTCGCCGAGCTCAATCGTCTCGATGTCGAACGAGGTGTACGACATACCGAAGCCGAGAGGGAAGGCGGCCTGGTGGCCGTCCCGGTCGAGCAGTCGCTGACCGTGCCAACGGTCGTAGGTGATGGCGGCGGCGTCGATGTCGAACGGGGGGAGGTGGTCTTCACTGGTGGGAATCGAATACGGGAGTCGTCCGGTTGCGTCGCGTTCGCCGAGGATGACGTCCGCCAGTGCCGTGCCGCCTTCGCTGCCGCTGTACCAGCCGACGAGCACGGCGGGGACAGCGTCGCGCCATTCTTCCGTGATCACCGCACCGGCGGTGACGATGACGACGACGGTCCGCGGATTCGCGGCCGCGGTCGCTCGGATGATCTCGGCATCGACTGGGCGGACGCGGAGGGAGCGCCGGTCACCGCCGAGCGCTGTTCCCATGGTGTGCTGCGAGTCGCCGGCGCCGGCCATGAGTGCGGCGAGGTCCACGCCCTCGGGAGCTGGTGGAAACAGGTTCAACAGCTCGGGCTGTGATGTGAGATCGCCCATGTATTCACCTTCGTCGGCCGCGGTGTATCCAACGACAACGATCGCCACATCGGCTCCTGCTGCCGCGATAGCGGCTGCTTGTGGGTCGTCTTCGCCGGCGAACGTCACCGTAGCGTCCGGCAGCGCGGCCTGCAGACCGCGCAACGGCGTGATGACCTCGGGTGAGCGGACATTCGAGGAACCGCCGTCGCCCGTGTTCGGCAGGTCGGCGAGACGCCCGATGACCGCAACCCGATCCAGCCCCTCACGGTTCAGCGGGAGGAGCGGTGCACCGTTGACGTCGTCGTTCTTGAGGAGCACGATCGCCGTCGCGGCGGCCTCCCGCGACAGTGCACGGTGCTCGGGCGAAAAGACGACCTCGAGGCCTGGCTCCGCATCGAGCGGCCGAGCGAAGAATGCGAGCTGCGTCGCGAGGATCCGACGTGCCGCCCGATCGACGTCGGACCACACCACTCGACCCGCTTCGAGGTCGGCAGGCAGTTGCCCGGCCCGCTGCTGTCGGAACGGCTCTTCAACGTCGAGACCGGCTCGGAGAGACTTGGCCGCGTCGCGCAGGCCGAAGATGAAGTCGGAGACGGTGACGCCGGCGAATCCCCACTCTTCGCGGAGAATGCCCTCCATGAGTCGTTCGTTCTCGCCTGCCCACTCGCCGTTAACGCTGTTGTATGCGGTCATGATGCCGTCGACACCTGCCTCGACGACCCGGCGGAAGTGCGGCAGATACACCTCGTGCAAGGTGGCATCATCGGCCGTGACGTCGATCGTGAACCGGGCGTTCTCCATCGAGTTCAGCGCGTAGTGCTTCGCAACAGCCATGGCGTGCCGACGGACACCGCGGGTCAGCGCCACCCCGAACTCCCCGAGCAGCAGACTGTCCTCGCCGTACGTCTCCTGCGCCCGCCCCCAGGCAGGGTGCCGAGGGAGGTTGATGCAGACGCCTCCGAAGAAGTTCGCTCCCTGTGCCCGCATCTCGGCGCCGATCGCCGTTCCGATGCGTTCCTCCAGGTCGACATCCCAGGTGGCGCCGCGCGCCATCGCGACCGGGAATGCTGTGGAGTTGCCCATGACGACGCCCCGCGGCCCGTCGCTGAACCGCAACCCAGGGATCCCGAGTCGATCCACGCGTCCCATGATGATCGGCCGCATGTTGTAACCAGCGCTCATCTCGCCCATGCCGGGCCAGAACTCATCATCCCCGTCAAGCAGCCACAGCTTCTCCTCGTCCGTCAGCAACGCGAGCAGCGCGTCCACTTCGGTAGCAAGCTCGGCACCGCTCTTGACGCGTTCGAGACTGCGCGAGAACTCCGTCGTCTTCGTCGACATCACAAAACCTTTCATCCCTTACCTGCACCGATGCAGGTAAGGGAATTGTAGGGAGCCGCAACAAATTTCACAAGGACGGATATGCGACGCTTGAGTCCATGACCGAGCAGCAGCGGAGAACGCGCCTTGCGCCCAGTGAGCGACGAGCGCTGATCATCGACGCGGCAACCCGTCAGATCGCAGAGGGCGGATACAACACGTTCACTCTTTCCAAGCTGGCCGAGGACTGCGGGATGACTCGAGCAGGTATCGAGCATCACTTCTCGTCGCGCGAGGAGCTACTGATCGCCGTCCTCCTCCATCGGGACGACCTCGACGCCTTCGCGATCACCACACCCGTCGAGGGACGAGACCCCCGGACCTTCGATGAGGACAGCGCGTGGAAAGTGCTCGACAACCTGGTGATACGAAATGCGGGGCAACCTGAGCTCCTGCGGCTCTACACGATCCTCGGCGCCGAGGCACTTGATCCGCAGCACCCGGCACATGACTACTTTGCTGAGCGCACTCGAACTGCACGCGACCTGCTCGCGGACCTGTCCGGTTCATGGCACCCGCAACCACGGGCCTTCGCGCTCGCAGTGCTCGCGGTCCTCGACGGACTGCAGCTCCAATGGCTGCGCTTCCCCGACGAAGACCTGGTCGCCCTATGGAAGGGCGCCGGAGGCGCGCTGGCTCGCAAGACGGCGTGAAAACAGTTCTGGTCTCGCCATCGAGACGACCCGTCAGCGGGTCAGCGATTCCGGGCAGCGCTGGGCGGCTCCCGGGTCGCGATTGCAGTTTTGATCGGTGTCGACTACAGATTCACCGGCGGCCGCCAGTTTGTCTTCTGGACCAACGAGACCTACTGACACCGCGGCCTGAACGCCACCCACACACTCCGGCAATCCGAGGCACCGGCCTCGCCGCCGGGGCGCTCACTTGCTAGCTTCGGCGGCTGGACCGCTCAAGCCGCTCGGATGCAGCCGCGACTGCCACAAGACATCGCCGCGAGGACGTTTTGCAATCTAAAACGTCGCTCCGAACAGAAAGCGACAATTTAGACTGCAAAGCGACACTTTACGACGTGCGTTCACA
>Ga0157369_10006312_pt1 | contig 13763 bp, 13 predicted proteins | sample C25metaG_FD_113461 | JGI IMG/M metagenome (GOLD analysis project Ga0157369, IMG submission 113461) | Corn rhizosphere microbial communities from Kellogg Biological Station, Michigan, USA - C2-5 metaG | ecosystem: Host-associated > Plants > Roots > Rhizosphere > Soil | place: USA: Michigan...
GATCGCCTGAATACGCTAACTGCTGTGGCCAGTGCATTGCATGACGCCGAGCAAGGCGGTCCAGGGCCCGACCGCGTCGCGGTACTGGAGGGCCATGACGCGGGAGATCTGGTGAATATGGGTGAGGTCGTGGGCGGTCCAGGTGGCGAGGAGCTGACCTAACGTGACGGGGCCGAGCTTCGGGTGCAGGCCGCGGCGCGTTAGGTCTTCGGGCTTGATGTTGAGCGAGTCGAGGGTGGCGAGGCTGTCGGCGCGGGCGGTGGCGAACTCGTCGAGAAGCTGACCGAGCGTCTTGCCGCGGCTTTCGGTGAACTGCGCGGTGCGGTCGAAGGGCGGAAAGGGTACGGAGTCGCCGTGCTCGAAGATGTGGCGGGCACGTGGGACCCAGTCGGTGTACTCGCCGTGGATGAGGTGGCCGACTATGTCATAGGGACTCCATGTGTCGGGACCTTCGGTAGCGATGGTCCAGAAATCAGGCAGCCCGCGGAGAAGGGCATCGAGGGACGCGGGGGTGCGGCGGAGGAGGGCGATTGCGTCGGGCAGATGAAAGGCGGGCTGTGTCATGTGGGTTACGGGATACGGAGCTTCTGATTTTGTAAGTCAGAATGACGATTCAAAAGAACGGATGCGCGACGGTGGACGCGGAAGAATTTACGGCTTGGGTTCGGCGGAGTTGGCAGGTTCGTCGATCCAGTAACCGCTGCGGGCGGAAACTTTGAGGCCGACGTAGTTGGGTGTGGTGAGAGAGATGGCGTGGAAGCCGGGATGCGGCGACTGCGGCTGGAAGCTGAGCATGTAGCGGTTGGGGATGTGATTGGCGATGGTGCTGAGATCGCGCTCCAAGGTTTTCTGGCTCCCGAGCTTGTAGTACTCACCGCCGGTAAGCCTGGCGACGGTTTCGGGGACGTTCTTTGAGAGCGCGTCCCGCAGCGCGATAAAGGCGATCTGAGCAATACGCAGGGGCGGAGCCAGGATGGCGGCACAGTCAAGTGACTGTTTCGCGGCGCTCTTCGAGAGGTCGACGTTTGGGTCGTTGGGGTCGCGGCTGAAGCAGCCATGGGCGGGACCGGGCTGGCTGGAGGAGAGCTTGGCAGTTTCGACCAAAGCCTCCGATTTTGTGGTGGAGAAGCCGATGCTGTAAATGGCGGTATTGGTGTCGCTGATGGCGCGGACGGCTTCGTCGAGGCGGGTCTTGCTGCCGCGGTCCAGAGTTTCGGAGACGAGCAGGATGGCGCGGCGGTACTGGATGGGCTGCTTGCGCAGGAGATCGACGGAGAAATTGAGGGAGTCCAGGATGGCTGCCTTTTCATCGCCGCCGTTGTCGACGATCAGGGCGTGAATGGCTTGCTCGGCCTTTGTGGTGTCGGTGCTGAAGTCCTGCACGAGGACGGGGGCGCTGTCGAAGCCGACGACAGCAATCCGATGCGGCACGGCGCCAACGACGGTCTCGAGCATGGATTCGAGCGCCTTGTATTTCTCAAGCTGGTCGACGCCAGCTCCGCCGCCCTCAATGCAGACGACGAGGGCGAGAGGCTCGGCGCCGGTGTCCTCCTCGAGATGCAGCTTCTGTGGAACGCCGTCGTCGGTGAGGACGAAGTCTTCGGCCTTGAGGGAGAAGATGAGCTCGCCTTTTTTATCGCGAACGAGGGCCGGGACGAGGACGAGGTTGGACCGGCTGGTGAGGGTAGTGGTGGAGTTCCCAACAGGCTGGGCATCCTGAGTCGCAGGTGTTTGTGCGAGTGCGGAGGACGCGAACGCGAACGCGAGCACGATGGCGAGAGCAAGCCGCATCAGATTATTTCAAGTTTAGCGGGACAAAGAAGCCGCTGGCGAATGCGCCTGTGCGGGAAGAGGTACAGCGGCGGTAGTGAGGTCGATGTGCACCTGCTTGTCGACCCGGAAGAGGAAGGTGCTGGGGTCCTTCATACCCCAGGCGACGTAGGGAATCTCGAAGCGCGTCTCGACAGCGACGGCGTTGCCGCTGTTGCGCAGGTCGAGCGAGAGCTGGAGCGGGTGATCCTGGCCATGGAGGTTAAAGATTCCCTCGACAGGGACGGTGATGGGGGCAGGGCCGGTAAGGTCGACCTTTCCATTGACGTGTGTGGGGCGAAAGGTGATGGTGGGGAATTTGTCGCTTTCGATGATCTCGCGGTGCATGCGACGGTCGCGGGTGGAGTTGCCGCTCTCGCCGCTGGTGGCATCGATGACGACGAGGCCGGAGGCGTTGCCGGTGGCGGTATCGATCTGGAACTCTCCGCTCGTAAGCCTGAAGGTGCCGTGCACGCTGTGGGCTGTGGCGCTGAGAGTCCAGTGGATGGAGGTGGTGGCCGGGTCGAGCTTGAACTGGAGAAGGCCGGACTTCGGTTGAGCTTGAGCGACCGCATTTGCGGTAAGCAGAACGGCGATGGAGAGGCTGGCGCAGATTGCTTTCACGCCGTCGCTCTCCCGGTGAAAAATCGCCAGCCAAACGCGGGGCCGTGGCGGAGCAAAACCCTGGGGAGCTTGCGATTGCCCATGTGCGCTTGCAGCAGTTCGCGGAAGACCATGGGCGTGTGGGCGAGTGTGCGGAGAGTGCCGGCCTGGAGTGCGGGCCAGCGGTCGAGCGTGAGCATCAGCGCGCCCATGGCATGCGGCAGCTGGCCGAGCCTGGGATGTGCCGTGCGGTACTGGTCGAGCGAGCCCGCGGCAATGGAATCCGCAAGCGCGAGCGCCTGGCGGAAGCTGATGGCGAGGCCTTCGCCGGTAATGGCATCAGCGGAGCCGGATGCATCGCCAATGAGGGCGACTGTTTCGGTGGCGACGCTGCGGAGCTTGCGAGTAGCGGTAACGGCTCCGCGCTGGGGGCTGGCGATTTCAGCCCCCGCGAGATGTGCAGCCACTTCGGGGAAATTTGTAAGAATAGTGGCGCGATCGCAGCGGGGGTCGCGTGTGATGTAGACGACGCAGACGCAGTCGGCTGCGACGGGCGTGATGTAGAGCTGGCCGCCACGTCCCCAGTGGATTTCGACCCAGTCGCTCCACGGAGCAACGCAGTAGTGGGTACGGAACGCGTATCGGACGGAGCTCTTGCGCGTGCAGTCGAGGCCTGCCCACTTGCGCACGGAAGAGGCTTGGCCATCCGCACCGATCAGATATCGAAACCGGACCGGCGCGCCGTTGATGGTGGCGGTCTGGAAGCGCTCGGCGTCGCGGGTGCTGTGCTCGATGCCGGGGAGCTGAACGCGAGTGTTGAAGAGCAGGGTCGCTCCTGCCTGCTGGGCGCGCTCGCTGAGCAATGCATGCAGACGAGTTCGGCGGACTCCGATGCCAGCCAATCCCAGCGAGCCAAGCTCGCCCGGGACCCCCGTCGCACCATCTGGAAAGTGCGCCTCGACGCTGTGTACGGCGTTGGCGAAGCGGATACCGTGGAAGAGGTGCCCGTCGGAAGCGGTGAGTGCAATCCCGAGCTGAGCGAGTGTTTCGCGCGAGTCGGGCATTAGGCCTTCGCCGCACGCCTTGTCGATGGCTGAAGCGCGCGCTTCGACCACAGTGCAGTCGATGTCGCGCTGGCGGAGTGCGATCGCGGCGGCCAGACCGGCAGGGCCGCCTCCGATAATAAGAGCTTCAGTAGTGTGGGGCTGATCCATAGGCAGAATACTTCGTTCGGGGAGCCCTCCGAGGCCCTTTGAGCATCGGCAATGCTCAGGTTAGACGAGCTCTGCTATGAAACAGTTCGTTGCGGGAGTGTCTGCGCGGCGGGTACTTTCGCGACGCGGGCGCCGGAGAAACCGCAAGCCTCTGCTTGGCGGCAGGTTATCTCAGCGTCCGTGGGACGGGTCGGGTGAGGTGGAGCTACTGAGATCGAGCTCAAAGGTGGTGAGCCCGGGAGCGTAGCAGTTGCCGTCGCGGTTGTAGGTGGCCGCGCAGGCTCGGGTGATCTCTTTGCGACGGGGCGACTGTGCGTACTGCCAGGCGATGGCATCAAGTGTGCCGCTGGTCTCAGGGAAAGGGGCTGACGATTTGACGACACAACCAGGCGCAGGCGGGCAGGCGTCCTGCGCGACCCAGAAGGCGACCGGGTGCAGGTGCTTTGCGGCGATCTGCTGACGAACGTCACTAATCGTAGTGATGGTGACGGGGCGGCCGTGATCGTCTTTGCCATCATCGACCGGCTGGCCACTGGCGTAAATGCCTGGCCGGTAGTTGCTGGCCGCGACGGCTTCGGTCCATCCGAGGAGGTAGGCTGCCTGCTCGCCGAGCATGCGTCCGCCTTCTTCCTGATCGATGAAGATGATGGTGCCGGGCGGGAAGCCCTCGTGGCGAGCGGCGGCCACCGCGTTCGCCGCGTCTGCACGGCCGAGGACTGCGGGCCTGGTACGCTTTTTTGCAGCGGCCAGGATCTCCTTGTCCAGCCGCCCATTGAAGACTACGAGGAAACCGAAGCCGTTCCTGATCAGAACATTGCGCTTACCGGTCCACGGGTTGTGGTCGGCGCCGGGAGGATTGTTGAGCCAAAAGCCTGTGAAGGCGAACTGCTTGTGCAGAGTCGGAAGCAGTGCGTCGCCGGGGTACTCGTTGGCGTCGAAGCCGGTGTAGGTGTGCGTGGCGGGTTTCGACTGGGCGAATGAAGCGAGGGAGAACGCCAGCACAGCCCCGAGCAACATGCCGAAACGCATACGGGTTGGATGTGAGGCGGAACGAGGTTCAGCTGTCGCCAGTGCGTCCTGTGATAGCTTGCTTTCCATACCAATCCAGACATAACACGGAGGCACGATGAGCAGCACTGTGCAGGAGATCGACCCGAGGTACCCGATTGGAAGATTCAAGCGGCCGGAGAGCGTATCGGCACAGGACCGCGCGGTCGCGATTGCGGCCATAGCGGCGATGCCCGGACTGCTCAAAGCCGCAGTCAAGGGTCTGGATCGCGAGCAGTTGGACACGCCGTATCGCGAGGGCGGCTGGACCGTGCGGCAGACCGTGCATCACATCGGGGACAGCCACATGAACGCATTCATGCGTCTGCGGCTGGCGCTTACAGAGGATTGGCCGACAATCAAGCCTTACGATGAGAAAGGCTGGGCGATGCTGCGCGATTCCACGGGCGCACCGGTGGGCTGGTCACTGGACCTGCTGGAGAGTCTGCACGCGCGCTGGGTGATGGTGCTGGACAGCCTGACGGACGAGCAGTGGGCGCGCGGCGTAAAGCATCCGGAGAACGGGCCATTGACTGTGGATGTTTTGACGCAGTTGTATGCGTGGCACTCGAGACACCATGTCGCGCATATCACGCGGCTACGCGAGCAGAAGGGCTGGTAGGCGTGTTTGAGATTCGTATGGCGGAGACGCCGGTGGAGATTCAGCGCTGCTTTCGTGTGATGTCCTTTCTGCGGCCGCATGTGGGAGAGTCGGAGTTCGTGCCGCGTGTTCAACAGCAGCAGGCGGAGGGATATCAGCTTGCGTACGTGCAGGATGCCGGAGAGGTGGTAGCAGCGGCCGGTTTTCGCGTAATGGAGGTGCTTGCTACGGGCCGCACCATGTATGTTGACGACCTGGTCACCGATGAAACCCGGCGCTCGCTTGGATACGGCAAGGCCATGCTCGAGTGGCTGCAGGCGCGTGCGCGGGAGCAGGGCTGCGAGACGTTCAGCCTGGATTCCGGAACGCACCGGCAGGAGGCGCACGCGTTCTACTTCCGCGAGCGGATGCGTGTAACCAGCTTCCATTTTGCGAAGAAGCTCAAATAGGCGCGCAAATCAAGTGTGCTCCGGCGCGTGTTCGAGCAGCTCGCGCTCGAGCAGGTCGAGCACATCATCTGTGCGCTCCAGCGCCCACGGCCGCCTCAGGCGATAAGGCTTTGCGTGGCGCAGGAGGATGGCGCATTCCTTGAAGATGCGCGGCTGCTGCCCGGTGAGGACGGGGATATAAACGGCATAAGTCATGTCCATCAGTGCGGCGATCGCTTCGGGAATCGAGATGGGCGTGAGCTCGGGGGCGGCGTCTGCGCTGTCCGCGCGCTCGAGGAAGACGAGCCGGGCAAGGCGGCGGTTGACATTGCCAGCGGGTGGCAGGAACACGCGGTACTTGTCATCTGTGGAAAAGACGCGGTGGCGCTCGTCGGGGGTCTGACCCAGGTGTTCCAGGCTCTGATTCCAGAGCTTGAGCCAGCCGGCGACGGGAATGACGCATGGATTGGCGGGGTCCGAGGGATCGAGCAGGCAGATGTCGTCGGATACGATGCTGTGCCCGCGGCGGCCGAGCCACGCAGCAAGAGTTGATTTGCCCGCGCCAGAGTCTCCGAGGAAGGCTGTAACGCGGTCGCCCTGCGCGATGGCGCTAGCGTGTAGTGGCAGCAGACCGTTCTGGTGACAGAGTGCTCCGAAGACGGAACCCAGCAGGTAGGTCGAGACGTCGGAGGCGGACACCCCGGGCACGCTCTCCACGCGCACTTCGTTGCCATTGGCGACGTAGTAGCGAGCGACTGCGTCGATGTGGAGGAGGAATTCGTTTGCCTTGAGCTGGACGGCGGAGCTCGTGAAATCCGGGGCGAGCAGCCCGGCAGGTATTCCGCCGCTACGCAGAGACACAACTCTTTCACCCGAGCCGCTCAGGTTTCGCAGCTCCGGAATATCTATGTCGGAATCGATTCGAAATGGCCCGTAGAACAGAGTGCGGACTGGTCCGATCGACTTGAGCTCAGGTGAGGACACTGTGCGATGCTAATTCACCCGAGTGTCACGATACGTGAAAGGTCGGCGGTTGCAGGGTCGTGTGTGCGCAGGAAATATCCCATGCTGATAGCGCGGGTGAGCCAGAAATGCCAGCGCGGGTATACATCGGGAGCTTCGAAGTTGGAGGTCGGCCAGGTATCGAGCAATTCCTCCATAGCCCGTAAGTCTAAGGCCTCACGAGCCGCCGGTGAGCGATGTATGAGGGCGACTTCGTCGCGGAGGGCCTCGAGAGACTGACCCATGATGGAGTACCAGTCTGCGCCCTGGAGCCCCCGCAGGTAGTTCGAAAGTGTCTCCTGTGGCAGGCGATCCTTCATGGCCCGACGCGCGAGCGAGCGGGATTGTCCGCCTGCGAGATATTGTTCTGGTGGAATAGCAAACGAGAATTCGTAGAGTCGCTTGTCTGCGGTGGGATCGCGTACTTCGATTTGATTTGCAGCCTCCAGTCCGGCGTGGTAGGGGCCTTGGTCATAACCTTCAATCAAGGCGCTGTGCTCTTGCTGCGGTGTTGAAGCGGAAGGATGGAATGTATCGAATATTCTCTCGCCCATTTTGTAACGGTCCATCAGAGTGCGAGCTGCGAGACATGCGGCCAGGCTGTTGCGACTGGACTGAGGAATACGCATGCGCCTCAGCCAGCGCGGGGTGAATGCCTGGAGCGTCAGCCGGAAAGCAGAACGGCGTGCCAGGGCTCCGCTGCTGTTCAGCCCCTCGATCGTCCGAGCGAGGGTAATCCAGCGCCCACGGCGGAAGTAGCTTGCTAGAGGGCTCCAGGTGTTGTAGCTGAACGTTATATTTCCTTCGGCACCCTCCAGCAACACGCGAATGCCCCTCTGCTTCGCCTGATCGAAAATGGCTGTGAGCCACAGGAGATTAACGGCGGCAGGTGTTGGTTCATCGAGTGCGTCCACCCATCGGCGCATGGTCGAGAGAAAGTCGTAGCCGCTTGAGTGGACGAGCAAGTGGTCGATGTTCGGATATCTGCTTGCAACCGCTGCTGCTCCTGCACCTTCGGAAGGGAAAAAACCGAGCGGGGCAGTACCGTTGAACCCGGGCCGGGGAACAGAGGTAAATGCAGTCAACCGTTTCCCATGTCTCTCCAGCAGGTGAGCGGCTGACGCGGTTACAGAGGAACTGTCGAGTCCGGCGCTTAGCAGCGATCCGATGGGGTGAGTGCTGCGGAGCCGCGTTTCGGTGGCTCGGTCGAAGATCTCGAGAAGTGCTTCGGCGTATTCCGCATCCTTCTTAAATCGGACAGGTCTGGCATTGGCCGCAGTCCAATACTGAGTTATGGAAAGACCGTCAGGCGTTACTCGAAGAAAGTGCCCGGGGGGCAGTCGGCTGATGTCTTTGTAGAAAGTCAGGGGCCACTCAGGCTTAAGACAGCCGATCCAATCGGCTACGTACGGTTCGCGAAGTTCGCGCGAAATGGGCAGGACCAAAAGCCCTTTGTACATTGAGGCCAGAGCGAAAAAATCCCCCCCTCGGTGGTAGAAGAGTGGGCGTTCGCCAGCGTGATCCCGAGCGGCGAAGACCTCCTGCTTGGCAGGGGTCCAGACCGCGAACGCGAAGGCGCCAATCAGGTGATCCAGGCATGCCGATCCCCACCTGAGCCACGCCGCCATAAGGAACGCAGAATCAGGGAGTTTTTCCGCGCCAGTGAGGCCGAGTTCCCGCGCCAGATCGACACGGTTGTCCAGCCTCACGTCAGCGACGAGGCAAGCAGAACCGTCAGGACTCCAGACCGGTTGTTTTTCAAATTCGTCTTCGGGTAGAGAGGAAGAGAGATTGACTCCGAAAGCAATCCGATGGTCACTCCAAAACGCCTGACCCTCGGGCCCATAGGAAGGGAGAGCTGCAAGCATCCGGGCGTGCGAGTTCTCTGCGATCGGCCCATTCGAAATACTCCAAAACAGACTGATCGCAGACATGAATCAAAGCAACTGTGGATTAGCTCCTGTTGTTGGCGCCGCTGTCGCTGACCGTAGCGGGTGCGCCATTGCGTGCCGACCGAAGATCAATCACCGTAACGGCAGGCTCTGTCCAAAGCTTCTTGGCTGTCATGGGCGAGTTCTTCAAACTGTTCATCCTAAAGTCTCCTGTTTGTCTCGTTCATGGCGGAGTCTGACGCGCTAACTCGACTTTGTATTTGATGCGTCAGACCTAAAAGACAAGTCCAACGCGAGTTGGTTCGTTTCGTTTAACGCCTCTAGTACTAAAAAAGCTACTGTAACTTTATCACACGGCGGTCGGCTATTTGGCAGCTGAAAGGCATACCGTCCAGTGACCCTCGACGTTACTTAAATCGGCCTCATCGATAAGAAGAGCCGACACTTAGCGTGCCGGCTCTTCTTCGACGAATTTCGGAGAGATATCCCTCAGTGTTCCAATATCTCGTTCCGGCTCCGCCTGAATCCGACCCAGATTGCCAATGCCAGCAGCCCGGTTCCGGTCAGCAATACGGGATTCGGTTCCGGTGTCACTGCTGCTGCGCTGGGCGCAGTAAAAAAGTTCAGGACGACGTTTGTGCCCGCACCTATGACAGTTTGCGAGCCGGTGGCCTGGACAAAGAACGCTCGATCCGAAAATCCTGGTAACGCGCCGAATATTGTTGCGTTATAGCTCTGCACGGTACTCCCGGACGGGAAATTCCCAGGCCAGAAGACATCGAGCATATCGCTGAACAGGGGCCCGTTTGGATCGTTCGGTTCTTTGAAGAGAACTGCTTCCCAGAGCGAAGTATTGAACAACCCGGTTGCATTATCCGCGAGTGTTGCCGGGTCGCCGTTGATCACCACTGTGTAGCCGGTAACGAAATCATTAGCTGCCAGGCTAGCCCCGTTCTGTGTCATGAGGGCGAACAGGTCGAAATGGGTAGTGGGTTGGTTGTAGATGAAGTTGCAGGTTATTTTGACAAGTCCGTTGACCGGCGTCCCTACGTTTGCGCAACTGGAATCTGCGAAACTGAAGGGAGTGCATGCAAACGCCAACATAGCCGGGAAGAAGGCGAAAAGCTGCTTGCGGAAAGTCATTGATATGACTCCTCTTTTTATATGGAAAGTCGTGCCTGTCGAAGTCGTGCCCGTGCGAACATCGGATGAAGCGAATTTGAAGAGGGTTGCACGATCGGGCAAGTTGTGATAGCGGCCCGCGCGGGAGCGGGCTCTTTTATATCCTGATTCGGAGTGGGGAGAGCGGTTCGAGGCGCTTGGGAGGGCACTGTGAAGGGGGCATGGTGAAGGCAGTGCGGGGGCTTATAGAGAAGGCAGGCCGCTCCGCTAATCCAGTCGTTCATCTCTGCTATCGCACTGTAAAGGCGCTCGGTTCGGCGCGTCGATTTCTTTCGAGTCCCAGAATCCGGTCCCAGGTGCTGACACATGTGCTCTACAAAGATCAGCAATTTCAGGCAGAAACGGCATCGTGCGACGATCGGTATCCGGAACTCTTTACGGAATGTCAGAAACGACTGGCGCCTTTGCAGGCGCCGAGAATCCTCTGTTTCGGCTGTTCGACTGGCGACGAGGTCTTCTCCCTTGCTCGTTACCTGCCGCATGCAGAGATCACAGGGGTCGATATCAACCCTTGGTGCCTGGAGCAATGTAATCGCAGGAACTCCGACGAGCGGCTGAGTTTTGTGCATCGCAACTCTGCTGCATTTGCGCAGGCAGGCGATTTCGATGCCATTTTCTGTATGGCAGTGTTCCAGCGAACCGAGCACCGGACCAAAAGACTGAGCCCGTCGCAGACCGGATTCACCTTCGACCGTTTTGAGGCTGAGGTTCGGATGCTGGACCACAAACTTCGCCCCGGTGGGCTGCTCTTTCTGGACGAAAGTGACTACAGCTTTGAGCTGACGGAGGTTGCCGCTCACTACGCGCCGCTCGGCTTTCCTGAAAACAAGGTTCTACGGGAGCGACCGGTGTTTGACCGAGAGAGCAGGCTGGTTGCCGAAAGCGGTTTGTTCACACGCGCATTTGCGAAGAACACTTAGGCTGATGACGCGGGGCATAGTCGCCCTCAGATGCTAGACTTTGCCTGCACGATGAAGCCGAGCGGAGCAGAATCCGGCAGCGCACTGGGCCCGCCGCAACAGACCCCGGAGCAGATCGCCAACATCTTTGAAACCTTCCTCGCCGAGTACCCCAAGGCGGCGGTGGTGGAAGAGGGCAAGGTGTTGTTCGACATGGCAAGCGCGCAATACTCCATCGGGGAGTCGCATGGCCGGTGCACGCTGCACCTCTGGAACGAGGAGCGAAACGTCGTCCGGACGGTGAGCGCTGCCACACTGCGCGGCTCGGGACTGCGGCTCACAACCCACCGGTTTGGGCAGAGCAAGCCAGGATCACTGGAACTCCTGAGAGACCGGGAGCGGCGCACACCGGTGGGCCGGGACACGACCCGTGTGCGCTACCTGCGTCTGCTGGAGCGCGTGATGGTGAGGGGCAGCGGCCTGCATTGGGGCGATTGGAAGCCGGAGGCCTTTCGCACCGCGATGGACCTCGAAAAGAGCTTTGGTCCGGCATACGCGCGTGGGTCGCTGGTGCATGGGCAGCAGGCCTGGGCTTTAATCGCTGTCAATCGGGAAGAGACGTCGGCGATTGTGGATGGCATCCTTACGCTGGGTGTGTTGTGGCTGCATGAGTGCCGCGAGAAGGCCGCCGGCAAGCGGTTGTACCGCGGGTTGCGCGTCGTGGTGCCGAAGGGAATGGGCACGCTGACGGCCTCGCGCCTTGCGTGGATGAATACCCAGGCAGCGCATTGGGAGCTGTGGGAGCTGGATGAACGGACGGAAGAGCTCGAGCAGCGCGATCCTGCCGACCACGGTAATCTGACAACCAGACTGGTGCAGGCTGCCGATGAAACCGGCGTGCGCGACCGCTTCCGCGTGGCGATCCCGCGGGTAATGGCTCTGGTACCGGAGGAGATGCGCGAGCTTGCCGAGCAGCGCGCGCGTGGCGCCGCGGAGCTTGCGTTCCTGCTTCACGGGCTTGAGTTCGCGCGAGTGCGCGCACGACACTCCGGGCAGAGCTTCAACCGCGTGGAGGAGATCACGGTGGGAGCAGGTTCGAATGAGACGGTGCTGACCGACCGCAACACAGACGAGCTGTGCGGAATGATCGCTGAGCTGTTTGAGCGCCGTGCTGCCGTTCGTGCGGGCAGAGACGGTGTCGGGGCAAATCGCGAACGGCCTTCGCTCGATACAGCGCGCCAGAATGACCCGCTTTATCGCATGCAGCCGGAGCGCTGGCTCGAAAGTGTGTTGCGGCGAGATGTTGCGGCGCTGGACGATCGGCTTGATCCGGCGCACGTCTACACACAGGTACCGGCGTTTGCTGCTTCGGACCGCGGCATGCTGGATCTGCTGGGCGTGGACCGTGACGGCAGGCTCGCTGTAATCGAGCTGAAGGCCGATGAAGACCTGCAACTTGCGCTGCAAGGGCTGGATTATTGGGTGCGTGTCCGGTGGCACCATATGCAGTCAGCCGACCATAGCAGTGGCCTCGGCGAGTTCCAACGCCATGGTTACTTCCGTGGCGTGCGGCTCTCATCGGAAGCGCCGCGGCTGTACCTTGTTGCTCCCGCGTTGCGCATACATCCTGCGACGGAGATCGTGTTGCGCTATCTCTCTCCACGCGTCCAATGGGAGCTGGTCGCTCTCGACGAGCGCTGGCGCGAGAAAGTACGAGTGGTCTGGCGCAAGCACAGCGGCGGACGACGGTAGCCGCAGAGAATACGGTAGCCGCAGAGAATAACGATCGAGTTCGAATTGCGGAACGCGCAGGCAGGCCACTTTCGGCCTCAATGTATAGTTCCGTTGATGAAATTAACCCGACGAAACTTGCTGGCCGCGGCAGGTGCTGCAGGCGGAGCTTCTCTGTTGCACACTGCCGGACTGAATGCGTTCGCGCAGACCGGTGCGAGTCCCGGATCGCCGGACGCATTTGCAAAGCCGAAGCCCGACCTGGCGGGACCGGTGCAGCCGACATGGGAGTCGGTGCGGGACCACTACCACACGCCGAAGTGGTTTCGCGATGCAAAGGTCGGCGTCTTCGTCCACTGGGGACTGTACGCGGTACCGGCACACCACAGTGAGTGGTATGCGCATTGGATGTACACCACCGATGTCCAGTGGCACACCGAACATTACGGCCCGCCAGACAAATTCGGCTACAAGGACTTCATCCCGATGTTCAAGGCGGAGAAGTTCGACCCGGACGAGTGGGTTGGTATCGTGCAGCGGGCCGGCGCACGCTACTTCTGCCCGGTTGGCGAGCACAGCGATGGCTTCGCCATGTGGGACAGCGATATCACTCCGTGGTGTGCGGGCAAGATGGGGCCGAAGCGTGACATCCTCGGCGAACTGGCAAAGGCCGCGCGCAAGCAGAACCTGGTGTGGGGCACGTCCACCCACCGCATGGAGCACCACAACTTTCAGTACCCGACTGCTGGAGTGCCGAACGACGAGTTTGATCCTAGGTATGCCGGCTTCTACGGTCCGCCAATCCCGGGCAAAGATATGAATGCCGGCGATGCAAGTGAGGCGTTCCAGCTCGACTGGCTGGCGCGTGTGCAGGAGGTCATCGACAAGTACCATCCTGAGATTCTGTACATGGACAACGGCGTTAACCCGCGCTCGTACGATCCGGTGAAGTTGCGGGTGGCCGCGTACCTCTACAACCGCGCGCAGGAGTTCGGATTCGAGTCGTGCATTGCGACAAAGCAGTGGGCGTATCTGTTCGGCAATATCCAGGCATTTGAGACTGCGGGCGGATCGCCGAAGTGGCCGTACCCGGGCGACTGGCAGTGCGACACGCCGATTGGCAATTCCTGGGGCTACATCAAGGACCTGGTGGTACGCCCAGGACCAGCGGTGCTGCAGCAGTTGATCGCGATTGTGAGCTGCGGCGGCAATTTCATGCTCAATCTCTCCCCAATGGCGGACGGCACAATTCCGACCGATCAGCAGGCGAGTGTTACGGTCCTGGGTGACTGGCTAAAAAAGAACGGCGAGGCGATCTACGGCAGCACAAGTTGGCTGAAGCCCGGCGAAGGGCC
>Ga0157369_10006313_pt1 | contig 13763 bp, 10 predicted proteins | sample C25metaG_FD_113461 | JGI IMG/M metagenome (GOLD analysis project Ga0157369, IMG submission 113461) | Corn rhizosphere microbial communities from Kellogg Biological Station, Michigan, USA - C2-5 metaG | ecosystem: Host-associated > Plants > Roots > Rhizosphere > Soil | place: USA: Michigan...
CCGCGGCTCGTGCATCAGGGCATCTGGCGCCCGGTCGGCGAACCGCGCAGGTTTCCGCGCGTGACGTTCGACGGGGCCGTCGGCCGCGTCGAGCTCGACGGCGAGCTGCTGCTCGAGGTGGAGGAGCCGGAGCGCTGGTGGCCGAACGGCAGCGGTGACCAGAAGCTCTACCGCGCGGGCGAGTGGGACGTCGGCTTTCGCACGGTCGAGCTCGCGCCGAACGACGAGGCGCCGGGCGGCGCGCTGCCCTACACGCTCGTCGTCAACGGCGAGCGGACGTTCATGCGCGGCTGGAACTGGGTCCCGATCGACGTCGACTACGGCGTTCCGCGCCTCGACAAGCTCGAGCGGCTGCTGCGGCTCGCTGCGCGCGCCAACGTGAACGTCCTGCGCGTCTGGGGCGGCGGCGTGATCGAGAGCGACGACTTCTACTCCTGGTGCGACCGGCTCGGCATCCTCGTCTGGCAGGAGTTCTCGCTGTCCTCGTCCGGCCTCGAGTCGACGCCGTCCGACGATCCGGCGTTCGTGGACGCGCTCGGCCGGGACGCGCGGCACATCGTCCCGTCGCGCGCCCATCACCCGTCACTCTTTGCGTGGTGCGGCGGCAACGAGCTCGCGTGGCCGGACGGCGAGCCGATCGACGAGCGCTCGCCCGCGATCCGGGCGCTCGGCGACGTCGTCCGCGAGCTCGATCCGTCACGGGTCTGGCTCGCGACCTCGCCGACCGGGCCCAAGGGCACGTGGGACATGCACGGCCCCTGGGAGCATCAGGGCTTGCGTGCGCACTACGAGCACTACGACTCGCGCACGAACCTCATCCACAGTGAGTTCGGGGTCGAGGGGATGGCGAACGACCTGTCGATGATCGCGCCGGACCATCGTTGGCCGGCGGACACGTCGAACCCCGTATACGAGCATCTCGGCGCGTGGTGGAACAACGCGCCGCTCGTGCAGGAGGCGTTCGGCGGGCGGATCGAGGACGTCGCGACGATGCAGCGTGCGTCGCAATGGCTGCAGTACGAAGGGCTGCGCTACGCGGTCGAGGCGACGATCCGCCGGGCGTGGCGCGCGAGCGGCGTCCTGCCGTGGCAGTTCAACGAGTCGTTTCCGAACGCGTGGTGCACGTCGGCCGTCGACTGGTGGGGGAATCCGAAGCCCGCGTACTTCGGTGTCGCCCGTGCGTATCGCGGTGCGCCGAGCGCGCAGTTCGCGACCTGTGCGTGGGACGGGCTCGGCGAGGTTCGCGCACGAGTCTCGGCTGACGCGCGTCTGCTCGACCTCGACGGTCGCGTCGTCGCCGAGGGCCGCGGCGAGATCGCCGCGCCGCTCGACGCGTTCGTCCACGACGTCTTCTTGCTCGACCTCGGCGCCAATCGCTACGTCATGACGCGTAGCCAGGACCTGGCGCCGCTGCTCGAGCTGCCGGCGACGACGCTGTCGCTCGAGGGCGCAACGCTTCGGAACACGGGCGACGTCGCGGCGATCGGCGTGATCACCGACGGCGACGTCCTCGACCTGTTGCCCGGCGAAGCGGTCGAGATCGAAGGCACGCGGGCGGAAGGCTGGAATGCTCGTCTGTAACGGCCTCGCCCCGGACGGCTCCCTCGTCGACGGCTTCGAGTTCGACGGCGTGACACTTTCGTATCGGGGACTGTCCCCGGTCGATGCCTCCGTCCGGATCTCGCTGCAGCTGCCCGCAACGGACGATCCGCAGTGGCTCGTGCCCGGCGTCTTCTACGGCGAGAATCGGCCGGAAACGAGCAGCCGCACCTACCCGCGCTTCGCGCGCGAGACGAACGTCGAGCGCATGGAGTCGCCGTCGTGGTCGTTCCGCGCAGACCGCTGCGCGACGCCGGCGGTGTTCGCGCGCGGCGGAGGTTTGATCACATCCGAGCTGTCCCCGCTGGGCCAGTCCGGCGTCGGCTTCGCCTACCGCGACGGCGCGCCGACGATCTGGCTCGACTTTCCGTATCGCGAGGAGCCGCTCGCCTACGACGGGTCGGACGACCCCGCGCCGCCCGACGTCCGAACGCATCGCTGGCACCCTGGCGACAGCGTCAGGCTCGACGTGCGCGAGACCGACGACAACTGGCGCGAGCATCTTCGACCGGCCGCGACGCTGCGGCCGGCGGCCTGGGTCTCGGTCGAGGAGGCGGCGGAGCTCGCCGCCTACGGACTCCATCGCTGGCACTACAAGCCGAACCCGTCGCGCCTGATCGAGACGCGCTCGTTCGACGGGCGCGAGGAGCGCGACCACATGCACGTCTCGTGGGTGAGCGGGGCGCCGTATGCGTACGCGCTGCTCCGGCACGGGCGGCGCGTCGGTAACGACGAGTACGTCGCCGCCGCAACGTACGTGCTCGAGCACATCGCCGGCAACCTCGCGCCGGCCGGGATCTTCTGGCCGCAGTGGACGGTCGACCGCGGCTGGACGTGGGGCTGGCACCCCGACCACGACCGCGCGCACTCGCGCACGCTCGCCGACGCGGCCCTCTACATGTTCCGCGCCGGGTTCGTGGACGCGGCGCGCTCGAACATCGGTGTCGCCCTCCGCGCGCAGCGCGAGGACGGCGCACTGCCGGCTGCCTTGCACCTGCAGACGGGCGAGCCGCTGTCGTGGGACGGCACCGCCGGCATGTCGTGGATTCCCGCGCTCGCTGCGGCCGGCGAGCTCGATGCGGCGCGCCGCGCCGGCGCCTACTACGCGCAGTTCGACACCTGGAGCGGCGCCCCGGAGGACACCGACCTCGCACCGACCTCCGAGGACGGCTACGCCGCCGTGACGGCGTTCGTCGCCCTGGAGGACTGGGAGAACGCCCGCCGCGCCGCCGACTGGACGCTGACCTTCCGCTACTCGTACGACGTCGACTTCGCGCCCGGCACGACGCTCGGCGACCACCGGTTCAAGTCCCGCGGCGCCGACCAGGCGTCGCCGGCGAACCAGCACCTGCACGACTTCGGGCTCATCTGCCTGCCCGAGTTCTTCGCGCTCGGCGAGCCGTATCGCACGTCCGTGCTCCAGCACCTCGAATGCTTTCGCCAGTTCATCGCGCGCTTCGACGGCGACTTCGGCGCGCAGCGCGGCATGGCGGCCGAGCGCTATCTGCAGACGGACTGCTTCGGCCCGAAGGGGACGGTGCAGCCGCTCTCGCACGCGTGGTGTCTCGGCGTGCTGCTGCTTGCATGCGAAGAGGTGATCGAATCCTCTGGGGCGTAGCCACCTCGGCCTTCCAGATCGAGGGCTCGCTCGACGCCGACGGCCGCGGCAGGTCGATCTGGGACGACTTCCCGAGCGATGCGGGCGAGACGGGCGCGATCGCGTGCGACCACTACCGCCGCTGGCGCGACGACGTCGACCTGATCGCGGAGCTCGGTGCGAACGCCTACCGCTTCTCGATCGCCTGGCCGCGGCTGCTTCCGGAAGGCGGCGGACGCGTCGAGCGGCGTGGCATCGACCACTACTCCCGCCTCATCGACGCGCTGCTCGAGCGCGGCATCGAGCCGGTCGTCACGCTCTTCCACTGGGACCTCCCCGCGACGCTCGACTGGCGGGAGCGCGACACCGCGTCCCGTTTCGCGGAGTACGCGCAGCTCTGCTTCGATGCGTACGGCGACCGTGTCGATTGGTGGCTGACGATCAACGAGCCGTGGATCGTCGGCCTGCTCGGCTTCCTGCACGGCCTCCATGCGCCCGGGATCGAAGGCGACGTGCGCGCGGAGGTCACGGTCTTCCACCACCTGCTCCTGGCGCACGGCCTCGCGGCCGAGACGTACCAGGGCGACGGCGACATCGGCATTGCGCTCAACCTCTGCCCGCACTATCCGGCGAGCGACGACCCTGCGGACGTCGAGGTGACGCACGCGAGCGACGAGTACGTCAACCGCTGGTTCCTCGATCCGTTGTACGGCCGCGGCTATCCGGAGGGCATGCGCGCGCGCTACGAGGAGGTCGTGGGCGAGCTCGACTTCATCGAGGAGGGCGACCTGCGGACGATCGCCGCGCCGACGGGCTACCTCGGGATCAACTACTACGCGCCGCGCGTCGTGCAGGCAGTGCCCGGAGACGCGCCGTGGCCGTGGCGCGTCATCGTCCCGGAGGAATGGCCGACAACGGCGGGCTTCACGGGCGGCATCGCCTCGACGGAGGCCGGGACCCCGATCTTCCCGCGCGGCCTCACCGATCTGCTCGTGCGCGCGCATCGCGACTACGGCGCGCGCGTGATGGTCACGGAGAACGGCGCCGTCTATCCCGAGCCGGTCCACGACGAGCGGCGGATCCAGTTCCTGCGTGACCACGTGGACGCGGTGCGCGACGCGGTCGCGCAGGGCGTCGACGTCCTCGGCTACTGCCACTGGTCGCTCATGGACAACTTCGAGTGGAAGCTCGGCTACGCGCAGCGCTTCGGCCTGGTGCACGTCGACTTCGCGACCCAGGAGCGAACGGTCAAGGACAGCGGCCGCTTCTACAGGGAGCTGGTCGCCGGATGATCGAGCGCGCGAACGGCACGTACGCGATGGTCGCGATGGATCAGCGCGAGTCGCTGCGCACGATGCTCCGCGAGGTGGGGCACGACGACTCCGACGAGCGCGTCCGTCGCTTCAAGACGGCAGTCGCACGTGAGCTCGCGCCGTACGCCTCCGGCTTCCTGATCGAACCGGACTTCCTCGCCGACGTCCGTCCGCTCGTCCCGCGCGGGCTGATCATGGCGGTCGATCTGCTGAAGCAGGAGCGCGGCGGCATCGTCGAGGACACGCGACTCGACGAGATCGACGAGCTTCCGGACGGCGTCGTCGCACTGAAGTTGCTCGTGATCTGGCGTGACGACGACCGGCGACGCGAGCGGATCGAGATGTGCGAACGCTTCGTCGCGCTCGCGCAGCGCCACAACGTGCTGTCCGTGCTCGAGCCGGTCGTGCGCGAGGACCACCAGATCCTCGACGCCGCGCGCGAGCTGGGCGCGACCCGGCCGTCGCTCTACAAGGCGCAGGCGCCGCGGGAAGGAGACGTCGTCACACGCTGCCGCGAGATCACCGACGCACTGCCGGTGCCGTGGGTCGTGCTGTCGCAGGGCGTGCCGCGGGACGAGTTCCCGCAGGCGGTGGAGGACGCATGCAAGGGCGGTGCACGCGGGTTCCTCGCCGGTCGCGCGCTCTGGACGAACACGCTCGCCGCCGACGACCCCACCGAGCTGCTGCGCACGCAATCCGTGCCGCGGTTGCAGCAGCTGACCGAGATCGTGGACCGCTACGCATGAACATGCGCGGTGTCATCGAGGGGTTCTACGGCGCGCCGTGGTCGCACGACGAGCGGCTCGACCTGATCCGGTTCTGCGCGCAGCACGACCTGAACACCTGGGTGCACGCGCCGAAGGACGACCCGTACCACCGGGCGAAGTGGCGCGATCCCTACCCGGGCGACGAGCTCGCACGGATCGGCGAGCTCGTCGCGGAGTGCAACCGCGTCGGCGTCGACTTCGCCTACGCGATCGCTCCCGGACTCGACCTCTGCTACTCGCACGAGTCGGAGTGGGAGAAGCTCGTCGCGAAGGTCGAGCAGGTGCGCGGCGTCGGCGTCGTCCATTTCCAGTTGCTGTGGGACGACGTCGAGCACAAGCTGCACTGCCCCGAGGACGAGGAGCTCTACGGCCAGGAGGAGCGGCCGACCGGTGCTGCGCAGGCGCCGTTCAGCAACCGGTTCGCGCGCGAGATCGAGCAGCCCGGCCCGCTCGTCGTCTGCCCGATGGCGTACGCGCAGACCGGCGACGGGCCGTACCGGCGCTGCTTCGCGCCGCGCCTCGACCCGGGCATCGTCCTCTATTGGACCGGGCCCGAGGTCGTTTCGCTCGCGATCCACAAGGACGAGCTCGACATGAGCGTCCACCGGTACACGGGCCACGAGCACCTGCTCTGGGACAACTTCCCGGTCAACGACTGGGCGCCGGAGACCCTGCACCTCGGCCCGCTGCGCGGACGCGATCCGAACCTCGCGAAGGGCAGGCTGCGCGGCATCGTCGCCAACGCGATGGTGCAGTGCGTGCCCTCGAAGCTCGCGCTCGCGACCGTCGCGGACTGGGCGCGCGATCCGTTCGCGTACGACCCGCTCGCGTCGTACGAGCGCGCGCTTCGCGAGCACGGCGCGGAAGTGCTCGACGCGCTCGGCGAGCCGGCCGCGGGCGTCGACCCGCCGGACGATCTCGCGGCGCTGTGCGAGATCCTCAAGCTGGGCGTCACGGCGTCCGTGGGCGCGGCGCTGCTGCGGCCGTTCGTCTCGTGACGGACGTCGCCGTCTTTCGCGCGACCGGCGCAGGTGTCGCCGCCGCGGTCGCCGCACACGGGGCCGGTGCGAGCGTTGCGCTCGTCGAGCCGACCGATCGCATCGGCGGCATGGTCAGCGGCGGCCTCTCGTGGACGGACGTCGGCGACGAACGTGTTCTGCGCGGCTTCGCGCGCCGCTTCTACGACCTGGCGACGTACTTCCCGGAGCCGCACGTCGCCGAGGAGATCCTGACCAGCATGCTCGACGGGATCGAGGTCGTCCGCGAGCTGCCGGACGCGGCGGTGTACGTCGACGCGTCGTACGAGGGCGATCTGCTCGCCGCGCGCGGAGTCCCGTTCGCCGTCGGACGCGAGTCGTGCGGGCTGTACGGCGAGCGGTGGGCGGGACGGCAGCCGGCCTACCGGCCGTCGAAGCACAACTTCGACGTGCTTCTCTCGCCGTTCCGCGAGGATGGCTCGCTCCTGCCGCATGTCGTCGACGATCCGGAGGAGCGGCTCGGCGAGGGCGACGGCGCGCTGATGGCGTACGGGTTCCGCGTCTGCCTGACCCACCGCGACCCGATCCCCTTCGAAGAGCCCGACGGCTACGACCCGGCGGAGTTCGAGCTGCTCGACCGCTATCGCGCTGCGCGGCCGGACGCACCGCTCATGGGGCTCGTCCGCGACCTGCTGCCGAACGGGAAATGCGACGTCAACTCGATCGGCCCGTTCTCGCTCAACGTTCTCGACGGCTCGAACCGCGACTATCTCGAGGGGGATCGAGAGGGCGTTCGCGCGCACCACTTCGAGTACACGAAGCGGTTTCTCTTCCATGTCTCGCCGCCCGGATGGGGCCTTGCCCAGGACGAGGGCTGGCCGCACCAGCTCTACGTGCGCGAGGGCCGCCGCATGCAGGGTGCGTACGTCTTGACCGAGCACGATCTGCTGCAAGCGCGGCCGCAGGAGGACGTCGTCGCGTACGGCTCCTACAACATCGACATCCGCGAGGTCGTCCGGACGTGGCGGCTGCTGCCGGAGTTCACGCCGCTGCCGGCGGTCTTCAACGAGGGCTACCTCTCCGTGCCGGTGCCGCCGTACCCGATCCCGTACCGCTGCTTGACGCCGAACCGCGAGGACGCGACCGACCTGCTCGTTCCCGTCGCGCTCTCGGCGTCCCACGTCGCATATTCCTCCGTCCGCATGGAGCCGACGTGGATGATGCTCGGTGAGGCGGCGGGAGCGGCGGCGGCGCAGGCGGCCCGCCGTGGCATCGCCGTGCAGGACGTCGACCTGGAGGCTCTGTGATCAGCTTCACGACCGCGAACTACGTCGCCCGCGAGGTCGGCTATGCGATGCACGGCTGGGGCCACGGCGACCGCGCGACGAACGAGGCATTCGCCCCGCTCGAGACGTACGCCGAGAAGCTCGACGCGCTGCTCGACGACGTCGCGGCGCTCGGCTTCACGGCGGTCGACCTCTGGGGTGCGCACCTCGGCGCCGACTGGGCGACGGACGAGCACGTCGAGATCGCCGTCGAGACCCTGCGGCGGCACGGGCTGTCGGTGACGACGTACGCGACCTGGGTCGGGCCGTCGAACATCGACCGCGCGTGCGAGCTGACGGTTGCGCTCGGCGCGTCGATCATCGGCGCCGGGTTTTCCGGCGACCCGCAGGAGTTGGCGCCGGCACTCGCGAGGCACGGCGTGCGCCTCGGCGTCGAGAACCATCCGGAGAAGACGCCGGCCGAGGTGCTCGCCAAGATCGCCGCCGGCGGTGAGATGTTCGGCGCGACCGTCGACACCGGCTGGTGGGGCACACAGGGCTACGACGCGGCCCGCGCGATCGAGGAGCTCGGCGAGCACGTGCTGCACGTCCACCTGAAAGACGTGCTCGCGCTCGACGAGCCGCACGAGACGTGCCGCTGGGGCGAGGGCATCGTGCCGATCGAGGAGTGCATCCGTGCGCTGCAGCGCCTGGGCTACACGGGAGCTCTGACGGTGGAGCACGAGCCGGAGACGTTCGACCCGACCGAGGACGTCCGCGTGATGCGCGAGCAGCTCGAAGGATGGCTCGCATGAACGTCGCGATCGTCGGTGCGGGCGTGATCGCGCAGCGGTACGCGGAACGGATCGCGGAGGTGGACGGCCTCACGCTCGTCGGCGTCACCGACGTCCTGTCCGAGCGAGCAGAGGCGCTCGCCGCGAAGCACGGGGCGTCCGCCTACGAGACGCTCGACGAGCTCCTTGCCGCGCCCGACGCCGCGACGGTGGTCAACCTGACGATCCCGGCGAAGCACGTCGCGGTGACGCGCGCGGCGCTCGAAGCCGGGAAGCACGTGCACACCGAGAAGCCCGTGGCGCTGCGCGCCGAGGATGCGCGCGCGCTTGCGGCGCTCGCGCGCGAGCGCGGCCTTCGCCTCTCCTGTGCACCGGCGACGCTGCTCGGCGAAGCGCAGCAGACGGCGTGGAGGCACGTTCGCGACGGAGGGCTCGGCGAGGTGAAGGTCGTGTACGCCGAGGCGAACTGGGGTCTGATCGAGAGCTGGCATCCAGAGCCGGAGTCCCTCTACGCCTCGGGCCCGCTCGTCGACGTCGGCATCTATCCGCTGACGATCGTGACGGCGATGTTCGGGCCGGTGCGGCGCGTGACCGCATTCGCAACGACCGTCCAGCCGATCCGGACGCGCAAGGACGGCACGACCTTCGAGCTCGAGACTCCGGACTTCTGGGTCGCGGCCTGCGAGCACGAGGGCGGGGTCGTGACACGACTGACCGCGACGTTCTGGGTGAAGCCGAGCAAGCAGCGCGGGCTCGAGTTCCACGGCACTGGTGCGTCGCTGTGGATGCCGACGTGGGGTGAGTCGAACTCCCGCCTGCTCCGGAGCGAGAACGGCGAGGACTACGAGCCCGTCCCGGTCGTGCGGCCGGCGTACGAAGGCTTCGATTGGTCGCTCGCCCTCCTCGATCTGGCCGAGGCGATCCGCGACGATCGCCCGCACCGCATGTCTGCCGAGCACGCCGCCCATGTCGTCGAGGTGCTGAACGGCGCCGACGAATCGCGCCGCAACGGCGGCGCGGTCGAGATCAGCTCGAGCTTCGACGCGCCGCAGCCGCTCGACTGGGCTCGTTGAGCAGCGCCGTGTAGTCGGCGTCGGCGTCCGCAGCCTCGAGCGCGTGCAGCGCCGCCTCGATCACCCGGAAATCGCCCTGTTCGAGGATGAGGCGCGCGTCCTTCGCCGCGAGCCGGACCGGGAAGCGCGGCGGCGAGGGCTCGCCCTGCAGAACTGCGCGCCGCCGCTCCGCCTGCGCTGCCAGCGGCGTCGTCGCGAGCACGTCGAAGAGCGTCTCCTCGTCGACGTCCAGCGTGCGCCCGAGCGCGACCGCGTCGCCCAGTGCCGCGAGCACGCCGAAGAGCGCTGCGTTCGCGACGAGCTTCGCCGCGGCACCGGACCCGACCGGCCCGACCTCGAGCACGGTGCCGAGGTCGTCGAGCACGGGCCGGACCGGTGCGACGTCGCCGCCGGCGAAGATGGTCAGCGTTCCGCTCTCGGCTTCGCCGATGCTGCCGAGCACGGGGGCGTCGACGAGGCTCGTCGTTCGCGCCGCGACTCGCCCGATCGCCGCCGGGCCGACCGTCGACATCTCGACGAGTGTCCCGTGCAGCCCTGCGAGCACGTCGTCGGTCGCTGCTTCGAGCGCCTCCGCGTCGGCGAGCATCGTGATCACGACCTCCCCATGCGCCGCCGCGTCCCGGGCGGTGGCAGCGAGTGGAACGCCGGCCTCGCGCCGCGTCCGGTTCCACCCGACGACGTCGTGCCCCCGGGCTGCGAGGCGCCGCGCGATGCGGCTTCCCATCGCGCCGAGCCCGACGACGGCGACGCGCGTCACGCGACGACCTCGCCGCGGATGCACGTGACCGTTCCGCCGCCGATCCAGATGACGCCGTCGTCGTCCTCAGAGACGTGGACGCGGCCCGTCGTCTGCGCTGCGACGTACGGCAGCGCCACGCGGCCCGTGTCGCGCAGCCAGTGCGCGACACTCGCGTTGAGGCTGCCGGTCACGGGATCCTCGGCCGTCGCGCCGGCCCGCGGAAAGAACGCGCGCAACTCGACGCGGTCGCCGTCGACTCCGACGACGCCGAGATCGAGCTTCACCTCGCCGGGAGCCAGTACGCGCACGGCCTCCGGGCTTCGCAGCAACGCGGCCACCCAGCCGGGGCCGTTGTCGACCCACTGGGCGGCGACGATCTCGTCGCGCGCGATCCGCAGCGAGGCCGCGATCTCGTCGATCGTCTCCTCGCTTGCGGGCTCGTAACGCAGGATCGGCGGCGCGGCGAAGGCGAGAACGCCGTCGATGCGACGGATTCGCACGAGCCCGGCACCGCATTCCTGCACGACCGCGTCGCCGCCGCCGCGCGACTCGAGCCACGCATGGCACGTGCCGAGTGTCGGATGGCCGGCGAACGACATCTCTGCGGACGGCCGTGCCGGCGTCGCCTCGGCGCTCGTGAAGATGCGAACGCGGTAATCCGCGTCCGGCGTCGTCGGCGGGAGGACGAAGGTCGTCTCGGAGAGGTTCGTCCAGCGCGTGAACCGTTCCATCTCCTCCGTCGAGAGGCCGTCGCCGTCGAGCACGACCGCAACCGGGTTGCCCGCATAGGGGACGTTCGTGAACACGTCGACCTGGCTGAACGCGCGCGCCGTCACGCGAACCGGCTTCGCGCCGGGACGAGCAGCGAGGCGAACACGCAGACGATGAGGAATCCGAGCGAGGTGAGGAACGCGAGCACGTACCCGTGCTCGGCGGGAAAGCCGCTTGCGAGCATGCGCGCAGCGACCAGCGTGGCGGCGATCTGGCTGCCGACCGCGCCGCCGACACTTCGCATGAGCGTGTTCACCGCCGTCGCGACCCCGGTCTGTTCCGGCGGGACCGCCTGCACGACGAGGTTGCCCATGGCAGCGAAGGCGAGGCCGATGCCGGCGCCGAGCAGGCCGGACGAGACGTAGATCTCCCACGGGTGCGCGTGCGCGAAGGTCAACATCGCGAACGACGCAGCGCCGACGATCGCGCCTGCGACGAGCATGCGTTTCGAGCCGAAGCGGCCGGCGAGCGGTCCCGCCATCACGCCGAATGCGAGCATCGTGAGCGTGGACGGCAGCAGGTAGATGCCGCCGGCGAGGACGGACGCGCCGAAGCCGTACCCCGTCGACCGCGGAGCCTCGACCAGTTGCGGCACGAGGACGAAGGATGCGTACATGCCGCCGCCGAGCAGGAAGCCGGCGAGGTTCGTCGTCCAGACGCCCTTCAAGCGCATCATCGCCATGTCCACGAGCGGCTCCACCGCGCGCAGCTCCGCGAGGATCCAGGCCGCGCAGACCGCGAGCCCGGCGACGAGGAGGCCGATCGTCTTCGACGATCCCCAGCCCCATGCCGTTGCTTCGCTGACTGCCAGCAGCACTGCCGTGATCCCGATCGCCATGAGGATTGCGCCGACCCAGTTGACGCGCCCCGGAACGCGGATCGGCGACTCGGGCACGAATCGTGCGGTGAGCGCAGCCGCGGCCACGAGCGCGACGAGTGGAAGCCAGAAGAGCCAGTGCCAGCTGAGGTGCTCGACGATCAGCCCGCCGAGGACGATGCCCAGCCCGCCGCCGATGCCGAAGATCGCGGAGAGCAATCCGATCGCGCCCGCGACGCGCTCGCGTGGAAACTCGTCGCGGATGATCCCGAACGCGAGCGGGAAGATGCCGCCGCCGATGCCCTGCACCGCACGCGCGACGTCGAGCAGTCCGATCGAGTCGACGAGCGCGGCCATCAGCGTTCCGGCCGTCAGCACGACGTACGTCAGAAGGAGCATCCGCTCCTTGCCGTACATGTCGCCGAGCCTGCCGAGGATCGGTGTCGCGACGGAGGCGGCGAGCAGGTTCGCCGTGAGGATCCACGTGGCTCCGTTCTCACTCGTGTGCAGGCTGCGCTGGAAGTCGGAGAGCGCCGGGATGACCGCGGATTGCAGCAGGACGTACGAAAGCGCGCCGAGACCGAGGATGATCAGCGTGAACATCGGGTGCTGGCGGACGTGCTCGATCGCGTCGTCTTCGTGTGCGGACGTCACGGGAGCCTGCATGGAAGCAAGAGCGACCGGCTCGCGGCGGCGGGAACCGGCGCGACTCAGGCCGCTTCGGACTGCTCGATCTCCGTTGCGTGCACGACGGGTGCGACGACGCGCTTGCCGCGCGACCACGATGCGACGGCGGCGACGAGGCACATCGCGATCGCGAACGCGAACGCCTCGTGCAGTCCGTGCCGGAAGGGCCCGGCGATCAGGTGCGGGAAGAAGCCGCGGCCGCTGATCGTCGCCGCGTTGTGTGCCGACAGGTGGGACAGGACGTGCGGGCCGAGAAGCTCCTTGGCCGGGTTGTAGCCGAGGAACGCCGCGAAGAGCACCGATACCGGCGGCAGGTGCGAGATGCGCGCCGCGGTTGCCGGTGACACACCACTCGAGGTCAGGCCCGCGGCGAGCGTGCGCGGCAGCGTCGCGGCGAGCCCGACGATCATCAGCGTGAAGAAGATCCCGATCGACAGCACCTGCGCGGAGTTCTGGAACGTCTGGTTCATGCCGCCGCCGGCGCCGCGGTGCTCGGCGGGGAGGCTGTTCATGACGCCGGCGCGGTTCGGCGACGCGAACGCGCCCATCGAGAGCCCCATCAGGAGCAGGATCGCCGCAAAGAGGGGATAGGAGAAGTCGACCGGCAGCAGCAGGAGCAAGCCGAACGCGAGCGCGGAGCCGACCATCCCGCCCGTCGCGAACCCGCGTGAGCCGTAGCGGTCGGAGAGGATTCCCGACAGCGGGCCTGCCAGCAGGAAGCCGACGGTCAGGGGCAGCATGCGGATCCCGGCCCAGAGCGGTGTGTCGGCGAAGTTCGTGCCGTGCTCGGGAAGCCAGATCCCCTGCAGCCAGATGATGAGCATGAACATCAGGCCGCCGCGCGCGATCGCCGAGAGGAAGCTCGAAAGCGCACCGAAGGTGAACGCGCGAATGCGGAAGAGCTGCAGCCGGAACATCGGCGCCGCGGCACGTGTCTCGACGACGAGGAAGCACGCCAGCAGCGCCACCCCGGCCGCGAGGCAGGCGATGACGAACGGCGACTCCCAGCCCATCGGGTGCGTGCCGTAGGGACGGATGCCGTACGTGATCCCGATCATCACGAGCACGAGCCCCGTCGCGAAGGTCAGGTTGCCGGCCCAGTCGATCGGCGCGCGGGTGCGGATCCCGATCTCGCGCAGGCTGCGATACGACCAGATGGTGCCGGCGAGCCCGAAGGGGACGGAGACGAGGAAGATGAGACGCCAGGAGATCGGGGCGAGCACCCCGCCGAGCACGAGACCGATGAACATGCCGCTGATGCCGACGACGTTGTTGATCCCGAGCGCGAGCCCGCGCTGATTGGCCGGGAACGCGTCGGTGAGGATCGCGACCGAGTTCGCGACGAGGAACGCGGCGCCGACGCC
>Ga0157369_10006314_pt1 | contig 13762 bp, 14 predicted proteins | sample C25metaG_FD_113461 | JGI IMG/M metagenome (GOLD analysis project Ga0157369, IMG submission 113461) | Corn rhizosphere microbial communities from Kellogg Biological Station, Michigan, USA - C2-5 metaG | ecosystem: Host-associated > Plants > Roots > Rhizosphere > Soil | place: USA: Michigan...
CGGCCGGCACCGTGCCGCCATACTCCGGGTCGTCGATGCGCAGCAGGATCGCGTCCGAGCGCGCCGCGCCACCGACAGCCGCGACCGCGATGTTCGTGACCGACTCGGCCGCGCCCATATAGGACTGGCTGGGCTGGTTCGGGTAGCGGTTGAGCGCGACGTAGCCACCGGCCGCGATGTTCACCGAGGCCCCGGGGACCGCGCTGACCTTGAGGTCAGCGGGCGCGACGACGCCCTCCTTGCCGCCGGTGGCGGCGTAGGCGAGCCGACGCCCCATGCGGGCGCTGGTGAGCGCCTGGTCGACGGCCCACGGGACTCCGGTGAGGGGCATGCGGTTCTCCTGTTAGATCGAGGGCCAAGCGTCTCGCCATCGTACCGTGGCCGTCGCGGTGCCTGTGAGGTCACTCACGAGGAAGGCCGCCGCGTAGTTGCCGGGCTTGAGGCGGGCGGTGGACAGGTTGGTCCGGCGCGACAGCCGCAGCCGGCTCGAGGAGACGGGCTGACCGTTCAGGGTCATCGACATCTTCCAGGGCCGGCAGTCGATGACGAGGACGTCACCGGCCGCGATCTGCCCGATGACGTCGATGCGGAACTCGCCGATCACGATGGACGGGTTGGAGGCCGGCCCAGTGAACGTGACCACCGGGGCGGTGCGCGCCCGGCCGCCGACGGCGATGGTCTGGGAGGCGGTCGTCGAGCCGGCGTACAGCAGGGGCCAGGTGAATGACCAGGTGAAGCCCGACCCGGCGGCCGGCTGGGCCTGCAGGGTGACGACCTTCTCAGTGTCGTCGTAGTGCAGCGGGTCAGCCTTGAGGAAGTCCATCGTCACGGCCGAGGTGCCCTGCATGATCTTGTTGCCCGGCGGCGCCGCGAAGCGACGCGGGCGGCCGTAGATCCGGCGAGTGCGGCCAGCGAGCCCGTAGCGCAGCGTGCGGACGTCCTGCAGGACCGTGCGGTACTCGTCGCTCTCCCAGACCGTCTGCAGATCCTCGAGGGCCTGTAGGGCCGTGGCGGGATCCACGCCGTCGAGGAAGGCCGACCAGACCCACGCGCCGCCGCGCTTGTAGTCGCGGCCGAACTGGATGCCGTCGGACAGCGGGTTGGGGCTGTCCTGCGTGACGATCTCGTTGGTGCCGCTGTCGAAGCCCTCGGCGTCGACCCCGACGGGACACCCCGCCCCGAAGAGCACCCCGTCGAGGTCGAACTGGTAGTCCTGCAGCGGCATCAGCCGTTCCTCCCGTACTTCCCAGCGTTCGCGGTGGCGGTCATGGCGAACATGATCTCATCCACGACCTCGTGCGCGCTCGCGCCGGCCTCGTGCACGGCCAGCGAGCCGATCATCGGGGCGTTGCCGCCGCCGCGACCCGAGCCCATGCCGTCCCACTGGTCGGCCGTGAAGACCGGCTCGGGGCGACCCGTCAGGTTCATCACGGTGGTGATGCCCGGGGGCAGGTAGCCGCCGTTGTCGTACATCATCGTGCCGTTGTCCTGCAGGCCCGAGCCGCCCTCGGTGACGAGCCCGCCGTCGGCGTAGCCGCCCTCGCGGTTGTAGGCGTTGGCCAGCGAGCCGTAGCGGTTCATGGCGTAGCGCATGCTGGCCACGATGTTCGACATCGGGTTGTAGACGTCGTTCGGCAGGCGGTGGTCGCGCCACGTCGCGAAGGTCGGGTCGATGACCTGCATCAGGCCCTTGGAGGGGATGCCGGCGCGGGCGTTGGAGTCCCACAGGTTGATCGCGCGCGGGTTGCCGCCGGACTCCTGCTGCAGCCGGCGCAGCACGGTGTCGGCCAGGCCCACGGGCTGCCCGACCATCTTGAGCGCCTGCACGACCTCGTCACGCCACTGCATGACCGCGCCGCTGAACCCGCCACCGTCGCCGGTGTTGTCGAAGTCGCCCGCGCTCTCGCCGTTGATGAGGTTGGCGATCTTCTCCTTGGCGAACTCGAGCATCTTCACGGGGAAGCCGGTGAGCATCTTGCCCAGCGGCGTCTTGGCCCCGGGGATCTTCTCGAAGAAGCCCTGGACCTTGTCCTTGATGAACTCGTAGGGCTTCTCGATCCACCACGGCAGGTCAGCGCTGCGGCCGCCACCGGCGCCCGCGAAGTTGCCGAGGTCCGGCCCCTTGTCGATGTCGAAGTGGGCGTGGTCGTAGTGACCCTTCCACTGCCACAGGGTGCGCAGGCCGTACTGGCGAGCGAGCCCGACGATGGCGTTGATCTTCGCGGTCTCCTCGGCGCTCTGGCGCTGACCGTTGGGCCAGTTGACGTCGATGGCGCCGCCCTTGTAGTGCCAGCCGGTGCGGCTGTGCGACCCGTTGACCCCACCGAAGGCGGGGTTCTCGGTGACGTGGAAGCCCTTCTCCTGCAGCAGGTGGCCGAAGCGGATGAGGTTGCCGACCAGGCCGCCGGACGCGTACCCGCCCATGCCGGGGAGCTCGCCGTACTGGTTGATGTAGTTCAGGGCGCCGAGGCCATAGCGGCGACGCAGGCGGTTCGTCGACTCCTTGCGGATGACGTACTCGTCCTTGTGGACGATGCCGGCGGGCTCGTACTTCGCGCCCTGGCCGGTGTAGCCACCGGTGGCGTACCCGCCGACACCGTGCGACCCGCCGCCACCGTAGGAGGACTTGCCCTTCGGGGGCGCCTCGTTCAGCCACGACAGCGACAGGTGGTCGATATGGCTGGTGCCGAAGTAGTCGGCGAGGGTGTTGAAGTTGTCGACGAAGCCCCGGTTGATGATCGTGTCGACGATGAACCGCAGGGGCGCCTTGACGAGCTCGACGAGGCCGTCCCACAGCCCGCCGATGGCCTCGATGGCCGTGGCCCACATGCCGCGCAGGTCGTCCGCGCCGAGCCCGAACTGGTCGAGCACCGGCTCGATGTACTGCGTCCACACGTTGCTGATGATGTCGGCGAGGTCGCCGAACCGGTCACCGATCCAGCCGAAGATCGGCGAGAGGAAGTTGTCCCACAGGGCCTTGACGACGGCACCGAAGAGCTCGAAGACGGGACCGATCAGGCCCCAGGCCCACGAGAGCACCTCCCACAGCATCTTGTACGCGCCGAAGATGAAGGTGAAGTAGGGCTTGATGATGTGGTCCCACAGCCAGACGACGATGGCGCCCAGCGCGGTGAAGATCGGCTTGAGGACGTTCTCCCACATGAAGGTTGCCGCCGACTGGATCCACGCCCAGGCGGTCAGGACGCCGTTCTTGAAGGTCTCGTTGTTGTTCCAGAGCCAGATGAAGAGCAGGCCCAGTGCGGTGATGATGCCGATGATGATGGTCACGGGGCCACCCAGCAGCATCAGGCCGAGGCGCAGGAAGCCGAACGCGCGCCAGGCCAGCGTGACGGCGCTCCACACGGCCTTGATGACCCCGATGGCCGGCAGGATGAACTTCGTCACGAGGAGGAACCCACCGGCGACCATGCCGAGGAAGATCGCCATCTGCTTGAGCATGCCGGCGTTGTCCTTGATCCAGCCGAGCACCTTCTGCACCGACTCGCGGAACTTCTCGTTGTGCTGGTAGAGGTACACCAGCGCCGCGCCGGCCGCGATGAGCAGGAAGACCACGGCGCCGAAGACCGAGTGGAACGGCGTCGACAGGGTCTTGATCAACTGGATCGAGCCGGCCGCCGCCTGGCTGGCCAGCACGAAACCGAGCACGCCGGTGACGATGGCCGCGAGCGTGTCGGGGTCCATGTCGGCGATGTACTCGAACAGCGCGGTGAAGGCGTCGAGGACGACCCCGGCGATGGGGGCCATGGCGATGCCGATGGCGACCAGGGCGCCCACGAACGACTTGAAGAAGCGCCAGACCTTCGGGCCGACCTCGATGAGGTAGTCGAGGAAGGACTGGAAGCCCTTGTTGTCCTTGAGGCTGGCGGCCCAGTCAGCGAACGACTTGGTGGCGTCGAGCATGCCCTTGCCGAACAGTTGCGTGAAGGGCTCGAAGGCCGTCATCAGCGCGGCGAACCCGGTGGCGATGTTCAGCAGGCCCTCGGAGAACAGCGACGTGAACAGGGGCTGGTTGCGCTCCATCATGTCGAAGAAGTCGGTCCAGACCGGCGAGGCGAGGGTGTCGCCGAGCAGGACGAAGAAGCCGCCCAACTGCTTCGAGATCTGCCCCACGAACCGCTCGAAGCCCGGCCCGTAGCGCTTCATCATGGTCTCCATGAAGGTCTGCACGCCGGGCAGCATGTTCTCCTGGGCGACGTCGCGCAGGCGGTGGAAATCGTCACGGAGGCTGTGCAGGTAGAGCGCGAACTTCCGACCAGCCGGCGAGAGCTTGCCCATCGCGACCTCGAGGTTGTGCATGCTCGAGGAGCCGATGTCGCCGGTCTTGGTCAGGGCCTCCTGGTAGGCCGCCTGAGCGTCGGTCACCCGCTCCTGCGCGTCGCGGATGCTGCGGGCGTTGTCGACGGCGTTGTCGGCCGCGTCCTGCCGAGCATCCTTGACGGCCTGCTCGGCGTCACGGACGTTCTCGGCTGCCGCCTGCGACTGCTCCTGCGCGCTCTTGACCGAGTCCTGGCCGTTGACGCCCTGCTTGGCGAACTTGGCCTGCTCGGCCGCCATCGCGGCGTTGTCCTTGCGGATGCCCTTGATTGCCAACTGCGCGCGCTCGAGGTCGATGGAGGCCTGCTCCTTCTCGAGGTTGGTCGCACCTCCGTCGGCCATCGCGGCGTTGTACTGCACCTGCGCGTTGAACAGGTCGATCAGCGCCTGGCGCTCGTCGAGGGCGCCGCCCTTGATCCGGTCGGCCAGAGCGTCCTGGTCGGCCTGCGCGTCCTTACGGGCCTGCCGCAGATCCTGCTGGGCCTTCGTGGCATCCTTCTGGGCCTTGGCGAGGTTCTTCTCGGCGTCGGCGATCCGGCGGTTGCTGTCCTCGGCCGAGCGGGCCGCCTGCAGGCGTGCCTGGGCCAGACCCTGCGCGGCGTCACGGACGCCGCGTGAGGCCGTCCGCATGGCCTTGGTGTTGGCCAGTTGGTCCTTCGCGGCGTTGTCCTGCACGTCGCCCAGCGCCTTGACGGCAGCGAACACCCCGGAGAAGGCGAGCACCATCACGCCGACCGCTGCGGCGCCACCGAGGGCGGCCGTGGCCAGCGAGACGATGCCGGCCGAGGCGACGGCCAGCAGGGGCACGATCAGGGGCAGGATCGAGGCGAGCCCGATGATGCGGTAGTTGAAGATTCGGAAGGCGTTGGCGCCGTCGTCGCCGTCGCGGGTCGCGCCGCGCAGCCACCGGGAGAAGCCGTTGCCGTTGTTGTCGGCGTTCTTGAGGGCCTGACCGAGCTCACGGGCATCCTTGGCCGCCATCCGCATGTTGCCACGGTCGGTCGAGGAGGCACCGCCGGTGCGGCCGGCGAGCCGGTCGTACTCCTTGCCGATCCGCTGGATCTGCTTCGCGCCCTCGTCGGCGTCGATCAGGCCGTGCGACATCTCGTGCGAGGTCTGCTTCATCTTCCGCTTGAGGCGGTCCATTTCGCGACCGATGGGGGTCGTCAGGTCGACCTCGCCGATCCGCTTCTCCATGCTGCCGATGGTCTTCTCGATCTCAGCACGGGCGTGCCCACCACGGCGCATCATGCGCTCGCGGATCTCCTTCTCCCGCGCGGCATCGTCCTTGGCGCGCTGCTTCGCGGCAGCGTCGGACGCCCGCTTCTCGATGGCCGCCCGCTTGTCGGCGGCCCGGCGGGCCTCGCGCTCGGCCCTCTCGTTGGCGCGCTGGGTCGCGGCCTCGCGCTTGTCGATCTGGCGCTCCCACCAGCGGGTGTAGTCCTCCTCGGCCTTCTTGTCCTTGGCGATCTTCTTGTCGGTGCGGGCGCGGTCCTCGTTGATGGCCGCGATGTGCTGGCGCTGGCGCTTCTTGATGGCACGGAGCTCGGCCTTGTCCTTGGCCGCCTGCTCGCGCTCCTCGCGGGCGGCGCGGGCCTTGGCAGCCTTGGCCTCGTCCTTCTCCCACATCGCACGCTGGCGCTTGGCCTGCGCGCGTCGGTCGTTCCAGACCTTCTCGGCGGCCTTCTTCGACTTCTCGTACCGGGCCTTGTTGGCCTTGTCGAGATCGCCGAGGATCTTCTGCATCGTCTTGTTCAGGGCCTTCTGATCGGCCACGGCCTGCTTCTCGAACCCCATGAGGTAGTTCGAGCCGGCCTTGCGCCCGGCCTTGTGCCCGGTCTCCTCGGCGGCCTTGTCCAGATCCTTGGACATGCTCGAGTTGAGCTTCTCGACCTCGCGCTTGGTGTCGCGCTGGACGTTCTTGAACGACGGCACGACCTGCAGGAAGATCCGGCCAGCCGAGTAACGCCCTGCAGCCACCGGTGTTCTCCTAGTCGTCGGCCCCGTAGAGGTGAGGGAGCATCCTGGCCCTCAGTATGGCATGCCGCTCCTGCTTCACCTTGAGCTTGGCTCGCTCCATGGCCGTCGGGGGGCGCGGGGACGCCTTGGGCGGCTTGCCCTTCCCGCCGTTGGCCTTGGCGGTGATGAACGCGACGTTGTTCACGGCGTCGAGGACGCGCGTCATGGCGTCGACCTCGGGGCTCCACGAGCGCAGCGACGGGCCGGACGGCGGCGGGTCGATCCCGCGCCGCTTGGCCTCCTCCTGCGACTTGATGAGCATGACGGCGTGCTCGACGTCCTCCGAGATCGCCTGGTGGTACCAGGTGTTCTGCGGGAGGTGGTCGATCAGGTTGAGCAGTCGGCGGATGTTGCGGCTTCGCCACAGTGCCCCGAGATTCTCACTCGGGTACACCGTGGCGAAGTCAGCCTCTAGGGCTGGGAAGTACCTGCCGACCAGGTACTTCAGCCGCGCGCGTTTCCCGGGCTCGCAAGGCCGAAGTGCTGCTGGTAGGCCTCCCACAGCACCTTGAACTTCCACGCCTCGAGCCTGGCGGCGTAGATGTGCTTGCGGTCCTCGTCGGTGGTGCAGGCGGCGATGAACTCGCTGGGGGAGTCCATCGTCTCGAGGACGTCCCACTCGAGGTCGGCGGCGTCGGTGAAGACGATCCGCTTGCCGTCGATGACGGCGGCGAACTCCTCGTGCTTGTCCTCGCGCTCGGCGGTGTCCAGGTTGACAGCGACGGCGTTGTTCTTCAGCGGGGTGGCTCGGGTGGCCATGGTTGGTCCTGCTTTCTACTCGGGCGGGGTGGACCGACGGCTCAGGCTGTCGGGGTCTGGGTGGCGGCGGCCGTCTTGGCCGGCGCGCTGGCGGTGGCCTTGGCGGCCGGGCCGCCCTTGGCTGCCTCGGTCGGCTTGACCGTGGTGCTGCGGGCCGCGCGCGGGGCGGCGGCCTTCTTCGCGGCGGCCTTGGGGGCCTTCTCGACGAAGCCGTTGAACTTGGCCTCGACGACCTCGCGACGGTTGGTCGCGGTGACCTTGCGGCCGTCCTTGTGGGTGAGCTTGACGGGGGTGAACTCGGCCATGGGTATCTCCTGGGTACGAAGTGGCGGGAGGCCCGGTGCGACCATCCCCGCCCGAGCATAGCCGCACCGGGCCGTTCGGGTGGAGACGTCAGGGCAGCATGCGGGCGACCATGGCCTCGTGGCGCTTCTGGTGGCGCCGCTGCCACTGGCTCTCGGTCTCGAGCGGGAGGATCAGGCAGAGCCCGTACCAGCCCCGGATGCCGACCGACGCCGTGATGGCGTCGCGGCCGACGGCGAAGTGGCCGCCGACGGGGGTCGGGGCGAAGGCGTTGGGCTTGGGGCTGATGCGGTACTTGAACAGGCGCACGGGCGGGGCTCCTAGTCGTAGAACGGGTGGTGCCCCTCACCCTAGAGGATGAGGGGCACCAGCGTCGTGAGGATCAGGCGCCCGCTGCCGGGAAGCCCATGTCCTCGAGCAGGGCCTTCCAGCCCGGCCCGCCGAAGATCCACGACTCCGAGAAGCCCTCGTCGGAGTCCTCGTAGCCGGTGAAGGTGACGCCCCACATGATCGGGTCGTCGCCGCCGCCGAAGGCCTGCTCCGAGAAGCCGGTGACCTTCGCGCGCGGCATGTAGCGGGCGATGTAGATCTCGCCCGCGTCGCCCTGGTCGACCGCGAGCGAGAGCACGCGGTAGAACCGGCTGGACGGCCGGCTGGGCTTCTGGACCTGGACCTCGCCGGACGCGGCCGGCGTGATGCCCGACATGTCCATGCCGGTGGAGAGGCCGATGGTGCGGATGTTCGTCTCCTGGCACGCCACGGTCAGGGTCGACGAGTCGGCCGTGACGTCGGAGCGGGTCGGGGAGACCGAACCCCACGAGGTGATGTCCGAGGACGACACGTCGCGGGAGAACTGCGCACCGTCGGCCGAGAGCCAGCCGAGGTCGCCCCACGGCATGGCCGGGGCGCCGCCGGTGGGCAGGGGCTTGAGCAGCGAGTCCGCTGCGTCGGTGAGCTGGTCGAGGGCCGGCGCGTCGGCACTGGCGATGAACGCCGAGCCGTCGAGGGCCTTGCGGATGAGCTCGGTCTGCTTGTCCTTGAGGAGGTCGTACTTGGAGCCAGCCACGAGGGGCCTGCCTTTCTTCGGTGAGTCAGCGACGGATGCTGATCTGAACGGTTCCCTGGAAGCGACGGATTGGGCTGTCCTTCTGCCATTCGAGCTCGGCAAAGGGGACCGGAACCGCCACCCTGTCCACCAGGACGGACCTGCCGCCTGTGCTGACACGGAAAGGATAGCCCAACAGGGCTGCCTCGAGCCCAAGGGCCAGTCGACTGGCCTTGCCATAGGTGTCGGCGAAGACGCTCACCTCGGCGTCGTAGGTGCCGTCGAAGCGGTCGGTGTCGCCCCCGAACCCGCTGATGAACACGAACGGCACGCGGCCGACCAGCCCCGTGGCGGGGATCACCGTGCCGACGTTGTTGTCGAGCAGGGTGCCGTTGGCCAGCATGCCGGCGGCCGTCAGGGCGGTGCGCTGGTCGAGCACGAACTGCCGGATGACGTCGGTGGGGTCGACCCGGGGCTTGACGGTGTACGCGAGGTCACTCATGGAAGTCTCCGAAGGCTCGGCCGGTGCGCCCGAGGACGCGGAAGGGTAGGTTACCGCCACCCTGCGGGCGGTCCTCGGCGTCGGTCGAGCCCTCGCCGGAACCGAACTCGATGGCGGCGGCGTGGTCTGCGGTGTTGCCGAGGTTCGACGTCACGCGCTTGAGGCCCTTGATCTTGACCACGCTGCCGACGGTGACCTTGAACGAGTCCTTGTAGCGGGGCTTGCTCTGCCGGCCGTCGTCGGCGCTGTCGGGGCTCAGGGCGCGCGCGACCACCGACATGTCGAGGGTGACCTTGGTGACCAGGCCCTGCATGCGCGGGGACATCACGAACGCCCCGAACGGCATGTACGGCGAGCCCGGGTAGGGCGCCATCCGGCCGGGCTGGTCCTCCTTGTAGCGGATCCGCCGGACAGCCATCAGGCGATCCGCCCGACGACCATCTGCAGCCCGAGCCGCTTACTCTTCATCGTCCGCTGGTCGGCCGGCGTCCCGGTGATCCGCCACTCGTCCCCGCGCACGATCACGCGGTCTTCGCCGGTGATCTCCTCGGCGGCGAACAGCGTTGCGGCGTTGGGGCCGTAGGGGATCCATACGTTGTAGCCCTCCGTGATGACGGTGCCCTCGCGCTCGACCTCCGTCGACACGCGCGGCCAGACCACGCACTGGGAGAAGATCGCGGCCTGCGTGTCGCCGCCCACGGGGTCGCCGTGGTAGTCGACCTCGCCGGGGACGACGAGGATGACGTCCTCCTTGCCCTTGATCGCCATCAGAGGATCGTGTTCGTCGGCTCGTCAGGGACGTTGGTCAGTGGCAGCGGCTCGTCGACCGTGGGGAAGTATTCGGGGTCGCGCGCCGGCTCGAGGTAGGCGAGCGGGCTCGACTGCGGCCAGCGGTCGTCGGGGAAGTAGGCGATGCGGGTCTCGAGCGGGCCACGGCTGATCGGCAGGGTCCAGAAGCCGTTGGGGTTCTCGCCGGCCACCTCGAGGGCGGCCTGGCGGATCTTCGCGCACTCGACGATCTCGGCGTCGCTCAGGCGCAGGCCCAGCGCGGCCTCGTCGAGCACGGCGCTCGAGGGGCCACCGGCGATGGCGGTGCGGGTCTCCTGGTCGGCGTTGTTCCAGCAGCGCTTGGCGATGTTGGCCACGACGATCTTGGCCCGGCCCGGCGCGGTGGCGGCCGTCCAGGTGGGCTGGCGGCACTCGTCGATGACGAGCGTGCTCGCCTGCTCGAGCAGCCAGATGGCCAGCGGGTCGTCGACCGCGATGGCAGCGGAGTCGCCCTCGGCCCACAGTGAGAGCTCGGGCACGGTGACGATCATCATGGGGAGAGCATACAGCGAGGCCCCCGGTCTCCCGAGGGCCTCGCTGTGTGACACCGTGCCGTTAGGTCACGGGGTGAAGACGCCCTTGGCACCACGGACGTTCTTGCCCGTGATCTGCGGGTTGCCGTCCACGTCGAGGACCAGGCCGTTCGCGTCGGTCAGGTACTCGTCGTTCACCGAGGAGATCCCGGTGAAGGTGCTGACGACCGAGCGGTCGCGCAGGAAGTTGGGGTCGTAGTCCTTGAGGACGCGGACACCCATGCCCCGGTAGGTGCGACGCTCCGAGTAGGTCGCCCCGTCCGGGTTGGCCGGCGCGACGTTGGCGAGGACCAGCGCGGTGGGGTGCACCGCGAAGATCTCGTTGTCGGTGGCGCGGTCGGAGAAGACGATGTCGAACCCGGCCAGGCGGCCGAGCACGGCCTCGCGGTAGGCGGCCTGGGCCGCCTGCGAGTCGTACTTCTGCAGGCTGTCGGAGCCGGCGATCCACTCGGCGACGTTCGCACCGACGACGAGCTTCCGGCCGGCGGCCGGGGTGTGCTGCTTGTCCAGCACCTTCTTCCAGCCCAGGGCCTTCTTGAAGGGGTCGTCGGCGGTGGCGGCCGCGAGGTTGGTCGTCTTGAACGGCGCGGCGCGCAGGCCGGCCATGACCTTGCCCTCGAGGCGGTCGATGACCGCCGTGAGCTGCGGGTCGAGCACCTCGGACGCGAAGTCCGTGAGGTCGAGCGTGAGCTCCTCGTCGGTGATCGGGACCGCCGAGTAGGTGTGGGTGTCGAGGACGATGGCGATCTTGGTGCGACCGATCTTGTCCAGCACGATGGGGTTGGTGCGGGTGCGCCACTCGTAGTCGCGCGCCTGGGTCACACCCGGGAGCTTGAAGTTGACGGTGTCGTTCTCCGCGCCCACGAAGTTGCCACCGTCGTAGCGCGTGAAGACCTGCGGCAGCACCGTGGTGCGGTCGAGGGCTCCGACGGCCAGCGCGGCGTACTTCTCGGGCTTGATGTAGGTGTTCGGCACGAGATCCTCCTAGGTGAGGGTGTCGGATGTGGACCGCAGGCAAATCTCGTGCCGACGAGATCGTGCGGGGAAAGCGGTGTTGCTCAGGCGTGCACCTTGTCGTACAGCGCGCCGGGGTCGAGGTCGGCGTCTGCGTCGACCTGGTCTTCCTTGCGCTGCTTGGACCCGGTGGTCACCTTCGCTCGCTGGCTCGGGGGTGCCTGCCCTCCCTTGCCGGCGTCGGTGCTGATGCCGTGCTCCTCCATGTACGCGTCGGCGTCGGCCTCGAGCTCTTCGGCGGTGGAGCCGACGAGCCGCTTGACCTGGGCCTCGGTGAGGCCCTTGTTCAGCGCGATGCGGAGGCGTGCCGTCTCGAGGGAGGCGTCGTCGCCACTGGCGGCGGCCTTCTCCTTCGGTGCCGGCGGGTCCGTCTTCAACCGCTCGTTCTCCTTGCGGAGGCGCTCGATCTCGGGCAGATCCTTGTCCTCGAGGGCCGCGACCTTGTCATCGGCTGCCTTCTTGGCGGCGATGGCCTCGTCCCTCTCGGTGGTGAGTGTCGTCTTCGACTCGGTCAACTTCTCCTTGTCGACGTGGAGGTTGTAGATGAGCTTGGCAGCCTTCTCGCTGTCGAACTCGTCGTCCTTCCACGGGCGCTTCCACTCGTCGAACTTGGGTAGTGCCATGTGATGGCCTCCTGGGCCTTCGGTGCATGGGCGCCTCGCCCCTGCGGATGCTGGAATCGTAGCATCGAGCCTAACCCTCGACGTGAGGGTGAGCCTTTAAGCGACCTCGACGTCGGGCAGCGTGATGCCCTCTCGCTGCTTGCGCTCCCACTGGCTGCGGAAGTTCTTGAGCATGCCCCGGTCGTCGCCGTCGATGGCCTCACCGGAGAACTCGGCCCACCAGCGGCGGTACTCGAGCGTCTCCTCGGGGAGCTCGCGGGAGTAGATCGGGCGCAGGTGGCAGCGGCACGAGTCGTGCACCTTCGCGGTGCCGGGGCCGACGAACTCCTCGTCGATGTCCTCGAACGAGCCGGCCTTCCAGTCGATCCGGCTGGCCAGCATCGCGCAGAAGTAGCACACCTTGTCGTCGCCGGCCGTGACCCGGACGTAGCCCTTGACCGAGCCGTTCTTCTTGACGAAGTCCTTGACGGTGTCGCGGGCGCCGTCCTGCGCGAGTCGGATGCCGGCACCCATCACGGCCTTGGTGTTCTGGGACACGGCGACCTTCACGGCGCGCTGGCCGCCCGGGGTCGTCGGGTCGCCCTGCACCCGCTCCATGCGCTGGCGGGCCAGGCCGAGCCCGGTGGCCGCCAGCGAGCGGCGGATCTGCTCGAGGTTGACCTCGGCCCGGTCGACGACGATGAGCCGACCAGAGCCCGAGCGTGGCCCCTCGAGGGTGTGCAGCGCCCGCAGGTACTGGTCGGCCTCCGCGCTCGCGCGCTGGTGGTGCGTGACGACGTCCTGCGTGGCGACCTCGATGAAGTTGCGCCCGGCCATCGGGTTGGTCAGGTCGACGCCCTGGTATCGCCGCCGCAGTTTCGCCGCGAGCATCGCCGCGTTGCGGACCTGGTCGGCACGGTAGGCGCCGGTCAGTCGGTCTCCGGGGAGGCTGGCCATCAGCCCACCTTACCGTCGCGGTCCCAGTCCGGGCCGTGGCCGCCCTGCATCCTGTTCAGGCGTCGCTGCTCTTCGTCGGTGAGGGCTCCTTGGGCGCGCCCTGACCGAAAGGGGGCGACCCCTTTCCGCCGGCCGCAGCCTGCCCGTCGTTCATGCCGGCCTCGAGCTCCATCATCATCATGGCCTCGGCAGCCTGACGGTCGAGGATCTCCTTGGCGTCCTCGGAGTCCTTCGTCGTCCAGCCCGGGATGCGCTCCCACAGGAGCTCGACGGGCACCTGCAGCATCTGGGCGAGCTTGCCCAGCGCGTCGGCGCTCTGCGCGAGCGAACGGGACTCGGTGTCCTTCCAGAGCATCTGGGACTCGAAGTCGGACGCCTCGGGCATGTTCAGCATGTGCGCGCCGAGGCGCAGCACCCGCTCCCACGACTCGCCGAAGAGGTGCTTGCGCTCGTCGACCTTGCGCATCAGGCCCGCCTGGGCCTCGACGAGACCCTCGGCGCTGACGTTGGGGCTCAGGCCCAGCAGGTGGTGCGGCGGGGTCTGGGTGACGGCCGCGAGGTCGCGGATGTCGGCGTCGCGGGCGCTGATGTAGCCGTCCAGCGGGGTCGGGTCCAGCGTGCCGAACTTCGTGTTGGCGTCGGGGCTGATGAGGATGTCCTCGACCCGCAGGGCCATCGCCTGCAGCCGGGCCATCTCGTCGGTCGTCGGCTTGGCCATGCCGCTGATGTAGCGCACGCGCCACGAGCCGAGGCGCTGCACGATCAGGCGGTCGAAGGTGTCCTGGTCGATGCGGCCGGCGAGCGGGATGAACGGGGCGATGTCAGAGCGCGACGCGCCGGCCAGGTCGAGGTTGTTGGCGAAGCA
>Ga0157369_10006315_pt1 | contig 13761 bp, 14 predicted proteins | sample C25metaG_FD_113461 | JGI IMG/M metagenome (GOLD analysis project Ga0157369, IMG submission 113461) | Corn rhizosphere microbial communities from Kellogg Biological Station, Michigan, USA - C2-5 metaG | ecosystem: Host-associated > Plants > Roots > Rhizosphere > Soil | place: USA: Michigan...
CGCAGCCCCTGCAGCGCCTCGCCCAGCCGGGCCTCGGTGACGTGTCCCGAGCAGTCCAGGAAGAACACGTACCGGCCGAGCCGCTCGCCCGTCGGGTACGACTCGATCCGGCTCAGGTTCACCTCGCGTACCGCCAACTCCATGAGTACCGCCAGGAGCGCACCGACCCGGTCGTGCGAGATGTAGACCGCCAGCGACGTGACGTCGTCGCCGGTCGGCGGCGGAGGCGGCCCAGGGCGGCTGACCAGGGCGAAGCGGGTCACCGCGTCGGGATGGTCGGCGATCTTCTCGGCCAGTACCGTCAGCCCGACCCGGCCCGCGCCGAGCGGCACGCAGATCGCCACGTCGTAGTCCCCGGCGGCGGCGGCGGCCGCGGCGGCCGCGTTGGACAGCACGTCCACCACGACCGCGTCCGGCAGGTGCGCGCGCAGCCAGTGCCGGCACTGCGCGGCGGCCTGCGGGTGCGCGGCCACCGAGCGGACCCCGGCGAGGTCCGCCTTGGCCGGCCCGGCGAGCACGAAGTCCACCGGCAGCACGACCTCGCGGGTGATCACCAACGGCGCGCCGTTCGCCAACTCGTCGAGGGTCACCCCGACCTGGCCGCCGATGGAGTTCTCCAGCGGTACGAGAGCGGCGTCGGCATCCCCGGCGCGTACCGCGTCGAGGGCCTCGGGCACGCTGCGCGCCGGCGCCCTGCTGCCCTTCGCGGCGGCGGGGATGGTCAGCAGCGCCTGCTCGGAGAAGGTCCCCTCGGGGCCGAGGTAGACGAAGCGGGTCGGCGGTACGCCTGGCATGCCGCTCAGCCTAGATCCTGGGTCAGCCCTCGACGCGGTGCCCCGCGCCGGTCAACGCCGCCAGCGCCTCGGCCAGCCGCACCGCCGGTACCAGCAGGTAGTCGGTGTCGTACGTGGAGAACGCGAACAGGTTGACCCGCGCCTGGGCCAGCGGCCCGGTCAGCGAGGCCAGCACGCCGGTCAGGGTCAACGGAACCAGGCCGGCCACGCGGAGGCAGCGCCAGGGCGTCTCCACCGTGGCGTCCGGTGGCGCCTGTTCGCTCGGGCAGATCACCGAGACCTCGTCCGGCGTCCAGGTCACCGAGACCACGCCGGCGCCGGGGTCGAGCCCGCTGGGCAGGGCGGCACCGGCGGGAAGGCGGCAGATCGCGTAGTCGGTGGGGAGCACCTGGAGGTCCAGCATGCCGCGACTGTACGCAATTCATGGCGGTACGGCGATGGCGTAACGGCGCGGCGCAGGTCGGACGCTACGGCGGGTCGGTCAGACCTGGCAGAAGAAGGTCAGCGAACCGACGACCTTGTCCCGCTCGTACAGCGGGGTGGCGACCGCGTCGATGGTCCGCACCACGTCGCCCGAGCGCACCCGCATCAGCGCGCGGGCCAGCCGGTGCGAGGTGTACGCCAGTACCGGAGGGATCTTCTCCAGCTCGCCGTCGGCCAGCAGCGAGGGTACCGACGTGAAGTCCAGCAGCCGGAGGATGCCGCCGAACAGGTGCCGGCCCACCACCGCGGCCTGGCCGGGAAAGCCGAGCAGTTCGCAGGCCGAGGGGGACACCGCGATGATCTCGGACATCGAGTCGATGACGAGGCAGGGCTCGGGCGCGGCCGCGGCGGTGCGACCCCAGCGCTCCAACGAGTCCTCGGGCTGGCTCTCCCGCGGCGGCGACCCCGTCAGCGAGAGTTCCACGTGGGCCACGGCGCCTCCTCTGCGCGCACAACACCATAGCCTGCCCGGCTGTCGCGCAGCTTGTCCAAGCGGCACCCAGCCAGCGTTCGCCAGCGTCCGCGCGGGTTGAGCCCGACTTGAGGGTGCTCGCGACGGAGGAACGGCGTCCACTGTGGACAGTAGCCGCCCGGCGCATGACGGCCACTGCAGAGGTTACCGCCCAGTTGCCTTCTTGTCAGTGGGCGTCCGACCCGAATGCCAGGTGTACGCCTCGACGTCGCTGCGCGATCGGCTCTCCACCCAGGTCACCGGATGCCTCGCGATCGAATAGAGCTTGCTCACAGTCTTCGGAGCGATCCGCTGACCGTACGCGCCCAGAAGCGAGTCGAGCTCGCGGTACGAGGTGACGATGCAGCCCTTCGGCAGCCCGTGGACGTCGATGACGCCGGTACCGGACAGGGCGAGCACCGGGGTCACCGGTACCCTGCTGCCGGCCGTGCGGGAGATCGCCCCGCCCACCTGCTCGGCGAGCCGGCGCGCCTCGGCGACGTACGTCAGGCGGCGGCCGTCGATCTGCACGATGTCGCCCGCGAGGCGTACCCGCGTGCGGCCGTGCTCCTTCACGCTGACCAGGAACACGCCGCCCGGTCCGATGGCCACGAAGGTGTTCTTCACCGACAGCCCGAGCTCCGCGACGTCGACCAGCTTCCAACCGGCGCCGAGCCGGGACAGCCGGCTGGCGGCGCGCTCCCGGACCAGTTCGGCCCGGCGGGCCTCCCGGTCCAGACGCCGACGCCGCGCCCAGTTCAGTGGCGTGGGGCGCGGCGCTTCGAGCAGTTGGCGGTATGAGTCCGGACTGAGCAGGCCAGAGGGGTGACTGGCGTCGAGAATTCCGGCCATCGGAATTTACCTCCGAAGGTCTCGATGCAGCTGGTTCAACTACGGTACGTGGTTGGACGGCAACATTGAAGTGCAAAGGCCGAAAGTGAGACAGGTTTCATTTTCACGATTATCTATCCATGTCGCTAACTGACAGCTGGCACTTGCTCAGCGCAGCGTAACCTGGCGCCCGAGCAGGCCCTGCCGGGCGCGCCGCTGTTCACCGGTCAACGGATCATCGACCGCGAGCGCCGACGCGTACCGCTTGGTCACGTCCGCCAGCGGGCCCTCCCACTCCGAGGGCTCCGGGTCGCGCGGCACGTCCCAGACCGGTACCAGCAGACCGTGCGCCCGGAACATGCCGGCGAACCGGGTGCCCTCGCCGAGCGTCAGCTCGCCGGTCGCGGACAGCCTCGCCAGCGCGTCCAGCGCGGGATCCTCGTCCTCGGCCAGCACCCAGCGCACGTGCGCCCGCTCCGGTACCTGCGTCCAGTAGGCGGCCCGGGCGGCGGCCAGCCGGGCGGTCGGGTAGATCGAGGCGTTGGCCCGCTCCAGCGAGGCCTGCACGTTCGGGTCGTCCGCCGCGTCGTCATCCAGCCAGTACCCGAACCCGTCGTGCAACGTGACGTCCAGCGGTCCCTCGGCGAGGACGTCCTGCAGGCGCGGGCCCGGCCCGGGCAGCGGGGGTACCGACACCTGCCCGCCCGGTTCGGTCTCCAGCGCGCTGAGCAGCGCCGCCGCGAGATCCCGGGACACGTCGCCGGACTGCACATGCCGCTGCAGGCCGATGAGCACCCGACCGTCCGTCCTCGTCATCGCCGGCGCGGCCAGCGGCAGCACGGTGGACAGCAGGATGCCGACGTCGCCGTACTGCTCCTGGTACGGCTCGGACAGCCGCAGCGGAGCGGATGCCGCCGGTACCAGCTCGCGCAGCGCGACCCACTCCGGCTCGTCGACCAGACCCTGGAACGGCCGGCCCACGAACACGTCCCGTACCTTCTCGCGTCTGGGCTCGCCCGCCGCCCTACGACCTCGCTTGCTCACGGGTGACCACTTTAGACAGTGACCCGGCGCTCCGGCGCGCGGTGGGGGAAGCTCAGCTCGGCCCAGACACTCTGCCCGAGGCCGTCGCGCTCCACGCCCCACCGGTCGGCGAGCGCCGCGACGATCGCGAGACCCCGGCCGTCCACCGCGTCCGGGCCGACGCTGCGCTGCCGCGGCTCGACCGACGCGCCGCCGTCGGTCACCCGCACCTCGAGCAGCTCCCGGCTCACCCCGGCGCGGATCCGCCAGGCCACCCGGATCACGTCGCCGGGCAGCGGCTCGGCATGCCGGATCGCGTTGCCGACCAACTCCGCGACGACGGCCACCGCGTCGGCCAGCAGCTCGGAACTGATCGCACCGGCCAGCTCACCGGCGATGCGGTGCCTGGCCTGCCGGGCGCCCCGGGCATGGTGCGGCACGACAACGCACCAGGCGCGCTCCGCGACCGCCGTCACCACGTCTTAGCCTCCCCCGGCCCTTGATCCGCACGTGGTAGCCGTACCTCTGCGACGGTACCTCCCGCTTCCCGCGGACGTAAGGACACCCATCCGTTTTGTCGCTCCACAATCCGCCTGACAAGGTACAAGCCGAGCCCTACTCCTCCGTACCGACGGTGATTACCCGACTCCGCCTGCCAGAACCGTTCGAAGGCCCGCTCGACGTGTTCGGGCGACAGTCCGATGCCACGATCGGCCACCCGGAACCCCACGGAACGGGCCTCTGCCAGGGCAGATAGCTCCACGGTCGTACCGGCGTCGGCGTACTTGACCGCATTGGTCACGAGCTCCGAAAGCACCATCGCGACCGTGCCCCGCTCACCCAGCGCTTTCGGCAGGTCGTCGGGCAGGTCCACCCGTACCGCCCCGCGCAGCTCCGCTGGCAGATCTTGGACGGCGGCCCGCAGCGCCTCGCCCAGGTCGTACGGCAGCGCCTGGGCCGGTCCGGACAGCGTCGACCCGTCCCCGACCGCGGACAGCAGCCGGTCCAGCAGCCGCGCCAGGTGCCCGGCCCGCTGCCCGAGCCGCAGCACCGCGTCCCGCCGGCTGTCCTCGGGCAGTTCGTCCCAGTGGCCGGCCAGCGTGTCCGCGTACCCCTTGATCACCGTGACCGGCGTGCGCAGCTCGTGGCTGGTGACCGCCACGAACAGGTCGCGGGCCTGCTCCCGGTGGTGTGCCTGGGTGACGTCCCGCAGGGTGACCAGCCGGTCCTGGGTGCCCGGCAGGTCCGTCGCCAGCACCTGCAGCCAGCGCCCGTCCGGCAGCCGCTGGTCCAGCGCCCGCCCGGAGGAGGGCACCGAGACCGGCAGCGGGCGTCCGAGGGCGGTCGCGGCCGGTCGGCCGGTCACCGTGGCGGCCGCCGCGTTCCACGATCGGACGGTACCGTCGGCAGCCACCACGGCGATCGCGTCGGCCAGCGCGCCGCCGGCCGGGTCGTCGCCGTAGATCGGTAGGCCCTGCCCGTCCGCGTAGAGATGGCCGATGAGGCCGACGAAGAACGTGATCGCGGCGCGCTGCGCCGGGTCGGCCGCCCCGTCGTCGGGGAAGTAGGTGTGCAGCGTGCCCACCACCCGACCGGTCCGCTCGATGCGGGCGCCGAGCATCCGGCGCACCCCGGCGGCCTCCAACTGCTCGGCCAGCCGGGCCGGCATAGCGTCCAGGCTGGCCTCGACCACCCGCTCGCCGCTGGTCAACCGGAGCACCACCGGCGCGCTCGGGTCGACATACCGCCCGACACCCCACACCGCGGCGCCGCTGGCGGCGACGATCCGGCCGCCCGAGGAGTTGTACTCCGCGAAGGTCGCGCCGATGGCGCCGAGCGTGCTCTGCGCCAGTTCGACGAGGCGCTGGACTGCGGTCAGGCCGGGAGCCCCGGCGTTGACCAGATCGGTCAGCGCGGTGAGCTCCGCGAAGAACCGCTCCATGTCCTGCGCCACAGCCTGGAGTCTGCCCTCTTCGGGCGCCGCCTTCTACCCCTCGCGACCCTCGTCGGCACCAGGGAAGGCTGCCAAGCGTTGACCGGGCGCCGCTCCGACAAGCTCCGCGGCGGCTGGGTCAGCGGCCGAGCCGGTCCAGCACGTACCGCGGCCGGTCGGAGATGATCCCGTCGACGCCGAGCGCGAGCACCAGGTCGATGTCCTCGTCGGTGTTGACCGTCCACACGTAGAGCTGGTTGCCCTGTTCCCGGATCCGCGCGGCGAGCCGCGGGTGATTGCGCAGCAGCCGTACCCCGGGACCGGCCGCCGGGATCCCGGCCGGCAGCCGTCCGGTGCGCAGCCACGGCGGGAGCAGGTCGACCAGCAGCACGGTGGGCAGGTCGGGGGCCAGGTGACGGACCCGGCGCACCGCGGCCATGGAGAAGGACATCATGGTCACCCGCACGCCGGCGGTACCGGCGCCGTCCAGCCCGTACCGGCGCAGCACGTCGACCAGCCGCTCCTCGACCTCGCTGCCGTACCGCGTCGGGTGCTTCGTCTCGACCAGCAGCCGGATCGGGCGCCCCGCCGCGAGCGCGGTGTCCAGCAGCCGCTCCAGGGTGAGCACTCTCGCCGCGGAGCCCGTCGGAGCGGCGCCAGGCCAGCGCTCGACAGCGGCGGAGTCCAGCAGCGGCTCCTCCTCGCCCGTCGGCCAGCCCGGGTGCCACGAGCCGAAGTCCAACTCGTTGAGCTGGGCCAGGGTGTGCTCGCTGACCGGGCCGCGGCCGTTGCTGGTGCGCTCCAGCCGGCGGTCGTGCAGGCAGACCAGGTGCCGGTCGCGGGTCAGTCGCACGTCGCACTCCAGCCCGTCGGCGCCCTCGTCGACGGCGCGCAGGTAGGCGCCGAGGGTGTGCTCGGGTAGCGCGTGCGACGAGCCGCGGTGCGCGAACACCAGGGGTCTATCAGAGGACGACAGGCCCATTCCCGTCCTCGCTGACCAGCGGCCGGCCGGCGGCGACCCAGCCGAACATGCCGTCAGCCAGGTTGCGGACGTTGTCGTACCCCTGCCCGATGAGGTACCGGACGACCTCGGCGGAGCGGTGCCCGGAGCGACAGACGATCACCACGTTGCCCTCGGTCGGAATGTCCGCGAGTCGCTCAGGTACCTGCATCATCGGCAGATGCACCGCGCCCGGCGCATGGCCGGCCTGCCACTCATCGTCCTCGCGAACGTCGATGAGATAGGCATCGGCCGGAAGCTGGGCGGTGCTTACGTCTGGGATGCGCACGGTGGGAGCCTAAATCGGATCAGGCCAACTCTGGTTGGCCATTACCCAAGTATCACGTGTGTCGCGTTCACCTGGTGAAAGCCCGGAGGTCAGCTCTGGCTGACCCAGTCGGGGTGGGCGCTGATGAAGCTGTCCACGCTGTCGGACTGGACCGAGTGCAGCAACTGCATGCTCGTGTCGCTGAGGATCTCGACATCGACGCCGTTGACCTTCTCCGAGTTGAACTGGCCGTCGTTGGTCTTGATCGTGATCAGGTCGTTCGGGCTGATCCCCTTCATCGCGAAGATCCAGTCCTCCAGCGGTACCCCGCCGTCGTCCACGGTCATCGCCTTGCCCACCACGTCGAGCACCTTGCTCAGCTTCGTCGGGTCGGTCAGGGTGCCGGAGCTGAAGATCTTCTTGAAGATCGCCTTGAGGAACTGCTGCTGGTGACGCTGGCGGCCGTAGTCGAAGTCGCCGTTGGCCAGCAGGTCGCGCTGGCGTACGTAGTCCAGCGCCTCGTACGGCGCGAAGTCGTGCATGCCGACGCTGTAGACCTTCGGCGTGACTCCGGCAATCCTGGAGCCGACCGTACCATCGGAATTGATCTTGAACGGCGCGGCGTACTTGCCGTTCTTGTCGGTACCGAGGTGGATCGACGTCGTCGTCTCGTCCACGTACATGCTGACGCCGCCGAGCACCTCGACGACCTGCTGGAAGCCCTGGAAGTCGACGATCGCGCCGGCGTCGAAGGTGATCCCCGTCAGGTTCTGGATCGTCTTGGCCAGCAGCTCGAACCCGTGTGACCGGGCGTCGTTACCGGTCAGGCCCTGGCCGCCGAACGCGAACGCCGCGTTGATCTTGTCCTTGCCGCCCGGGTACTTGACCTTGCCGTTGCTGTACGCCGGGATCGGCACCAGCGAGTCGCGCGGCAGGGAGACCAGGTAGCCCCGGTCGTGCCCGGCCGGGATGTGCAAGATCATGATCGAGTCGGAACGGACCAGGTCGGCCGGGTTCTGTCCGGTACGCGCGTCGATGCCGACCAGCAGGATGTTCTTCGCGCCGTTGATCGACACGTGGGCGCGGTTCTGGCCGGCGGAGCCCAGCAGGTTCTGCCGGGCGACGCTCTTGGTGGCCTCGGCGAAGATCAGCTTGCTACCGAAGATCGCCACGCCGCTGGTGAGCATGAGCAGTGCCCCGAAGATCACCATGAGGCGCGCCCAGAGCGGGTCGCGACGCTTGCGCTTGGTGGTCTTGCCTCCCGGCGGAACAGGCGGCGAGCCGGCGGGGTGGCCGTAGAGGCCGCCGCCCTCGCGCCGGGCGTCCGCCACAGCGCTGGAGGCGTACTGCATGAACCAGCTCCTGTCGCGAGGTCCGGGGGAACACCTGCACTGTACGTATCGGTCGGGCCCAGGTGCGAGCCTTGGACCGCAACTCAAAGTCACCTGAACGTAAGGTTGATGCGAAGTTACCCGCCCGGACTAGGTGTCGCCGAAGCCTGCGCGAGGTAGCTCGCTACCTGGTCGTTCGCCACGGCACTGTACAGCGCCTTCGCCTTAGTTTGGTCAACGACCACGACGCTCTGGCCGTCGATCGTGTCGAACCCGCTGAATGGGCTGGTCAGGAACGTCAGGTCTGAGCTGCGCAGACCGTGGAACTGCCAGGCCATGTCAGGCAGGGAAAGGTCCTTGTCCACGACCATCGCCTTGGTGATGGCCTGGAGGAATGCGTTGAGCTTGCCCGGGTTGGTCAGCGTGCCGCTGGAGGCCGCTTTGTCCATGACCGCCTTGAGGAACAGCTGCTGGTGCTTTTCGCGCGTGATGTCGCCATCGGCGAACTGGTACCGCTGGCGGACGTAGTCCAGCGCCTCCGCCCCATCGAAGTGATGGTTACCCTTCGTGAAGATCCGGCCGGGCGGGTGGATCGACTGGATGGTCTGGTCGACGTACATGTCGACCCCGCCGAGGGCGTCGGTCACCTGCTGGAAGCCGGCGAAGTCGATCAGTGCCAGATGATCGACGTGTACGTTCGTGAACCCCTCGACGGTGCGGATCACCAGCGGCAGCCCGCCGAACGCGAAGGCCGCGTTGATCTTGTCCTTGCCGTGTCCGGGTATCGGCAGGTAGCTGTCGCGCGGGATCGAGATCAGGTACGCGTGCTTATGGTCGGCCTGGATGTGCATCAGGATGATTGTGTCGGTCCGCGACCCGGCGTTCGCCTTCTCGTCCGGGTCCCGCGAGTCGCTGCCCAGCAGCAGCATGTTCAGCGCGCCCTTGGCCAGCACGGGCGGCCGGCCACCGGTGATCTGGCTGAACGGATCGGTACGGCCGACCCGGGAGTCCAGGCTCCGGGAGTAGAGGAACAGCCCGAACCCGCACAGCAGCCCCACCAGGCCGATGGCCAGAGTGAGCACGAGGGCGATCCGACCCCAGCGGGGGCGCCTGCGGCCGCGGTACGCACGTCCGGGCACGCCGCCCGGTACCGCCGGGCGACCGCCCGAACCGCCCGGCCGGACCGGGCCGCCGCCGCCACCACTGGCGGCCGCCGGGCGACCGGTACCCGCGCGGGCGCGCCCCACGGCGGCGCCGCCGGCACGGTCGGCGGGGCGGGCCCGCCCCACGGCGGCCGCGGGCCGGTCGGACTTCGGGGTGTCGGATCCGGACCTGACCTCCTTTGCCCCACCGTTGGCTTCCCCGGCGGGCTTCGTCCCGTCCTGCGCCGCCGCAGCGGCCGAACCCTGAGCGGCGGCGTCCCCCGATCCGGACACCTTCGCCCGCCCACTCGCCGGCGGCGGAGAGGAGCCTGGAACCCGGGCACGACCGGAGGGAGTTGTCATGTCACTCAGAGTACGAAATCCCGTCTAGATGACCTTGCCGCCGCGACGAGTCGGCACGAACCGGTGACTCAGCCGAGCCGCTCGGCGAAGAAGTCGATGGTCCGGCGCAGCCCCTCCGCGCTGCCCACCTGGGGCTCATACCCAAGGCGGGTCCGGGCAAGTGTCAGATCGGGGCGTCGCTTCTCCGGGTCGTCCGGAGTGCGGGTGAGATAGGTCACTTCCGACCGGGAACCGGTCAACTCGATGATCATCTCGGCCAGCTCCCGTATCGACATCTCGTCCTCGGTACCGCAGTTGACCGGCCCGGTCTCGGTCGAGTCAAGCAGCGCGAGGATGCCCCGCACCAGATCGTCGACGTAGCAGATCGACCTGGTCTGTTCGCCGGTACCGTGCACGGTGATCGGCTCGCCGCGCAGGGCCTGGCGGATGAAGGTCGGTACCGCCCGCCCGTCGTCCGGTCGCATCCGCGGCCCGTACGTGTTGAAGATCCGTACGATGCCCACGTCCACGCCGCGCGAGCGGTGGTAGGCCATGGTGGCCGCCTCGGCGAACCGCTTCGACTCGTCGTAGACGCTGCGCACGCCGATCGGGTTGACGTTGCCCCAGTAGGTCTCCGGCTGCGGGTGCACCAGCGGGTCGCCGTAGGTTTCGGAGGTGGAGGCGAGGATGAACCGGGCCCGGTCGGCGGCGGCGCGCTCCAGCAGGTGAAGGGTTGCCAGCGAGCCGACCCGGAGGATCTCCACCGGTAGGTTCTCGAAGTCGGTGGGACTGGCCGGCGAGGCCAGGTGCAGGATCGCGTCGAACCGCTCGGCCAGCGCGGGCTCGTTCGTCGGCAGCCCGTCCGACACGTCGGCCACGACGAGGCTGAAGCGCGGATCCCCAACCAGGTGGGCGACGTTGTCCTTGGTCCCGGTCACGAAGTTGTCGATGGCGACGACCGTCGCACCGCGGCCGATCAACGCGTCGACCAGGTGCGACGGGACGAATCCGGCACCCCCCGTGACCAGAATGCGATGACCCGCTCCGTACCGCTGCGCAACCGCCATGCCCATCAGCCTAATGCCCGGCCAAACGGCCGGCCGCTCCGAGATGGTGCGGCCGGCCGTGGATCAAGGTCGATCTATCAGACGGCCCCTGCGCCGGTCAGCGACCGGACCTCCAGCTCCGCGTACCGCTCGTCGTCACGCTCGCGGGAAGTCTTCGCGCCGACATAGGCCGCGATGAATCCGAGTGGGATCGAGATCAGACCCGGGTTGCTGAACGGGATCGGCGCCGGCGTGGTGCAGCTGAACAACGCCGTCGCGTTGTTCACCTTCGTGGAATTGGCCGGTACCCCGCAGTCGGCCGCCTGGGCCGCGGTCAGCTTCGCCGCCGGCAGGCTGCCCTGCGAGCCGCCCCAGCAGATCGGGGACAGCAGCACGACCAGTACCGCCGAGATCAGGCCGCCGTAGATGCCCCACACCGCGCCGCGGGTGTTGAACTTCTTCCAGAACAGCGAGAACAGGATCGCCGGCAGGTTCGCCGACGCCGCGATCGCGAACGCGACCGCCACCAGGAACGCGACGTTCAGGCCGCGGGCGAACACCGCCAGCACGATCGCGATCGCGCCGATCACGAACGCCGAGTACCGCGCGACGTTCACCTCGTCGCGCTCGCCGGTCTGGCCGCGGCGGATCACGTTGGCGTACAGGTCGTGCGCCACGCTCGACGAGGAGGCCAGGGTGAGCCCGGCGACCACGGCCAGGATGGTGGCGAACGCGACGGACGCGATCACGGCGAGCAGGACCGCGCCGCCGTTGGAGCCGCCCAGATACTTCGTGCCGAGCGCCTGCGCGAGCAGCGGTGCCGCCGTGTTGCCGCCCGGGTCCGTCTTGGCGATGTTGGCGCTGCCGACCATGGCCGCGGCACCGAAGCCGAGCGCCAGGGTGAGCAGGTAGAACACGCCGATGATGCCGATCGCCCAGACCACGCTGCGTCGGGCGGCCTTCGCGTTGGGCACGGTGTAGAAGCGGATCAGGATGTGCGGCAGGCCGGCGGTACCGAGCACCAGCGCGGCACCCAGCGAGATCAGGTCCAGCTTGCTGACCAGGGTCGCACCGGAGTTGCCGGCGATGTCCTTGCCGTACCGCAGCCCGGGCAGCAGGAAGTTCGAGCCCTTGCCGGACTTGGCCGCGGCGTCGCCCAGCAGCGACGACAGGTTGAACTTGTAGGCCACGCCTACCAGCACCGCCATCAGGATCGCGCCGAGCATCAGCATGAAGGCCTTGACGATCTGCACGTAGGTGGTGCCCTTCATGCCACCGATCACCACGTACGCGATCATCAGGATGCCGATCAGGATGATCGTGAGGATCTTCGCGGTCGTCGGCGTCATGCCCAGGTACTTCTGGCCCTCACCGATCCCCAGCAGCAGCGCGACCAGCGCGCCGGCGCCGACCATCTGGGCGAGCAGGTAGAAGATCGAGACCACCACGGTGGACACCGAGGCGGCCGTGCGTACCGGCGCCTGCCTGAACCGGAACGCCACCACGTCGGCCATCGTGTACCGGCCGGAGTTGCGCATCAGCTCGGCGACGAGCAGCAGCGCGACCAGCCAGGCGACCAGGAAGCCGATGGAGTAGAGGAAGCCGTCGTAGCCCGACAGGGCGATGATCCCGGCGATGCCCAGGAAGCTGGCCGCGGACATGTAGTCGCCGCCGATCGCCATGCCGTTCTGGAACCCGGTGAAGGACCGGCCCCCGGCGTAGAAGTCGGTCGCGTTGCGCGTCCTACGGCCGGCCCAGACGACGATGGCCAGGGTGACCAGGACGAGCACGACGAACAGGACGATGGTGAGGGTACGAGCGGTGCTGCTCATTTGCCGCCCCCCTCGATGTCGTTGCGCAGCCGCTCGGCGGTCGGGTCGAGCCGCCGGTCGGCCCAGTGCGTGTACCACCAGGCGATCACGAAGGTGCTCACGAACTGGAGCAGACCGAAGATCAGGGCGACGTTGATGTTGCCGGTGACCTTGTGGCCCATGAAGCCACGGGCGTACGCGGACAACACCACGTACAGCCCGTACCAGACCAGGAACGCCACCGTGATGGGGAAGACGAAGCGCCGGAACGCCTTGCGCAGCGCCCCGAACTCGTCCGACTCCTGGACGGAACGGTATCGGCCTTCGTCCGGCGGAGCCGGAGGGGCCGGAGTCTCGGTTGCCATGCCGGGACGGTAGGGGCTGGGCCACCCGGTACCCGACCGGTTGCACAGGGTTGCGCCGAGCGGTCCGACGGGTGCGCCGAAGCGCGGCCCCGTCACCGTTGGGCGCAGTCAGGCCAGCGGTCGGTACCGGCCCCGGTAGTGCACCAGCGGCGCCTCGGCCCGGTCCCCCCGCCCGGGGTCCCACCCGACACCCACCTCGACCTGCTCCACGACGCCCTCGACCAGCAGCGCCCAGCCACACGGGCGGCTGTCGACCAGCCGGCAACCGGCCCAGGTCATGACGTCGGCGAGCACCGGCCCGTACCCGGTGTCCCGCCAGGAGTCGGCGCGGAACAGGCCGCCCGGCGCCGGCATCAGCCCGGCGAACCGGTCGGCCAACTGCCGGTCGTTCTCCCGCAGCGGGGTCACCGCGAACCGTCCCGACTCCGCGATCGCGCTCCACAGTTGCGACTCGTCGTCCACCAGCCCGAGCACCCGGCCGGGGTCGCCGTCGACCACCAGCATCGACGAGACCGTCAGCCCGGCCGGTCCCGGCGCGGTCCACAGGCTGACCGGCGCGGCGAACCGGCCACGCAGCCGGCGCAGCGGCGAGCGGTCGCCCTCCGGCGTCGCGAACGGATCCTCGACATGGATGCTCATGGTGCCGCGCTCACCTCCGCCAGCAGTTCCGGGCCGCGCCGGTCCAGCACGTCGCCCATCGTGTAGGTGGCGACCAGCGCGGCACCGAGCCCCCAGGCGACACCCAGCGGCAGCACGATCCAGGACAGGGCGGCGGGCAGCAGCAGCGCCGCGATCAGCACCGGCGAGGCGATCGCCGCGGAGGCGATCATGCCGACGAACGCGAGCATGCCCTTTGCCGCGCCGGTACCGCCGGCGGAGGCGAAGACGTTGCTGGTGTTCGGTACCGGAAAGGGCGCCAGTACCGACAGCACCGACGCGGA
>Ga0157369_10006317_pt1 | contig 13758 bp, 8 predicted proteins | sample C25metaG_FD_113461 | JGI IMG/M metagenome (GOLD analysis project Ga0157369, IMG submission 113461) | Corn rhizosphere microbial communities from Kellogg Biological Station, Michigan, USA - C2-5 metaG | ecosystem: Host-associated > Plants > Roots > Rhizosphere > Soil | place: USA: Michigan...
AAGCGCGGCATTGCGCCGTTTAAAGACTATATGGCGATTCCGGGCGGCTTTGTGCTTGAAGATGAGTCTCTGGACACTGCCGCGCTGCGCGAACTAAAAGAAGAAACCGGAGTGGATGACGTATTTCTGGAACAGCTATACAGCTTTGGCGATCCTGAACGTGACCCTCGCGGACGCGTGGTGACAATCTCCTATTATGCGCTGATTCCCGCCGGCCATCCGATCAAGGCCGGCAGCGATGCTTCCGCAGCGGCATGGCATGATGCGGACGATTTGCCCAAACTCGCGTTCGATCATCGCCGCATTGTTGATTATGCGATTGAGCGCCTGCGCAACAAGCTGGAATATACGACAGCAGGCTTCAAGATGCTGCCGGAACAATTTACGCTCTCAGAACTGCAGTCGGTTTATGAAGCAATTCTCGGAAAGAAGCTGGACAAGCGGAATTTCCGCAAAAAACTCGAGCTTCTTGGCGTACTGAAGGCTACCTCTGCATGGCGCAAGACTGGACGCAAGCCAGCCCGGCTTTACAGTTTCTCCGCCAAAAAGGTCGAAAAGCTTAAAGACAAGGGAATTCTGTTTCCGTTTTAAGCCGGATCACTTTGCCGCAACCAAAGTCTTTGCCTTTGCCAGTTCCACTCGATTATCAGTCTTCATCTTTCGATGAAACAGTTGCCGTTACCGGAAGCGTTAATGCGCTTTCCAGCTTCACTTCCGGCAGGTTCATGCCTTTCAGCTGCTGATTGAGTGCAGGAAGATCTTTCGCCTTCACTTCATTCCAGCGATCCATGATTGGTGGAAGTTGCCTTTGCAAATCACCAACGGCGGCCGCGGCCTGGGTGCTGGGAGCAACGTCAGCTTCTTGAAAGACTCCGAAAAGCGTGAGGAACTTTGTTTTGAGCCCGCCAAGAGTTGGAGGCTCTGTACCCGCGCCAGGTCTGCGAGTCGCTCCGCCGGCGATGGCCTGCAGTTTCTGATCGAAGGCCTTGATGGCGGCCAGTGCTTCGCCAGTAGCTTTCTGTTGAAGGTCTTTCAACTGCTTGCGTAGCGCGACAGCCTGTTCAGCAGCGGGAGAGAGCGTGAGTAATTGCGTATAGAGATCATTGGACAGCTTGAATTGTTGTTGCAAACCGGCCAGCGAAGTCTTGACGCGTGGGTCCATCTTGATAGTGAGCGGCTGCGAATAGCTCTTGCCGTTTGCCGTCAGAACAACAGTGTATTGGCCCGGCAATGCCCATGGTCCGCTTGGCTGAGGGGCTGTGTTGTGAGGAATCGCGGCAATGGGATATTCCGCATCAACGCCCGGAACATTTGGATAATGCATGTCCCACAGGAAGCGATGCGTGCCAGCTGCGGCGGAAAGAATCCGCGGCGGACGCACCCAGTACGTGGGAATGGCAAGCATAGGATCTGGCGGCGCGGGTTTATCTGCACTGGAATATTTGCGGACGGTTTTGCCAGCGCTGTCTTTGATCTCAAGCGTCACGGGACTGGAAGACGCCGATTGCAGGTAATAATCGATCACGGCGCCATCTGGCGGATTTTCACCGGCAGGGAAGTCCGGCGGCAGAGGCGTATCAGTATTCATGTCCCAACGGACGCGGATGGCAGTTTGCGGCTTGAACAAGAAAGCGTCCGCCGAAGTAACTTTTTGATCGAGCTGGCGGAGCGGGGTGATGTTGTCGAGGATCCAGAAGCCGCGTCCATGCGTCGCGGCGACAAGATCGTCATCTTTGATGATTACATCACGCACGGAGCTTGCGGCCATGTTGAGGCGGAGCGACTGCCAGTGGTCGCCATCGTCAAACGAAACGTAAACCGCGCGCTCAGTGGCGGCAAACAGCATGCCGCGGCGCACAGGATCCTCACGCACGGCATTCACATTTTCGTTGGCGGGAATGCCGTTGACGATTTCTGTCCAGGTTTTGCCGGAGTCGCGCGTGCGCAGGATGTGCGGGCGCAGATCATCAAGACGAAGCGTGTTGATGGCGGCGTAGGCGGTCTGCGCGTCAAAGTGGCTGGCTTCAATGATTGAGACCTTCTGGAAGGCAGTCATGTTCGGCGGCGTGACTTCATTCCACTTTGTGCCGCCATTGGTGGTGAGATGGATTCGGCCATCGTCCGTTCCGGCCCATATGCGGTTGATATCGAGCGGCGAAGGCGCAACGGCATAAATCACGCCACGCGGCGTGGGCTTGGCCGTTTCCTCATTGCGATATTTGCCGACGCTGGCTGGAACTTCAAACGTGGGACGAGTGAGATCGGGCGAAATCTGCTGCCAGCTTTGGCCGCCGTTCATCGTCTTCCACAGAGTGTTGGTGGCGAAATAAAGGATGTGCGGGTTCACTGGCGAGAACACGATAGGCTCCGTGCGCAGCACGCGATAATCCGGCGCGCGGAACGGTTTGGGCGCGACGTTCTGCGCCTGGTTGGTGCGACGGTCATAGCGTGAGAGCTTGCCGCCATAGACAACGTCGGGATCGAGCGGATCAGGGACGACGTAACCGTATTCTTCCGCCGCCACGGGATGCCAGTCGCGGAAGGTGATTTCGCCGTCATTCCCGCGGCTGGAGATGCACGCGGAACCGCTTTCCTGCTGGCCGCTGCACAGCCGATAAGGGAAAGCATTGTCAGCATTCACGTGGTACATCTGCGCGGTGGGCTGGTTGTACCATGAACTCCATGTTTCGCCGCCGTTTACGGTGATGATGGCGCCCTGGTCGCTGACGATAGCAATGATCTGAGGATTGTTGGGATTGATCCAGAGATTCTGGTAGTCGTCGCCGCCGGGCGCGCCGCGGAAGCCGGTCCAGGTCTTGCCGCCGTCAGTCGATTTCCAGGTGACCGTGCTGGTGACGATCACCATGTTCTCATCTTTGGGATTGAAGCGCGGCACAGAAAGATCTCCGCCGCCAATTCTGCCTGCAGGACGTGGGTCCGTGGAGATCTGGGCCCAGGTTGCGCCGGCATCGTCTGAGCGATAGAGCCCGACATTATTTGGCTTGGACGCAACGGAAGCGATCAGGCGCTTAGGGTTGCTTTCCGCAATGGCGATGTGCGCCTGAATGATTTCTTTGGGCAGGCCGCCGGTGAGCTGCGTGAACGTCTGGCCGCCGTCTGTGGATTTAAAGATGCCGCCGCCAGCGCCGTTCCATGCGCCGTTTTCCCACGGCCCTTCACGCGCTTCCCACAGCGTGGCGTAAACGATTTCAGGATTGCTGGGATCGATCAGGACGTCGGAGGCGCCGATGTTCTCGTCGTCGGATGGGCTGGGTGAGGCGTTTCCTGTCGCTGAGTCGCCTGAAGCGTCGCTTGCGCTCTTTGGGAGTACTTTCTGGAAGTTCTGGCCGCCGTCGGTTGAGCGATAGACGCCGCGCTCCTTATTCGGTCCGTACGGATGCCCCGCCACCGCGGCAAAGACCTTATTCGCATCGCGCGGATCGACGGCGAGCTGCGGAATCTGCTGGCCGTCTCGGAGGCCGAGGTGCGTCCATGTTTTGCCTGCGTCGGTCGATTTGTAAATGCCATCGCCGACTGACAAATCCGGCCGATGCAGCCCCTCTCCGCTGCCGACATAGACCACGTTCGGGTCCGACGGCGCTACAGCAATCGCGCCGATAGAGCCGGTAGGCTGATCGTCAAAGATCGGCTGCCAAGTGCGACCGTAATCGTTGGTCTTCCACACGCCACCGTTGCACACGCCAATGTAAAAGACATTCGGCTGGCTGGGCACGCCAGCGACGCCGCGTGTGCGTCCGCCACGGTACGGGCCAATGGAGCGCCAGTGGAGGGAAGAGAGGAGACCAGGACTTACGCTGGCCAACGGTGCTGGCTGACGCTGGGCAGAGTGATGGGTTGCGGGTAGAGAATCGTGTTGCGGCGTTGCTTGTGGCTGAGCGCTTGGGGCAGGCTGATTGGGCGCAGTCTTCGGCTGTGCCAAGACTTGCAATGAAATTGCAGTGATGATTGTCCACGAACGCAAACGCAGGAATGAGGGCACGGGTATCCTCCAGAATGACAGAGGAGGATACCGAAAAACGAAGATAACTTAAAGCTGCCTTATCAGCTTCCATCTGCGCTGCTGGCTGCTTAAAAGAAACTTACATCTAGCCTGCCTCCGGTAACTGTTTTGTTTGTCAAGGATGCAGTAGGAACAACTGAACTGAGAATAGCGTCAATTATATTTTTTGCACTTGCGCTGGGGTGGGATGACGCATATAGAGCCACAGCTCCCGAGACGAAAGCGGCGGCCATCGACGTGCCACTTTTTGCTTGATAGTCAGATTGGCCCGTCCAAACAGGAGAAGTAGAATAAATGTCCATCCCCGGCGCCGCCAGATGAACACTCCGCTTCCCGAAATTGGAAAATAGTGGCAGATCGCCATTCCTATCGAGCGCTGCGACAGAAAGCACCGCGTTGTACGGCAGTCCTGGTGTGCCATCACTCGCGTCCCTCGTATCATAACTGGCAGGAAATGCTGGATGCAGGTCATTATCATTGCACTCATTGGAAGCAGCAGCAACAATGATTATTCCAGCTTCTGCTGCTGCCTTGATTGCTCGTAATAAAGGCCGGGAAAATCCATATCCAGACCATGAGTTGTTTATTACGACGACTTGCTTATTTCCGCTGAGTTTCAAAGCGGTAATAAAATTAAACGCGTCGACCGCGTCCGATGCATTTCCTAACCCATCAGGGCCTATGAACTTCGCTGAGATGAGTTGAACATTCCACACCATGCCAGCCACTCCGATTCGGTTTCCGCCTCTTGCACCGATGATTCCGGCAACGTGAGTCCCATGAATAAACTCCGCAAAATCGAAGATCGGCTTGTGGTTGTAATAAAAATCCCAGCCATCGTTAACGTCAACATTACCTTTCAAATCTGGGTGGTCAACCTGAATACCAGAATCAACTACAGCTACATATACGTCAGCTGAACCTACGTGGTCATTTGCCCATGCCTTTTCCACCTGAGTTCCGTAATTGCTTGTTGTTCCGGACGGACCTATGGGGTGAGGAATATCATCACTGTACACGCCCCAAAGCATGCCGCGATTGTAGTAATCATCATCCGACGTTTTTGCCTTGGTTCGATAAATCCAGTTTGGCTCCGCAAAACGTACTCCAGGATGTTGCTCTGCCGCTCTGGTCAGCTTTTGTAAGGATTCAAGTGTAAACGGCCGGTTGTCTGTGATTTTATATAGAGCCAAATCACCCAAACGTTGAACGCTCTCATTTTGCAAACCCATTCTTCCATCCATCGATTTGAGCAGGGTCAAGGAAAACGCTTCGGCGAAAGCTTGTTTGTCATGTTCGCTTGATTCGTGAGCAAACTGCACCATGATTTGCCCGGGCACGAATTCTGCGTCAACACGGTCCGGACAAGACGCTATTACTGTGCTCTTATCGAAATACTCATCTTTTGGTTTACTCGTGCTTTGACCTGAACACACGTTTGCCCAGAAAGAGATTGTCAGGATTAAGGAAATGACTCGTTGCATTCTCGCTCCTTATTAATCTTGTTACGGGTTTACTCCCAACTGAACACAGTTCGCGACATTCGTGCCTGCATCCGATCCTGTTGTAGAACCGGCCAGCACCTCCTTTTCTGCTAGACAGAGTTCATCAACAACTCCAAGACCTCTGATTTTGGGGTCCTCTGGTGCCACGAAATCAGGCTTGGATTGTGGATCTACTTGCAAGTCGAAGTTGCCGGGTGTCTTGAAAATCTTGGCAGTCTGGCAAAGCGCTGCATTGAAATGGTTGATTCCATCAGGATCCATTGAGTCTGGCTGAATTGGTTCAGCATGAAAATGGAGAGTCAATGCCGGTTGCCAGAGATTGGTGCCGCTCAAGGGGAGATTGGGAATGTCCGGCAAGTAACAAGAGTATTCAAAACAGTAGCTGAGGTTGATATTCCCGTTTGTTTGATAGGAAAGCTTGCCGCCCACGTTATTCTTGATAGGGATAAACCCGCGTGCATCGCCTCTTCGCAATGGATAAATTGCGAGAGGAAAATTTAAAATCAAACGATACTGATAGTAACTGGTATCGTCATAGATGTCGCCCACTTTTGTGCTTCCCTTGCTAAACGTAACCATCTCCATGGGAAATCCAGGGCTGGTTTGTGCGCCACGCAAGGCCTTTGTAAAATCGAATATTCCGGACAAATCTCCTGATAAATTGTGCCTGTTGCCACCTTTGTATACATGACCGGACGTGTTGAAACAGCTTACCCCGCCTCCACTCACTTTTGGTGCGGTTACAAAAAGATTGGTCTGTTTATACTCAAGCACAAACAGTCCGTGCAGAACAATCCGCACAATAGTATTGTCTGCGGGAGCGTTGGCCTTTCTGGGTTGGGAGGCGGGCTTGGTGCCACCCTGACCCAAACCGCTCAGCCCCACGCACAACGGTGACGCTGCTGCCAAGCTTGCGATGAGCTTTCTTCTACCTATGTCCATGTTTCTCTCCTTGCGGTTCAATTGGACCCGTGAAAACTGTAAATGCCGCCCAGTAATACGGGTGATTTGTGGCGGGGGCGTTCAAGAGATGTTGTTCAGCGACCCGTAATGACATTGCGACCGAAAAGCCGCGTGAATACGAGCTGTAAAATAACGCCATGAAATGACGTGTTGTTGACGAATCAACGTCCCACTGGCTCGCAACCACTTGATGTGTTCCTGCCGCGATAAATGCGTGCACGAGGCCGTAAGGGTCGCGGACGGTCTCTGGTGATTGGCCAGTTGAGCAAGCTGACAGAACGGCAAGCCTGCAACTCGATAAATCCATGGATTGAAGATCGAGCGCTGTGATTGCAGCCTCAGCATTGCTTCCAGTCACCAAAAGCCGGCCGCCCCGTTCGCGGGTTTCGGAGTGTCCCGCGAAATGAAAGGCCTCGGTCTGTAGTAAGGTCCTAAGTATTCTCTGCTTCGTCGCATTGTTCCCTCTCAATTCAACAGAGTTTTGATAAATGCTTGCGACAGCTTCAGCCTCACGCTCTGCGTCGCTGAGGGGCTGGACTTCAAAGGGGGTCGAGTTCTCCGCACGGGGGAAAACTGACAGCATTCCTACTTTTGGTCGCGGCTTGCCTCGACGCACTGGCCTGTAAGTCAGAGTCAAAATTTGCTCAAGCTCCTGCTCTTGACCCAGGTATCTGCCGCTTTGAGTTTGCAATGCTTGCCAAGGCATCATCGACAATGTTGAATCGCCTTCAATGAGAATTCTTTTCCTTGGTGCAATGGCGCCTTCCAGCGGGGCCAACAGCAATTGATATAAACGGCTTCCTTGAGCATTTCCCTTTTGAATCGGATACGTGGGATCGGAACATGCTCCAAGGAAGGAGGCGATCCTCTTTTGGAGCTCGGTCTCATGGATCGCAAGTCTGAATTCCTGGACTCCCCGGTCGTCCGCCACCCATGTCAATAAATACTTGGGGAATAGAGCAAACACGACCGCCGTTGAATCATGCAGGGCGCTAATGTTCCGCCGGAGCAAATAGAGGTTCTGCCCCGAGTATTGCGTGCTCGCTGAATGCGCGAAGCTCCACGTTGCAACATTTCTGTATTGCTCCCACTCTGCTAGAAGCTGAATTGGGTCATGCGCCTGCATAGAGTGGATTTCCACGAGACGGCGATAGACATCCCCAACTTCTTTATTCCAATCCCACCGTGCTGTATCGGAGGGTAGAGATTTAAGTCCTTTGTTTGCAATCGCGACAGCCTTCAAAAGGTATCGTTCCTCTTGGGAGGAAGCACCGCGATTTTCTTCTAGCCGCGCCCAAGCCTTGTAAAATCTCAACGCAATTGTGAAGTTACTGAGGCTCGACACAATCTCTGCGGATCGGCTTAGCCTTAACTCTGCATTTGCAGTCAGCCCGTGTTGAATCTCCAGTCCAGCAAGGGATATCTGCGCATCTGCTTCATAAGATTGTGTGGCATCGTTGGCAGGCAACTTCGCGAAGAGTATTTTGGCCAATTCAAATTGATGCTTTGCGAGGTTGGTATTGCCGAGAATTTCTGCTAGAGCTCCTAATCGGTGGTGTGCAATCGCTCTAATGTCTTCGTGCTCTCCTCCTGAAAGGCTTTCAATGGCCTCCTTTTCTAGATTCATTGCCGAATACCAGAGTCCCTCGGCCTCGGCAGAAAACTCCAGGTCAGAGTAAAACTGAAAGCCTCGTTCCACAGGGTAAACATCAATCCAGTATTCAGTTAGACCTTCTTCGTTTCTTCGCCACGAACGCTGCAAATCTCCGGCAGCAGTGCTTAAAGAAGCGTCCAATCCTGTTGCACGTAAATAAAGCGTCGGGAAATTGTGCTTGCGGGCCTGCTTTTGTGCTTCGAGCAAGTACGCCGCAGACTGAGAAAAATTACTCAACATAGCAGTGCAAATGGAATGCTCCAGCATCACCTGTATTTCAAGCCAAGAATAGTCGCGACGAGAAAGCAACTGTGCTAAATGATTTGCAGCCGCCTCGCATGCGTTCGCCCTTGATTGCCTGTGGAGGGCGTACAGCCCTTCAAATAAGGCGCGAACCTCTCCGGAGATATTGGAAGAGCGATGGAAGGAATTAGCTGCTTGAAAAGAATAACGAGATGCCCGTCTAGGATCCCCCTTGCGATTGGAGAGAATTGCCGATATGAGTAAGCTGCTTTGTCTTGATGTTGGCCGAGAGTTTAAGTAATCTCTGAGCCAATTGTCCGCGTGTTCTCTGGCCAAGATTTGCGAGAGACGGACCAACCCTCTGGCAACTATAGAGTCTGCGCGAACCGAAGCTGACTCCTGCCAGATATCTTCAGAGAGACGAAGGTAGGCCTCTACTTCCGCTCCGTTGAGGTGTTCGCCGCTATTTAGCCGGATGAGCGCCAATTCAGGCGAAGCATATTGTCTGAGCTTTAGGGATTGGGATTTTTTTTTTCGTCTAGCTGCGACAAATGCGCTTTCGCTTCAGCGATCCATCCTGGATCCTTCTCGATCCTAAGGAAATGCTCCCAATCCTCACGCGCACTCGATTGCCAATTCAGTTTTTCAAGTATCAATGCCCGATTAAATAACGCAACTGTATCGTCTGGCTGCTGTTCCAAAAACTTGCCCAGATCGTTGACGGCATATGCGTAATTTTGAGGTTGAGATTCAGCTTCAGAAACTTCATAGTTGACCATCGCTCGAGTTAGAAGCAGGTCCTGAGTTTCACTCCCAAATTGTTCTGCCTTGCGAATACTGACCTGTGCAGACCTATATCTCCAGTCCAACAGATCAAGTCTGGCCTGCATTATGAGCCAGTGCTGGCTTTCTGGGTTCTTCGTTAGCTCTGACTTGATAAAGGTCTTGGCTTGATCCAACGCTATTGGCGTTGCGAGGATCGACTCGGATGCGCCACTTCTACGTTGTTTCAATGAGGCATAGGCGGCTCCTGGGAAACGTATATCCAATAATCTTTGTTCTGTGGATGCTTGGGCCAGGAGCTTGTCGACTTTTTCGGGGCTATCGCGCCGCGCCAAATAGACGGGGAAGGTAATCGCGGCCACGGCGACCACTGCGGCGATGGCTGGAACCAACACCCATTTCCAGAAGAAAGGCTTGCGCTCGGTGGTTGGCTTTGAGGACGACTTCTGCGGGGCGGTCTGTTCATCGGTCGCAGGTGCAGTGGATGTCTGCACGCCGCCGGCATCCAGCATCTTTCGAGCAGTGTTTTTTTGCCAATCGGCGCTCGAGCTTTGCAGACTGGCCAGGGCTGCCTGCTCATCCGCAGTGAAATCGTCAGAGAAGTCTTCAGTAAAGGTTCGCAGCAGGGGGCCGCAGTGGTCGCAGGTGGCGGCGTGCTGGGTGAGTCGGGCGGCGAGAGCGTCCGGAGTAAGGCTGGCTGCGAGCTGGCGAAGGGCGTCGTCGCTGGGGCATTCCGGGGTGGGAGCCGTTCTCACCTGGGGACCCGCCGGGTACTTTGAGTTCGCGAATTTCGAGTCCGCGAGAGCTGAGTCTGTGGGCCTGGCGCTTGCCAACTTCGAATCCGCAGACCTTTCATTCGAATCCGCAGACTTTGGGCCGGAGAGCGAAACGTCGTTCTTTGTCGGGTCATTCTCTGGTGGGTCGGTCTCGGGCGGGCCGGCCGGCAGAGCAAAGAGGCGACGATGAAAGTCGAACAGGCGGTTGCGGCAGGGAGGACAGTCAGCAAGGTGGGCTTCAACGCGCTGGTCATTCATTTTCTGGTCATCGATGCTCTGATGATTGGCGCGCTGATGCTCGTCACGCTGGGCCGGATCCGGTCCCGCGCCGGAAGTTCGAATCCCGTAGTTTTCAATTTGAGCATTGCTCAAGTGCTCAGATTGTTCAGTCACTGGTCCCACATCTCCCTTATATAAACGTAGTTCTGGCGGTCTTTCCTTTCATTTCATTGTCCGGCACAAGGTGCGTGCTTACAGACTCATGGCCGTTCGTGCAAATCGCTTTGCAACCGAAAAATGCGTTTTCCCGGTGCGAAATCCGCTTTGGGATTATTTCCATCAAGAAATGCTGCACAATACCAAAATCTTGTTCCGAAATTTCTCCTCTCGAACCACAGCTTTCAAGCTTTGTGATCGGACAAAAGTATATGCCAAATTGAGAGGGTTATCCGCCAGAAGTCCGCTTTCTTGGCGGGGGCGGAGGATCTGTGAAGCACGCCTTGACGTAGTGGGTAAGCCGCAACAATGTGCTTTCAACTCCCTTTGTGCCTAACCTGATATCGGGCAGCTCAGAAATAGCTTTAGCGGTGAGCCCCTGACGGTAGTAAAGCCAGAAGATGTCCCGATCGCGGGCGAAATTTGGTTGTGAAGCGAGGTTCGCCAGGCAGCGCTCGATTTGTCCCATCAGGATTGCATTCTCAGCGAGCTGAGTTGCATGGGGACTGGAAGGCGGCGACATCCTAGAATCGTCGATGTCCTCTTCCTCCTGTCCGGAGCCGTGTTTTTGGCTGTTCTGTGCGCGGAAGTAATCTTCGACTACATGAGAGGCCACAACTTTTAAAAAGCCGAAGAAGCCATGATCATCCTTAAAGCTAAAGTTCCGCAAAGCCTTGTAATTATTGTCGCAAAGTTTAACGAAGGTATCCTGGATCAGGTCATCGATAGGAGCAGGTTTGCGGCTTGCTCGGCGCAAGACACACTTAACCACTACTCCGGCAATTAGCGGCTGGAACCGGCGTACAAATTCCGTCCATGCAGCTTCATCTTGCGAGTCGAGACAATACGACACCAACTCTTTTACAGACAGCTTTCGAGGGTCCATCGAGGAAGTGGCTGGTGAATTCTAACCGACTCAGATTAAAGGGCAAACACTTTTTTGCGGACAAACTGCATTTAAGGTCTAAGTGGTCCAAGTCTTAGCAAATTTTTAGGAATAATGATGATGCGAATCCAGGCTTAGTTGGCTATCGGCTCGGCTATAGGCGTTCTGTATTCGGGCTGAAGCGTTGGCGCAGCGTCTGAGTTAAAGCCTGGTTGGCGGGTTCGGATACAAGTTCCAGCGGGGAAGCAGCATATCTCCAGGCGATCCAGAATGTGGCCAAAAGAAAAAAGGCTGTGATCACAAAGTTCTGCCAGGCGTTGAGCGCCCACTGGCCGTGCCAGGTGAGTTGAACGGAATTGGAGAACGGCTTGAGATAGGGGATGGGCCATTGGTCGCCGTCGGAGCCGCGGGCGCCGATGAGGTCGCACAGCAGGTGCAGGTGGAAGCTGATAAGGACAAGGACAGCCGTGAGTCCAGGATGAGAGGGCGATCGGCGGATTGGAGTTTGTGGTCCTCGAATGGCCGGGCCGAAAGTGAAATCAGAAATAGAGCCAGTGGTGGGTGGGGTGGTGGTGAGTGGATCGGAGGCGGCCAGCGGGCCGATCCTGGCCAGCGGCCCCGCGACGATATAGGCGGCAAGGGTACACACCAAGGCAAATGCCAGCGTATGCAGCGAATGATGGTATTGGGAAAACCACAGCAGCGGATGCGATGTGTTGCGGGTTAGCAGTTCAGGGACGATGCCGATGCCGTCGATATCGGGGGCTACGGCTGCGGCTACCACGAGCGCTTTTTCGCGCCGCGTGCGCGTGGTGGGACGTCCGGTGGGTGAGACCGAGGCGAGCAGCCATCCGGCAAAGAAGTGGGTTACGGGACTCATGGGATCATTACTGTTGCCGTCTCAATGCGCGCAAAGATAAACCGCATCTACATCGCGCCCAGCGTCTAAGAAATCCATTCGCAAATTGCGACTGAACCTGAAATTTTGGCCTGACGCTGCCACGCATCCGCAGAACGTTTCGCCACCAAAAACCATGCACGGCTGCGCGATGCGCTAGTATGGGTCAGCATGCAGATTTCGACAAGGTTACTGTTGCCGACGGCGCTGGCGATGGTTGCGATGGCCGCGCCGGTCGTTAGGGCCGCACGGGCTATTTCTTCACATCGCATTGTGGCGAGCGCCACCGCGACCAGCCCGGCCCAGACGGCCAAAGAGCCTCAGGCGGAAACAGCGAAAGAGCCTCAGCCAGCCAAAGGATCTCAGGCCCAGACGGCCAAAGAGCCACAAGCCAAGGCGGCTGCGGAGTTTCTTAAGCTTGATGCGGCAACGCTGCCAATCATCAAGAAGATACAGATTGGCGGCGATGCGGACTGGCTGGCCATCGGGTTCGGGTCGGTCTGGGTGACAGTGGCGAAGAACAACGAAGTTGTGCGAGTGGATCCGGTGCGCAATGTAGTGCAGGCGCGCGTAAAGGTAGATAAGGAGCCCTGCTATGGCATCGGGATTGGCGTGGACCGAGTATGGGTGCTCAATTGCCAGGGCAAGACGCTGACGCGCATCAATCCCAAGACCAACGTGGTGGACATGCGGGTGCCGGTAAAAATCGACGACAGCGGCGAAGGCTCGATTGCCGTGGACGAGCGCTATGTGTGGTACGCCAGCAACGAGGATGGCCACTCCAGCACGCTCTCACAAATTGAGGTAAAGACCGGCCGCAAGCTGAAAGGTATTGCCGTGGGAAAAGATACCGGCGTGGTCAAGCTGGCGTTTGGGTCGGTGTGGGCAATCAGCTCGGGAGAAGGGAACGTCTATAGGGTTGATCCGGCGACGAAGAAAGTCACTGCCATGATCACGGTCGCGGAAGGCCCGCGCTTTACGACCGAGGGAGCAGGGTCGCTGTGGGTGCTCACGCAGTCAGATGGCAATGTATCGCGCATTGATCCGGCGACGAACAAAGTAGTGGCTGTTATCCCCGTGCATGTTCCGGGAAAGGGCGGTGAAATCAGCTATGGCGGGGGGTTCATATGGGTCACCATGGATGGAAATCCGGTGACGCGCATTGATCCGGCAACGAATAAAGTGATCGATCAATATGGCAATTATCCCAAGGCTGACGCTATCCGCTATGGCTTTGGATCGGTCTGGGTGAGTGATCACGGCAAAGGCGAGCTGTGGCGGATTGATCCGGCGAAGATGCGCGGCCGGTGATGCTCCGCGGGCTACCGATCAGTGAATACACCAGCCTGAAGATCGCGTAAAGCAGCAACAAAACTAAAATCAGAAGCACGAAAGCGGCGAATGGCCGTAGCGGTCTGAGGGAAGTTTGTTTGTCGTCCGGCTCGCCATCAAGGATTGGAAGACCCTGTGCTTCTCTGATCCGATTTCTTGCTGAGTGAAGATCGATTCCTGCTGCTGCGAGGGCTGCCGGCACGTCTGATTTTTTTTCCCGCAGCAAGCCCAGCAATAGATGTTCTGTGCCGATCGGCTTGCT
>Ga0157369_10006318_pt1 | contig 13757 bp, 8 predicted proteins | sample C25metaG_FD_113461 | JGI IMG/M metagenome (GOLD analysis project Ga0157369, IMG submission 113461) | Corn rhizosphere microbial communities from Kellogg Biological Station, Michigan, USA - C2-5 metaG | ecosystem: Host-associated > Plants > Roots > Rhizosphere > Soil | place: USA: Michigan...
GCTCTTGGCGAGACCTCCCTTGGGCACCGCGACGCCGAGCGCGCGGAGATAGTCCTTGGCGCGATATTCCGCGACCGGCCCGCACTCGGCGATACGGATCGGTTGCGCCAGCTTCGCCGGCGCACTCGCATTTCGGGATCGAGAACAGCCATAGGTATTCACATGGGCCATCGCGCGCAATGCGCGATCCGGCGATCGGAACAGCGGCAGATTGCCCTCGCGCAAGGTACGCGGGAATTCCTCGACCAGCTTGGTCTCGTCGCCGAACATCGAGAATGCGACCGGCTTCGGCGAATGCTCGATCGCCGGCAGCAGCGAGCGGCAGCGCACCATCTGGAATTCAGGCGCACCGGGAATAAACGCGAGCACGACACCGCCGACGCCAGGATCGTCGAGCACTGCTTGCGTGCTATCGCCAAAAATACGCGGATTGGCCAAGCCGACCGTGGTGATATCGAGCGGATTGTCGATTGCCGCATAGGCGGGCAGCATCGCTTTGAGCTTCGCCTTGGTCTCTTCCGTGAGATGGGCGAGCGGGAGGCGAAGATCGCTGCAGAAATCATGCGCGATGCCGCGAAACGCGCCCGAATTGCTGATCGCGCCAATCGGCAGCGGCGACGGCTCGGGCCAGCGCGCGAGCAACGTCGTCACATCGAAAAGCTCGTCCATCGTATCGACCAGTACGACGCCTTCATGCTGCAGCACCGCGCGCATCACCTGGTAATCGCCGGCGAACGCGCCGGTATGCGATTTCGCGGTCTCGCGCGCGCTGGCGGTGCGGCCAGGATGCAGCAGCACGATCGGCTTGCTCTCGCGCCGCGCGCGACGCACGAGCTCGAGGAAGAGCGCCGGCCGCCGCACCTGCTCGATGAACAGCGCGAAAACACGATTGCCGGGGCGATCGAGGCAATCGGCGAGGAAATCCTCGACGCCGAGATTGGCCTCGTTGCCGGTCGAAATCGCGCAAGTGATCGGCACGCCTTTGGCGAGCAGCGCCAGCCGCAAATTCGAGGTCATCGCGCCGCTTTGCGCGATCACTGCCGCGCCTTCTTTATGGGTCGGCACCGGCTCGGCGACCGGCTCGAAGGTCAGCGCCACGCCGTCGGCGAAATTGCGGAAGCCGATGCAATTCGGACCGAGCAGCATGAGCCCGCTCTCGCGCGCGATCGCACTGATGCGGTCCTGCTTGGTCTTTCCCTCGCCGCCGGTCTCGGCGAAGCCCGAGGCGAAGACCACGGCGCTGCCCGCCTGCCGGCGCGCGCAAGCGGCGACGGAATCGACGACCACCGTTTCGGGCACGACCAGCACCACGGCGTCGACACCGAGTGGCAGATCGTCGATGCTCGGCACACAAGGCCGGCCGTTGATCTCCCTGCGGCTACGGCTGACGAGATGGATCTCGCCCTGATAGCCGGCAAGCAGGAGGTTCTCGAGCGCATTGGCGCCGATCGAGCCGTGGTCCGGGGAGGCGCCGACGATGGCAACCGAGCGCGGCCGCAACAACCGGCCCACTGCTGCCGGCTTGAGTGACTTGTCTCCCCCCACTTCCATCGGCGTTCCGTACCTGTTGCCTAAGGCGCACGCGCTTTGAGGCGGCAAAGCTAAAGGAAATGCGGATCAAAGCAAATGGGCGGCGGTTCAAGGATGCTTTGCCCAAGCCGACCCACTATGCTGCGCGGCCACACGGCGCGGGATCCACATCGGGGGGCGCCGATCAGCATGAGGAGAAAGAAGTATGGCAGCCCGTAAGAATGGCGGCACGACGCCCGCCATTGCCAACGGCAAACCAGTGCTTGTGGACATCAAGGACGGCATCGCCTGGGTGACGCTCAACCGGCCCGAGAAGCGCAATGCGATCAGTCCGGCGCTGTCGGAGGAGATGATCGCGACGCTCGACCGGCTCGAGCCCGATCCCAATGTCGGCGTCGTGGTGCTGACCGGCGCAGGTAATGCCTATTGCGCCGGCATGGATCTGAAAGAATTCTTCCGCGCCACCGACAAGATGACGGCAGAAGAGCGCGCCGTATTCTCGCGCGCCAGCGCCACTTGGCAGTGGCGCCGTCTCAGCTACTACATGAAACCGACGATCGCGATGGTGAATGGCTGGTGCTTCGGCGCCGGTTTCAATTCGGTGATCGCCTGCGACCTCGCCATCGCCGCCAATGAAGCGGTGTTTGGTCTCAGCGAGATCAATTGGGGCATGATCCCGGCCGGCAATGTGATGAAGTCCACCGTCTCGGTCATGAACAAGCGTGATTCGCTCTACTACACGATGACGGGCGAGACATTCGACGGCAAGAAAGCCGCCTCGATGGGAATGGTGAATGAGTCGGTGCCGCTCGCGAAGCTGAAGAAGCGCGTCACCGATCTCGCCAAGGTGCTGCTCGACAAGAATCCGACGACGCTGCGCCAGGCCAAGCATGCCTGCAAGCGCATCATCGACATGGATTGGGATGCGTCCGAGGATTACCTCTTCGCGAAGATCGACCAGATGCGCTTCCTCGATCCCGAAGAGGGCCGTCAACGCGCGATGCGTCAATTCCTCGACGAGAAGACCTATCGCCCGGGCCTCGGCAACTACAAGCGCGACGGCTGAAACAAAAAGGCGGCGCCGAATGGCGCCGCCTCTCCGATTGCAAAAAGACGCCTATCAGGACGGCGGATTGCCGATTTCGCGCCAGCCGGTGAGCGGATAACCGTGCGGACCGACATATTGGTCTTCCTGATCGTAATAGCCGCCGGTGGTCGGGACGACGAAGGTCGGATTGATATTGGCCTTGAAGGCCTGGAATGAATCCTGCTCCGTCGTCGTCATCGACGTCGCGGACTGAGGCTGTGCGGCCACTTGCTGTGTCGATGACGTGTCGGCCGCCTGAGCGGCGACGACACCGGACGCGAGTCCGAGGGCGAGCGTAATGCCGAGAAGCGATGCTTTCATCGTGAACTCCTAAGAGAATGAAATAAGGTGAGATCAGATATCTGTTGCATCACGCAACAGACATCATCTGCCCGACGACCGTGCTCGGACTTAGGCGTGCATCACTCGCTTCATCTCCGGCGAATTCGTCGCCGCGTTATGCGCGGCGCGCAACGCTACAACGATTTAAGTTGCGTATGGGCGGTCAACGAAATCGCAGAGGCGCGAACGCAGTCGTGATGCTGCACGCAACGCATTGCTGAGAAGCTATCGACCATCGCCAACCATCGATCACACTTGCACCGGCCCGGGGAAGAAAACCGCGCCTTGCCGGGCCTTGCATCGGGCCGGGGTTTCTCCCACTCTGGCCCCATCAAACGATCGTTACTCGGAGGGAGCTATGCCAGACGCTAATTCGCCAACCCAATCCTCGCCCAGCAATTGGGCTGAACAACCCGCCGGCGATGTCGCCGACGCGGTTGTCGGCGCAATGACGGCCGGTGGCGTCGATCACCTTTTCTTCACCTCCGGCAGCGAGATCGGCTTCTATCAGGAAGCGACCGCCAAGGCGAAAGCGCAGGGCCGCAAAACCTTGAACCTCATCACCGTGCCGCTGGAGCATGTCAGTCTCAACGCGGCGCTCGGCTTCGCCGCGGTCAGCGGCCGGCCGGCGGCGACTGCCGCCCATGTCGATTGCGGCACCCAGCATTACGGCGGCGCCGTCCATACCGCCTGGCGCTCCGGCCTCCCGGTGATCATGACCGCCGGCGCGCCGCCGACGGCTTATCCCGGCTCGATCCGCGGCGCCCGTAACGGCGCACATCTCTGGTCGCAGCAGCAATGGGACCAGAACAGCATCGTTCGGCAATATGTGAAATGGGACAAGCGGCTTGAGTACCAGGACAACCCGGGCCTCATGGTCAGCCGCGCAATTCAGGTCGCGACCAGCGAGCCGGCCGGGCCGGTCTATATGAGCTTCCCGCAAGAGATCGCGCTGATGCCGCTCAACGGCACGCGCTACCCGACCGCGGCGCAGCTCGGCGTCGCGCGGCCTGCCGCGCCCGATCCCGAAGGCATCAAGGAGATCGTCGATCGCCTCCTGAAGGCGAAGAACCCGATGGTGGTCGCCATCGCCTCAGGCCGTAACGATAAGTCGGTGGCGGTGCTGACCGAGCTCTGCGAACTCGCCGGTCTCCCCGTCGTTGCCAGCGGCCATGGCGGTTATCTCGCGATCCCGATGACCCATCCGCTCTATCAGCGCAGCGGCATGCTCCTGCGTGAGGCGGATATGGTCATCACCTTCGAATCCGAGGTGCCGTGGCTGCCGGGCATGAACGAGCCGCCCTCGAACGCCTATATCGCAGCGATCGACCACGATCCGATCCGCGGACGCATCCCGAACTACGACTTCAGCGCCAATATCCGCATCACCGCGGATCCGCTGCTCGGCATGAAGGCAATCATCGCCGAGCTCAAGAGCCGCATGTCCGACGCGGATAAGAAGAATGCGGCCGACCGCAAGGAGCGCTGGACGAAGCATTCGAAAGAGGCTTGGGCGAAGCTCGAGGCGGACGCGAAGTCGCGCGCGACCAAGAACCCGATCGATCCGCTCTGGGTCAGCTATCAGATCGGCCAGGTGCTCGACGACAATTGCGTCGTGTTCGACGAGACTCTCGCCACGCCACGGCTGCGCGATTACCTCCATATCTCGAAGCCGCGCTCCTACTTCAAGCAGAACGGCTCGAGCGGCGGCTGGACGCCCGGCGCGGCGCTCGGTGCGAAATTCGCTGCACCCGATCGCGACATCATCTCTTGCTGCGGCGACGGCTTCTATATGTTCGGCACGCCAGGCCCGGCCCTTTGGGCAGCGGCGCACCACAAGAAGCCCTTCATGTCGATCGTCTACGTCAACCGCAGCTACAGCACGGGTACCCTCGCCGTCGCCGACAAGTACCCGGATTCCTTCGCGGAGAAGGCCGGCTATCCGGGCGGCTATTTCGATCCGCCGATCGATTTCGCCAAGGAAGCCGAAGCCTGCGGCGCTTATGGCGAGAATGTCCGCGATCCGGCCGAGGTCGGTCCGGCGCTGAAGCGCGGCCTGCAGCAGATCCGCAGCGGCAAGCCCGCCGTCATCGCGATCTGGCTGCCGCGCCTCGGTCAGAAAGACTGATCCTAGTCGCATAAACGTCATCGACGGCATGGCAGCCTTATCGCTGCCATGCCGTTTTCTTTTGGGATCACCGATCGAAGGAGAAGTCGATGGCCGACGAGCTGATCTTCTATACGAACCCGCAATCGCGCGGCCGCGTCGTGCGCTGGATGCTGGAAGAGCTTGGCCAGCCCTATCGCACCGAGCTGCTGGACTACGCGACGACGATGAAGGCGCCGCCCTATCGCGCCATCAATCCGATGGGCAAAGTGCCAGCGCTGAAGCACGGCGACGCGGTCGTCACCGAAGTCGCGGCGATCTGCACCTATCTTGCCGATGCATTTCCCGAGGCCGGGCTCGCGCCGCCGCCGGGCAGCAAGCTGCGCGCGCCCTACTATCGCTGGCTCTATTTCGCCGCCGGCCCGCTCGAAGCCGCCGCCAGCAACAAGGCGCTCGGTGTCATCGTGCCACCGGAACGCGAGCGCATGATGGGCTATGGCAATTACGCGTTGACGCTGAACACGCTCGAAAGTGCCGTCTCACAAAGCGATTATCTCGTCGGCAACAAATTCAGCGCCGCCGATGTCTATGTCGGCGGACATCTCGGTTTCGGCATGATGTTCAATACGATTGAGAAACGCCCGGCCTTCGAAACATACTGGGCGCGGCTCAGCGCACGGCCGGCCTGGCCGCGCGGCAACAAGCTCGATGACGAAGCCGCGGCGACGACGATGAAGTCTTAAACACCGTCATTGCGAGGAGTGCGAAGCGCGACGAAGCAATCCAGGGTCACATTTGAGATCTCTAGATTGCGTCGGCCTTCGGCCTCGCAATGCCGAATAAAGGCTAAACGACCTTCGTCTCGAGATCGCCGATCCGTTCGATCGTGATCTTGATCTGATCGCCGCGCTTCAGGAACTCGCCTTTCTCGGCGCCGACGCCCGAGGGCGTACCGGTCAGAATTACGTCGCCCGGATAGAGCGTGATGCGCGACGAGAGATGCGCGATCTGCTCGGCGGTGTTGAAGATCATCTTAGCTGTATTCGAATCCTGCTTCAGCGTGCCGTTGACCCAGAGCTTGATCGCAAGCTTTTGCGGATCGCCGACCTCTTCCGCCGGCACGAGCCACGGGCCCATCGGGCAGGCACCGTCGAACACTTTCTGGCCGATCCAGTCGTATTTGAAGGGCGATTGGAAAGCGATATGCGGCCGCGCCGTCAGGTCGCGCGCCGAGAGGTCGTTGCCGATCGTGTAGAAGGCGACGTAATCGAGCGCCTTATCGAGCGGCACATTCTGCGCCTTGGTGCCGATGACGGCGCCGAGCTCGGCCTCCCAATCCATCTTCTCGCAGCAGAGCTTCACGGCATCGCCATTCGCGACGGCGCAGCGCGACACTTTGATGAAGTGCCAAGGGTTGAGACCGAGCGTGTGCGGGTCGGGTTCGACCGGGATGTTCTGGATCTTGGCCATGTTGGCCATGTGATCGCTGTAATTCGCGCCGGCACAATAGATCGTCGGCGGATAGAGGATCGGCGCCGCCAGCTTCACATCGCTGAGGAGCTTGCCGCTGGTGTTGACCGCCGTTGTATAGAGTTCGTCGAGCACACCGCGCGCATTCGCCCAATCCTCCAGCACGCCGAGGACGCTGGCATAGGCCGGCTTGCCCGAGAGCTGGGCGAGATCGTGAACCGTGTCGTCGACGAGATATCCGGCGCGCGGGCCGGAATTGGTCTGGAACGTCAGCAGGCGATAGTCGGTCATGGTGCCTTCCTTTCGGTTGCCGGGCCGCGAAGCTTCGCGGTCGCGGCTCGATCGATCTTACCGGTACTGGGGTCGACGACGACGCCGTAATTCTCAGCGGCTGCCGCGGCACTGATATAGCCTTCGACGACATCATAGGCGACGCGCTCAGCCGAGCGCTGCTTCGGATCGCCAAAGCCGCCACCACCGCCCGAGCGGATCATGAAGCCGTCGCCTTTCTTCAGGCGCTGCCCCGCCAGCTTGGCGTTCGAGGGACTGTCCTCCCAGCCGCCATCGATGCGCAGCGACATCGAATTGCCGTCGCCGGAGAGCCCGTCGTAAAGACCCCACGGCCGACAGAATTTGCGCTCGATCTTCGAATTGAGCTGCATCGCGCAAAGCGCCGTCACCACGTAATCGGCGCCGAGGCCACCGCGCGTCTTCCCTGCCCCGCCGCTGTCGCGGCGCAGCTCATAGCGCTCGATGAGCAGCGGGTACTTCGCCTCGACCTGCTCCGACGGCGTGTTATGCGTGTCGCCGTCATTGATGCAGACGGTCACGGAGACGCCATCCTCCGACGATTTCGCACCCCAGCCGCCACCGACCGGGCCAAGATGGGTGACGAAGAAATTGCCTTGCGGCGTGATGCCGTTGACGGTGGCAATGACGAGATCGGCGTGATGGCCCGCGATGGTGCGTTCCGGGATCGCCGGGGCTAGAGCCTTGAAGACCGTGTCGATCACGGTCTGCGGGAAGGACATCCAATTCTGCAACGGCGCCGGCCGCACCGCGCTGATCACCTTGCCGGGCGGGCAGATGACATCGAGCGAGCGGAAGCTGCCTTCATTGAGCGGATAGAAGGTCGGCGTCGTAAGACACTTATATGCAACCTGCGCGCAAGCGATACCGGTCGCCGGCCCCGAATTAAAGTGGCCCTGCACCTGGTTGCTCATATCCGACAGATCGATGGTCATGCGATCGCCCTTGACGATCACCTTGACGCGGAGCGGGACGTTTTTGCCGACATTGAGTCCGTCATCGTCCATGAAGCTTTCGGCTTCATAAGTGCCGTCGGGGATCGACAGCGTGTTGGCGCGCGCCTCAGCCTCGGTCTGATCCATGATGGCCGCAACCGAGAGCGTAACATCCTCGACGCCGTAGCGCTCGACGAGCTCGGTGAAGCGCCGCTCGCCAGTGGTCAGCGCCGTCACCTGCGCGCGCAGATCGCCCATCGCGAAATCCGGCAGGCGGCAATTGATGCGAATGATGTCGACGATGTCCTGATTGACCACGCCCGCCCGCCGATATTTCAGCATCGGGATCTGCAGGCCTTCGCTGTAGATGTCGGTAGTCACCGCACCGCGGACGCCGCCGATATCGAGCCAATGCGCCATGCAGCAACCGAACGCGACGAGCTTGCCGTCATGAAAATACGGCATGGTCAGCGTGACATGGTTCAGATGGCTGCCGGTGATATAGCCGTCATTGGTGATGAGGATATCGCCGGGATGAATGCCGTCTTTGCCGAAATGCTTGAGCTTCGCCTTCACCGTCTCGGCCATGCCGCGAATGAACATCGGCAGGCCGAGGCCGATCGAGATTGTATCGCCTTCGGCGGTGAACAGGCCGACGGTGAAATCGAGCGCCTCATAGACGATGAGGTTGTAGGCCGTGCGCATGAGATTGGTCTTCATCTCTTCCGTCACGGCGATCAGGCCGTTGCGGATGATTTCGACCGTGACCGGATCGACCGGCCGCTTCGCGGTGCTCATGACCGCCCCCCAACCCTAATATCGATGTTCCCCATCCCGTCGATAACAGCGCTGTCGCCCGGGCCAATCACCGTAGTCGAGGCATGTTCCTCGATCAGTGCCGGGCCGGCGATGCGATTATCGGCCAGCAGACGGTCGCGCGTGTAGATCGGCGTCTCGACGAAGCCTGATCCCCGGAAATAGACCGGCTTGCGGCGCGACAACGCATCTTTCGGAGGCGTGGCTTCGCCATGCGCCAGCTCGATCTTCGGCGGCTTCGGCACCTCGCCCAGCACCGTCACGCGCAGGCTCACCATCTCGGCCTGTTCCTTGGGTGCGCAGGTGCCGTAGCGCTGCTCATGCACGGCGTCGAAAGCCTGTTTGATGGCGGCGCGATCCTGCTTCTCGAAAAGCGCGGGATCGAGTTCGACGGTGACGGCGTGTTCCTGGCCGACATAGCGCATATCGGCGTAGCGCTGGATTGCGATGCGTTTCGGCCGCACGGCGGATTCCTCGACGGCACGGCGGCCGATGGCTTCCATTTCGGCATAGAGGCCTTCGATCGCTTCGAAGGGTGCGGTGGCGAGGCGCTGGAAGCAGGAGCGCACATAGTCACGGCGCAGATCGCTGAACAGCATGCCATAGGCCGAGAAATGCCCGGGCGAAAACGGGATCAGCACGCGGCGAATACCGATCTCGCGCGCGATTGCCGAGGCATGCAGCGGACCGGCACCGCCATAGGTGATCATGGTGAATTTGCCCGCATCGAGGCCGCGCTCGGTCGTGACCCCTTTCACCGCATAAGACATCGCCGTCGCGGCGATGCGCAGGATGCCTTCCGCCGCTTCCATCACATCGAGGTTGAGCGGCTCGGCGATGCGCGTACGCACCGCGCGCTCGGCCGCTTCATGATCGAGCGGCATGGTGCCGCCGAGGAAATGCTCGGGATCGAGCCGGCCGAGCAGCAGATTGGCATCGGTCACGGTCGGCTCGGTGCCGCCAAGACCGTAGCAAGCGGGGCCTGGCATCGAGCCGGCGCTTTGCGGGCCGACACGCAACGCCTTGCCCTCGGCGAGGCGCGCGATGCTGCCGCCGCCGGTGCCAACCTCGAAAATGTCCATCATCGGGATCTGGATCGGCAGCGCGCGCTCATAGCCGCCGATCAGCGCCGCGCCCGTGGTCAATGGCTTGCCGTCGCTGATAACGCCGGCTTTCGCCGTGGTGCCGCCCATATCGAAAGCGATGGCATCGGGCAGGCCAAGTTGATGGCAGATCGCCTGCGCCCCGATGACACCGGCCGCCGGTCCCGATTCCAGCATGCGCACGCATTCGCGGCGCGCTTCGTCGATCGGAAACAGACCGCCGGTCGATTGCACGATATAGAACTCACCGCCGAAGCGATCGGCGCGCAATTGCCGATCGAGCTCGCCGAGATAGCGATCGACGCGCGGGCCGATATAAGCGTTCGCGGCAACGGTCGAAGCGCGCTCGAACTCGCGATATTCCTGCGACAAGCGATGCGAGGACGAGACGAAGACGCCGGGAATCTCTTCGCGCACCAGCGCCTCGACGCGCTGCTCGTGCGCGGGGTTGCGATAGGAATGCAGCAGCAGAATGGCGACAGATTCGACGCCGCGCGCTTTAAGATCGCGCGCAACGGCCCGTACCTTCTCTTCATCGAGCGGCAGATGGACCGAGCCATCGGCCAGCATCCGCTCCGGCACCTCGAAGCGCCGGGAGCGTTTCACCAGCGGTTCGTGCTTGCCAAAGAAGAGATTGTAGGCATCAGGCCGGTTGATGCGGCCGATCTCGTAGATATCGCGGAAGCCCTGGGTAATCAGCAGCGCCGTCTGTGCGCCGGTGCGCTCCAGCAGTGTGTTGATGCCGATGGTCGTGCCGTGGAGGAAAAGATAAGCCTCGGCGACATTGGTCTTGGCGCCGTTCAGCGCGTCGCGAATGCCTTCGACCAGCGCGTCGTGCGTCGAGAGCGCCTTGCCGAAAGTAAGCTTGGCACCTGCCTCGTCGAAGGCGGCGAGATCGGTGAAGGTGCCGCCGATATCGACGGCGATGCGCAAACGGTGCGCTGAACTACTCATAATTCTGCCTACTGCCCCCCGACAGCGTTGGCGCTACCCGATCTCGGTAATGATTTCCGGGAATTGGTGCAGCCGCTCGGGTCCGTGATCGGTGATCAGGTAGTTGTCGCAAGCCCAGTTGAACGAGCCGGCCAGCGCATAGGTCGGATGGCACGAGACGATCATATTCGCTTTGAGCTTCATCGGCTCGTCGAACCGCACCAGCGGCCGCTCGACCATGTCGTAGCCCTGGCCGTGGCAATAGAGCCGCTTCTCTTCGGGCCGGCCGTTCTTCTTCATGAACTCGTTATAGGCGTCCCAGATGTCCTTGCAGGACGCGCCTGGCTTCAACAGGCTCAGCGTGAATTTGCGCGCTTCGAGCACGAAGGCGAATTCGTCCTTCATCTCCTGCGAGGCTTTGCCGAGAACGCAGGTGCGGCCGAGTTCGGTATAGAAACCGCCGGCACCGTTGCTCTCGACCAGCAGGCTGAGCTGATCGCCGGCTTGGATGGTGCGACTTTGGAAATGGCGATTGGCTTGCAGCGGCGCGGTCCCGACCGGGCCCGACGCGCACATGAACAGCCCCTGCTCGCTGCCATAGGAATGGCCGGTCTGCTCGGCGATTGCCGCGATCTCGATATCTTTCTTGCCAGGCGCCATCGTCTTGAAGGCGGCGTCCATGCATTTGTCTTGCATATGCGCGCACTGACGCATGCGGCCGATCTCTTCGGGGCTCTTGATCGCCTTGATGTCGTCGACGAGATCGGAGGCTTCGACGAATTTCGCGTTGGAGAGCTTGCCGCGCTTCAGATAATCGACGAAAGCCGAGGGGATCGCGCCGGTGCCGACGAGGCCGATGGTCGCGCCGGAATAGGCTTCGAGCGATTTCTCGGCGAGCGCGGCGTCGTTCTCTTTCGTGAAGGGCGCTGCGGAATAGCTCGGCGAGGTCATCACGCGTTTCACGCCGCGGCGCACGCCGTCGCCTTCCGGCGGCAGCATGCGATCGCCGCCGAACGGCCCCTGCCCGATCATGGTCATGCCTTCATCGCGCGGGAACAGCACGGTCAGTGCATAGCCGTTGGTCGCGGGCAGATCGGTGAAATATTTCACATAGCCGCCCATGAAATCGTTGTTGTTCTGCATCACCAGAACATCGATGCGCTGCTCTTCCATGGCCTTGCGCACGGCTTTCCAGCGCCGCTCGAGCTCCGCCGTCGAGATCGGCATATTGAGGCGCTCGGATTCATCGGCCATTTAGCGGCTCCATCATCGGGCGAGGCGCTGTCTTAGCGCGCATGCATCAAAGCGTCGAGCGCGAGGACGCCGGCGCCGCGCGGCCGCACGATCAGCGGATTGATCTCGATCTCGTCGAGCTCGGGATGCGCCAGCATCAGCGCGCCGAGCTTCGCCGCGGTCTCGGCCAGCGCCGCGACATCGAGCGGCGGCGCGCCGCGGATGCCGGCAAGCACCTTCGCGCCTTTGAGCTGCGCGATCTCCTTGGCGATCGCCGCGGGCGACAATCCGGCCGGGAAGAGCCGCACATCCTCCAGCGCCTCAGTCCAGATGCCGCCGAGCCCGACCATGACGATCGGCCCCCAATCGCGGTCGCGCCGCGCGCCGAGGATCATCTCGAAGCCGGGTGACGCCATGCGCTCGACCAGCACACCCTCGATCTTGGCGCTCGGACAAGACGCGGCGATACGCGTTTCCAACTGCTCCCAAGCGCTGTCGAGTGCGTCGGGCACGAGGATGCCGAGCGCGACGCCGCCGACATCGCTCTTATGCGGGATATCGGGCGACTGGATCTTGAGGGCGACGGGATAGCCGAGACGCGCCGCGATGGCGCGCGCTTGGATGATGTTCGGGGCTAGCGCTCCTTGAGGCACGGCGATGCCGGCGGCGCGCAGGAATTCCTTGGCACGATGCTCGGGGATGGAGCCATGGCCAGGTAGCGTCGGTGCGGAACCGGCCGGCGCGAGCGTAGCGTTCAGACGTTCGAGCCTGCGCCCGTAATGATACAGATGCGCCATCGCCCGCATCGCACGATCGGGCGAGCGGAAGAACGGGATGCGGCTTTCGGCGATCAGCTTCACAAATTCCGGCGTCAGCGGCACCTCGTCACCCATGATCACGAAAGCGACGGGGCGCGTTTCTTCCAGCACCAGCGGCACCAGCGAATTGGCCTTGGCCATTTGCAGCGCCGGCGTGCCCGGCACCAACGGCAGGATGGCGCAGCCGATATTTTCATCGGCCAGCATGATGCGTGCGGTCTTGCCGTAAATATCGCCGTGCCCCATGCCCGCCGTCGCAAGATCGAGCGGATTATCGACCGGCACGTAAGTCGGCAGGATCGGCCGCAACGCCGCTTCGGTCTCAGCGCTGAGCTTCGGCACGTCGAGGCCGGTGCCTTTGCAGAAGTCGAGCGCGATGCCGCGCACCGCGCCGGAATTGCTGACGATGGCCGCGCCCTTGGTCGCGCCTTGCGGCCAGCGTGCCAACAGCGTGGCGGCGTCGATCAGCTCGTCCATGGTTTCGACCTGCACCACGCCGGCATGGCGCAGCACGGTCTGCATCACCGCATAGTCGCCGGCGAGCGCGCCGGTATGCGAGCGCGCGGATTCCCGTGCCCGCTCGGTGCTGCCGGGATGCATCAGCAGCACCGGCTTGCCGAGTTGGCGCGCCTTTGCCACGAGTTCGAGGAAACGCGCCGGCTTGCGGATCTGCTCGAGGAACAGCACGAAGATCTGCGTCTGCGGATCGTCGAGCACCGCGTCGAGGAAATCCTCGGCGCTGGTGACGGCCTCGTTGCCCGTCGAGATCGTATAATTGACGGCAACACCTTTGGCCCCGAGCGCCGAGGCGATGTTGCCCATCATCGCGCCGCTTTGCGCGATCACCGCCGCGCCGTGCTCGCCGGCAGCGATGATGCCGGTCTCGACCGCGCCAAAGGACACCGAGACGTGGTCGACGAAATTGGAAAAGCCCATGCAATTGGGCCCATCGAGCGCGAGCCCCGCCTCGCGGGCGATGGCGGCGATGCGATCCTGCTTGGCGCGTCCTTCCAGCCCGGTTTCGGCAAAGCCCGCCGCGAACACCGCGACGCCGCCCATGCCGCGAGTGGCGCA
>Ga0157369_10006319_pt1 | contig 13753 bp, 9 predicted proteins | sample C25metaG_FD_113461 | JGI IMG/M metagenome (GOLD analysis project Ga0157369, IMG submission 113461) | Corn rhizosphere microbial communities from Kellogg Biological Station, Michigan, USA - C2-5 metaG | ecosystem: Host-associated > Plants > Roots > Rhizosphere > Soil | place: USA: Michigan...
CCAGCCTGTCAAACAGGTTCCAAGAGTCTTTGGTGACCAAGACGTCCTGCGAGAGCAGAAGCATGCCCACCTCGGATTTCTCCGGGTCGTAGGCCGCGACCTTGCCCAGGAACCTGCGTGGCTGCTGCGACAGCATGGCATTGAACGCCGCGTGCGTGTGCGGCATCTCCGCCAACGTCAGATAACGGCTGTTATACACGAACACGATAGGTTCCAACGTTACGCCATAGCCGAGATCCTGCCAGTGCGCCCAGCCAGGCAACGCCGCCATTTCCGGCGTGGTATAGGACATCGAGAAGCCGTCATTGATGAGCTTTTCCTGCAAGTCCATCGCCGAGCTCCAGATGAAATCGGCGGAAGGCTCATCTTTGGCCACTTCGGAAATGAAGCGGCGATATGTCTTGGCTCCGTCTCCATCCGAGTTGTGAATATCGATAAAGGGATAGTGCCGCTTAAAATGCGACAGCAAATCCGCAACTGCGGCATCTGCATGCATCACGCCATAAATGACGAGCTGCTTCTCCTGCTGGGCCCGCATGACGGTATCGGTATAAGCCGGAGGATAATTCTGGACCGCATCGGCCTGAAGGCTTATCGCCCACAAAAAACCCGCTAGCGCGAATCCCCTCAAAAGAAACTGCTCCCTCTTTGCCGACGGCTTTCGAATTCCACACCGGCCGAAAAGATTACTCCGCAGCCATCGAAACCAGGTTTATGGCGTCCGGTGGAAGAGGAGCTTCGTTTAAGATTAACTGGACGATCTGACCGACCGATCTCTCCACCGCGGCCGGCAGACTGGCCGGATAAATGGCGTTCACGGACTGCCGGATCTCCGGACCAACAATACGCCGCGCTGACAGCGATCTATTCTCAATCTCCTCAGCGAAAGCGCCATAGGGTGCAATGGTGTAACGGCCGCTGTGCAGGATAAGCGAACGCAACAAGGCTTGCGACTCCACTTCCTGATCAATTGTCAGCTTTATGCCGACGGCAGCGACAGCGTCGTCGAGCAGACGCCTGGGCGTGCGGGCGCGGCATCCCAGCACCAGCGGTAAAGCTGCAAGTTCGGCGACCGTGATCCTCCTGCGTTGTGGTGAAATGTCCAACTTGGGTCCGACCACATATAAAGGCTCACTGTAAATGGGAATCGTTCTCAGGGGCGGCTTGCCGACACTCAAGCAAATAGCGACGTCCAGGCTGCCTTCCAGCAGTCCCTGATGCAGTTCCAGCGAATAGGCTTCCTTGAGCCGTATCTTGGCGTTCTGATGCGGTAACGCCAGCAGCAAAGGCCCCAGTGCCTGCAATGAAGGCGCCAGCCCAACTCTTATTTTGTGACGATCGTCATTGGCGATCGCGGCCATGGCGAGCTTGGCATTGTTGATGGCCGCCAAGATCGACTCGGCATGATCCATGAAGGCCTCGCCGGCGCGTGTGAGCGACACACCTCGTGCATGCCGCTGCAGCAGGCGGACCTGGAGCTCTTCTTCGAGCTGCTTGACTTGGTAACCCAGCCCCGGTTGCGAAACGCGCAAGTTCCGGCTGGCGGCTGCGAAGCTGGAGCACCGTACCACGGCGACAAAGTCACGTATCTGCCTCACATCCACGTTTCGCTCCCCTGCCCATGCCTGATCTTTGTCAGGTTTCGGCCGTTTCGACGCCGTGCGACGGGATGCTAGTAGCTTAAAGCTGTCAGTTAGCTGTCACGAACACTTCTTGCAGTGCACAATAAGTTGTCAATGTCTAGTTAAGTAATACAGCAATATCGCAGGCTTAAATCGGATCACATGACCGTCTGGCAACGAGGTCCTTCGGGGCAAATATTTCCGATGCGTGAAAAGCGCTCCGCTTTGCGCCAAAAGCGGGCACCGCAAACCGGCTCCGCATCTGCCCGCCCGCTTGAGTCCGATGTTCGGATGGATAACATCGCGCCAAATGTCCGGGCGAAGTCGCTACCACGCTCCGGATCACTGGCCTACCATCAAAGCCGTGCGCGGACACCGATCGTGAAATACCGGCCGACATTGTCGACGCCCCCGATGCCGCCACCGGTCGAAAGGTGCCCACCATAGGGGGAGCCGCCGGGAACGGTGCTGTTGTCCGGCTCGATCGGCGGCGGGGTGTTGATCAGGTTCTTGATGTGGAAGAACCAATCAAGTGTGTTCCCATCGACGTCGAATTCTTTCTCAATGTTCAGATCAATGTAATTGAGCGCCTTGCCGTAGGGATCAGCATAGAAAAGGACGCCCGGCTGGGTGGTGCGCTGGAATTCGGTGTAGTACCGGTCCGTCACATCGAAGCTCCAGCTGCCCAGCTTGTAGTTGATGATGCTGGTGAAGCGGCCTTTCGGCACCGGCGGTTGCGTCACCGGCGCACCGGGGAAGGACGAGAGGCTGGTCTGCGGCTGGTAGTCGGCAAAGAGGCGCAGCATGATCGAGCCGGGTGCTTGCTCGACGACCTGCTTCAAGTCAAATCCATAGTCCAGTTCGAGATCGACGCCGCTGGTCTTGTTCAGCGCCGCGTTCAAGGTCTGCGACAGCACTGCCGTTGGATAATTCGCCAGCGAACGATCGCTAAACGGCAGGGGACGGACAAAGAGCGCGCAGAGCGGCGAGGTGCCGTTCGACGCTTCGCACACTTGCTGCACGCCCGCGGTGCTGCCGTTAATCGAGGTGATCGCGTTTTTCAGGACGATTTGATAATAGTCCAGCGACAGGGTCAGACCGGAAATGAAGTCCGGCGTGAAGACCCCGCCCACCGTCCAGGTCCGCGCCACTTCCGGCTGCAGGTTGGGGTTACCCTGCGAGATGTTGGTGGCCTGCTGGATCTGGTTGCCCGTATGAACGTCCGTGAAGCCCGAATGGGAGATGGTCTGCGGCCGGTAGAGGTCGTTCATCGTGGGCGCCCGGATGTCGGTCGACGTCGTGCCGCGCAGATGAACCATATCGTCGATGTGCCAGTCGATGCCGATCTTCCAGGTCTGCACCGGGCCGGAGATGCTGTAATTCGTGTAGCGGCCGGCCAGGTTTAGGTCGAGAGTCTGGATCATCGGCAAGCCCTTGAGGAGCGGCGCATCCATCTCCCCTGCAAACTCCCAGACATTTTCGGAAACCTCGGGCAGCGCCAAGGTGACCGAGTGCTGGGTCTGGGCCATGCCGGCAACGCAGGTAAGCCGCAGGCCGGTGCAATCCACCGTGCCCGGTAGGGCGTTCGGACTAGCGGCCACTTTATAGGTCAGATCGCGATATTCGCCATTGAGCGCGGCCTTGAGGGGGCCTGCGGGCAAATCAAATATCTCACCCGAGATGGAGCCAGAGAAGTCGTCAAGCGCCTGGCTGGTCGTGTTCCAGGTATCTACCAGGATGTAGTTGTACATGGTGGACGTGGTCGCGGTGGGCCCGAAACGATTCAGGGGCACGCAGCCGGGATACAGATTGGTGAACGCTGTCAGCGATACCTGGCAAACGATTTGGCCATTCGCCGGATTAACCACCGCATCCATGGCCGCCGCAATCTTGGCGTTCGACTCGTCATTGGGGCTGTCGAATTTCAGGCGGTTCTCGCCGTGGCCGTAATAAAGGTCCCAGGCGAATTTGCCGAACAGCACGCCATCCAGGCCGACGGAGACGCCAAGATTGCGGTTGAGCTGGGTGTCCAGATTCGCGTCGTAATAGGGAAACTGGAAGTACTGGGCGTCGGTGAATGTGGGATTCTTGTTCCCGGTCGTAACGAGCGCCTGCGCGGCCGGCGACAGAAAGGGATTGTTGTTGTAGACGATGTTCGGATTGGCGCCGGTCTGGACGTAGTTGTTGACGTGATAGCCGCTGGTCCAGGACTGGGCGGCGATACCCTGAATATAGAAATTCGTCGTCTCATTGATGTCGTAGCTGAACCGCTGGAACGCCTGGTAGGTGATCTGTCCGACCTGCAGCGACGCAGCCTGGTTCACGACGCCATCACCGCCGGAGGTGATATTGCTCGCCGCGGTGGGGGTGCCGAGCTGGAAGGGCCCGATCACCCCATTCTGGACGAACTGCATATTGTTGGCCGCGCAGCCGGTGCAGGTGATCTTGCCGCCGTAGGAGAAAGCGGTGAGTGTTGCGTGCTCGACATTCACCAGCGGTTGCGCCTGGGTGCCGGCGCCTTCAACTTCCCAGGCGGTCTCCGGACCCCATTTGCGCGCACTTAGCAAGATGGGATCCAGGTGATAATAGCGCAACGAGCCTTCCCAATGGCCCTTGCCGCCGAAGAGGTCGGAGCCGGCAGCGATGCCGAACTGCTGCTGGGCGCCGTCACCAAAATTGGAGATACCTGCGCTGGCGTTGACCTTGACGCCGTTGAAGCGTTTGTCGATCACGAAATTGACCACGCCGGTGACGGCATCGGAGCCGTATACAGCCGAGGCGCCGCCCGTGACGATATCCACCCGCTGGATCAGCATCTGCGGCAGCGTATCGATAATCACCGTGCCGTCGGTATTGGACGGAGGCTGGCGATGGCCGTCGAAGAGCACCAGGGTGCGCTGCGCTCCGAAGTTGCGCAGGTTCAGCGTGTTGCCGCCAGCGCCGTTCGCCGCGCTGTCGGTCGCGGCAGGCGCGCTGGACCCGAGAAAGACGGGAAGCTTGTTAAGGGCATCCGGGATATCGATCGGACTGGTCGCCGCGAGTTCATCCGTCGAGACCGCGGTGATTGGCGTGGGCGAGTTCGTCAGATCGGTGATGACCCGCGACCCCGTGACGACAACACTTTCGGTGGAGGCAGCCTCCTGGCCAAGCGCGGATGACGTCAGAAACGCCAGGCCTGCTGTGCACAGCAGAGCTGTGCGCACTTTGAAGCACTTCCTCATGGTTTCCCCTTGCCGGTTTTAATTTTTGATTTTTCGGGAGAATATCATGAGGTACGCCATTTCCTCTTGATAAGTGGCGGGTTCCGCAAAGGATTGTTGTGCTGGCGGCTATAATATCCGCAGCCATGCTGCGCCGCACAATTTCACTGTCAAACGCGGCTCACTATTGCTCGCACCGCGCCTAGTTGTCTGACAACTCGACAACCGGAGTCGCGCGCGAGGCTGACGCTAGTCCGCTCAGAAAGGCCCAACAGCTCTAACTTGCCCCAAGCCTCTCACCTGCCAGCAACAGTTCGCTAGCGCGCGGACACTGGCCGGCCAGAGGTAGCGCTATCTGCCTCGCCGTTATTGACCTGCTGCAACATCGTGGAGGGGCCTATCGGCGGAGAAGCATCCCGCAGGCCGTTGCGTTCCCCATCAGAGTTGGTCCAGCTGCCGTCGGCGCGTTGACGAAGCTGCGGAGCGCCCTCGCTCGACCCTCGCGGGTTTGGCTGGATCGCCGCGGTCGCAATGCCTCTATAGAAGATCTCACGCATCAGCTGATACTTTTGCGTGGCGCGCTTGTCGGATGGCAGCACACTGGCCGAGAGCGGTCCTTCGGGGTCAATGACGTAGGCCGGCACCGCTTTGATCCGGTAGGCGATCGATATTCCCATCTTCTGCCCCGTCTTGGGATCCGGCATTCCGTCGGCATTGCGCTTAAGCGCATAATACATCCCTATCAGGTCGTGATGGTCGCGTGTTTCGACTGTCGCGCCCGACTGGGTGAAAGTGTCTTCCGTGTAAAGATCACGCCAGTCGCGGTATCCGCCAATAAGCCCCGAAACATAACCGTCCGGCCCAACCGTCAGGCGAATGCGCCCCTGATGGAAATCGGTATCACCCATCTGATTGGGGAACCAGCCGAACCTTGGCGTATGAAGATCCGATACCTGTTCGGTCTCGACCACCCCATCCTTAATCACCGCTTTCAGCTTGCTATATTGTCCATTCTTGACGATGCGGAAGGAATAGCTGGTTGAGGCGCGCCCATCTGTCTGTTTGTTGACATGGTCCGGTGAATAACCGATCTCCAGTGTCGCCTCATCGTCATTCATCGGACTCTTGTTGCCGGAGAGGCGCACGACCATCGTGTACATGCCTTCCAGCATCTTGTCATTGCTCCGCACGCTCATGGCCGCGGTGTAAGGAACACCACGGTAGGAGCCTATGCAGCCCAGCGCGCGGTAGAAGGCATTGTCGATGCCCTTCTCGCCATCGGGGCTCGTGAACCCTCCTGTTTTCGCATTGCCATCAAGATTGAAGCCTTCCGCAATCTTGCCGGCGACGGCCCGCATGCCTGGATCGGGAGCGGTGAAGGGGTTGATATAACTTTCAATGTCTCGCCGGAAGCTGCGATAGGAAAGGGCACGCTCCTGCATGTAATGAACGGTCTGCAAATCATTGACCGCCGGGGTAACCCAACTGGCTACCTCGGCATCGCTGCGCCAAGGGGTCTTGATCACTTTCGCATAGTCCAGAGTCGGCAGCGTGCCGTTCGGACAATCGACACCGGGTTCAATGATGCCGGATTTCTCTACCCCTGGCCTGCCCCCATAGTAAAAAGCGGGCTCATACTTATCGACGACGAAACTCTTCACCCAGGGACCAGCCATCAAAGGCGCCGGCGCGAAGGTCAAGGCTGTGCACAGCAGGAAGCATCTGCGCTTGTGGTGTCTAGACATCCTTTCCATGCTCCGCCCCAAGATGTTCAGGCCAGTATCTCGGTAAAAGCCTTTTTGGTCGCCATCGAGCCTTTGCCCCAGCCGTCAATGGGCAGGCCCATAGCCTGCTGAACGGTGAGCCCCACCCGCGACACCGGACTTCCCTCGCCTGCAATATGATAACCGGTCTTGACCCGCCCATTTGCGGAGCCCGCCAACAGGATCGGAATGCCGTCCAGCGCGTGAAGTTTCGCAAAGCTCGTATCTGTGTAGGCAAGCACCAAACTGTGGTCCAGCAAGGTGCCATCACCTTCCTTGATATCCTCCAGTTCCTTTATCAGTGTCGCAAAAAACTTCATGCTGTGCGTGCTGAAATTCGCAGAAATAGGCTGATAGCCAAGCACAGGATCGATCGGCTCTTCATGAGTCTGCTGGTGGAAAGGCTTGGAATCGCCAGGCATAAAGATTGTCGAACCCGGCTCGGCCAAAGCGATATTGAACACATGGGTCTGATTGGTTGCCAGCGCGAGTGCTATCAGCCGAGCCATCAGCGGCACGACTTTTTGCAGCTCCGGCACTGACTTGCTGACCGGCATTTCACCCGGCGCGGCGGGGATCTCCACCTTGGTTATAACGTCCGGCCGCTTCAGCGCGGCCTCCATGCTCTGCTCCAATTCCCGGACAGAAGTAAAGTATTGGTCCATCCGCGCCTTGTCGCTGGCGCTCAGATTGTACATGAGACGCTTGCGGTCGTCGGCGACAACAGAAAGCATGCTCTGATGCACCAACACCTGCGGATCGGGCTTCCAGTCGCCTTTGGACGGGTCCTGAAACCCAGGGCCGAACAGGCGCGTGTAAAGGCTCAGCGGCGATACTTCCGGCGGATTGGTATTGGCGCCGCCCAAACTCGAATAACTCTCGTTCTTGTTGCCCGCGCAGGTCGCCTCAATGGATTTAAACCGGGTCCCATGCCCAATCGTGTCCGCGATGGTCTGATCAATCGTCTGACTGTCAAACTCCCCGCTCTTGGTGGGAGAAATTCCGGTGGTGATGGCTGCCAGACCCGTCCAATGCTGGAAGTTTGGATTATCATCGACGATGGCACGCAGGCCGCTGAAGACGCTTATTTTTTTCTTGTATGGTTCCAGGGAGGCGAGTTGCTGTGTTGTCTCATAGTTTGCACCCGTGGTCTTGGGCACAAACAGCTCTTTGGTGAGGCCGCAACCCCAGAAGTAGGTTCCGAACCGCGTGGGAATCCGCTTGCCGGTGTCGGCGAAGGCTTGACCCTTGCCATCCAGGAAGCAATCGAGCAATGGCAGCGCCATTGCCACGGCGCTGCCCTGGAACGCACCGCGAAGAAGGAGTCTGCGATCAAGTACCATGGTGTCCTCGCTACTTGGCAGTATTCATGGCCGTTTTGGTGTCGGCAGCTGAAGGGGGAGCGGCATCGAAATAGTTGGGGCTGGTGACCATTGCCTTCAGCAAGGTCCTCAGCCGATAGCCGCCATCGACAAAAGCCTTGTAGGCTGTTTTGTAGACGGAGGGATTTACGTCCTCGCTGTTTGCGCCAACCCCGTAGGAATAGAGTTTACGGGCAAGACACGCGGGAAATTTCGGATTGTCGTGCAGATAGCGTCCCAGACCTTGCCCGCCCATGAAGGTCTTGCCCTGGATCGTTCCCGACACGTCGATTAGCGCGCCGTTTTCATACAAGCGATGCGCACCCGTACTGTCGAAATGTTCCAGCGTCAGGCCGATGGGATCGCTGTGGTTATGACAGGATGCGCAAGTCGGCGTCGTGGCGTGGGCAAGCAGGCGCTCCCGCACCGTCTTGAGCGGACCATTCGTGTTGTTGACGATCGAAAAATCGACATTGGCGGGCGGTAAAGGCGTCGGTTCGCACAGGAAAATGTCCATGATCGCGACGCCCCTTTCGGTCGGAGAGGAACGACCCGGGTGCGAAAACATCGATAACGTGCTCACCTGCGTGACAAGTCCGCTGCGGCCAGCAGCTTCTGGAAACTGATGGGGCATCCACTCGCCATGGAAGTCGAATGGCACGTCATAAATAGAAGCCAGGACCCTGTTGATATAGGTCTTCTGCGTCGTCATCAGGTTGCGGATATCATCGTTCGACTTCAGCCCCAGATCCATGACCGTGCGCAATGTCTCCTCCTGCGCGGCAGCGGCAATCTGGGCGTTGTACTTGGGGTAGATGATCGAATCCTTGGTGGTATTGCCGAAGGTATCGAGTTGCAGCATGTCGGCAAAAAAGGCCCGCATGCCCGTTTCCAGCCGTGGTGAACTCATCAGCCGGTCGACTTGCTCGGCTATTCCAGCTGCGGTGTTCAGGCGCCCGCTCTCGGCCGCTTTCAGCAGGTCGGCATCCGGCGTGGTATCCCACAGCATGAAGCTCAGCCTGGCGGCGCGGCTGTAGCTGTCGAGCGTATAGGCCTTTCCGCCCGCGGCCGGCACCGCTATTTCGTGGCGAAACAGAAAATCGGGAGAATAAAGCAAGGTTGCGAGACCGTCGGACAGTCCGACATAAAAATCATGGCCGGATTTTGCCAGATCGCCGGCAAGCTTCACCCTCGACTTCAGCTCATCGGTGGTCAGCGGCCTGCGAAACAGCAGCCGTCCATACCGATCGAGAAAGGCGCTGGCGCATGTGTCATCAGCTGTGTTCGCTTCTTTGGGCGCACAGCCAATCAATTTCTCCCGATGTTTTTGATCGACCACCTGGGCGGCGATGCTGTCCGCCATCTTGGAGAATGACTCCAGACCGGCAGGCGTGACCGACAAAACGGTGCTGCTCGCAGCCAGCAGGCCTCCGGCGCGGCGGGCCGGATCGAAGCGGCCTTGCACCAGGATGTCGGCGCCGAAGATATCGCGGATGGAATTGCGGTACTCACTTTCGGTGAGGAGCCGCAGGCCTGCTTCTTCTCCGGCGCTTGCGGCCAGGACTGGCTGCGCCGCCGGCACGGCCAGTGCCCAAACGCTCAAACAGATGAGAAGCGCCTTTGCCTGCACAATTCGTCTCCCAAAACAGATTATAACGGTTCTAATTCGACCACACTTAGTATATCCGGGAAAGGTGGGCCCCATTAGGTCCCGGGCGCACAAAAGATTAGTGCAAAACAGCATATAATGACCTGATCCGCCCGGACGGCGAATCCTTCGCAAAATGTCTCCCGCGCCACGCTGGAGACAAATCCAAACGGCACCGGAACCTACGCCCTGGGCCGCTACTGACAGTTGGTTGCCTGCTGCCGCCAGATCACCCACTGTGTCTTTCAAAGAAGAAAAAGAAGAAGAAGGGGCTCGGGGATCGTCCTTGGAAAAAAGGGATCTTGAAGACCTGGAAATATTCTACCAGGTCGTGAATGCGGGCAGCATGTCCGCCGCTGGTCGCGAATTGGGGATATCCCCTACAGTCGTTTCGAGACGGCTGCAGAAATTGGAAGACCGGTTGGGCGTACGATTGTTGCAGCGCACAACACGGAGAATAGCGAAGACGGAAATTGGAGCGGGATTTTACGACAGGGTCGTAACCGTCCTGCGAGCGCTCGAGGAAGCCGAAACCTTTGTAAGAGGGCGTTCCCCTCTCATCAGCGGCACTCTCAAGGTTTCTGTACCGACGTCGTTCGGAAGATTGCACGTGGCGCCGTGGTTGAAAGGCCTTTTGGAAAAATATCCGGACCTCACCATCGATATCGAGCTGTCGGATGGCTTTTCCAACATCGTTGCGGAGGGCTTTGACCTTGCCATTCGCATCTCCGCAATGGTCGATGCGCCTTTGGTGACCCGCAGACTGTGTCCAAATCACCGCGTCATTTGCGCCGCTCCCTCTTATTTAAGAAACCACGGCACCCCCAACAGCCTGGATGATTTGCGGGACCACAAAACTCTCTCCGCATCGAATAACACGACATGGCTTCTGGATGGGCCCAATGGTCGTGAAACCCTGAAAACGAAAAGCTTTATCATAACCAACTCCAGCGATCTGGTGCGCGAAGAAACCCTTGCCGGATTAGGGATAGCTTTGAGATCGACATGGGATGTCGGCACAGAACTGAAGCGGGGAAAATTGAAAAGAATTTTACCGCAATATCGCGGGTCTTCAGACGTTGCGATTCATGCGGTTTATCCGAGCTCCCGGCAACTGCCCTCCAAAGTCCGCGCCTTTGTCGACTATTTTGCGAAAATCTACGGCACGGAACCGTACTGGGACAAAGGTCTGTCGCTTTAATCACGCTCGGGCAGCGAAACGCGTCAAGGGGATGAGATGATCCGCCATATATTTATGTCTTTCTTCATGGCGCTTTTAGGGGCTACTCAGGTGAATGCCTCTGAGATTACGGTGCTGACCCCTAGCGTGACGTACAATGCCGGCTTGCGTGATCTCGCCGCCATTTTCACCAAACAAACCGGCACCAAGGTCACTGTGCTCCGCGATCCAATGGCCAAGATGGTTGACGACTCTGAAAAGGCGATGCCTCCGGCCGATGTCGTGATGCTGCCGGAGGGCCTGATGGATGCGCTCCAAAAGGACGGAGGCGTGAAAACCGGAAGCCGCACGATGATCGGGAGGGTTGAAGTCGGTCTTGCCGTCAGAGCCGGCGAGCCTCACCCGGACATTTCCACGGTTCCGAAGCTTATTGCAGTCCTGAAAAGCGCGCGTGCTGTGATGTATTCCAACCCCTATCATGGCAGCCTGGAGGCAGAGATCATCGACCGCCTTCTGAAACGGCCTGAATTTCACGATGTCCATGGCGAGATTGGAACGAAGGGCGAAGGCGGACAGTCATTGGCACGCGGCCAAGGCGACATGGCCCTCCAAATCATCTGTGAAATTTACCCGTATCCGGAGATATCCCTTGTCGGCCCGTTACCACCGGAGCTGAACGCTCATATCGACATGGTGGCGGCGGTTTCGGCGCGTTCTATCAACTCCGATGATGCAAAGGCCTTTGTCCGCTTCGTCACCAGCGCCGAAGCCGCGCCGACCTGGAAGGCCAAAGGCTTGGACCAGCTCAAATAGTAGCCCGTTGCACCGGCACTCCTAGTCTTTCGACAGCACTTGCCTTATCGGACCTGATATCCGCTTTGCAGCAGGCGCCGCATCTTGTGCCTTGTTGGCTTATCCACTCGCGACCGATCAGCCAAACGAGTCAGTCGCATAAGTTTTGCCGGAAGCCGCATCCGGAGCGAACTTAACACCGCCGCAATGAATGGTTTTTCATTTGGGCTTTGGTCTGCATTCAGGCCAACCCGATAACTTGGCGGCGATATTTTCTTGCCGCGCTCGTGAAAAAACGCCCCCTGGATACCACCTCCGAACGCCAGTTGCTTTGCGCGCTGCTCGCGAGCGGAAGAAAGGCCGGGTTGGCCGAGCTTCGCGCCTGGCGCAAGGCGGGATTGCTGCCTCCCTTGGCCAGCCACGGCACAGGCGCTGGCCGCAGCTACTACTGGCGCGAGCCTGACATTGTCGCACAGGCGGAACGGGTTCATGACGCACTCCAGCGTCACGGACGCATTGATGAAGCCCTCATTACGGTCTGGCTGGCGGGCTTCGACGTCCCGCTTGAGCGGGTCCGGCGTGCCTGGTTGAACCGCGCCAAGATGGCCAACCGTCCCAAGACAAACGGCCCGGCACGTGCCAGCGGTGCATCGCTGGATGGCGGCAATTTGTTGGGGCTGGGCTTTGCGACCCTGGTATCGCTGGTGGATCCCGATCCCCGCCACAAGCGCACGGTGCTGGAAATCCTCAGCGGCGCCTCGACGGACGGCATGGCATCGCGCCGCCACCTGCTGGGCATGGCGATGGTGTACGGCCCCTTGCTGGAAAGCAGCAACCTGATGGCCATGGCCGCCGAGGCCGAGCTTTCCGAGGCGCGCGCCCATCTGCGCCGGCTGTTGCGCGAGCCCGACCTTGAGGTCGTGGATGCGGGCAGCGACACCGCCCGGCATCTGTTCCTGTTCGTTCTGGGCCTGGTCCGCTCCGGCCAAGCTGCGGCGCTGGAGCCAGCAAACGACGATCAGGAAAAAGGCCGCGGCAAGGAGCACCTACCCCTTGCCGCGCTTCATTGAGCTACTGTCAGAAGCCTGATCCCTGGATGCCTTTCCAGCTCGTTTCGATCGCCTTCACGGCGTTATCGGGCAGCGGAACATAGTCCAGGCTGGTGGCAAGCTGATCGCCCTTCTCCATGCCCCACTGGAAGAACTTCAGGGCATTCGCGGTGGCCGCCTGGTCAGGCGGATTCTTATAGACAAGGACAAAGGTCGTGGCGCTGATCGGCCAGGCATCGGCGCCCGGTGAGTCAAGGAAAAGAACGTAGAAATCGCTTTTCGCCGCACCAACCCAGTCCGCGCTGGCTGCCGCGCTGCGGAAAGTCGCGATTGTCGGTTCCACCACCTTGCCGGCCTTGTTGATCATTTGAGCGTAGGTCAGATGATTTTGCTTTGCGTAGGCGTATTCGACATAGCCGATGGAGCCGGCGAGCTGGGCCACGTTGCCCGCAACACCTTCATTGCCTTTCGCGCCCACACCGCCGACCCAATCAACAGCAGTATCGGCTCCGACCGTCTTCAGCCAGTTGGGATCAACCTTGCCAAGATAGGTCGTGAAATTAAACGTGGTGCCAGAGCCGTCTGAGCGGTGCACCGGGATGATCGCCGTGGCCGGCAGATTCAGTTTCGGGTTCAGCGCCTTGATCGCCGGGTCATTCCACATCTTGATGTTACCGAGATAGATGCTCGCCAGCACCTTGCCGTTGAGCACAAGCTGGCCAGGGTTGACTCCCGGCAAGTGAACCACCGGCACGATGCCGCCGACCACCACAGGGAACTGCACCAGGCCTGCTGCATTCAGGTCGGCCGCCGTGAGCGGTTTGTCGGTCGCGCCGAAGGTCACAGTCTTGGCCTTGACCTGTGCGATACCGCCGCCAGAACCGATGGACTGATAGTTGACGTTGTTGCCGCTTGTTCCCTGGTAGGTCGTCGCCCATTTGGCGATGATCGGATACACAAAGGTTGATCCGGCGCCGGTGATATTCGCAGCCCAAGCTGAGGTGGTTGCCATCGTCAAACCGGCAACAAGACCCACCACAGCTTTGAAGTTTCTTTTCATCGTCCTCTTCTCCAATGAGGAGCTTTCGCTCCGATAAAGTCAGATCGGATCGGCGAGTAACCCACGGACATCGCCCCG